>JAESGD010000140.1_pt1 | contig 26946 bp, 24 predicted proteins | sample 9269581 | NCBI WGS metagenome assembly JAESGD01 (sample SAMN14515903, study PRJNA621661) | algae metagenome | isolation source: Cyanomargarita calcarea GSE-NOS-MK-12-04C and co-occurring heterotrophs from... | place: USA: Grand Staircase Escalante National Monument, Utah | collected 2007-12-30 | reverse complement strand
ACGGTTTCAACTTCAACCAATCAATCATTGATTCTCAAGGTCGTGTAGTCGCAACTTGGGCAGACGTAATCAACCGTGCTAACTTGGGTATGGAAGTAATGCACGAGCGCAACGCTCACAACTTCCCCCTAGATTTAGCGAATGGTGATGCGGCTCCTGTTGCTCTGACAGCACCTGCAATCAACGGTTAATATTAATCGAGTCAAGATAAATTAAGAAGCGCTTTCCACGAGGAGGGCGCTTTTTAATGTTTTAGCCTGTCCGGTCAGGTGGAAAAGTATTTTTCATCTGCGTTCATCTGTGTGCTACCCTTCAAGAAGGCGAAGCGTCTACTGCGGCTAATTATTTACTGTAGGGTTTTCGTGCTATTTCTTATAAACCAATAAGAGATTTCATCTGTAACGAATGTCGCTACAAAATACCTGCCTCAGTTAATGCTTGACTTAAAGCATCAAAAAGGGACAAGCGTTCACCCCAGTCTGTAAGATAGCTGTAGTCCAAACTAGCACCTTGCAATTTTAGTATCCCCAGCACATCTCGCCATTGCTTTTCCGATTGGCTTCCCTTTCCCCAAAGTAACTTCTGTAAAATGATGTCCTCTGGTGAGACAATCCAAAATCTAGGCACACCCTCAATATCCAACAGCCTTCTGCGTGACATTTGAGAGCAGGCAAAAGGAGAATTGTCCATTACATATAGGTCTGCGTTGGCGATCGTTTCAGTATGAGTGATGTTGAGCATTCTGTCTCGGCCAAGCCTCAAATCCTCTACTGCTCCATGAGGACAGTAGAATCTAGCTGCTTCCAATGTCCTTACCAAAAGGTTAATCTGACTAACTTGAACCTGAACTACCAAGTCTAGATCCCGGGTTGAACGAGCTTCCCCGTGAACTGAACTCGCTACACCCCCACTAACGTAGTAAGGGATGTTGATTGATTCAAAAAAGGAGTGGAGTTCGCCAGCTAAAGCGATGGAATCTTGAATCCACATTGTCTCATCAATACTAGTTGCTTTGAAATCAGGATCTAATTTCTCTGCCAGAACCGCACGGGCAAACAGCAGACGGATTTCTTCAATTGGTGCAGACCCCAGCCGCCATTTTATACCAGCAAGGCAAAGTTTTCTCACTCCACGGTCATGGGTGGCGGCTATTTCTATCCGTTGTTTAAGCGAGAGTTGCCGCATTCTGTTGAACAAATAAACATCAGCCTCAATACTGCTGTCTTTTGCTTGCGGTCGATAGCCCGGTTTAACTGTGCTTTGTTCTGTTGCCACTTATCTATCAAACTCTACAATATGCTGTGCAATAATTTGCGGCTTTTCTAAATGAGGTACATGACCGCAATCTTGAATCCAAACAAGCTTACTATTGGAAATTGCCTTGTTAAACTTCTTAGCATCGGCAGTACCCAAAATCTTATCGGAATCGCCCCACAAAATTAACGTTGGTTGCTCAATTTGTGATACTTTTTCTTTAAAAGAACTATATCCACCACTTTTAGTAAAAACAATCAAAGCTTGACTCCAACTGGGCATTTGTAAGTGTAATGCTCCACAGATTAGAGCATCAGGGGTAGCCAGAGTTGAATTTTTGTACGCATTGCGACCAATACTTTGTCTTACTTTGAGACTCCGTAAAAACTCTGTTGCTAAATAACCCAATGGCGAAAACATATACTTACTCAACGACGAACCAGCCGCCATTCCCGCACTATCAATTAATATCAGCTTGGACACTGCTTCCGGGTAAGTCAAAGTAAAATCAATCGCAGCGGCACCACCCATCGAAGCACCAACTAATATTACGGGTTGCTTGATTAAAGTTTTCCAGAAAGAATAAAGATGGGTTTTTATACTAGCAGGACTAAAAGGTATATTTGCTGGTCTATCTGTAAACCCAAAACCTAATAAATCCACTGCCCAAATTTCGTTATCTGCCGCCAACAACGGCAAAAGTCGGCGAAATTCTAGCACGGAACTATCAAAACCGTGAATTAACAAAATGGGCGTACCATCACCACCCTGATGTACATAACTTGTGGTAATCGGTTCCTTACACAGAGGAGTGCTTATAGCTGTCTGTTCGATGCTTTGAGCTAAAGCAATAGAAGCCAATTCTGTTAGTTGCTTGACTGTAGCAGGTAGAAAACTAGGAAGCATGAACGTTATTTTACCTTGTATGGTTGCATGAATGTTTTATTTGGTTAATTTAATTATTTACTCATAGTTTACATAGTAAAATTTTGCAAATTTTTACAATAATTGCTCACAAAAAAGGTCCCCATTTAACTTAAGCTTTTTATTTATAGGGTCGCGAACCTATTGTAATTTTACCGATTTTCCAAGGTAACGGCTGTGGACAGTTCTCAGTTATCCAGTAACACAAAGCAGCTAGAAGAACATCAAATTACTGTTCTGGAGCCAGATGTGGTACCAAACAGTCCAGGTGGAAAACTAGTGTATGTGCCATATAGAAAACTTCCTCGCAAACTATTATTGGGAGTCGGAACAATAATGGTTGCTCTAATAGGCTTATCCTGGTGGCAATATCTTAGCTCCTACGAAGAAAGCTCGCAAGCGTTAATAGCAGGAAATGTTTATCCTGTCAATACTAGCATTTCAGGGACTGTTGTTGAAGTTGCGGCCAAAGATAATCAGGTTGTTTCTCCTAACACCGTCCTAGTAAAGCTGGATAGGAGTATCTATCAGAAGAATTTGCATCAAGGACAAGCAGCACTTTCCCTAGCTTTGCAGCAAGCAGAAGTAGCTCGTGCGAATATTGCCATTACCGCAGCAGATAAAGCTTTCAAAAAAGCACAATTTGGTGTTTCCTTCTTCCTTGAAAGAGTGAATGATGCTCAAACGGGAATTCAAACAGCACAAAAAGATGAAATACAAGCCCAAGAAGAATGGAGGGTAGCTTCTTTGTCGCTGGAAGAAGCGAATGTAGGAATTAAAACAGCACAAGCCAACCTCCTCACAGTTAGGAGAAATCAACAAGAGCAAATTCACGGACAAGGGAAAATTACCATTCAGCAATTGGATATAATCTCGGCAGCACAGAAAGCAAAGCAAAGTGTCTTACAAGCCCAAAAGTTATTAACCCCTGCCAAAAAAAGAGTACAACAAGCCTCCTCAAAACTGACCCATGCCAAGCGAAATGTGAGTAAAGCACAAGCGAAGTTAGCACCGACACAACAAGGACTCACCAAGGCACAAACAAAGTTAGCGATCGCTCAAGAAAAACTCACCAAAGCCTCTTCTACTTTAGCCATTGCTCAACAGGGACTCACCAAAGCCTCTTCTACTTTACCCATACCCCCGGACGACGTGAAACTGGCTCCTCTGGGCAATGAACAGGAATATCAAGCAGCCAAAGCCGCCATAGCCCAAGCAACAACCAAAATAAAAAATGCTCAATTCCAATTATCCCATGCAAAAATCAAAGCTACATCATCTGGACAAATCGGTAATAGAGCAGTCAGAGTTGGGCAACGAGTACAACCAGGGCAAACTTTAATATCTATAGTTGGGCAAAATATCTGGATAGTCGCCAATTTTGAGAAAAGTCAACTCACTAAAATGAAGCCGGGACAGAAAGTTGAAATTAAAATTAATACTTTTCCCGATCGCACTTTTCAAGGCAAGTTAGCCAGTCTATCTCAAAAAGGTACCAAGCTTGCACAAATAGCACCAGACAATACAGAAGGTCACTTGAGCGAAATTGTACAACGAGTTCCCGTCAAAATTCTATTTGACACTAAGAGTCTCAAAGGTTATGAATCGCGAATTATTCCAGGGATGTCAGCAGTTGTCAGCGTCCAAACTCGATGAATAAGTTAAGTTGTAAAACCTGACAACAAACAGAAAGTTTTCGCTCATTGTCAAAATTGGGACGAAAGCCTCGTACAATTCAGATCGCAGATACTTTAACTTTTGGAGACTAAACCCATGCCAATGGCGGTTGGGGTAATCGAAACTTTAGGTTTTCCTGCTGTACTAGCAGCGGCAGACGCAATGGTGAAATCTGCCTCAGTCACATTAGTTTATTACGGTCAAGCGGAGAGCGCTCGGATGTTAGTCGCTGTTCGTGGACATGTTTCGGAAGTAAACAGAGCCGTTGAGGCGGGTATAGAAGCGGGTGAGAAGGCTCACGGCGGTCAAGTCATCACCTACTATATCGTACCCAATCCCCCAGAAAATGTGGAAACCATTTTGCCAATTCATTTCACCGAAAAATCAGAACCATTCCGGATGTTTTAAAGAAATGTAACCATGATTCGTACAATTAACAAAGTAGCACTACATAACTTTACTAATACAGGAGATAAATAATGTCATCATTACAGGCAGTTGGAGCATTAGAAACTAAGGGTTTTCCTGCTGTACTAGCAGCAGCCGATGCGATGGTAAAAGCCGGTCGAGTCACTCTGGTTGGTTATATCAGAGTGGGTAGCGCTCGCTTTACAGTCAATATTCGTGGAGATGTTTCTGAAGTCAAAACTGCTATGGCTGCTGGTATTGAAGCCGCAGAAAAATGTCATGGTGGGACTCTCGAATCTTGGGTGATTATTGCTCGTCCCCATGAAAACGTTGAAGCTGTTCTGCCAATCGGCTACACAGAGCAAGTCCAACAGTACCGAGAATCTGTTGAAAACCCAATTGTCAGATCGAATGGACGCTAATTTCGGTTTAGAGTATTCAAATTAAAAAAATATCCAAAAAAAAGTCCTGGGATAGCCGTCTTGCCTGTTATAAAAATATACCGACAGGCGACATACCTATCCTACAGGATTATTTATTTCTTGCATTACCCTTAATGCACGCTCCCCAGGACTGCTTTCTACCAAGCTGGTGTATCTCGCAGGAAATAAGACGAAATATTTAGAAGTTTTTAAGTAAAGACCTTCGGTTTGATCTCAGTCTCACAGCACTCCCAGCGACTGGATGGAGGTACTTTTTACTTTGGATAGCTCAGGACTTTATAGTAATTAATACTGATGTTTCCTTGTTTATTTTAGTATATTTCAATATATTCTTTACTTAGGATGTCTCAAAAGTACCCTTTAGGGTACTATTAAATTTTCATGAATTTTTTGAGAATAATTTCGTATGCCATATTCTTGACTCAAACTAGCTGGTGTGAGGAGGGAGGAATGCGATAGCGTTCATAATCTAGCATTAAGATTTTTACTTTGTTTAATTTTTAACTAGCCACGTATGCTTTAGTATAAAAAGTGTCAATTAATCATCTTGGAGAGGTAGGTTCTTGGAAAACGAAACTAACGTCTTGAAATAACGTCTAAATTTATATGAATTATGTTCGCTTCTGCAATGTGAGCCTAATGTCTACTTTTACAAGTCTCTTTAAAAAAAAGACCATGCATCTGTTCTCGATACGCTCGCTTGTCTAGAGGTGTAGCCACGATTCATGAGACATTACATTTATAAATTAGAAAAATATCACATTGTAACAAAAGTTAACATTTTATTAAAGAATAGGAAAAGGCTCACAAATAGTGATTTTTGACAGTTTGTTGATTGATAACTTTCACCTGGATGGAGAAATCACTGCATAAGTTGAGTTAGTCGAGACGTAATAAAGATGAAAACGGTTCTATGTCTTCATGGACATTCTGAAATTAGGGGCAACTGCCAGTCACAAACTTAAGTGGGATAAATGGGGGTTGTAATGCAAGCTTTAAAACAGGGTTTCGAGGAACGCAATCTCACTATGGCGGAGTCAGACAAACTAGCGCAACATTGGCGAAATCGGCTGGCAAGTGAATGCTCAGAACAAACTCATGCTACCAGAGAAAGTATTGTTAGCTGGCTTTTGGGTAGTGATTTAAAACGCTTTGATGGAATTACTTCAAAAGAACTGGATATCGCCAAACAAGCGATGGAATACCGCTATCGGATTTTACGTCAGCGCTACTTAGGTATGGGGCGAGAACGTGCTTATCGCAACTTGATAACACGCTTAAGCAGTTTGATGACATTACGCAATAAAATTCAAACTTGGATTGCTCTTTCGCGCGATCGCCACCGCACGGTAGTAGATGTGTTGCAAGAAATAATCCAAGAATTGCTGCAAAGCGATAATTATATGCAGCAGCAAATGGCTACTATTAACCGGGCTACAAGCGATATAAGGTTACGGGATGCACTGCTGTTTGCTAGCACAGAAGAGTATTGTTTGCGACCAGTACGCAATCAACCGTTGTTAGTTTATCGGTTTGTAAACTACTTGCGGCGGACTCAACGTGGTGGCTTAACTCAAGTTCCTGGTAGTGACTTGATTCGGCTAGTTTCTGAAGAAATGCTCACAGACGATAGCGACAATCCAGTTAGCCTGCTGGACAATCAAGCGTTAGCAGAATATCAAGATGCTCAAGACCAAGAAGAGCAGCAAGCACTGCGTCAGGAAGTAAAAGAGGAATTTGAAACTTATTTACAAGAAAATTTGGGACAAGATGCAGTAGAGTGGCTGCGGTTGTATCTCCAAGGCAAATCTCAAGATGCGATCGCCAAAAAATTAAATAAACCGATTAAGGAAATCTACAGACTGCGAGAAAAAATTAGCTACCATGCCATCCGCGTCTTTGCCCTCAAAGATAAACCGGAACTCGTCGATGGCTGGCTCTCGATTTCCTTACAAGAACACAATTTAGGATTAGCACCAAAACAGCTTCTTGAATTATACGAAAAATTAACCCCTGCTCAAAAAGAAACCCTCACCAGGCTCAAAGCAGGTGAAAAATTAGAAGAAATAGCCCAACACTTAAAGCTAAAAACCCATCAGGTTATGGGTGAATGGACTAAAATCTATCTCTATGCGCAAGCCTTGAGAACTCAGGACTAGGGAATGGGGAAAAGACTTGGGGATGTATGTTAAAGGGTAAAGGGAAGAGGAATTAATTCTTGCTCTCTACCCTTTTTTCCATGCCCACCCAATCTAATGGTAGTTAATTTTACTTGCAGCTATTTAAAAGTAATGGTTTATTTACTCTCAATAGAGTTCTGGGCACAATAGGATAGAAGAAAAACCGAGCAATCAAATCTATGTTGTCTTCAGAGGGCAAACCAACTGAAACCGAACCAATCGGCTCTCCTGTGCTATCCGTCACTCAATCTGAATGGGGGCAAGGAAGCGAACACGAACAAACATTCCGGTTAATTGAGACTATCTTGTCCTTTGAAGTTTGCCTTTACCATCAAATTTTGCCTCTAAAATTAGAAGACAACAACTTGTTGCTAGGCATGGTGAATACAGAAGATAGTGCGGCGCTAGATTATGTGAGTCGCATTCTCTCCTACATGAATTGCACGATGGTGAAGACTCCGATAACTGCCGAAGCTCACCGTTCCATACTCTCAGCCTACCTAAACTATAAAAATACATCCCCAATAGCAGCCAAACAACTGCCCAAGACTTGGGGTGATTTTACCCAAAACAGCAGCACAGCCGAGACTACCGATTCTCAACACAATCAACAACCAACGATATCTCCTATCGAAGACTCAAACAGTTCGTCTAAAACAAGAGGAGATAGCAACCCTTTTGTTGTCACATCCCTCACAGCCTCGACTAGAAAACAAGAAACTTCCTCTGCGGCAGTTTTAGGCAATTTACCTGTTTTATTAGTACCAGTTCCAGAAAAGCTCGTTCCTGTTGAGACACTACCATCACTACCACCGAAGAAACTCCTAGAACAATTACTCGGAAGAGTCCTAGCAGGGGGAATTGGACGGCTTTATTTGGAAAGACAGCCGTATCAAGGCAGAATACTCTGGAGTGAAAATGGCATCTTGCAGTCTGTATTAGAAAAATTGCCCCTCTCCGTATTCCAAGGGGTGCTGAATGAATTAAAGCGATCTGCCTCCCTATCGATTGCTACACTTTCAGAGCCAAGACAGGTAGAAAAAGAATGCCTGTTTCAAGACAGTCGTTTGTTATTGCGTCTGCGAGTCATGCCAGGAATTTATGGGGAAGAAGCCACATTACAAGTTTTGCGAGGAGCGGCATTAAAATTCTATCAACAACAACAGCTAGCGCGTTTGAGCCGCGATGCCTTGGGAATTTCCCAGCAACTAAGCTACAAGTTACACGAGCTGCAAGAAAGGCTTGTTGTCAATCACAAAGCCAATTCTGGTGAAGCGGAAGCTTTCGATGCCTTGAACCAACTTTTGGACAATTTAGACGATCGGATTAAAAACCTGGGAAACAAGCCAGAGCCACTAACAAAGGGAGAGTAGGGATTTTGGAGCCAAGGACTAGGTTTAACGTCTTGTATACACGGCTTTACCTCGAACTCTGGTAATTTTAGATTTTTAAGTATCTTCAACTCTTTTCGGTGAAACCTCTGATTTCGATCTTGTATTTATTATGCTGTAATAGAATCGTGACAAATTTTGATACCGTATTTTCACAAGAATATAGGTATAAATATTTATATTAGTCAACATAATTTTCTGATTTTTGAGTTCATTTTTTGCATATATTTCATGCAGACAGAGGTTTTTAGTGAACTTTTCCCGTTGATGAGTACAGCCAGTCCACAGACCTTAGAGTGGCTGCTTGACGTTGTAATCGAACACGAATACCCGGCGGGACGAGCGGTATTGATGGAAGACTCTTGGGGTAACGCTGTTTACTTCGTTGTTTCTGGTTGGGTGAAAGTCCGGCGGACTGTAGGCGAAGATTCTGTTGCTGTTGCAGTTTTGGGTCGGGGTGATTTTTTTGGTGAAATGGCTATTTTAGATGAATCACCGCGTTCAACTGATGTCATTGCCCTTTCGACTGTAAAATTGCTGAGTATTGCTAGAGAGCGCTTTATCCAGATACTGTTTAAAGACCCGCAGTTACATCACCGAATGTTACAAATGATGGTGCGGCGATTGCGGTACGTTAACGTCCGCTTGCAAATGCGCTCAAGTCCACCAGCAGTTAAACTTGCTCATACCTTAGTCAGTTTAGGCGAAAGCTACGGTCAGGAATCACAAAAGGGTAAGGAGATTTTTCACATTCCTTTTAAAGATTTAGCAGATGTGACAGAAATCGGCGTTGAAGAAACAGCCAAAATTATGGAAAAGTTGCATTCCAAGGGCTGGATTAAAATTGACAGCGCTGCCAATATGGTTACTCTGGTCAACTTTAAACAGTTGATGAATTTGGCTGGTAAGATTTAGTCAGCAACTCAGGTCTAAAAGACACGCTCGCTTCTAGCAAGTCTAGAAGTTTAGAAGATTCGGACAATAGCTGACCAGACTAAGCCAACGCTACGTTCACGGCAAAGTTAAAGAACCTACCAGGGGATGCGTTCGCGTAAGCGTGTCGTCAGACAAGCTAGTCCCCTGCTCTAGAACTGAACGATTAAACATTCCTATTGAGTTATAGAAAGTTTCCCACGTACCGAGATTTTTTTATGAAGGAAGAAGGAAGATATGTCGAAGTCTTCGCGCCTTCAAGCTAAATGAGTCCGGTATCTCCCACCAAAAAATCGTAGATTGGTGGCCGTCGTTAGAGGTGCCGGGTTTAAATCCCCCACCAATTGCATGAATTCCTTCTAACTTCAACATCCATTTTTTTAGTTCAGTCCTCAGTTCTGAGTAAGAAAAAGGTTAAAGGCAACAAATAATCCTTTTCTTTTTTCCTCAATTTTTACATTCCCTAAATCTACTATTTCCCCTACTCCTGTTCTGTCAGCTAAACTTAAAACTCAGAACTCAGAACTCAGGACTACAGATGACTGAAGCTACAGCTATTCGCTCTGACACAGGTTTTAAGGAGCCGACATCAATAATTCATTACCAAGTAGCAATGCCTCAACCAGAAAACCATCTGTTTGAGGTGACTTTGCACTTGCTGAATTATCCTTTACAGATTCTCGATTTAAAACTACCTGTGTGGACACCGGGTTCTTACTTGGTACGGGAATACGCCAAACACTTACAGGATTTTACCGCTTTTACACTACATTCCGCTTTGCCGTGGCAGAAAATCAGTAAAAATCACTGGCAGGTAGAAACAAATGGTGTTGCCGATTTAACAGTGAGTTATCGTGTTTTTGCGAATGAGCTATCGGTGCGGACTAATCACCTAGATGGCACTCACGGCTATTTCAACGGTGGAGCGCTGTTTTTTCGGCTACCAGGATTTGATAAACTCCCAATCAGCGTTACTATCCTACCGCCGAAAGAGCAGTGGCAGGTAACCACGGCTTTGCCCGTTGTTGAGGAGCAAGCCAATACGTTTTTAGCAGCAGATTTCGACACTCTGGTAGACAGTCCATTTGAGATTGGTTCTCATCAATTATATCACTTTCAGGTATTGGGAAAGCCCCACGAATTGGCAATTTGGGGTAAAGGCAATTACCAAGTGCAGCGGATGATTGCCGATATAGATAAAATTATTCAAGTGGAAGCGCAAATGTTTGGCGGTTTGCCTTACCAAAGGTATGTATTTCTGCTACATTTATTTGCTCAAGCTTATGGCGGTTTGGAGCATAAAGATAGCTGCTCTTTAATTTATCAGCGCTTTGGATTTTGCGATCGCGATAAGTACGAGCGCTTTATGCAATTAGTCGCTCACGAGTTCTTCCACCTGTGGAATGTGAAGCGGATTCGCCCCAAAGCTTTAGAAGTGTTTGATTACGATGAAGAAAACTATACATCATCCCTGTGGTTTTGCGAGGGAACAACGAGTTATTATGATTTGTTAATTCCTTTGCGGGCAGGGATTTATGATGCTAAGTGTTTCTTGATTAATTGGGGTAAAGAAATTAGCAGGTATCAAACCACACCAGGGCGCAAGGTACAACCTGTTTCTGAGTCGAGTTTTGATGCTTGGATTAAACTGTATCGTCCGGATGCTAATAGCGGTAATTCGCAAATTTCTTATTATTTGAAAGGCGAAATGATATCGCTATTACTAGATTTGCTGATTCGTGAGCGACATAAAAATAAGCGATCGCTTGATGATGTCATGCGGCTGATGTGGGAAAAATTCGGCAAAGATGAAATTGGGTATACCAACATCCAGTTGCAGGAAGCGATTGAGTCAATAGCAGGAATTGATTTATCTGACTTTTTCAAATGCTACGTTGATGGAATTGAAGATTTACCCTTCAATGATTATCTAGAGCCTTTTGGCTTAAAATTAGTAACTGATAGTTCGCAAGAACCTTATTTAGGAGTGAGAGCAACTTCTGAAAATGGTAAGGAAATAATTAAGTTTGTTGAGATGGATTCACCTGCACAGATAGCAGGAATTGATGCTTGTGATGAATTGTTGGCAATTGATGGAATCAAGGTGACAGCAAGTGGTTTGGCAGAACGTCTCAGAGATTATCAGCCCAACAACACCATCTTGGTAACAGTTTTTCACCAAGATGAACTCCGCTCCTTAAACGTTACTTTATCTTCTCCCCGTCCTAGCAGGTATCAGGTAATTCCCGTAGATAATCCGGATGCTAGTCAGAAAAAGAATTTTGCTGGGTGGGTGAATGTGCCAAATACTTGGGAGGCATCAGATTATAACTAATATCAAGGCAGTGGCAATTAATTCTGCGTTGCGTGCTTGGACAAGCGTAGTACTCTTGTGAAGGTCACATCCCCGACAACTTTCACGAAGTCGGGGATCTTGCAGCAAGAGCGAAATTAATATCCTGGACTAGTAAATTAGATGAATTGTCACTATATCTGGGACACTTACGCTGACTTACTTATGCTTTTTCAAAACTCCCGGTTCTCCTTGAATGGGCAAAACATCTAAAATATCAGTCTGGGAACAATATTTCAGGTCTTCATGACATTCCAAACGTAAAAGTCGTTGACCGTGACTGGCAAGGTGGAGTAATCCTAGTAAGTTATCTTGCCATTGAGAATAAAGAGCGAGCGCCCCAATTAATTCATCATTACCAGCTAGTTGCTCTAAAGGCAAGCTAGTTTGCTGGACAATAGAATGAGCGATCGCCCCTGCACAAGCTGTATCCTCTAAAGAATAACTACCTTCCCAACCCGAACCGACAATCCAAACTGTTTCAGGCTGTTTTTCCAAAATAAATTTGACCACCGAGGCTCGGTTGATAAATGCCCCCGTTAGGACAATTGGCGCATCTTGTATGCATTGCAAAGCCCGAGTTCCATTGGTGGTACTGATGAACAAACGGCGTCCTTGAACGAGATCGGGGGTACAGTCGAGAGGAGAATTCCCCAACTCAAAACCTGGAACCTTTCCACCACCTCGTTCTCCAGCTCGCAACCTTTTATCAGGCGGCCATTTTTCGCTAACTTCCATAAGTTTATCTAAATCGCTGAACACTTGGACAGCTTCGCCGCCCGATGCCAAAACCGTCGCCATCGTGCTGGTAGCTCGCAGTACATCTACTGCGATCGCGCAATCTGGCATCTTATCTGTTGGAGTCAATTCCGGAGTATGGTAAACGAATAGCTTCACGTGCTGGATACACCTGACTAAATTACTACTGCCGAAATATCATTTTAACCAGCAGGTGTCAACCTAATAAATGGATTTTGCGCTCATTGTCGCTTAGTCGGTTCCCGCAAAATCCAAAATCACTATGGTACTGGCGACTGAGCAATGGTAATAAAATAATTCCCAATCCCTCAATCTAAAATCTAAAATTATTATGGCTCCTCTACCAGACTACAGTCCCAAGCAACTGTCTCTCGGTCCATTAGAAGCAGAAATTTTGAATATCACTTGGGAGTTAGGTTCGGCTACAGTAAAAGATATACACGATCGCATTCTGGCTGACCCCAACCGAGAACTAGCTTATACTTCTGTAACCACCGTCTTGCGTCGTCTCACAGATAAAGGTTGGTTGGCGTGCGACAAAAAAGGACGAGCATTTTACTGGCGACCGTTAGTAACAAAACAGCAAGCACAAGTTATTAAGGCACACGAGCAGCTACAGCGCTTTTTGGCGGTAGGCAACCCTGATGTCATTGCTGCCTTTGCCGATAGTCTGGATGAAGCTGCCAGCGAGCAAATACAAGCGATCGCCCAACGCATTCAAGCTGCACGAGAAGCGCGAGAGGAACAATAATGCATCTACTCATGATTTTGACTGCTTTAACCGTTGCCTATTTCTTAAGAATCACATTCACGAGTTCCCTTGGTAATTGGAATTTACGATGGCAGCGATCGCTCTTTTTGTTTCTCTTCCCTCCATTGCTCCTAGGCATGACAGCGATCGCTCTTTTATGTATGGGAACCCAAGGCAAAATGGGTAACTTTCATACAGGCGGGTTTAGTTATATTCTAGCTCTCAGTTGTCTTGCTTTTTCTGGTATTTTATGCATTAAACTGGCATATCAGGGATGGGGGTCTGTAAAATCCGCTCGCAACTGTTCTGTGATAAATATTGCAGGCAGAGAAGTCAGATTGCTATCAACGAACGCGCTATTTGCTGGTCAAATCGGTTTTTGGCAACCGGAACTTGTAATTAGCGAAGGACTGCTGCAAACCCTCTCCCCAGAGCATCTAGAAACAGTTTTCGCGCACGAGCAAGGGCATTACCATTATAGGGATACCTTTTGGTTCTTTTGGCTGGGTTGGGTGCGTTCCTGTACCGTCTGGTTGCCAAATACGAAAGCGTTGTGGGAAGAATTATTAATTTTAAGGGAACTTCGCGCCGATGCTTACGCAGCATCACAAGTAGATCGCTTGCTTTTAGCAGAATCACTACTACTAGTTGTCAGTACAGCCCCTGTATTGTCTGAAACGTTCTGCGCGGCATTGGGTTCTCCCGGCATAGAACGGTTAGAACAGAGAATAGAAAGTCTTTTATCTCAACCGGTAGTAATTCCAGAGATGAACTTTCAATCTTGGAATGGTTTTATGTTGGCGTTGTTGCCTTTAATAGCCGTAGTTTTTCATACATAAAAAGCAATTCATGTATTGCTTCTACAAAATTCATCCCTTGATTCGCAGCGCCCAAAAATACTATAGCAACCAATAACACAGCAAATTGCATCCTCGCTAACTTGCCATACTCCAACCGATCTAACTATAGTCGCAGAGAATAAGAAATTATCAGTCTTGCATGGAGGAAGTGGGTGAAACCGGATTTGCCAAAGTTTGACAAATGGAGCGCTATGCTAGTAGAAGACATGACCGATCGTGATATCATCGTGATTGGCGAGGCAATGCTGGATTGTTATCTTGTCGGTTACAGCAATGGAGTTTCTCCAGAATCAAATATACCGATTGTCACCCTAACTGATAGTGAACAGACCCTTAGTGGTGCGACAGATGTAGCTGTTAAACTCAAAAGACTTGGGGCTAAGGTGGTGACTTTTTTCTCAGTTGTTGGTGATGATTGGCAGGGAGAATTAATCTGGCAAACCTTGGATGAATGCGGAATTATTACAAAATATCTGCTGACTCATCCGAATCGACAAACTCTTACCAGACAAACCGTAATGGCAGAGTCCGAATCGCTAGTAAGATTTGATTCTGGCAGTACCGATAATATTGATTCAGGTACGGAACTAATCTTGATCGAGCAACTTGAGCAATGTTTCGCCAACTGTGATGCCGTTATTCTCTGTGATTTTGGCTGTGGAATTGTCACACCAAAAGTGAAGGAAGTTGTAGCTAAACTCCAGAAATACTTACCCCACGTTCAAGTCGTTAATTCTCCCTCTGCATAAACTCGGTTTCTCATTGCTTGCGAATTGACAAGTCAGCGCTGTACGCTATCGCCGAAAATTCTACATTTCTAAATAATAAGTCCTGAAATAGGTTGTGCATTTGCGGAATTAGGTTAGTTGTGGTGTATCCATAAAATAGCTACCGTTCTTAACCTACGCAATACATAAAATGCTTAACTTCAAGAAATCCGTTCTCAGCTTTGTTTTATTGCCAATTGCTACTCTGCCACTATTTTCATCTTTAGCTAATGCCGAAACTCTGAAGACCAAAAATTTCAGCGTTAAGATTACAAGAAACTGCGCAGAAGGCAATGTAACTTGTAATAACGTTACATATTCTGGAAAGAATTTGAAAACAGGTGCATCCATTCGTCTCACTGGCAAAACAATTCATACAACCTGTGCAGATGGTGTCACCCCATGCCGATTTCTTGGTTACGAGTTCCGCAATAACAAATATCTTTATCGGGTAACAGCAGACGGCAAACTGCAAGTTTTCCAAGGGAAAAAACTAATACTTCAAGAAGAAGGGGTTATTTCCTAATATATTTATACCCAACAGATGAATGCAGATTATATTAGACATATTGTAAAAGACTTTTCTATCTGCGTCCATCTGTGTACCCTGCGGTTAATATTGATTTCTTGGCTCTGTTGCAAGAGCTCTGTGGAATCAGTGACGCTTGCCTATAGTGTAGTGGAAGATTAAGCTGCCTCCGATCGCAAGAATCAACAAATCATTAAGTTTTTTGCTAAACGATATCAGTAGAGCGATAATTAAGGTATAAGCTCAAAGTACCCCATATGTCATTTGCATCATCCACCTGTTGTGTGGCTGTCCTCAACCAACAACAGGAGGCTTACTTTCACCACAAAAACGAGTGTCAGAATATTCCACTTAACGAGTGTAAGACTTCGGCTAAGAGTTGCACTATAGTTGAAAATGGTCGCGTTGTTGTAAAGCCGCTACAAGACTCAGTTGAGGATAACAACACTGACGGCTGAGTTTGTAGTGATTTGGTATTGATCCCGCTTAATCTAAAGGCAAGACATCGTGGAAGTGATTGTAGTCGATGTATCGGTGTCCTTCGGATGTGTGGTGGATAATATCTACAAATCGGTTGTTCCACAGAATTTCATCAGCAGTATAATCATGACGGGCATGAACGACCTGCGAAACCGTTTCATCAATGCCACTTAATGAGATTACGATCGTAGTATTTGTTTGAATCATAGATTCTGCTGTCATTCCATACAGAGGACTAGACTCATCAATTGAATGCATCGCGACCCAAGTTAAAGTGAAACTAGGTGATTGATTCCTCAACAGTTGCAGGTCATAGATCCGACGGATAAACTGTCCTTCTAGTGTAACTTCATCCCGTATCAAATAGACCCGCATCTGCGCCTCTAGAATCTGATTGCGACGCTGGTTGGCCGTGCGAAATATCAGGGTAGGGACTCCCTCATAAGGTGCGATCGTTGCCACACTGCTAAACACCACACGAGCAGATGGTCGAGAGAAACGAGCAAAGGCTAATCCGGTCATCACAGCAATTCCCACCAAACCCATCATTGCTTCAATGGTGACAATAATATTGGCATAAATTGTTTTGGGATACATTGCACCGTAGCCGATAGATGCTAAAGTTTGAACACTGAAGAAAAAAGCATCTAGGAATGAGCCGTGTTTGGCGTTCTCAATGCAATCTCCTCCTGCCAAGTAAGCTAAGGCAAATAGTGCATTGGTTGCGATATACGAAGAAGCAATCAGCGCTAGAAAGCCAAACCAAGGAATAGTTAGTAAAAGATGATACGGTTCACGCCAATAAGAATACCAGGCATTCATCCCCAGAATATGGAACCTTCCATCTTGAACCTTGATATGAACTCCTGGAATCCGACGTTGTCGTTGTTTTTTTGAAGGTTTCTTTAGTGGAAATTTCATTTATCCCTAGCCAAAAAACGATAGTTGGTTAGTACGAACGGAGTTTAAAATTGTTTGTTGAAAGTTCAAGTGCAGTTTTTCGTTTATGAATCGGAATTTTTGGATTGTTGCTTTAATTGCCTTTGTTAATTCCCTCAGTTTGACGATTTTAATTCCTATTATCTATCTTTATGGAAAGAAATTTGGCTTGAGCGACTTCCAGACCAGTTTGTTATTTTCTACGTACTCCATAGCACAGTTTTTTGCAACTCCGGTAATTGGCAAACTCTCCGATCGCTTTGGAAGAAAACCTTTACTGATTATTAGTCTAGGTGGGACTGTCATCGCTAATTTAATTGCTGGAACTGCTACAACAGCAGTTGTTCTGTTTGTGGCCCGTTTTTTGGATGGCATCACGGGAGGTAATGCTTCCGTTGCTCAGGCCGTTATTTCTGATGTTACCACGCCGGGAAATCGCGCTAAAGCGTTTGGGATTTATGGTGCGGCATTTAGTTTAGGTTTTGTATTGGGACCAGCGACAAGTTTGCTAGCACAGCAAATTTCGTTAGGTGCTGCTTTTTTAGTTTCGGCTGCGTTCGCATTCATTGCCGTCTTGCTCACAATCTTCTTATTACCAGAAACTATCCAAAATCGAGCGGATAAAGCGCATAATATCTTTGATTTAGGTTTGGGGAATTTAATTAAAGGTTTATTTATTCCTAAAATTGGCATCCTTTTAGTAATAAATTTCTTCATTGGCACCACTTTCACCATCTTTACCTATGCTTTTCAACCCTACTTTATTAATGTTTTGGCTCAAAACAGCAAGTCTTTGACACTGATGTTTCTATTATTTGGAGTGTTAAGTGTAGTCATGCAAACTTGGGGAGTCTCAATTCTCATCCGCAAATTTAATCTGATTAATATTTTATTTTTAGGTTTATTTGTCAGAAGTCTTTCGTTTATTTTAATGCCAATATTGCCAAACGTTGTTTATTTTGTGGCAGTCAGTATTGTCTATTCACTTTTCAATTCTCTAGTTCAACCCATGATAAACACGCTGATTTCTCTCAACGCTCAACCAGAACAACAAGGCACAGCGATGGGTTTGAACTCCAGTTATTTGAGTATTTCTAATGGAATTGGGCCTGCGATCGCCGGTATGATGATTCACCAATCACATCCGATTACATACGGCTATCCTTTATATTTAGCTGGAGCGCTCACATTTTTTGTATTGTTGTTGGCAATCGTGACTCGTAAAAGATACACAGCAAAAGTTCAATAAAGCCTAACTATTCTTTCCGTGAAATCCGAGTAATCCTTTAAAATGCGCGATCGGTCAGTAACTCCCGCAAAGCTTTCCCCAAATACTCATACTGCTCCAAAGAATTATAAACCTGTGCCGAAATCCTCACCAATAACCTTGGCTCTTCACTCCACGGAACCACTTGCACCTCAATCCCAAACTTATCAAACAATTCATCGTGTAAACACATATAATTGCGGTTTTTCAGCGTTCCAGGCACAGGTATAACTGCCATTGAACCAATCATCTCGGATGGACACACTGACTGCATTCCCAACGCTTCACAAAGTACCTCTCTACCCTGTAAAACTAGCTGATGATTTCGCACCCTTAACTCATTCCATCCATCAGATAACAACGACCCCATAAATGCGATCGCTTGAGGAACGCACATATAAGCGGTGGGATCGGTTGTCCCCATCCAGTCAAATTCCAACTGAAACCTTGATTTATCTGTACGGGGTGAGTTTGCACCGTGACTGATTGTTACCGGACGAATTGATGGCTGTTTATCCCGACGTACATACAAAAACGCTGCACCCTTGGGCGCACACAACCATTTGTGACAATTTCCGGTATAATACGTCGCACCAATTTCTTGCAAGTTTAAAGGAATCATTCCCAGCGCATGGGCACCATCTATAAGTGTATCCACACCCCGCAGTTCCAACTCTTGTACCAACTGCTGGATGGGAAAAATTAACCCTGTCTGACTGGTGACATGATCTAACAGTACCAATCGCGTGTTGGGTGAAACTTTCTGAATTACCGCTTCTACAACCTGATTAGGCGAGTTTATTGGGAAAGGTACCTTCGCTACCACCACTCTAGCTCCCGTGCGGCTAGAGACGAAATCAAGGGCATTCCGACATGCATTGTACTCGTGGTTGGTGGTGAGTATCTCGTCTGGGGGTGAAAATGAGAGCGATCGCAAAACAGAATTGACACCAGTCGTTGCATTCGGAACAAATGCCAAATCCTCAACATCCGCACCGACAAACACCGCTAATTTGCTCCTGGCATCATCCAGCAGTCCTTCCCATTCTCGACCAAAAAATCGCAGCGGTTCATTTTCCAACTGCGATCGCAATTTAGCTTGGACTTCTAACACAGGTCTGGGACAAGCCCCAAAAGACCCATGATTGAGAAACGTCACATTTCGGTCAAGCAACCAATACTTCTGGAAATATGAAGGAGCAAGTTGAAAACTTGAAATCTGAACCTCCATATTTCACCCTTAATTGCTCCACTTTACCTAAACTCCCCAGGCCGGATTCGAACCAGCGACCAATCGATTAACAGTCGATCGCTCTACCACTGAGCTACTGAGGATCACGATTACTAATAGTAGTGGCTTCTCAATGAAATGGCAAGTACTTTTAGAAAGTTTTTTTTCATTTTTTTTGAGTAGACGCTAAAACGTATCATTCATAAGGCTTTCGGGCTTAGAACGCAATAGTAGATGCTAATATCTATTAAAGTCCCATTCGCAATTGAGCTAAACGCTGCCGAGCCTTATCGTCAATGGAATTGGCTAAAAATCTACTCTTAGACTGCTTTCGTGATTGATATTTTTGCTTTGCTCGACAAACAGTCGCTTCTACTTCGTGACAAAACTGTAATGCGGACATCCACTCAGCCCCATACCCTTGCACCATTAACTGCTGTGCGCGATCGGATGTGGCAACAATCATCCGAGAAATTAAAGATTGGGCTAATGAATAACGCGCATTCGCACAGGCTTTCTCAATATATGTGTCTGCAGTCTGCCCAAAATCGGTGTAATGAACCGATAAATTGTCTGTAATGATTTCTTTATTGCCGATTGTGTCTTGATACTGGGCATCAAAGACTATTTGAGTGTCATAGCCCTGAAATGCACTGTAATTAGTTAAAGCTTCAATTAGTTCGTAGCGAGCCGCCTCTAATCCAGCACTGTCACGAGTTTTTTTTAGACAGTGCCAAGCACCTATTATATTGTAGCCGTCCACAAGCAGAACGGCTTCGAGTAAAGAACGGGGCATGGTTTTGAATCACAATTATATAGAGTTAACAAAATTCATTCATAACTTTTATAGTAATTGACACATCCCTTGTAACACTGTGTTACAATAGACAATTGTTTCTCTGTCATATTTGCAAATATCCCAAAAATGTTGAAAGCACGCCTTTTGAAGGGCGTGCCAATTAATATCGACAGTTATACAAAAGAAATTAAGATTCGATATCCTCTACTGCCATCATCCGCTCTTTAAGACGTTGAGGTTCACCTCGGTCTACCATTTGGCCCTTTTCTAATAAAAAAGCACCATCACAGTAATTCAATTCATCTAAGCGATGTGTGACCCACAGGGCGGTAATCCCTCGACTTTTAACTAAACGGCGGACGCTAGCCACTAATTCCATTTGGCTATCTGGATCCAGTAGGGCAGTCGGTTCATCTAAAAGTAACACTTCGCATTGACGAGCTAAAGCACCGGCGATCGCTACTCGCTGCTTCTGTCCACCACTTAAAGCATAAATAGGGCGTCGTTGTAGGGACAGTAAATTCACAGCCCCTAATGCTTCGTTCACCCTTGCTCTAATTTGCTCGTTCAGCAATTTTTCTTCCACCAGCCCAAATGCCACATCTGCACCAACGGTAGGCATTACCAATTGATGATCTGGATTTTGGAAGACGAAGCCAAGGGGGCGAGAAACTCGAATGGAGCCAGACTGGAGAGTCAATAAACCCGCCAGCAGCCTCAGTAAGGTTGATTTACCACTGCCATTTGTACCCAAAAGCATCCAAAATTCGCCCTTGGGCACTTCTAGAGAGCAAGAGTTGATAACTTTCTCTCCATTTGGCCAACTGAAATTTACATCTCTTATCTCAATGCCCAGTTCCGCCATTTCTCTATGAATTGGCTATTCAGCGGCTAGAGCAAAGAATCCTGGGGGTCTGTTACCACCAGCGGTTGCGCCCTCTTTCTGAGTTACCTGCATCCCAGAAATTTCACTAGCACGGACGGCAATTTTTTTCTCTGATTTGCCTTCGCACTTTAGTTCTATGATCTCAGAACTGCCAGAGCGCATCGCTGTCAAAATTTGCTGATATACGCCCTCAGCATCTTCAGCAGTTTTACGTTGTACTGACATGGGAAAAGCTGTATTTTTGATCGTGAAGTCAATAGTAAACATGAGCGCGTTCATCAAATTTAACTGTATGTCTCATTTTAGCGTCATGGCTAGGGGTTAGTGGTTAGTGGTTAGTGGTTGGTGGTTAAGGGTTAGTGGCTAGGGGTTAGGGGTTAGGAGTTAGGGGTTAGGGGTTGGTGGTTCGTAAAACAACCAACACCCAACACCCAACGACCAACAACCAACAACCAACAACTAACCATTAACATTTACCTGAATTTCTCATAAAGATTAAGTTAAATTAAAAATTATGTAGAAAAATTAGGGATTTACGCCTAGAATAATGAGAGTCAGTAAAAAATTGTAAACTAGATTGACAACCTAGTTAATGTTCTGGTTTATGGAAAGTCTAAAAATGGCAATCTATAATACAGAAAAAACCCTGTAATTATAAAATTTGGAGATTTGCTGTAATGACTATTGCAGTAGGACGTGCCCCTAGCGAAAGAGGGCTGTTTGACGCTCTCGACGACTGGTTGAAGCGCGATAGATTCGTATTCGTAGGTTGGTCGGGAATTTTACTATTTCCCTGCGCCTTTCTTTCAATCGGCGGCTGGTTGACCGGCACCACCTTCGTGACCTCTTGGTATACTCACGGTTTAGCATCTAGCTATCTTGAAGGAGCCAACTTCCTGACAGTAGCAGTCTCGACCCCCGCCGACAGCATGGGACATTCCCTGTTGTTATTGTGGGGACCTGAAGCTCAAGGTGACTTGACTCGTTGGTTTCAATTGGGTGGATTGTGGGCGTTTATCGCTTTACACGGAGCATTTGCTTTAATCGGCTTCATGCTCCGCCAATTTGAAATCGCTCGTCTAGTAGGGATTCGTCCTTACAATGCGATCGCCTTTTCTGCTCCCATTGCCGTGTTCGTCAGCGTATTTCTGATGTACCCCTTGGGACAATCAAGCTGGTTCTTTGCACCGAGCTTTGGCGTCGCTGCTATCTTCCGCTTCCTGTTGTTCTTCCAAGGTTTCCACAACTGGACACTCAACCCCTTCCACATGATGGGTGTTGCAGGTGTACTAGGTGGAGCTTTGCTATGTGCGATTCACGGTGCAACTGTGGAAAACACACTGTTTGAAGACGGTGATGCTTCCAACACCTTCCGTGCGTTCAACCCCACCCAATCTGAAGAAACCTACTCAATGGTGACTGCAAACCGTTTCTGGTCGCAGATTTTCGGTATTGCTTTCTCCAACAAACGCTGGTTGCACTTCTTCATGTTGTTTGTACCAGTAACAGGGTTGTGGATGAGCGCCGTTGGCGTAGTTGGGTTGGCACTCAACCTACGGGCTTATGACTTCACCTCGCAAGAATTGCGGGCGGCAGAAGACCCCGAATTTGAAACTTTCTATACCAAAAACGTTTTGTTGAACGAGGGTATCCGCGCTTGGATGGCACCTCAAGATCAGCCTCACGAACAATTTGTATTCCCTGAGGAAGTTCTACCTCGCGGTAACGCACTGTAATAGTAGACTCAATTTCAACTTAATTTCAAAAAATCCCGCCAAATAGCGGGATTTTTTTCTAGAAAGCTGAAATTGCTGAAATATGTGCTACAGTTGTTGAAGGTGGAAAGCCCACCCAGAGTTTTTATTTTAGCTCTGCCTTTTTGAAAATGAGTCCGCTTAGGCAACAAGGAGGTGATGCCCATGATAGAAAGTAGTATATCCTTGGGTCATCAGGTTGTAGTTAGCCGGCTGTGTGCCGGGGCTGTTCTCTAAAAGTTAGCCTTAGTTTCGTTGAGATACTAAGTTAGCTCAAGTAGCAAGGCTAGTTCGGAGTTCCTTCCGGCAGTCTGGTTACAACCTGAAGACCCGCTACACCGCTCTGAATTAGGTCATCCGATCTAAATCAGAGCGGATAGTTTTTTGTGGGTATTAGTACAAAAACATTTTAATATGATGCAACTACTAACTGAGGCAGAAATTCAGCAACGGGCAAACCTTCTTGATGGTTGGGTAGTCGAAGGTTCCAAATTGCAGTGTAGCCGTAAGTTTAAAAATTTTATTCAGGCAATTGAATTTATCAATAAACTGGTTGAACCCTCTGAGTCCGCAGGTCATCATCCCGATGTAGAAATTTCTTACAACAAAGTCAAGATAACACTTACAACGCATGATGCTGGTGGGTTGACATCTAAGGATTTTGATTTGGCGGGAATAATTTCCCAAATTAATTAAATTTAGTCCACACCAATAGCAACCCCTCCACTTTTTGTTGGTAACGACTATCCAAGCTTGTTTATACTGATACCGTTTCTTTGTGAAGCTGCATATATTACCCCCCGGCTACGCCGTCCCCCCTTGGCAAGGGGGGACTACAGGGGGGTCTTAATTATGTGCATCTTCATACAGAATTGGTATGACAACTGTTAACTGCGAAACATATATCTTGAGAGAGACGCCATTAAGGAATAAAGCAGACAATAATTGTGATGTCAATACCAGAGTAGTGAGTGCCTTTCTCTGCATAGATGAGATAAGAAAAGATTATAAGCAGTTACCCATAAAACTTCTAGAAATTTAGTTGATTTTAGCGCATTTTTTCAGGTATAATTACCTATTATGGAGTTTAAGCGCTATTATATAATATCTCTCTAGATTTTACCGAGCGATATTTTAGTTAGAGATTTAGAAGCAGTACAGGTTAAAGGGGGTGGTATTTTTGGGCGGGTATCTAGATATCCGGTCAAGGGTATGTGACACTTTACAAGGCGATCGCGTACATCTTGCCATCTGGTTTAATTATTTTATAATGGTAAATTATAGAGCTATGTTTTTGCATAAGTTAATTACATCAACTTTTAATCTGTACTTGATCGATTATTAGCTTGGCAAAAACTAGAATTGTGGTATGGCTTTCATTGCCTAATAATCCATAAGTTTGAGCAAAATGTCTCATACTAGACAATAAGTGCAGCAAAAAGTAGATATGCAAGGTGTGAGGAGAACAGGAAAAATGTCAAATATTTTGTGGAAATCTTTGGTGGTTAGTCCGGCAGTTTTAGGAGCGACGTTGCTAGTTTCAGGCGCAGCGCTGGCATCTGGGAACTCAACCACCCCCGTTGTTATAAAGACAGAAGTATCTCAAGCTAAAGCACAAGAGGCTTCTGCGACAACATTTTCAACCATAATCGCAACTGAAACAATAAAAGCTCCACAAACGTTGGCGCAAGCGCAACAGACTCCAGTCAACGTTTTAGAGCAAGTTAACCAATACAGTAACGAAGGGAAGAACAACAATTCCCAAGGGCAAGTAACATCAGTTTCTCAGTTCTCGGACGTTCAACCGACCGACTGGGCATTCCAAGCGTTACAGTCCTTAGTTGAGCGTTACGGTTGTATTGCTGGTTATCCAAATGGCACCTTCCGTGGTAATCGGGCAATGACCCGTTATGAATTTGCCGCAGGTTTAAACGCCTGTTTGGATCGGGTTAATGAATTGATTGCTACAGCCACTGCTGATTTGGTGAAGAAAGAAGATTTGGCAACATTGCAGCGGTTGCAAGAAGAATTCTCTGCCGAATTAGCAACTCTACGCGGTCGTGTAGATGCTTTGGAAGCACGCACAGCAGAACTGGAATCAAATCAGTTCTCTACAACCACCAAACTGGTTGGGGAAGCGATTTTCGCTCTATCTGACGTATTTGGTGACCGAGCCGGCAACGCAAACAACACCGTTTTCCAAAACCGCGTTCGTTTAGACTTGCAAAGCAGCTTCACAGGTAGAGACGTACTGCACACCAGACTTGCTGCTGGTAATGCGAGCCAATTTGACCTAGGTTCGACAACAGTTGGTGGAATCCCTAGTGGTGAAGGTCTTCAAACCTTTAACATCAATGGGACTACTACAAACAGCGTCAATTTAGATTGGTTGGCATATTACGTTCCCATCGGACCTGCACAACTTTACGTTTCAGCTACTGGCGGTACTCATAGCGATTACGCTGCTACCAACAATCCTTACTTTGAGGACTATGACGGTGGTAATGGTGCCCTGTCTACCTTTGCTTCTCGCAACCCCATCTATAACATTGGTGGTGGCGCGGGTGCAGCACTGAACATACCTTTTGGTAAACCAGGTGGTATTCTCAAACCAAGTTCAATAACTGTTGGTTACTTGGGATCTGAACCGAATAATCCTGGTCTAGGTACAGGTATATTCAACGGAAACTATGCAGCCCTAGGACAATTAAACTTTAGCTTAGGCGATCGCGTAGCTTTAGCAGCAACCTACGTTCACGGTTACCACGGTGCTGGTAGTGCTTTGTTTGATGAAGGTGGATATAGAGGAAGTATAGGTCTTCCTGTAGTAGGTACTGCACAGGCAAACGCTTTAGGTGTTAATAGGAATAATAATCTTCCAAACAACGTTGCATCTGCCAGCGATTCCTACGGTTTATCTGCAGCTTTCCGACCCAGCGACAAACTCTCTGTCAGCGGCTATGTGTCCTACCATGACGTTACAGGGTTTGGTAGCAATGATGACTTTGAAGCTTGGAGCTACGGTGCTGGTATAGCTTTACCTGACTTCGGTAAGAAAGGTAACGTCTTGGGTATTTTCGGTGGTTCCGAACCTTACTCCTTAAGAGCAGGTGCTAGCGAACAGCCTTACCATGTTGAAGGTTTCTACAAATATCGCGTCTCAGATAACATCTCCATCACCCCTGGTGTTATCTATCTGACCAATCTTGGTCAACAAAGCGGCGGTAACAACGAAGCATGGATTGGTACTTTGAGAACAACATTCACCTTCTAAATTGTTAATTGTTATAAATTAGCAACTAAGTAGGTGAGTTTAAAAATCTCGCCTCCAGAACCCCGTATTCTTTAAAGAAGCCGGGGTTCTGGCTGTTTAGGACGCTTTTGCCCCCCTGCCCCCAATTCTGGGGGAGAATAAAATTTAAAGTTGAACATACTTAGTGGATTTAGGGGCCTTTTTATCTGTCCGGACAGACGGGAAGCGTATCCTACAGGGTGATTATTTTTCTCGTACTCCCGAAGCTAAATTCTACCCCGTTTCAAAGCGGATTTTTTATGTTTTGTAGTGCTAAACAACAAACCCCAGTGGAGAACCGGAGTATACTAGAAAAAGCTAGAAGTTAGGAGTTAAGAGTTAAGAATTCCAAACTCCTAAGTAGGTAAAATCAAATGTTGCAGGATTTTCAAAAGGCCGACAATCTCGTTCTAAAATAAATTCTTAGGCTAAGGTCATTTATTTAACTGTTAACTCCTAACTCCTAACTCTTAACTTTCCCTACTATCCCATTGCTGCTTGTGGAACTATCGTGTAAATCTGAATACGCAATTTTGGCATTATTAGAGATGACAAGTGATTACCAAAGCGGGGAACCGCAACAAATTCGCCAGATTGCCGCAAAACAAAATATACCCGATCGCTATTTGGAACAACTCCTGGCAACCTTGAGACGTGGTGGTATAGTCAAAAGCCAACGCGGGTCAAAAGGCGGTTATTTGTTGGCACGAGAACCTTGGAAAATCACAATTTTCGAGATTTTGGGATGCTTAGAAGGATTAGATCAAGTGCGGACGTGTGAGGACGAGGTTGATCCCAAAGCCTTAGACAGTAAAGTTATAGAAGAAATTTGGCAAGAAGCACGTCAGGCCGCAAACTCAGTTTTGCAAAATTGTACGCTTGCCGACCTGTGTGAAAAACGGAATTCACGCAAGCATTTGGATATCATGTATTACATTTAACGAAGGAAGAAGGAAGAAGGAAGAAGGAAGAAGGAAGAAGGAAGAAGGAAGAAGGAAGAAGGAAGAAGGAAGAAGGAAGAAGGAAGAAGGAAGAAGGAAGAAGGAAGAAGGAAGAAGGAAGAAGGAAG
>JAESGD010000139.1_pt1 | contig 27113 bp, 14 predicted proteins | sample 9269581 | NCBI WGS metagenome assembly JAESGD01 (sample SAMN14515903, study PRJNA621661) | algae metagenome | isolation source: Cyanomargarita calcarea GSE-NOS-MK-12-04C and co-occurring heterotrophs from... | place: USA: Grand Staircase Escalante National Monument, Utah | collected 2007-12-30 | reverse complement strand
CTCGATCCAGTCCGGCAGTTTCTGGCTGAAGCTGGCGCAGGCGAACGTCAGTGACGAGGCGGGAAGCACCGCCACGAAGATTTGCGCCGAATGGATGACGCCGGTCGAAGGGTCGATGATGCGGATGGTGTGGCCAGCGTAATCGGTCTGCATCACCGCGCCCGCCTCATGACGATTGCGGAAGGTCGGGTGAGCGCGGCGTTCGAAGACGGCAAAACGGTCGCAAAACCACGTGTATCCATAGCCGTCCGGATGGTTCGCCCTGTACTCCTGCCACAGCAGCGTCAGGGTGACGCCCTTGCGCTTCAGCTCAGTGGAAACAGACCGCCAATCCGGCTCGACCAGGTCCTGTGGCGGTCGGCCAACGCGCCGGAAAAGATGTCGCTCCAGCGCGGCATCGTCATCGAGACCTGCAGGTAGCGGCCAGACCGAAAGTCCGGTCTCCTTCGCTCGCAGCAGATACGTCGCCACAGAGGTTTTGCTGATCTTGAGGCGTTCCGAAACGGCGCGAACCGAAAGGCCCTGTTCATGCGTCAGCCGCAGTATCGATCGAATGTCTTTCACTGTCGTTCGTCTCGCTTGCTTCCGTCTTGGCATGGCCCCTCTCAACCAATGATGAGGAGCCAATCTGCCAGAACGGCGCTTGCGAAAATCGACCTTTAATCCACGCCCGAGACTGTCCCGGAATTAGCGGAAACACTGTCCCGTATTTACTGAAATCGATGTCCGCGAATTACCGGAATCCATGTCCCGGACTTTGTGAAACACGCACATTGAGGCCGCAGGGCTCGACGCGATCATTGCTCAAGGAGTAGAGGCCGGAGGGCACCGCGGCGTATTTGATCCGGCCGCGCCCGACGATGAGCTTACGACGCACATTCTAACACGTCTAATCGTATGCCATACCAAGCTGCCGGTCATCGCTGCCGGCGGCATCATGGACGGAGCCGGCGTGGCTGCAGTGCTCAAACTTGGCGCTCAGGCTGCCCAACTTGGCACAGCCTTTGTAGGTTGCAGTGAGTCAGCTGCAGATGACGTTTACAGGGCAAGGCTTCGTGCTGCGCGACACACGCGAATAACGTCAGTGGTATCAGGAAGGCCAGCAAGGATCGTGGACACGGAGTTTGCGAGGTTGATTGACGCTCGCGGTCGACCAGCGATGCCCGACTATCCTATTGCCTATGACGCGGGAAAATCTCTGAATGTAGCAGCGCGAACTATTGGAGTAGATGGCTTCGGTGTTTTCTGGGCGGGGCAGGGAATAAGCCTCACTCGATCCTTACCAGCAGCAGATTTGGTGCGCGCGCTCGCAGCAGAAGCGGCCCTTTAGGTTGATTAGATCAGGCAGCTGCCCGCTATGAGTATCTTCTAACGCTGCCCCTACCTCGGCGGCGTAAGTGCAAAAGCCTATGATTCCAGTGCAGTCGCAACGGCACAGACGGTTCGAATGTCATCAAGGGCGAAGCACCTTTGAGCGACCCGAACTAAGTTCATTATCTATACATGATTTAGGGTGTCATCATGCATCGTGGTGGGAGGATATTAGGTTTTCGGACCGTCCTGACCTGCGGTATCGGTGGACATTGGCGGGCTGCGCTAAGGCAGCAGCCCGCCATCTCGACTATGTGAAGGCAAAATTTGCAGAACTCAGACCGGTCGCAGCCTTCTGGAAGACCACAACGCTGGTGGCAGCTTGCCCCCCATTCCCGTCCGGATCCCACGACACACCGGTGGTGCTTGCCAAGAAGTACCCATGCGAACTATTCGGCGCGACGGTACCCATGACTAGATAGTCAGACATCGGTGCCGATTTACTGAGACCGAATGAAGCTGCGTCGAACAAGACCATCTCTCCAAGCGTCGGAGCAAAGTCGGTGATGGTGTCACCCATGCCATCCAAGGCAATCACAAACCTATCGACGCCAGAACCACCTGTTAGCGTATCCTTCGCGCCCGCACCGAATAGTGTGTCCGCTCCGGTTGTGCCGGTCAGAGTATTCGCAGCCGATGTACCTCTTATCCAAGCGTTGGCTGCGATGTCGGACGAGCTCCAAGTTGAGTTATCGGCAAAGACGAACTGTTCGATGGCGTTGTTGATAGTTCCCGCCTTAAAATGGTCCTGGATTGTCAAAAGCGCACCATTCGAATTGGCTCTGACATTCAGATCAAAGCCGTTTCTGGAGATGGTGACGTCACCGGGTAGCAAATCAACGAACACCATCTTGTCGAAGTCGCCTGCGGCACCTCCATCCAGGATAAGATCATTGCCGTGGTTTATACCCCAACGATAGGTGTCGGAGCCCGCGCCCCCCGAGATTTTATTGGAGCCGGCAACGACCTCCATGGTGTCTGCCCCGGCTGAACCGCGATAGAAAGCTTCTGCTTCGATTTGTGCGCGGTTCCAAGTCAAAGCGCCACTGTTGAAGTTGATTTGCTCGACACCGTCTGCGTTCGAGACAAACTGATCCTTGACTGTGAGCGACAATTGCGTGCCGCTGGTAAAACTGACAAGCAAGTCGTTACCGGAGCGTGTGAACGCGTAGCTCGCTGCGGACCCCAAACGAAGAATGTCAGTGTCAGAGGCGAGCCCTCTTTCTTCAATTACGATTGCCGTTCCCATGCCCGTTGAGGTCCCAATGGCGTAGGTATCTGATCCTGCGCCTCCAGACATGGTCTGGTTGGCCGCGCTTGACGTGAGCGTATCGCTGCTTGTGGTGCCTCGGATCCAGGCGTTGGCGGCAATCTCATCCATGCCCCAAATAGAGTTATCAGCAAAGACGAACTGCTCGATGGCATTGTTGACTGTAATCGGCTTGAAGTGATCTTGGATCGTCAAAAGCGCCCCGGTCGAATTGGCTTTTATGGTCAGATCGTAGCCTACGCGTGAGACCGTCACGTCGCTGGGCAACAGATCGACAAGGACCAGCTTATCGACATCACCCGCAACACCTGCTTCCAGGATCAGGTCATCACCATGATTCGCACCCCAGCGGTAGGTGTCGGAGCCCGCGCCGCCTGAGATCTTGTTGGAGCCGGCGATGACTTCCATGGTGTTTACACCGGTGGTGCCACGATACCATGCTTCCGCCTCGATCTGAGCGCGGTTCCAAATCACGCCCCCACTTGTGAAGTTAATCTGCTCCATACCCCCAACAGTCGAGACGAACTGGTCTTTGACGGTCAACGACAACTGGTCGCCACTGGTATATCCGACCAGTAGGTCGTTACCAGAGCGTGTAAACGCGTAACTTGTCGCGGAGCCTAGACGAAGGATATCAGTGTCGGACGCAAGTCCTCGATCGTCAATGACAATAGCTGTGCCCATGCCCGTTGAGGTGCCGATGACGTAGGTATCTGATCCTGCGCCTCCAGACATGGTCTGGTTAGCAGCGCTCGATGTAAGCGTATCGCTGCCTGTCGTGCCTCGGATCCAGGCGTTTGCGTTGATCTCGGCCAGGTTCCATGTCGAGTAGTCAGCGAAAACAAACTGCTCGATGGCACTGTTGACTGTAATCGGCTTGAAGTGATCTTGAACCGTCAGAAGTGCCCCGGTCGAATTGGCTTTTATGGTCAGATCGTAGCCACTACGTGACACTGTCACGTCACTCGGCAGCAGATCAACTAGAACCAGCTTGTCAATATCGCCCGAAGTGCCTGCATCCAGGATCACATCACTGCCGTGGTTAGCGCCCCAGCGATAGGTGTCAGAGCCCGCGCCACCCGAGATCTTGTTGGAGCCCGCAATGACCTCCATCGTGTCTGCCCCGGCCGTGCCACGATACCAGGCTTCCGCCTCGATTTGAGTGCGGTTCCAGGTTGCGCCACCACTTGTGAAGCTGATCTGTTCTACACCCTCGAAAGTCGAGACGAACTGGTCTTTGACTGTGAGCGATAACTGCGTGCCGCTGGTAAAGCTGACGAGCAAGTCATTGCCAGCGCGTGTGAACGCGTAGCTCGCTGCGGAACCAGTCAGACGAAGGATGTCAGCATCGGAGGCAAGACCTCTTTCTTCGATGGTGATCGCCGTTCCCATACCCGTCGAGGTGCCGATGGTGTAGGTATCGGAACCTTCGCCGCCAGACATGGTCTGGTTGGCGGCACTCGTTGTCAGTGTATCGCTGCCTGTTGTGCCTCGGATCCATGCCTTGGCGGCGATCTCGGCTACGTTCCATGTCGAGTTGTCGGCGAACAGGATCTGTTCGATCGCGTTGTTGATGCTGGTTATTGGACTGAAGTGGTTCTGGATCGTCAGCAGCGCCCCGGTAGAATTGGCCTTGATGATCAGGTCGTAGCCGGCGCGTGAGACCGTTACGTCACTGGGCAGCAGGTCGACAAGGACAAGCTTGTCAACATCACCGGCACTACCTGCGTCTAAGATCACGTCATCACCATGGTTTGCACCCCAGCGATAGGTGTCTGAGCCAGCGCCACCCGAGATCTTGTTAGAGCCAGCAACGACCTCCATTGTATCTGCGCCGGTTGTGCCACGATACCAGGCTTCCGCCTCGATCTGGGCACGGTTCCAGGTGACGTTGCCATTCACGAAGTTGATCTGCTCGACGCCCTCGGCATTCGAGACAAATTGGTCTTTCACGGTCAGGAAGGGATTTGTGCCATTGGCTGAACCGATGAGAAGATCATTTCCAACTCGGGTCAATCCGTAGCTTGTATATGCAGAAGCTAGCCTGATTACATCAACATCGGTCGAAGTTCCGCGATCATTGATGACCTGACCGGTATACTGAGCGATGACATAGACATCGGAGCCAGAGCCTCCCGAGACAGTCAGGTCACCGTCGGTGGGGGTCAGAGTGTCATTGCCGGACGTCCCGCGCATCCAGGCTTGGGCGCGGATATCGTCTCGCGTCAAGATTTCGCCGTCTGCGAACTTCAGCTGCTCAATGCTGTAGGTGCCACTCGTCCCCAGGAAATGGTTCTGGACCGTCACCGTTTCGCCGGTCGCATTCGCCGTCACGACAAGATCATTTGCGACCCTCGAAAGGGTCACCTCGCTTGCTACAAGGTTGACCAGTTCAAGATCGTCCGCTTCGCCTTCATCCAAAATCAGATCATTTCCGTACCCCGTTCCCCAGCGGTAAATGTCATTACCCCTGCCACCAGCTAGCCGCTGGTCACCTTGTCTTTGTTCAAGCACATCAGATAGGTCGGTTCCGCGGTACCAAACCGCCGCATCGATGGCTTGTCGTGTCAGGGTCACCCCGTCGGTGCCAACAACTTGTTCAATTCCTGTCGCTCTGGAGAGGAAGTGATTAACGATCCTCGTTCCACTGACGATCAGGTCATCGCCTTCGCGGGTCAACGATGCTGTTGCAGCTGCTCTATTCAGCACAAGTTTGTCATTATCAGTCTCGGTACCGTTCTCTTGAATAACGGTTCCGCCGTGCGAAAGGCTCTCTATCCGATAGGTGTCGCCCCCAAAACCGCCAGCAAGCGTCAGATTGGCTGCTGTGGTTGCAATGGTATCTGCCCCGTTGGTGCCGCGAATCCACCCCGCGGACGTTATCTCAGCAGCCCCCCATATCGTGCCATTGGCAAAGACGATCTGTTCTATCGCACCATTTGTGAAGTGGTCCTGGATCGTGAGCAATTCGCCTGTGGCGTTTGCTTTAATGACCAAGTTGCGATCCGAGCGTGACACGGTGACATCGGCGACGTTCAGGTTTGTCAGAACGACCTGATCAAGATCACCCGCATTGCCATTGTCTAGTATCGTATCATTGCCATACCCGCTTCCCCACCGATACTTGTCGGAGCCATCACCGCCGGCTAGTCGGCTGGCACCCGCGACGGCTTCGAACGTATCTGCGCCCGATGTACCTCTGAGCCAGGACTCGGCTGCAATCCGGTCCCTGTTCCAGCTGATGTTGTCACGCATGAACCGAACGCGTTCAAGTCCGGTCTCCTGTGACAGGAAGTGGTCCTTGACGACGGTGCCGTTTGTCGAGGCGATATCCAGGGCTGAATGAACAATGAGGTCATTGCCCGATCGCGAAAACCATAGCCCGTTGGCGGAGTTAAGGCGCAGTTCATCTACATCCTGCGCCGCACCGTTTTCAACGATCAGCGTACTGCGACCGGAGGTCAAATCGTAAATGTCAGAGCCAGCACCGCCTGCAATAGGGTGACCGTCATCAGCCACCAACGTATCATTGCCCGTTCCACCTAGCATCCACGCATTTGCACTTATAGCGCTCGCGTCCCATGCCGATCCATTCGCGAAAATGATTTCTTCCATGGCATACGTTGGCGATGTGAAATGCCTCCGGACAGTCAGCGTCTCACCCGTTGATTTGATCTTAAGGATCAAATCGTAGCCATTTCGCTCCGCACTGATCTGTTCAGGATTGACATTGATCAGCCTAATTTTATCCGCCTGTCCGGCCGTTCCCTGATCCAGAATTTCGTCATTGCCGTAGCCGACGCCCCACCGGTATTCATCCGCCCCAAGCCCCCCCGCGAGCTTGTTGTTGCCAGCTTGTACCTCCATGACGTCGTTTCCGGAGGTTCCCCTGTACCATGCCTCCGCTTCGATCTTGGCGCGGTCCCAAGTCAGGCCCTCATCCACGAAACGAATAGTCTCGATACCCGTAGGGTTGGAGAGGAAGTGATCCTTCACCACCAGACCGTCAGTCCCGTCTATGCGCAAGGAATTGCTTTGCACGAAGAGGTCGTTGCCTGAACGGGAGAACCACAGCGATGACGACTTGGCAAAGCGAACTTCGTCTACGTCGGATGCAGCACCACGCTCGGCGATCGTGCCTTGCCATGGGCCAACCAGATAATAGATATCTGATCCAATCCCCCCATCCATTGTTTGGGAATAAAAGTCCTGAGTGAGTGTGTCATTGCCGTCTCCACCTCGGATCCAGGCATTGGCGTAGATCGCCGGGATGTCCCATGCGGTGCCATCCGCGAAGGAGACCAGTTCCACTCCCTTCGGGACAAGGCTGAATTGCCCCTGGACTCGAAGCGTCTCCCCTGTGCCGTTGATTTTCACCACGAGGTCGTCGCCCGCACGCGAGACCGTGACATCTGAAGGCAACAGCCCCACAAGGACCAGTTTGTCTAGATCGCCCGGGTTGGAAGAGGCTTCAGCGATCAGGTCGTTCCCATAACCTGTCCCCCAACGATAGGTATCCGCCCCTTTACCCCCATCGAGCTTGTTGTCACCGGCAACAACCTCGATCGTGTCAGCTGCGTCAGTGCCGCGGTACCATCCCTCGGCTTCAATACGAGTACGGTTCCAGACCTCTGATCCATTGTTAAAACTAATCTGCTCAATGCCAGAGGCATTTGAAACGAAGTGATTTTTCAAGACCAGCTTTGCGAGACCTCGCACAATAACAAGATCACTTCCTTCGCGCGTGAACTTGTAACTGCTGGAAGCCCTGTCGAGTTGCAGCACATCAACATCCGCAGCGGCACCTTGTTCTTCCAGGATCGTGGTGCCTGACGAGTTCGACCACGTGTAGGTTTGGGATCCGGCCTTACCCGTCACGGTCTGATTGGCGAGCTTGCCGAGCGCATTTACCTCCGTGACCTGCACCTGCGTAATGCCGGTGGTTTGTGAGGTGGTTGTCGCTGTTTTGGTTACTTCGCCAGTCGAATGCTTAATTAACACCTCACGAAATTCGGCGAAGCCATCATTGTTGCCGTCCCTTTCCAGAACGGTGGTGCGTCCATCATGGCTGGTGCGGTATGTGCCCTTCGATTTGATCGTACCGTTCGTGTTGGTCTCGGTGATTTCTGTGAACTCACTGCCATCTGGCAGGTCGGTGGTTACCATCGCCACTTCGAAGTGGCCGTCGCCATCTTGATCGATACGAACGCGTTTCGTCATGCCAGAGGCGTCGGTGACTGTCTCTGTGACAGTGGGGATCGATCCATTCCAGTAAATCTCGCCGTCGCGTTTTTCGCTGTCCGCCCGTGCGTTCGCGTTGTTCGTAATGCGGGTTATGCGTGCTCCTGAAGCGGAGGCCACTTCTGTTACAACCTGGTCTGCTACACCGTCGCCATTGAGATCCGTCTCTTCTGAGAAGATCATGCCGTCAGCACTTCTGCGGCTTTTCGTGACGGACGTCACCTTGTTCAAGGTAAGGTCGGTCTCCGTCGTGACACTTTCTTCACTGCCGTCTGCAAAGAAGCTGCTTTTCTGGACACGTCGAACGTCAATAGAGCCATTGCCTTCCCAGTCGATGTCAGTCGTCTTGGTCAACTGATCCGCTGAGAGGGCAACGATCGTCTTGCTGCTAACCGTTCCGTTGGCGGCAAAGTTGGTGGTCGTGGTAAGAGTGCGCCCATCAAGTGTGCGCACGATCTCTTGGCGCTGATTGGTGATGCCGTCACCATTGGTGTCGCTAGTGGTCGAGATCCGACGACCGTCCGCGGAGACTACCTTCTCCACACGTTCAAGTAGCTGCCCGCTCGAACCCTTGAGCGTCATCACCTCAAGCGAACTGCCGTCTGCCAGTGTCCTCGTCTTTACATCGGTCGTTGTCGCTGCAACGCCGGGGATTGATGAGACGTCGCTGAGTGTCTTTGTGCGTCCATCCGCACTGATGGTCTCGATCGCAGTGGAAATCGTAGAGCCAGCGCCGTTCTTGGTCGTAACTGTTCTGGTCGTCGACCCGTCGGCATTTAGCGCGGTCACATCCGTGCGCGTGAAATCGAAGGTTCCATTGCCGTCGGTATCGACCCTTGTGGTCTTGCTCAGTCCATTGGCCGACGAAATGGTTTCCGTCAGCCGAGTTTTCTGAGTTCCAGAACGCCACGTATCAACCGTTGACGTCGATCCGTCCGCTTCCAGCTGCGTGATCTCTGTCCGCGTGATCGTATATTCACCGGTACCTGTATCGTTGAACCTTGAGGTGCGCGTCAGCTCGTCACCACTTTGAACGACTTCTGCCTTACCCTTAAGCGTCCAGGTCCCGCCGACAAGTTCTCGGTAGTCCTTGGTCTGCGTCATGCGGCCGTCAGGACCAAGCACCGTTGTCTCAGTCAGTTGCTTTTCGGCTGCACCATTTCCATCGGCGTCATACGACCACGTCTTGACCAGTCCATTCGCGCTGATTTCCAGTGTGGAGCGCTTTGCTGCAGTCACGCCATCCTGCTTGAAATCCGTCCATATCTGCGTAGACACGCCGCTATCCGCCAGCGACGTCGTGACCCTCTGATCCGCAACGCCGTCGCCATTGATGTCCTTTGTAATTGTGGACGATCGCTTGTTGCCGGAGACTTCAGTGACGGTTTTGCTTTCGAGGCTGCCATCGCCCTTGTTGATCTGTGTGGTCGACCTCGTCGCACCGTTCTGAAACACCTCGGAGGTTTCTTCGACGCGGCGTAGGGTTGCGCCGTTGGCGTCTGTGACAACCACGGTCTTGTTCAGGCCGTTCGCACTTTCCGTTGTCGTGCTCCGCTCCGTCAGCGTCGATGTGCCCTGGAGCTCGGAGAAAACTGTCGTCTTGGAGCCGTTGGCGGCAATCGTGGTCGCCGTGGTTCGGGTCAGATCAACAGTGCCGTCACCGTTTCTGTCGAACGCTTGCGACATATTCAGTCCACTGCGGTCAGTGGTCGTCGTCGCCTTCGAGAGAATGGCGTTAGATGTGCCAAGCTCCGTCACGACCGAGGTCTTGATACCGGATGCGGACAAGGTCTCCTCGATCCTACGATCATTGGGACCGTCACCGTTCTCGTCGATCAAGGAAACCACCGACATGCCATTGGCGGAACTGGTTTTCACAGATCTCGCGATCAGGACGTCATTCGCGTTACGTTTTTCCGTGATGTCTGTCACCGACCCGTCGGCTGCGAGCGTCCTGGACGACTGCTGCTTCAGGTCGATGCTCCCATTTCCGTCGAGGTCCTGGGCCTGGCTTGTTGTCAGTGCGTTGGCTGAAGCGCGCACGGTCGTAACGCCCACGGTCGTGGAGCCGGCCTTGCGCGTTTCCACTGTTACAGTAGAGCCGTCCGCATCGATCGACTTTGAGGTCGTCGTTGCGGCATCCACGATGCCATCACCATTATCATCTGCTTCGGTGACAACGCTCATGCCATTGGCGCTGACAGTTGAAATTTCCCGACGAAGCAGTGCCCCGTTCTGAGCCGACGTCGTCGCCACCTTGATCGTTCTGCCATCCGTCGGAAGCGACGTGGCCACGACCTTGACTATATCTACATCGCCGTCACCATCTTCATCGACAGTTTGATTGATGGTTAGACCGTTGGCCGACGTCGTGGTGAGGACCCTGTTGAGCAGCACTCCGGAGTTTGCCAATTCGCGGGTGTCGACTGTTTTTGCCCCATCCACGCCTATAGTCATGACTTCTGACCAGTCAGTCTGGCCATTGCCGTCAGTGTCGCCCGCTACAGACACCGTCCGACGATCAGAGCTAATTGTGGTCGTTTCTCGTGAGAGAATAGCGCTATCACCGCTGAGGTCTTCAGCTACGATCAACTGGCTCCCGTCAGCGTTCAAGGTCCGCGTGTTTCGCTGAACTGTATCGATGAACCCGTCGCCGTTGATATCGGAAGTCTGCGTGACGGCCAGGCCGTCCGCGCTGGTCACTTGGACCTCACGGGTTACCAGAGCCTGGTCTTCCGACTTGGTCTCAATCGTTCGCGTGGAGCTTCCGTCAGCGCTCTTTCTGGTCGCGTCGACAACCACCTGATCGACTTGGTTACGCCCGTACCGGTCAAGCTGTGTGGTTGTGGTGAGACCATCGGCCGATGTTGTCTTGATGCTGCGGCTCACCAGCGAACCATCCGCACTGGTGGCGGTCGAAGTTTCTGTTACGACGCCTGAAGCGTTTTTCGTGACCGCAACGACTAGATCATTGGCGCCATCTCCATTGGCATCCGTCGAGAGACTGCCAACCAGCCCGTCGGCTGCCCGCTGTTCCACTGAGTGGGAAAGCAGTGCACCCGATGTGCTTCTCGTCTGCTTCGTTCGGGTCTTGCTCTGGTCGGTCGCGATGACGGTTACGTCCGTCATCTCCCGGTCGGTCGTGCCATCGCCGTTGAGATCCATCAGGATCGTTTTCGTCAGACCGTTTTGCGAGGTCGTGGTCGTCGTGCGGCTAAACACGGTGGCATTGCGCGCCGAGGAGGTTTCGACCACCGTCGTGTCGCCCGCCGCGTTGCGGCTGGTCGTTGCCGACTGATTAAAGTCGGTCGTCCCATCACCATCAACATCATTGGTCTCGGTCCGGCTCAGATTGTTGGCCGCAATCAACACTTCCGATCGAGACAGAAGCGTGCCCGTGCCCGAAACGACGCTATCACGCTCAATGCGGCTGCCGTCGGCATTGCGGATCGTTTGGTGCTCTGTCCGTCGCTCGAAAGATGCGTTGCCGTCAGCATCGATATTGACCGTGCGCGTCAGACGGTCGGCGCTCAGCACATTCGAGACCTGGCTGATCACGCTGCCGTTCTGGGCAAGCTGCGAGATCGTGATCGTCAGGCTGTTGTTGGCGGCCGTCACACGGGTCTCGCGCTCGGTCGGATAGCCACCGCCGCGCTCGTCGCGGTCGATCGTGATCGTCCGGCCATCCGCACTCGTCTGGGTTGTCTTCGACCACGTGAGGATTTCGCCACCGTCGCGCATTGTCTCGGTCTGGGTGCGCGAGCCATTGGAGTTGGTGACGGTGACATCTGTGAGAACACGATCGACGACACCGTCGCCGTCATCGTCAAAGCGGGAAGTGATCGACAGACCATTGGCGCTGGTGATCCGCGTGGTCTCGGAGACGAGCTGGCCGTCCCGATCCACGGCACGGTTCACGATCGTCCGGTTGCCAGAAGCATCCGTCGACTGCGTTTCCGTGACGACATATCCGTTCGTGTCGACGGCGACCGTCACGGTCGCGGCCAAACCGGTCGTTCCGTTGGTCCGCGTGAAGGTCGTCTGACCATCGATCGTAGACCCGCCGTCGAAGGCGATCTTCGTCTCGTCTACCGCCAGGTTGAACGACTGAATCCCAAGTTCGGCAAGCGTTCTCTGGGTGATCGTGCCGTCCGCGTTCGTCACCATGACCTTGAACTGCGACCAGCGGGCATCGCCTGCATCGAGCAGGCCATTCCCATTTGTGTCAAACACCTGGCGCAGCGCCTGCATGTCGGTCTCGGACGACGGATCCCAGTCGGTGAAGACGACTTCCTTCCTGTCCGAGATCTTGCCGTCACCGTCCACATCGATCATCAGTACGCCGTCACCGGCGCCAACCCAGGCAGTTCGATATTTGTAACCGTCGCCACCGATATCCAGGAAGAGGTTGGACGTCGAGGTGTCCGTGATCGTCAGGCCATTGCCATTCAAATCGAGGAAGACGGGATTGCGCCCGTTCATCCCGTTCTTGCCCTTGCTCCCGCTACTGTTGTAGCCGCCTGATGGTTTGCTGCCGCCGCCCGATGAGGGCTTGGAACTCGAGCCTGAGCTTGCTTTTGAGGCATTTGTCGATTTGGAATCTTTGTTACCACTGCCGCTTGTGCCGCCCGAATTCCTATTACGCTCATCACGTTCCGTCGGGGACAGGCCACCACTTGTCCTGCCGGATGAAGACGTTTTTGAACCGCCGGAGTTAGACCCGCCAATGGAGCTCGATTTTGTGTTGCTAGACTGAACGCCACCACTACTTCCGCCGCTCGTACCTCGGCGTTCTGAAGGGGAATCTAGGCCCCATCCAGGCTTCGAGTAGCTTGGCTGCGAAGCTTTGTTGCGGGCGTCATTCTGGGCCTGTTGTGCTCCCTCTGACGGAGAACGTGGACGCGAAATTGCTGCATCGCGCTGCGCTTGCTGTGCGCCTTCCGATGCCGGGCGCGGTCTGGACGCTGCAGCCTGACTTGCGTTGTAATCGCGCAAGTTGTTCATGCTGGCGATTTCAGAAACGCGGTGGGTTGCCGCCGTGACTGAACTGCCCTTTCCTGTGAATGCCTCGGGTGCGAGACGTTCGCGAGGTGTGTTCCAACCTGTCCAAGGAGCCTCCGGTTCGATATCAGGTCTGCCACTATAGACGAAATTTACGTTGTAATATGTGCCTGGTTGCCTTGTAGAAACTTGCCCACCCTGACCCGTCAGGTAGGGAGAACTTTGATAGAAATCATTGTCCAGTGCGGCTGTGACGCCGTTACGAACGGGATCGCTAAACCCAAAGGTGTAGACTGCGCCCGCACCAAATGCCACTGCCCCTGCGACCCATCCCGGTGGAGTCATCAGCCCCAGCGCCGTTAGGCCTACGACAGCTCCCGCAGCTCCAGCTGATACCAGAGCGCCAGTTCCGAAGTCAGCTGCAATTCCGACCGCACGTGTAGTTTTTGACGGACCCGTATATGTGCCAAGGTCATAACTAACATCGAAGACTGCAACTGGTTTCGCTACGAGGCTCAAACCCCTCACCGTATCATGGAAGGTAACACCGGAGGGCATCCACGATGATGATGGGTAGCGAATGCTGCCATTCCGAATGCCGCCATCGATAAACTCGACCCCGGATGTGAAAACTCCATACCCATTAATCAGGCCCGACATCGCGTCGCGGTTTGATTGATTAAACTGGTTCCAATCACGCGAATCCATCAGCGATCACCTTCCGAGAGGAGTGCGGCGCCAAGGCGCGCGACAAACAATTGGTTGAGAAATGACGTGAAAAACGAAAAGCTGTGTAGAAGAGTGAAGTTAAGTTCTGTCCCTAACACTCTTCCAGCGCTCTTGCAGCGAATACTTTCACAGCTTGCCAAGTCGTTACTTAGCAAGAATGCAAACGCTAGAAAGACACCTACACCGATTGAAGCCCCAAAAAATAAATTTTCGGGAGGAACTGGATTAGAAAAAATTGAATTTTTCGCCTCAGTGAAGCGTATCGCATACAGCAAACACATTATGCCGGATATCGATAAATTAATTGCAAGAAATGATGCATATGTCCAAAAAGCTTGCGGTCCGGACCCGTAAATTGCTTCAAAAACAAATGACGAAACAAATGAAATAGACATAGGACAACACGCTAAAACATAAAAATTCATTTCTTTCTTAAAAAGATAATGAAAAATCAAGTATGATATCGATGCCAGAGATATTATTGGTATCATATTATTGAATGTCCGCCGCTAGTATTGTGAATGAAGGGCCATGTTCCGAAAATATGAATTTTGAGGCGCGAACTTGAATTTCTATATTCCGGCTATTCCGAGATTTGCAAAGTCACATGCTTCCGAGGCGGGTATGAGCGTGCGATAACTGAGATCGAGTCGATCGTTGGCACCTATGCAGTATTCGCGAGATACGTGTGTATAGTCAATTCACATTTCATACTTGACTGCATTAGGTAACCCACTATTCAATTTGCTTCATCCCCCTGAAAAGATTAGATATTCGACTTTAGTTAGTTTAGATTGTTATCTCTCGTGCCCCGCCTCATCGAGCACGGCAGTGACCGGTGACAGTACGTAGTCAATGATGCGCCGTGTCTCCGTTTCAATCTCTGCTCGCACAGTCATGCCGGGCTCGAGCCGCAACCGACCGCCACCGATCGCAAGCTCTGGACTGTCAAGCGCGATGCGGGCAACAAAGAACAAATTGCTGAGCTGAGGCAGGCCCCCCGACGCCGCGTTCACCTGTCCTGCCGCTTTCGCGGATGCGTCTTGAAGGGCCACCGCGTCGTTGATTGTGATTGCTTCGCCGGAGAGTGACATTACCCTGCCGCTGAAGGTGCCATAGCGGGTGAACGGAAATGCGTCCGCCTTCAGTGTGACCGGCTGGCCCTCGCGCACGAAGCCAATGTCAGACGACGGGATCAAGGCATCGACAACTAATTCCGCCCCGTCAGGCACGATCACCATCAGGGACTGCCCTGAGTTGACGTACTGGCCGGGACCTGTCGTCGCGAGCTGCTGGACAGTTCCGGCAATTGGCGCCCTCAGTGTGCGCTGCTCTAGACGCGCCGTGAACCTGACGATCTCTTGGTCGAGCTGCTCGATCTGGCGCTCTGCCGCTTGAATGCCCTGAGATTGTTCGGATCGAAAGTTCGAGCGCGTCTGGCGATCGAGCTCAGTGAGGTTCTCCAGGTTGGCCCGGACCTCATGCATCTGGCTTTCGTTCTCAGTCAGGTCAGACTGGGCGCGCGCCGTAGCTTCGCGAGCATTGAGGAGCGTGCCCTTAGACGCGCTTCCCTTGGCGACCAGTCCTTCAAGCATCTGGCTCTTCTCGTCCAGGATGCCGATCAGGTTGCGCTGGGCTTGAGCCACTGACTGAAATCGAGAAACGCGTGCTTCTGCCTCACGCTTCTGTGCTGCAACAGAGGCCAGCGTTGCCCGGATCGTTCCCACATCCGCATAAAACGCCGCCAGCTCACGATCGACCACCCTTGGCGGTATCTCGGGCGAGAACTTAGGCAGCGGCGGCATGTCTGCCTGGTCAACCGCCGAGAGCGCTGCCTTCCGGCGTGTCACTTCTGCCGCCCAGGAGTGCCGCGCCGCCCTTGCGGCATCGAGGCTGGCACGAATGTCGACGTCATCGAGAATGATGAGCGGCTGACCAAGTGCAACATGCTGATCGTTCTCGACCTTGATCGAGAGAACCCGGCCCGGCTCCATCGGCTGGACGACGGTCGGCGCAATGGTTGCACGGACACGACCCGCTGCGTTGGTGAACACCTGCAGGCTGAAGAACCAGCTCCACAACAAGGTGCCGGCAATCACGCTGATCAGAACTAGAAGAAGGATCGGAACGACGCGAGGTACAGGTCTAGCGGAGATCTCAACAGCTGCGGGCAGGAACTCGGCATAGGCGCGATCAGAGCGGACTGCCGTCACGACAAGGTCGATCTCTTTGGACTTTGCGACCGCGCCAATTTTGCCCTTCATACAAACACCTGCTGGTTCTGGTGATGCAGCATGCGGGCGAAGAAGCCCGTCTTGTTCTGGATGAGGTCTCCTGGCTTTCCGTCCTCGGTGATCTTGCCACGCTCGAGCGAGATGATGCGGTCGCATTTGGTGACAGCAGCAAGTCGGTGGGCGATGACAATCACGGTGCGCCCCTTGGAGATCTCGCGCATATTGCCCTGGATTGCTTCTTCACTCTCATAGTCCAGCGCACTGGTCGCTTCGTCGAAGATCAGTATCCGAGGATTGGTGGCAAGGGCACGAGCAATCGCAATGCGCTGCCTCTGGCCGCCAGAGAGGTTGGCTCCGCGCTCTTCGATCTGGGTGTCGTATCCTTCCGGCATCTGGCCGATGAAGTCGTGGGCACCGGCGAGACGTGCAGCCTGGATCACCTGGGCACGAGAAAGAGACGGGTTAGAGAAGGCGATATTCTCGTGGATCGTGCGGTTGAACAGAAAGTTCTCCTGCAGCACGACGCCGACCTGGCGCCTCAGCCAGGCGGGATCCACCTGGGAGATATCAAGCCCATCGATGAGGATCTGGCCGCGCTCAGGGATGTAGAGACGTTGCACAAGTTTCGACAGCGTCGATTTGCCTGAACCGGAGGGCCCGATGATGCCGATAGAGGTCCCGGCCGGCACCCGAAAGCTCATGTTCTCCATGACCGGCGCACGGTCCGGACGATAGCGGAAGGTGACGTCGGAAAAGACGATGTCGCCACGGGCCGCCGGCAGAGCGCCGAGCGAGCCGGTGCGCGGCTCCTGCGGATGTTGCAGGATATCGCCAAGCCGTGCCGCCGAGACCTTCACCTGCTGAAAATCCTGCCAGAGCTGGGAGAGCCTCAGTACTGGACCTGTGATCTGGCCCATGATCATATTGAAGGCGATCAGCGCCCCAACGGTCATGGCGCCGCCGATCACCTGGTAGGCACCGAGAAACAGGATGACAACCTGCACGGTGCGCACGACCCACTGGATCAGGTTTTGGCCGATAGCCGCGACTGTGATGCCGCTAAACGAGGTATGAACGAAGTCGGCAAGTTTATCTTCCCAATCGGCCCGAACCTGGGGCTCTGCGGCAGAAGCCTTGACTGTCTGGATGCCGAGGACGGTCTCGACTAGCAATTGCTGGCTGAGCGCGCCCTTGTTGAACCTCTCTTCCGTCTTACGCATCAAGATCGGCTGCAGGATGATTGCGATGACGACATAGACCGGGATCGACAGTGTCACAATGAAGGCGAGCAGTGGCGAATAGACGTAGAGAATGCCGACGAGCACGAAAGCGAAGACGAAGTCGAGGCCTGCCGTGAGGGCCTGTCCTGTCAGGAACTGCCGGATTTGGTCGAGCTCCCGAACGCGTGCCACCGTCTGGCCTGCCGGTCTCGTCTCGAAATACGACACTGGCATGCGCAGCATGTGATTGAAGACGCCAGCGCCGAGCTCAACATCGACCCGGCTCGCTGTGTGAGACAGCAGATAGGTTCTGAGGAACTCGATCAGCGCTTGGAAGAGGTTGACCGCCATCAGACCGACAACAACCGCGGTCAGTGTCGCAACGCTGTTGTGGACCAAAACCTTGTCGATGACGATTTGGAACAGAAGCGGTGTTGCGAGCCCCAGGATCTGCACGAACAGCGATGCGAGGAGAACCAGTGCCAGTTCGCGCTTAAACTTCTTGAGCGCTACCGTGAAGAAGCTAAGCCCAAATCGGTCGGCAATACCATCCGGTCGGCGCGTGATCAGGATGAACGTGCCAGTCCACTCGCTGGTGAACTCGTTTATCGAAAGCGCCTGCGCCGTTCTATTCTGAGGCCGGAGTAGTTGAAGCCGGTCGCCCTCAACTGCCAGAAGCAGCACAAACTCGTTACCGATCTCGACAATGAGGGGGCGTGGAGCAGCGATTAGGCTGTTGATTGTTTTACCGGTGAAGAGTCTGGATTTGAGGCCAGCCATTTGGGCAGCCCTCACCAATTGCGTAGCGTCGATAAGGCGATCATGAAGGTTTAATTCGTGCTTCAGGTGTTCGCGATCGACCGGTCGCCGATAGTGCGTGCCGATAATGGCTAGACATTCGAGCCCGGTATCGATCTGCGGGGAGTTGTCCGGAACCGGCTGGGGCGGTGAAACAGCAGAATGAAGGTTCACTGAAACAACTCTATCTGAAAAGCCAAACGTTAACTCAACGTGAGGTTTCTTGAGATATCACATTCCCGCATGTCGGCAAGATGGCCCCTTAGGTTCATTCACAGTTGTAACTACTTTCGGCCCCTCTTTCTGTTACGACGAACTGAGAGTGGTTTAGAGGCACCCGACCGGCGCGTCGCAACAGGTTTTCAAGTCGAGCGGCTTTTTCAGAAGCGCATGTCATTTCGACAAATTTTCCACGATAATGCAGGTCTTAGGTTCGACCCGGTTCAAGAGCCAATGCTTGGCGTCTAAGTTGAATCAAAGGCTGATTCAGTTGGCAGTCAATGCAGTGTGGTCGAGTGATGAGGCGACGATGATGGCGCGGAATTCATCCAGAAACTCCGGGTAATGCTGCGCGAGAAAACGCTCGATTTCCGGATTCCCGACAAGTTTGTTGAGATACCCCGAAGCCACGACCAAGTGCAGAATATCATCGCCATAGGATTCCTCGATCTGCTTGAAGTCCTGATGGAGTGATGCCATTTCGCGCTCCATGCGTGCCATTTGCTCTCTGGTCAGGCCGCCGATCTTTTTCGGACGATCCGGTTTTGCCAGATCTTCCTGTTTTGTCGCGGCCAATAGCGCCTTGGCATAACTGGAGGTCCAATTGTGCACGGTCAGCATCAATTCTGCGGACTCGATCTGCCGCATTGGTCTCATTTTTCTCAGCACGTCGAAAGTCACCGGGTTCACCGACTTGTCTTTGAGAAGTTCAATCACCTCCGGGCAAATGCCGTCGAGTAGCGTCCGGCGTCGCTTGATCATCGAAATATCCAGGTCGAAGGTTTTTGCCAGCTTCTCTGCTGGGACGCCGCTGTTAAGCGCCTTTATAAGCATGTAATGTTCCTGGACTGTGGCCAGACGGTTCACACGTTTGTTGTAGGTGAAGCCCTCGTCGTCGTTCGAGATCAGGCAGCGTATGGTGGTTGCGCCACGGTCAAGTGCGATTGTGAACCGGACGTGGCCATCCAGCAGCATGAACGTATCCCCATTCTCCTCCAATCTGGAAATGACGATGGGTTCGACAATTCCAACCTCCGAGATCGAGCTGGCGATCCGTTTGTATTTCACTGTCTTCTTTTGTGCCTCTGTGATGATTTTTCGCGGCAAGATAGCGGTCATGGGAAACTCGACGATTGTCTGTTCGAACGAGATGCGAACCGGCTCGCTCATTGTAGCCTCCCGCTGCCAAGCCGCTCAGCCAATGGTTTCGGCATGTCCTTGATGGCTTCAGCGCGAAGTAGCGTCGTAAAATGCTCATCATCTATAAGACGGCGCAGGGCATTGACGAGAAACAGCAGCCGACTCTGAGCCAGGGTCGCCTTCTTGATGAGCATCTTTTGCCGCTCAGTTTCCTTCTGGTAGGCTCGAACGAGCGCTGCGGCGGTCACCTGCTTTCGTGGGCTGTCACCTCTGTAGGCTGCGCCACTCACGGTTTTTCCGGATAGATTGCGCTGCTCGACGATCTTGCGTATCGCAAGCACTTGGTTGCCAGGAATGGACTTTTGCTCATACGCTTCAGCCAGCGCTTTCTGCACCTCGGCGTCTTTCGCGCGCGAGATCTGCATCGCGATGCTTGCGGGAATAATCCCCTTCTCAACACCCGCCAGGAGCCGCTCCTCGCCGTGATCTAGCAGGTAGCAGACGGCATAGACATACTCCTCGGAAAAGTCGGTCTTCGTCGAAATCTCGGTGAGCGAGTATTCCCTGTCGCGCAATGCGGCGATCTCGCGAACCAGTTCCAAAGGTGAATGCTGACGCCGGGCGAGGTTTTCAACCAGGCTCATGACAAAGCAATCTTCAACGCTGGCATGGACGAGGATCGCGGGGATATGTGTTTGCCCCAGCGCAACGAAGGCCTCCAATCTCCCTTGGCCACAAACCAGGTCGAATACAGAATTGTCATCCCGTACACTGACCGTGATTGGCCTCTTCAGTCCTAAATGAGCAATGCTGGTTACGAGCTCGTTGAAAATCTTCTTATTGCGAACCCGTGGATTGAGGACATTGATTGCGTCGATCGGGATGGATTTGATTTCGGGTAATCCGTCAGTCATGCCGCCCTCCTGATGGGTACACGTTCTGTAAGCCGAATGAATCGAGAAAGATCTACACAGCGATAGGCATCAATGCCGATGGCGTTGTCCTCCGCCACTGCAAAGTCTACTGAGGCAAAATCGATTTTGGGGAGGAGATAGTAATCGAGGATCTTCTCGTTACCGGGAGCCATCCTGACAGCAATCGAAAGGTCTGGGTGGAGGCCATTGTCCAGCCGTATCTTCCAACGCAAGCTTCCGGCCGGTGTCTCGATACATCTGCATACGACCACCGACACGGTGAATTCGTCATTGATTGTGAGAAGGTCGGTTGCCGCATCTCGAACAATTCGACCCCCGGCGTGTTCGACGGACGCAATAATTCCGGACACCACATCGGGGAAGAGGCTACGGAGCAGTCGGTTGATCTCTACATAGCGGTAGTCCCGGTCCGGCGTGTACCCGACCAACTTATAGGCCCGCAGCAAGCTACCAAACCGCGAACCGTAAATTGAACTTGAGGGCATGCCCTCCTGTTCGTCTATGATGATGGCACTCAACTTGCCGCTTCTCAGCAGCAATTGCGCCAATAGCGCCAGCATTTCATCATCTCGCAGACGGACTGTCCGCTCGGCAATAATTGCCGCAGCTCTCTGGAATAGATCGCCGCTTACGATCGGTTGGAAAGCACCGCTAGCTCGTATTATCGCGTCCGGTGGGTTTCGGACGCGACGCATCTTCAGCTTGAACGAGATGCGGTTGAAGACATTGTTACCGACGTATTTTTCGTTTGTGAGGACCTGATGCACCGTTCCTCGGGTCCATGGTCTCCCCGTATCGGTGAGTGCGCCTTCATAATTCAGTATCTCGGCGATAGAGCGTTCGTTCTGTCCTTTTTCCACGAATAGGCGATAGATTCTGTCGACCACAGCCACCTCCGTTTCGGGACCTGGCACGAGAATGACGCGGTCGGTTTGAATGCTTTTGCGTTCGCCATGGGCAAGCATAGCCTTCGGCTTACCGCGTTCATCGATAAGCTGCCGCCGCAATCCAAATCCAGCCGCCCCACCTTGGCGATAGCCAAGCTCCACAAGATGGCGTTGACCTTCAAACACTTTACGGGACAGATCTCGGCTATATTCGCCGGCCATCGCGCGCTTCATGTTCTTGATGATTGTCGTCGTCAGGCTGCCGTCATTGGCGAATTGTTCAGCGCAATATTCAACGGCAATGCCGGCTCGTGTACACAGATACTCCAAATAGGCGGACTCGTCGGCGTTCTGAAAACGACCCCAACGGCTGACATCGTAGACAAGTATGATCGAAAAATCCGTTTGGCCGTTGCAGACGTCCTCTATCAAACTTTGCAGGGCATCCCGGCCATCAAGTTTGAGTCCACTTTTTCCAGAATCCATGTATGTTTTGACAATAACGTAGCCTTTTTCGCGTGCGTACTTCGCGATCTCGATGGCTTGGTTTTCAGTAGAATACTTCTGATGCTCAGTGGACATGCGGACATACTGTGCCGCACGCACGTTTTCAGTTTTGTGTGCCTGGTCGCCTGCTCCGGTCATCTATATCGCAGCTATTTTGAGGCATTTCCCGAGGTCTGATACTAATTCGAGGGGAAACGAAATGTCGCCTACGAACAAGGACCGAAATATTCAGTCCAAAAAGGGAAGAGGGTTTCCGCCTTCGTCCGAAGGGCGTTTGGGCGCTGCTGCCTTCGCTTCTGCAATCGCGACGGCGCTGCGCCGCGACTTTGGCGACGACAGGAGCGCAGTGAAAACAATTGCGGGGTTGACCCTGGCAAACGAGCGCGCGGTCAAAAACTGGTTCAACGGTAGTAACGGGCCCAGCGGCGAGTTTCTAATCCTGCTGTGCCGCCATTCAGATGTGGTTCTCGAAACTTTTCTTATCCTGGCCGGCCACAGTGAGCTTGTGAAGGTGAAGAAATTCGGAGATGTCAAAACCAAACTTAACGAGATGCTTTTGCTGTTGGGCGATCTCGAGCATCTTAACGATAAACCTACGATCGGCTGACGCATAAGCGGGCCGACGGTTCGGGTCCTTTCAAGAGAGGAGGCACGGCTGTTGCGGTCGGAGGTACGTCTCTCTTCATTCTGTGAAATGCAAACTTAGCCGCGGCAGTGGATGCCGCTGACCTCTGAGCAAAGGGAGTGCTCAAGGTTGACCTCGGTAGAAAAAACAGGCCCGAGTTTCGAGGAGAACTGCCCCGCCATTGAAGCAAGAGACGAGCTTCTTTGTGAGCTGGAAAAAAATCGCGCGGCCGACTGTAATATTCCCGAGTTGGTAGCGTCTAATGGACAAAAGTAGTCGCGGCCATCATCGGCCATTGTCATCCATCCGGAGGTTCAGGTTTGCGAAAACCTACATGCTTGATTGTAACTGGTGCGGCTGGCAATCTTGGGCGAGCTGTAGCAGTTAGACTCGCTAATGAAGGCGTTAACCTCGTTTGCGTAGATCGAACGGAAGAGGCATTGAACACCATGGTTCAGTCCCTTCCGTCGAAAACGAAGGTCCTCACATTTGCGGGCGCCGACCTGAGCAATCCGGCGGTTGCCCAGGCCATGGTCGAGGCAGCGGCAGATTCATTTGGCGGCGTGGACGCTCTCGTCAATACGGTCGGAGGGTTCGCCTCCGGGCCGGTTGATGGCGATGCCCTCGATCAGTGGGACCTGATGATGAACCTGAATGCGCGGGTTGCGCTCGTCACCAGCATCGCAGTCCTGCCCACCATGCAGGCCGCCCGTTATGGCCGCATCGTGCACATCGCGGCGGCACCGGGACTGAAGGCTGGCGCCAATCAGGCCGCCTATGCAGCCTCCAAGGCCGCGGTGCTCCGGCTGACGGAGAGCATAGCGCTCGAACATCGCGGCAATCGCATCACGGCCAACTGCATCCTGCCCGGCACGATCGATACGCCGCAAAATCGCGCAGCCATGCCGAATGCCAAGGTCTCCGACTGGGTGTCGCCCGATCAGATCGCCCGGCTCATCGCCTTTCTCGTCTCTCCCGAGGCTGCCGTCGTGACCGGCGCTGCCATTCCCGCAACCGGATTGGAATGAGGGCGAGCGCGTGGATGTCTTCGCCGATCCCGTTTGGTTCGTCCTTCTTCTCTGGGCCACCCCGGGTCTCATCGTGGCCGTCGCATTTCTGGCTGTCGGTATCGACCGGATCGATCATGCGGCCGTGGGTGCCTACGCGTTTCGGCCGCTGCTGATCCCGGGCTTGATCCTGTTGTGGCCGCTGGTCGTCTGGGGATGGGTTGTGCTTGTTCGACACCAAGGAGAGTAGCGGCATGCAGCGCGCTCATCGAAATGCCCATGCGTGGATATGGACGATATTGGCAATCGCCCTGCCTGTTTGCCTCGCATTGGCCTTTGCTTCGACGTCCCGGCTCTCCCCAGACGCACCCTCTATCAAGCTCGGGGCATCCGAAGGGCAGGAGCAGCCATGAGCACGGCGTACAAGCCTGTCGGCTGGAACCGCAACAAGCTGATCTACGACGCCGTCCTCCTATGCGGTGTGGTTGTCTACATCCTTCTCTATCTCAAGCTTGCGCCGCTTCTGTCGTCCTCCGTGCGGGCGGTGGATACGCCGATCTTGCGCATGCGTGCGTTCGGCACGCTGGCATTTCTATTGCTGACGGTCGTCCTGGCCATTGGCCCGCTGGCAAGGCTCGATCCGCGTTTTATGCCCTTGCTGTACAATCGGCGCCATTTCGGCGTCATCACCGCAGCGGTCGCGTTCACCCATGCGATGTTCGTACTCGACTGGTACTTCGCTTTCAGCGCCACGCCGAAGCTCACGGCGCTGTTCACCAGCAATACGAGCTTTGGCAGTCTGGCGGGTTTCCCGTTCGAAGTGTTCGGCGCCTTCGCTCTCGTGGTCCTGATTGTACTGGCTGCAACGAGCCATGATTTCTGGCTGTCCTTCCTGTCGCATCCCGTCTGGAAGGCGATCCACATGAGTGTCTATGCAGCCTATGCCGCCGTAGTCCTGCATGTGGGTCTGGGTGCCGCCATCGGTGGATCCAGTCCGATGGCGGCTGTGTTTCTTGGAGCAAGCCTTGTCGCGCTGTCGATGCTGCATCTGCTCGCTGGGCGCCGGGAGACAGCGATCGACGAGGCGGCCCCTCGGATCGAAGCGGAAACAGGCTGGGTAGAGGTTGGCGATCTGCACGCCATCGAGGAAGGACGGGCCATCATCGGCGTGTTGCCGAAGGGCGAACGTGTTGCAGTCTTTCGCTTCAAAAACCGGCTGTCGGCCCTGTCCAATCTGTGTTCGCACCAGAATGGCCCGATTGGGGAGGGCAAGATCGTGCTGGGTTTTGCGACATGCCCCTGGCATGGCTACCAGTATCGCCTGGAGGACGGCTGTGCACCGCCACCCTTCAAGGAAAGGGTCCGCAAGTATCGTGTAAAAGTCTCGGGATCGCGTGTCCTCGTCGATCCTGTCGCTGTGCCGCTCGGGACAAGGATCGAGCCCGTTCCGATCCCCGACGCCCTGTCTGCCGCCTCTCCATCAACGCCGACGACAAGGACTTCACCATGAAGCCGCAACCGCCAGATCCCGGTTTTTTCATCGGCTATTCGAAGAAGGTGCCGCCGGTGATCGCGCAGTGTGCGATCCTCTTCGGCGTGTTCCTATTCCTGGGCCTCGTCTCGGCGTCACTGGCGTTCTCGCTCACAACGCAAAATCCCGGGTCCGGTGGTTATGTCGACGAATTGAAGGGTGGGCGACTGTCCGGTGTGCTGGAAACGCTGCCCTATCCGATCCTGCGCGTGCCGGCACAGGATGGCCGAGGCCCACGCGCCATCATGCTGTCGGGGCAGGGCAAGGCGGGTGTCGTAAACCAAGCCGATCCCCTGAACGGACAATGGGCGGAGGTATCCGGCATCTTCGTCAAGCGCGGTGACCTCGACATGTTGCTGGTGGGTGGTCGTCCCGGTCTGGTCGGTGCCGAAGCGCCGGTGGATGCGGTTCAGCCCACGGCCCCGCTGCCTCTCGGCCGATGGCGGCTTACGGGCGAGATTTGCGATGGCAAATGTTACGCTGGCGCCATGCGGCCGGGAACCGGACTTGCCCATAAGGCTTGCGCCAATCTCTGCATCACCGGCGGTGTGCCGCCCGTTTTCGTCGTGACATCACCGGTGGAAGGCCACGAATTCTTGTTGATGGCAGGAGCTGACGGAGGGCCGTTGCCGGCTGAGTTGCTGGATCTGACTGCCGCCTTGATCGAGCTTGAGGGTGAGGTCGAGCAGCGCGATGATCTCCTGATCTTCAGGGTCGATACGCCCGTCAAACCCGGGTTGGGCTCATGAGCCAAGTCGATCGGCCATCTGCTTTGCGCCATCTGCTTGGCCTGGCCGTAGTCGCTGGCCTCGTCTGGCTGCTTGCGATCCTGTGGTCCTCAGGCCCGATGTTCCTGCGCGGCACGATGTTTCAGGATCTCTCGGTGATCGCCTATGTCGTGGTCGCCTTCGGTGTTCTCACAGGTGTCGAGCGCATCTTAAGTGCTTGGACCAAACGCTGAGACTGCACTGCTACCCTCAGTCCGCATCAGGTTCCAACAAGCGCATGACCGCCTCGCGATCCGCATCGAGATGCGGCGCGCGGCTGCGATACTGCACCGGTGTCACCGACATCTTGAGCGGGTTGCCGAGCAGACGAAGCGGATCTTCGGTCCCGTCACCCGGCAATTCCACCACCATTTCACGTGCCAGCGTATGCGGGTCGGTCAAGACGGTATCGATCGTCGCCACGCGGCCCGCGGGCACGCCGACACCAAGCAGACGCTGCTCCCACGAGAGAGCGGTGTCCTTTGAGATTTCCACCTGGATCAGCGCCTGCAGCTCTTCAAGATTGGCGAGCCTGTCTCTGTTTCTCCGGAACCGGTCGTCCGTGGCGAGGTCTGCAAGTCCGATCGCTTCGGCAAAGCGCGCGAATTGCTGATCGTTGCCGACCGCGACGGCCAGATGCTCATCGGAGGCCGCAAAGGTCTGATACGGAGCGATATTCGGGTGGGCATTGCCGAGGCGCGTCGGCACCCGGCCTGAAACCAGATGATTTGTCGCCGCGTTGATGAGCCAGGCGACCTGACTGTCGTACAGGGCGAGGTCGATATGCTGCCCCTGACCGGTGCGATCGCGGTGTCTGAGCGCTGCCAGCACGCCGACGGTCGCATACATGCCGCACATGACATCCGCGATCCCGACGCCCACCTTCACCGGCTTGCCACCGGCTGCGTCCTGTTCGCCGGTGATGCTCATGATCCCACCCATGGCCTGGATCAGGAAGTCGTAGCCGATGCGGTTGGAATAAGGACCCGTCTGGCCAAAACCTGATATCGAGCACCAGATGATATCCGGCTTGATCTGTCTGAGGTCCTCATAGCCGACGCCGCGGCGAGCGAGATCGCCGGGTTTGTAGTTTTCCACCACGACGTCCGAAATGGCCACGAGACGGCGCAGCAGCGCGACGCCGTCTTCGCTCGCGATATCGATGGCGATCGATTTCTTGTTCCTGTTGGCGCAGAGGAAATATGCACTCAGATCACTGTCCTTGCCCTCGGCATCGGGCAAGAAGGGCGGTCCCCAACTGCGCGTATCGTCGCCGACCCCAGGCTTTTCGACCTTGATCACCTCGGCGCCGAGATCGGCCATCAACTGGGTTGCAGTCGGGCCGGCCAGAATGCGCGACAGGTCCAGGACACGCAGGCCTTGAAGACTGCCGGGTGCGGCCTGTCTGTCATCCTCTGACATTGCTTCCCTCTTTTCATGTGTCATGTCGTCTCATGCCTTCCAGGGGGCTGCCTTGAACCAGGCCACCAGATAGGCGGTGGCAATGAGCAGGGCGAAACCCGTGAGATTGGCGAGCGCCGTCCAGAGCGGCGTGCGCCCAACGTGATCGAGCCAAATGCCGATCATCTGTGCGACCACCATGCCCGTGGTGAAGACGGCGAGGGACTGCT
>JAESGD010000138.1_pt1 | contig 27170 bp, 22 predicted proteins | sample 9269581 | NCBI WGS metagenome assembly JAESGD01 (sample SAMN14515903, study PRJNA621661) | algae metagenome | isolation source: Cyanomargarita calcarea GSE-NOS-MK-12-04C and co-occurring heterotrophs from... | place: USA: Grand Staircase Escalante National Monument, Utah | collected 2007-12-30 | reverse complement strand
GTCGCGTTGTTTATGAACCAGATAAGGGTTTGCCCTCTTGTCCTGGAGCGAAGGTTTGGATTGAAACTTATTCCAAGGTGGAAGTTATTTGTAAAGAATTCAACAATATTATTAAAAATACAAGGGTCAGGCGCGGTTTTGGGTAAGTTTTTCTTTTGTATAAGTTAAGTTGACGGGTTTTACCTTTAAGCAGATAATTTATTTCACGGCTAGTTTAATCTCGTGTCTGTGTTGTATGTACTTTTATTTCGCGCTATTTTGGCTAGACTAGCCTTGATTGGGATATCTCAAAAAGAAAGACGGGGAAAGGAATAAACCCATGTTTTGGTCGTTCGTTGCAGGTGGTAGGCAGCGGCGAAGGGGGCTACTCTTAAGAAGCTAAACTAACCATTCACTCGAACGATCGCCTAAATTTAGGGGTATGCTCACAGCTTTGCCAAGGCGGGGGCGTTCTCGCGTATCTTGGATAAATGTTTGAACTTGTCCGATGCCACCGAATTCGTTTAAATAAGTGGCGATAGTATTGAGATGCTCTTGGTAATCCGCCTCACTCAAGGGAAAAGAAGCTTGCTCTAAGTATTTCCACATCACTTGCAAAAATATCTTACCTTGTGTCCGACGTAATTGAACATCATAAGAGCGTCCCCACTTGTCAAGCAGTATTTGACGTAATTCCTGTCCTGTCATAACTTTTCTCACTATATTTTACATTTGGTTAATGATGTTAAGTTCCGTAACTCAAGTATGATAGGAATATAAAGAAATGTAATCCTAGCAAGGAAGACGCTAGAAATATCTTTGAAGAGAAAATTCTGGCACTTTTGTCAACCTTAGTTTCTCGACTTGTGACGAGGTGTTTCTGTTGTACTAAAACAAAGCGTCAAAACTGTTAACGAAATAAAAAAAAAGAACAAAGTAGGTTATGGCTCAAATATCAGAATCAATGGACGTTCCCGATATGGGGCGTCGGCAGTTCATGAATCTTCTCACTTTTGGGACTGTAACCGGAGTTGCTCTGGGAGCATTGTATCCCGTCATCAAGTATTTTATTCCACCTGCTAGCGGCAGCGGTAGTGGTGGAACAACGGCAAAGAACGAACTCGGCAACGATGTCAGTATCAGCCAGTTTTTAGACAGCCATAATGTAGGCGATCGCGTTTTGGTTCAAGGACTCAAGGGCGACCCGACCTATATTGTGGTAGAAAGCAAAGAGGCGATCGGTGATTACGGCATTAACGCCGTCTGCACCCACTTGGGTTGTGTGGTTCCCTGGAACGCAGCAGAGAACAAATTCAAGTGTCCTTGCCACGGTTCCCAGTATGATGCCACAGGTAAAGTGGTTCGCGGTCCAGCACCACTATCATTAGCTTTGAGCCATGCTGCTACTACTGATGACAAAATCGTTCTGACAGCTTGGACTGAAACCGACTTCCGCACTGACGAAAAACCTTGGTGGAGCTAAAAAAAGTTAGGAGTTATGAGTTAGGAGTTTAAAATCACTTCATTCTCACCGACTCAGTACTTAATTTATTTGCCCTTCATCAAAAAAATAACTAATCGTTGCCCCTAGTCCTTAAGAGATGAGAAACGCTTCTACAACAGCGAGATTTACTCGCACTAACAGAGCAATGCTGAAAACATTGCTAATCGCGATCGCTTCGGTGACTTTTTTCTTCACTAGCGATTTAGCCCTCCCTCAATCCGCTGCTGCTTATCCATTTTGGGCACAAGCAAGCTATCCTGAAACTCCCCGTGAAGCAACAGGCAAAATTGTTTGTGCTAATTGTCACCTAGCGGCGAAGCCTTCGGAAGTAGAAGTTCCTCAATCAGTGCTGCCTGACACAGTTTTCAAAGCTGTAGTCAAAATTCCTTACGATACCAACTTGCAGCAAGTGGGTGCCGATGGTTCTAAAGTCGGTTTACAAGTCGGTGCAGTATTAATGTTGCCCGAAGGCTTCAAAATCGCTCCGGAAGACCGGATTACTCCTGAAATGAAGGAAGAAGTGGGTGAGGTTTACTTCCAACCCTACAGCGAAACTAAAGAAAATATCGTCCTTGTCGGACCATTACCGGGTGAACAATATCAAGAAATTGTCTTTCCCATTCTTTCCCCCAATCCCGCAAACGACAAGAACATCCATTTTGGTAAATATCCCGTTCACCTAGGTGCAAATCGCGGACGTGGACAAGTTTACCCAACTGGTGAAAAGAGCAACAATAACGTTTACGAAGCTTCCGCATCTGGTACTATTACTCTTATTGCCAAACAGGAAGATGAAGACGGTAACATCAAATATGCAGTCAGCATCCAAAAAGAATCTGGCGAAACTGTAACTGATACTGTTCCTGCTGGTCCAGAATTCATTGTATCCGAAGGAAGCGCTGTAAAAGTTGGTGAAGCTTTGACTAACAACCCCAACGTTGGTGGATTTGGTCAAAAAGACGTAGAAATCGTCTTGCAAGACTCCAGCAGAGTTAAAGGCTTGGTCGCTTTCATCTGTTTGGTGATGTTAGCTCAAATTATGTTGGTCTTGAAGAAGAAGCAAGTGGAAAAAGTCCAAGCCGCAGAAATGAATTTCTAACAACAATTCAATTATTATCTGTTGGACAGGCCGAAAAGCCTGTCTTTTTTTGTTGTTATACGAAAAACAGTTCAAAACTTGACAACAGTAGAAAAGGCGTAATTAAATATAAAATCGGCGGTTCGGATGCCCACTCCACAAGAGTTTTATGTATATTGTGGGTAGGTATCCTTTGCCAGTGAAATTACTTTGATTTTAAACTGCGACTATAAGCAAAAAACCTCGCTTCCGTGTTTACTTTAAAGAAATCTTTTCATGTTCACCAACATCAGCAGGTTCGCCAGTAGTAACAGCTTTCACGAAACTGATGGCATTTGCTACCACGCTTGATGGTGAATCCCAATACTCTGCTTTCTGGACATTCATCTTTAGTAAAGCAATATCAGGTTCGTCTAATTCCTTAGGAAACCACGCTTTTAATTGTGGTTGCCATAGTTGTTCCAGTTTTTGGCGATCGCGTACTATTTCTGCAGAACCAGACAAGGAAACGTAACGTTGTTTGTTTGGTGCAGAGTAGCTAACATTCACTTGATGATTGCGATTAATTTCAATTACCTTGTGGGAACTACCATAGGTAAAAAACCAGACATCACCGTTAGATTCGACTTCTCCATTAGTTGACATTGGCCGACTCCGTAGTGTGCCATCCTCATCAACTGTCGTCAGCATGGCGAAGTCGATGTCTTTGATCATCTCGATGAGTTTCTTGATATTTTCGCTATTCTGTGGATCAAAGTTAGTCATAGTTATTCCCTTCTTGCTTCTTTCCTCACAATAGCTTCCTAACAACCATGCGACAGCCGCCATTAGATAGGTTTTGTAGCAATCCACCATTTATCTAAGGTGTGGAATTCCCTACCTTAACCTACGGTATCCACACCATGCATTCCGTTAAACTGACTTAACGATATATCGCGATATGTCTATAATCAAATTACAAGCATTTGGAGAAAACTATGTTTTTAGGTCTTCACCCTCACCATCACTTTTTTGCATCTCGACGTGAGAGATGCGGTCCAGGGCGAGGAGGGTTTGACGGTTCCCGCTTTGGTCGAGAAAAGTCAGATGAGCAGCGGACACCGCGTGGTGACATTAAGTACATATTGATGGCATTACTTGCGGAGCAACCGAGGCACGGGTATGAGTTGATTAAAGAATTAGAAGGGCGTTATGGCGGTTCATGGAAACCCAGCCCAGGCTCAGTTTATCCCACACTCCAGCTACTGGAAGAAGGGGGGTATCTGATCTCTGAACAGCAAGAAGGCAAACGTGTATATACAATTACCGATAGCGGTCGGGAATTGCTTGCCCAAAGAGGTGATCCTTTAGATTGGATGGAAAAAAGAAGCAAACCCCAGCAGTGGATGGAATTGGGAAATGCGATCGCTGACGTGGGTGCAGCTGTAATGCAGGTTGCACGCAGTGGTAATTCCGACAAAATAAGCAGAGTACAAGAAATTTTAAGCCGAGTCAAAAGGGAGATTTACAGCATCTTGGCAGAAGAGTGAGTTAAGAGTTATGAGTTATGGGTTATGAGTTATAAATTTTTAACTCCTAACTCCTAACTTCTAACTCTACGGCTGTTAAAGCGTCTCAGGTGGAGCAATATCAGGCCCAACAGATGCACCGAATCGGTTGGATTTTAAGCCGGGTGTAGCAGAGACTGGTTGTTTGTGTTTGAGTGAATCAGAGACTCCGGAAGAAGAGGGTTTAACCGCATCCATATTAAATGGTTTATCGGCATTTGCTTGCTGAGACATCAATGACAATCCCCCTATTGAACCAGCAACAAGAGCAGTGTATCCAAGATATAGATGTACGGGACGAATGGCCAATTCCAATCCACCAGCGGAATGTTTCTTTGATTCATACCAAGAGGGTAAAACTGATTTCACCAATTCAGGTGCAGGTAGGGAAGCAGATAGAGTTGTACCATTTAATCCCAAAGCATTCCCCATAACCCGAATAAAGCCCCGAACATAAACTTCTTCTGGTAAATCATCCCAGCTACCACGTTCTAGTGCTTCCATTTGATGAATGGGAACGTGAGTATAAACATTCAATTGGCTCAGAGAAAGGCTTCTTAGCTCCCGTGCTTCTCTTAGTTGTTGACCAATTTGACGCAGACTTATCTTACGTTGTTCGACTGCTAATTGGTTGGCTATTTCTCTCGACGAAGGTTTTTTATTCCGCTTGAGCCACTTCATGGGTGTTCTTTTTGCGGCTTTGTTCTCTGTGGCTGCTGTGCCAAAATCGGTTGTATCTGCTACTCCAGATTTATCTTCTAAAGTAGAGTCAATGGGAGGTATTTGGTGAAATTTCACAGTATTTAAACACTGTGATAAATCTGGTGATTTTTCTTCTTCAACAGGTGCAGAAATATTAGTATTATTTGTTTCCGGCTCAATAAGAGGAGCTTTTTGAGACTGTTGGGCAAATTGCTTAAATGCTAAAGCGATCGCTTCTCTGCCTACAGCTTTGAACAAAATTTTGGCATGGTCTGCGGAATCACCTAGTACTTTTTGTAACGTGCCCAAAGCACAGCGATACACTTTACTCCGATGTAGTTCGCTTTCTATTTGACCCAAGAGCGATCGCAATTCTTCTTGAGAAATTTCAATAGTCGCATTCCCAGGGGTTGTTAAGGAGTATACAGGTGTCATAGTCATATTTGAAGTCTCTTTTAGAAATTGTTTGATGGCTTAATGCTTCAAAGGGATAACTCTCCAAATCCTGCCTGCACAAGCACAAGAATGATGTTACCTCTCCAAAAAGTATGAAGCCGGCAAATAGTTTTATCTGTGTAATTTATTCTATGGTTGATCGAGATTTCCGGACTGTTAGGTATCAATTTTCTGCCTTCTAAAATAAATGCTAAACAATAATCAAATCTGATTTTGCAAGGAAAAAGATAATTTCACTTTCTAGTAAAAATACATAAAAGGATTGACCGCAATGCATTGCGGCAATATCTTCCTCGCATCAAATATTACTTCAGTTGCAGAAAAACTACTGACGATAAACTTGTTGCAGAAAAGAGCGTACTGCTTGTATGTATTGGGCAGTAGCAAATAAAGCTGTATTGTTATGTCCAGAACCTTTGACGAGAAGTAATGCTTTTGGTTCCTTGGTAGCTTGATAAAGCTTTTGACTCATAAAAGCTGGAACAGTAGAATCAGCAGTGCCATGAATGAATAAAACCGGCATTTTAAGATTTGGCACTTTTTTAATGGATTCAAAGCGTTGTGTCAGCAGTAAATCCACAGGGAACATCCAAAACTTATTGTTATAATCTACTACTTGCCGGATAGAGGTAAAACTACTTTCCACAATTAATCCAGCAGCATTCGGGTGTTTGACAGCTAAATCAATAGCGATCGCACCACCGAGGGAATGTCCGTAAATATAAATTTGCTGCGGTGAAAAGCGTCGTTCCTGCACCAGATAATCCCAAGCAATACCGGCATCCTGATAAACTCGGGCTTCATTGGGAAAATCACCCCCACTGCGACCATAACCGCGATAATCAATCAACAATACTGAAAACCCTAGTTGTTGAAGCCGAACTGCATGACCAGTGTTTGCCCCAATATTTTCACCATTGCCGTGTAAATACAGCAATACTTTGTTCTCCGGATTTGACTTCGGAATCCACCAACCATGCATTCTCGTAACCTTGCCTGACACAGACTTGACGGGTAGCCAAACCTCTTCGTATGTTTGATTAAAATATGCAGGTGTCTTTTCGATGACAGTTGTAGGAGAAAAGATGAAGTGAGGTTGTCCAACGTACAGAAATATACAAACCCCAATATAGGCGATCGCTGCGGCTACACCCAGCCAAGGTAGAAGTTTGTATAAAAATTGTATTGAAAGTAGCAGCTTTTTTCTAATCATGCAAGTATTTATAAATACAATAATCTTTACTTAGTCAATGTGAGACATTTAACACTTAAGAATCTATTATCAAAAAACAATTTTAAATTAATTTAACAAATAAGTCAAAAAATATACATCATTTTCAGTATTTAATCGATTGAATGTTAAGTAATTGGTGGACAGCAGGAGAAGACGGTGAAGGTGTTAAAAGAGGGTCAACAAGAGCAACTAAAGGAAATAATTGGATGTTTGCGGCAAGCACGAGAAGAAAAATCCATCTCTATAGAAGAAATAGCAAATCAAACACTAATTCGATTGGCTTTCTTGTACGCTTTGGAAAAAGGTCAATTTGAGCAATTGCCTGAACCTGTGTATGTTCAGGGATTCATCCGTCGTTATGCAGATGCAGTGAATTTAGATGGTAATGCATTCGCAGACAATTTTGGAGCTATTTTTTTATCGGAAAAATCAAGTAATCTTAATCAGAATGTAGAAATAAAACCAGATATACATATTCCTTTATTTGTACCTTACCTTTTATTATTAATTGCTGCCTGCTCCGGACTATTCCAGATACTTAATTTGCAGCCCAAAGCCGAATCATTAAGCTCAAAACAAAAAAGCGCAGCTGTAGATATTAACTCATTTGCGATCGCATCCACCCCAGCTTTGCAAGAAGAAGCAAATCAAGTCCAAGTGACTTTGGAATTAAAAGATGAATCTTGGGTGCGAATCAAAGTCGATGGCAAAACAGAATTTACCGGAAACCTCAAAAAGGGAGAACGCAAAACATGGACAGCAAAAAAAGAATTAACAGTCCGCTCTGATAATGCAGGTGCAGTGTTAGTTTCTGCAAATCAAAAAGAAGCAAAAGCCTTTGGAAATCCGGATGAGGTGAAGGAAGCAACATTTACAATTAAGAGTTAGTTGTTAGTTGTTAGTTGTTAGTTGTTTACTCATAACCATTAACCACTAACAACTAACCACTAACTGTTAAAACTGCGGTTTTTGTAAGTGCCAATTAGTAGATTGTTCATAAGCATGAGCTACCTGAAACAGTTGGTCTTCACGCAATACTTTGCCAATTAGTTGTAAACCAATAGGCAGACCTTTACTATCAAAACCACAGGGCACACTTAAGCCAGGTAAACCAGCAAGATTGACGGGGATCGTCATCAAGTCAATTAAATACATACTAAGGGGGTCAGTAGTTTTTTCCCCTGCCTTAAATGCTGTCGTGGGTGCAGTCGGACAAGCTAGGATATCAACGGTTTCAAAAGCTTTTTCAAAATCTTCCTTAATTAAGGTACGGACTTTTTGAGCTTGGAGATAATAAGCGTCGTAATAACCAGCAGAAAGAGCATAAGTCCCAATCATAATCCGACGTTTGACTTCAGTACCAAAACCGCTAGCACGAGTGCGACTATACATAGATATTAGATTATCAGTATCTGGGGCGCGGTAGCCATACTTAACGCCATCGTAACGAGCTAGGTTTGCGGACGCTTCAGATGGAGCGATGATGTAATAGCTTGGTAAACCGTAGCGGAAGCGAGGACAGGAAATTACATGAATTTCAGCACCTAAACTTTGGAGTTGATCTAAAGCTTTGGTAATTGCTTGTTCAACTTCTGAGTCTAACCCTTCACCAAAAGTTTCTTCTATGACACCAATTTTTAGCCGTCCTCTGGGTTTTAAGTCTGGTTTTAAAGTGGCAGAGTAGTCGGGAATTTGAACCTTGAGACTGGTGGAATCTTTCGGATCGTGACCGGCGATCGCTTGTAATAATATCGCAGCATCTTCAACTGAACGTCCAAATGGTCCAATTTGATCCAAAGATGAAGCAAACGCTACTAAACCGTAACGAGAAACCAATCCATAAGTCGGTTTCATACCCACAACACCACAAAAAGAAGCAGGTTGACGAATTGAACCACCAGTATCAGAACCAATTGATACAACGCATTCTTGTGCAGCTACTGCCGCAGCCGAACCTCCAGACGAACCACCCGGAACCCGCGACAAATCCCAAGGATTGGCAGTAGGATGGTAGGCAGAGTTCTCAGTGGAACCCCCCATTGCAAATTCATCTAAATTTGTTTTACCCACCATCACCGCTCCAGCATCAAGCAGTTTTTGCGTCACCGTTGATTCATAAGGTGGGATAAAATTTTCTAACATCCGGGAAGCACAAGTAGTAGGAATTCCCTTGGTACACATATTGTCCTTAATGCCGATGGGAATCCCAGCCAGCAGCCCAATTTCTTCCCCCGCAGCGATTTTGGCGTCCACAGCCAGCGCTTGCGTATGTGCCCTTTGTGCCGTGACATGCAAGAAACTCTGTAACTTCGGCTCTACTTCTTGAATGCGGTCTAAAGCCTCTTGGGTAATTTCTACAGCAGAACGCTCTTTACTAATTAGCTGTTTGTGCAACTCGCGGATGGATGCCATGCCTTGCTCCCTTAATGACTCAAGTCATTGATTTTAATATAGATTTGGGATTACGGCGAGTGGGGAGGTGGGGAGATGGGGGAGGTGAAATAATTTATAGTTATAGCGATTCCCAACTAAGTGAGGTACACCATATTGAATTAACCGCAGTAGCCGCTGTACCGCTATGAACACAGATAAATTTGTACCTCAGCAGACTAGGAAACGCTATAATATCAAGCCTATTATTTTATAGCCCCTTTCCCCTTCCCCTTCCGCCCACTTACTTAGTAATTAATTTTTCGGAGTTAAATCTGTGGTCAAAATTGTTAGCCGTAAATCATTAGGGATGCAAAATGTATACGATATTGGAGTGGAACAGAACCATAATTTTGTTATAAAAAATGGTTTGATCGCTTCTAATTGTTTCAACAAATCCCATTCCACAGCCTATGCTTATGTAACTTATCAAACCGCATATTTAAAAGCTAATTATCCCCTAGAGTATATGGCGGCACTGTTGACAGCGAACAGTGGGGATACAGACAAGGTGCAAAAATATATTTCCACTTGTTCAAATCCAAGTATGGGTATTGAAATAGACCCACCGGATATTAATCGCTCTGGGGTTGATTTTACCCCAACAGCTGGAAAGATTTTGTTTGGATTCTCTGCAGTGCGCAATGTCGGACACAATGCGATCGCCTGGATTTTGTCAGCGAGAAATGACGGGAGTGCTTTTAAATCGCTGGCAGATTTTTGCGATCGCGTGGATTTGGGTGCTGTTAATAAACGGACTTTGGAATCACTAATTTATTGTGGAGCATTTGACAAAATCGAATCCAACCGCCATCAGTTAATCAAAGACCTGGCTTTAGTATACGATTGGGCACAATCCCGTGCCAAAGATAAAGCAACGGGTCAAGGAAATATCTTTGATTTATTAGGAGGCGGATTTTCTACTAATACTAATACCACTCCAAATAAAGGCTTTGAATCTGCTCCCAAAGCATCACCAGTTCCTGATTTTCCCCCACAAGAAAAGCTGCGTAGAGAAAAAGAATTGTTGGGTTTTTATGTATCAGACCATCCCCTAAAAGCTATCCGCCAATCAGCACGTTTTCTTGCTCCTATTAGCCTTTTACAACTCAACGAACAAAAGAAAGAAACGGCAGTTTGTGTGGTTGTCATGCTCAATAACGTCAAAAAAGTGATGACCAAAAAAGGTGACCCGATGGCAATTTTACAAATAGAAGATTTAACTACTCAATCAGAAGCTGTTGTTTTTAGTAAAACTTATGAACGCATTAGTTCACTACTAGAAGTTGATGCTCGTTTAATTCTTTGGGGTAAAGTAGATAAACGAGACGACCAAAATCAATTTCTTGTCGATGATGCAGAACCAGTTGAAAAAGTACAAATGGTAATGGTGGAACTAAATCCCGAACAAGCAGCCACTATGGAAGAACAGAATCGTCTTTGGGGGATTTTAAAAGAATACTCCTTGGGAGATAAAGAAAAAGCTAAAGTGCCAGTGATTGGCATTGTGCAATCTGGTAATTCCCGTCAACTTGTACGTTTTGGAAGGCAGTTTTGGGTTCAAGATTCCAGAAACGTCGTTCAAGCATTGCAAAACGCTAGATTTTTGGCTCATCTTCAACCCCTAATTAGTGGTTGATATAGACTTCACTATGATGTCAACAGTAAATTACCCTACTATGAGGGTGGTTCAATCATTTTTTTAGTTACTTCTGCGGATGATTCTTTCCTTGATGTCGTGATATTTTTTAATACCATGAGGTTTTATGCAGCAACAATGTTAAGGAACAAAAACTGGATGACCGCAGATGAACTGAATAATTTTGTTGCATATTGCAAAAGAATTCAACCTCAAACTCAAGAAAATATTAAAAAATTTTTTGAGGGGGTTGTTGGTTTTCCTTATGATAAAGAACTTTTATTACAAGCTTATTTATTTTTAAATATTCAAAGATTATTTCCAAGCTGTTATGAATTATTATTATTTGAAAAATCCCCAATTGCAGATTATACAGATTTGGGAAAGTGCGATTTTGTTTATTTAACTTTTCAAGGTAGTTTATTTTTGATTGAAACAAAATTCATTGATACAGAAGCTACAGGGGCAACAGAAAGAAAAAGAAGAAATAAACATAGAAATAAAGTATTTGAGCAAGTAATCACTCTAAAAAGTCGATTTAGTCAATATTGGGATATTCATTTAGAACAATTAGAGTGTGGTGTGTTTACAACCGATCCAGAAGTTGATTGGCGGGGAAATGATGTAAATGTCATAACTAAATCAATTTCCATAGAGAATCTGGAACAGTGGCGGAGGAATTATCATAAATAAATTATAAAAATCGAATTTTTTTATAATGGATGTAACGGATAATTTTATTGTTTAATATATCCGCTATATCTGCTATGATATATGTTCAAAATTGAGTAAATTCACCCGAATTAGAAGCCGGGGTCATCAGTAAAGTGTGAACCAGGTTTGTAGTTGTAGAGCCATGCTTGAAATTCATCCTGATTGATTTGAGATGGCTTCATCATTTCACGCAATGTTGTCTCGCTGTCTGGCTTGTAAGAACTGTCCCCCTCCTTGGCACTGCGAGTATAGATCGCTTCTGTGCGAGGGATGCGATGGCTCTCATAAGCAAAGAGGGCAGTTTCAATACTAGGCGCATGAGCAAGGCACTCTGCAAGTTCATAAGCATCCTCAAATGCCGTGTTCGCTCCTTGCCCCAAGGATGGTACGACTGGATGAGCAGCATCACCCAAGAGCGTGACTCTGCCTTGGCTCCAGCGCTGCAACGGAGTTCTGTCACAGATTGGTCGCTCCACAATGTCTTCCTCCGGGGTCGCCTCGACGATCGCCTTCACAGGTTCTGTCCACTCTCCAAATATCTCCAGAACACGAGCCTTGGCATCTGTTGCCCGTTGACAAACAGAATCGTCTGCCAATAGTGCCCCTGCACTCCAAAAAGTGTAACCATCACCCACATCGACCAGCAAAAAAACTTTGCCATCGGGTGCCATAATCAAGGTCGATGAGTTAGGAGATAATCGCTCGTGGGGATACTGGATGATAGCACGCCAAGACATACGACCGGCATAGATAGGAGAACCATCACCGATTAGCCTCTTCCTGACGACAGAATTGATTCCATCTGCCCCAATCAGCAAGTCTGAGTGTACTGTTTTTCCATCTTCAAAATAAGCTTCAACACTGCTGCTACACTGTTCAAAACCGATACACCGATGATTGAGATGAATAACATTGGGTGGCAATTTTGATGCGAGGATTGCTTGTAGACGCGACCACTCAATGCTCAAGACGGGCTGCCCATATTGCTCCATAATCGTCATCGGCTTTGACGCTATTTCCTCTCCAGTGCTTCGCTTCAAAGTGAGACTATTCATTTGGCTGCCTGCCTGTTTCAACGACTCAACAATCCCCGGTTGAATGGCGTCTAGGCTATTCAATCCATTGGGTGTCAAGCTCAGACCCGCACCAATGGGTCGCAAAGCCTGTGCCCGCTCGTAAACTTGTACGTTAAATCCATGTTTTCGCAGGGCTAAAGCAGTCGCGAGACCGCCAATACCACCCCCGATAATGGAAATACTTAAAGGCATAACTAGTTTTTTGATACATATAAAATTATAGATGCAAGCAAAATCAACTTATGCACAATTAATGTTGTGTCGCCAAAATCAGATTATATGCGAACCGAAATTTACCTCAGAGGCTGTAACAGCTATGCTGATTGTAAGTAGTAACGTAAGCATTTACAGCTAACTGCTGCTGTCCGCAACACCTCTTTGTGAGGCAATAGGCGGAATATATCATAAGGGTTGTACTCGCTGAAAAAACTAGAATCCACACAAGAGGTACATTAAAGTGTTCAAGACACTTGTGGTTATTGCTGTTGGTTTTTTACCGTCCTTGTTTTCGCTGTGGGTTATCCGTAAAAACCGACTGCGGACACACTTACGTTTGAGACAGGCTGCAATGAATCCCAGGACGCAGATTGGCGATTTTTCTTCTTCTTCGTTAGGCGATCGCTATTATCTAGATGGGGTCGGCTATCTTATCGGTGATATCAGCTGCCAATATAACGCTCGTTCCGGTCACATTCGCTGTGCTGTCAACCCGACCGGTCCTTGTGAAGCTTGCCGTTATTATAAGTCTAGGGAAAAATGTTAGTGGTTAGTTGTTAGTGGTTAGTGGTTAGTGGTTAGGAGTAAATAAGCAAGAAGCAAACAACCAACAACCAACAACCAACAACCAACAAATAACAACTAACAAATAACAACTAACAACCAACAAAATAAATGTCTGTAACCTGGACGCAGGAAAAAATTTTAGCCCTAGCACCAGATGCAAGTTCAGCTAAAAATGGTAAAGCTTTGGCTATACAGCATAAGTGGTTATCCTTGAGTTGCAACCAACAAGCTATTTGGGGTGAGTGTCAAGGTAGTGGGAAAACTCCTTATCAAACACGGATTGACTTAACAGAACCTGCATTTAAATGCACTTGTCCCAGTCGAAAATTACCGTGTAAACACGCATTGGGATTGTTTCTGATATTTGTTACTGAAAAAGCTGCTTTTACTGAAAGTCCGGCACCAGTCTGGGTGAGTGAGTGGTTAAATGCACGTCAGGAGAAAACCAAAAAGATAGAAACAACGCCAAAACCAGTGGATACAACCGCTCAAAGCAAACGTGCCGAACAGCGCTACAGTAAGGTTGTAGCGGGTATGCAAGACTTAGAATTGTGGCTAAAAGATGTGGTGAGTCAAGGATTAGTTGTGGCACAAGCACAACCTTACAGCTTTTGGGATACTGTCGCAGCCCGGTTAATTGATGCTCAAGCACCAGGAGTGGCTCGTCTCGTGCGACAAATGGGGAGCATAGCCTATTCTGGTTTGGGGTGGCAAGATCGGTTATTAGGGCAGTTGGGACGTGTTTATCTGTTGGTGGAAGGGTTCAAGCGTTTAGATACTTTACCTACTGACGTACAAGCAGACATTCGCACCCAAATTGGTTGGACGCAGAGTCAAGAAGAATTATTAACCAAATTAGGAGTACGGGATAATTGGCTGATATTGGGTCAACGGATGGAAGAAGAAGAAAAACTGCGATCGCTTCGGACTTGGTTATGGGGTCAAAAAACGCAACAAGCTGCACTGATTCTGAATTTTGCCTATGGAAGTCAGCCACTTGATGTTACTTTGATTCCGGGAACTACTATAGACGCAGAGTTAGTATTTTTTCAAAGTGCTTATCCTTTACGGGCAATAGTGAAAACTAGATATACAGAACCCGTCCACATGGATGTAATGCCGGGTTACGCTGGTGTGCCTCAAATGATGCAAGCCTATGCCAAAGCTTTATCATCCAATCCCTGGATAGAACAGTTTCCTGTATCGCTTTCATCTGTAATTCCTATTTGCAATCAAGATGGTAGCGTTTGTAATTTGCGCGATATTGATGGATATTTGCTGCCAATGGGTGACCCTTCTCGTCAAGTATGGCAGTTATTGGCTGAAAGTGGCGGGCATTCCGTTGATGTATTTGGAGAATGGAATGGCGATCGCGCAACGGCTCTTTCTGTGTGGGGAGATAATAATTTAGTTTTACTTTAAACATTAAACTCAGTATTATTAACGAATTATCGGTATCTAAATCAAGGTTGAAAGAATCGGTACTCGTGCAGGCAAAGCGTATCACCAAGTTGCTTACTACATAAGTAGTTTAGTCAGTTCGGCTACTGATTTTGCTCAGGGGATTCGTGGGCACTGGGGAATTGAGAATTCTCTTCATTGGGTTAAAGATGTGATTTTTGATGTTCGCGAAGCGGCTCTGAAAGAGCTAGACCATTCCCGCATACGGATGGGTAATGAAGAGTGAAAATCTTTCGGTAATGCGAACGATACCACGAAGTGGTTGCCAAAGGCATACACTCAATATTTTGCGCCGAAATGGTTATTCTTCCATCACCGAAGCCCAAAGATTTACCTCTAATGATGTTGACAAACTCTTATCCTTTGTGGGATGAAACAGCCCTGCCTCATTACGGGGTGACAGACGTAGGGTGGACGGAGGTGATTTCCCCAGCATAACGATTAAAATCTTCTATATTAAAAGTGAGGATGTGGGTTAGCCCATGCACCAGCATAGCCGCCGTCAGCCGTGCGTCGTGGACATTGACCCCTTTTACCTGATACTGTACAACCAGCCGCTCCCACTGGTCATAAATGCTGGCGGTATCTGCCACAACAGTAAAAAAAGCCTTGAGCCGTCTGATTTCTTCCCCGGCTTCTTCGGCAGTATGCCCCAACCCGTTTTTGTTTGCTGGACGGGTATACACGTTCCAAAACTCGATGAGATTTTGCGGTATGATGCAGAGCCTTTCCCCTTGGTTCCGCAATATGGAAATCGCCGACGTTGCATCGTTGTACATGGCGTGGTTAGGGTCTGCGCTCCGCAGCAGAACATTGGTATCGATCAAATAAGCCACTACAGCCTCTCGTCCTCATACATGCTTTCCCGGCTTACCGCATAATCCGAAAGGGGGGGCCCATCATGGCGGTGGCTTGCCGCCCATTCCCGGAAAGCCGTTACCCACTCGGATGCTGTTGCGGTTTCATAGAAGGGACGTTCTTGCGGTTGGTTGACCAGTTGATGCAATAGGGTATCCATATGCGGTTTAACCCGCTCCGGGGAAATATTGGTGATACTTGCCAATACCCTAACGATATTCTCTAACTCGTCCCGATGTTGTTCCCGCAAACTTTGTAGGTGGTGATAAACCAGGGCTTCCTGGGTGCTGCCTTCATAGGTGTCTGAATTCATATGCGCTCTTTTATTATGGAAGGTTTCAAGGCTTCATCAATATAATGTGAGTAAAATAACGCTTGCTATGCCTGTTTTTGTACTTTTTTGTATGGCTATTCTCTATGAGGGAGAATCGGAAGCGATAGCCAAGCGCTGCTACTTCCAGCAGATCGCACGACCGTGCGATAATTGTACGGATTTGTCAGAGGGTAGCCAAATTTACCTAAATACCTCACCGTGCCAGGATTTTCGGATGATACCGTTTGGGCGCTCTTAGCATGACCCTCGCGGGGGGTGTGTAGACTATTTTAGCCTAGATCGGGATACTCAAAAACACGATCTAGAAGGGCGTTTTAAGGGGGTTGGCGGTGGGAGAATGGGTATCGTGTGTCCCTGTACTCGCAACCGGGGTAAGCATGGAAAGGGCGGCGATCGCCCCGCGTACCTGGGCAGTTTCGACCTCAAGATATTTCTGTAATTGTTCCAAGCTTCTATGCCCTCATTCGTCCATCTAGAAAGCGAAAATCTTTTATTTGCCGCAATTGTTCAATCAGATTTGCACCCATTGTTTTCATCCTCTTGATGCTTGCAATTTTACACCTTTTAGGGAATGAATCAGCCCTGCTTAGAGAGAGGGGCTGGGGGTGAGGGCAATTCATACCCTCAATTCAGCAACGTCACATCCAATACTACAAATGCCCATCCAACGGAAATGAATTAATTTTCAATCACATAAATAATGATATAGGTAAAAGTATCTGCCATCATTACAACCAATGTATAAGATGCCAAACTTATATCAAAAGTTATTGATATCAAGCTTTTTCATCCAGGTGATGCCCTTAGCAACCACTTGTGGTATCGCACCAGCACAAGCACAAATCACACCAGATAACACCCTGGGAGGAGAATCTTCACAATTTAATCAAAACGTTTTAATTAACAACATCCTTGGCGACAAAATCGACGGTGGTGCAACCCGAGGAAGCAATCTCTTTCATAGTTTCAGCCAATTTAATATCAACGATGCGCAAAGAGTATATTTTGCCAATCCCTCTGGAGTATTGAATATTCTCACACGAGTAACGGGTGGGAATGTCTCGAATATTTTCGGGACATTGGGTGTTGATGGTGGTGCGAATTTATTTTTAATCAATCCCAATGGGATTTTATTTGGTCAGAATGCCAAATTGGATGTTGGGGGTTCCTTTGTCGGGACAACAGCCAACAGAATTCAATTTGGCAATCAAGGGTTTTTTAGTGCCACAAATCCAGAAGCACCACCATTATTGACAATTAACCCTTCAGCATTGGTGTTTAATCAAATTAATCCCAACGCATCGATTCAAAATAATTCAGTCGCTGACTTGGGACCAGACCCCTCAAATACTTTCACCGCAACAGGTTTGCGTGTACCAGATGGTAACAGCCTGCTTTTAGTGGGTGGTGACGTCAAGATGAATAATGGAAGATTATATGCATTTGGTGGTCGAGTGGAGTTGGGAGGATTAGCAGCACCAGGAACAGTTGGGTTGAATGGCAGTGGTAGTAATCTAAGTTTAAGTTTTCCTAATGGAGTGACACTCGGTGATGTGTCAATCAGCAATGTTGCTGGGGTTGGTGTTGCAGCTAGTAATGGTGGCAGTATTGGGATTAATGCCCGGAATTTAGAACTTGCAGAAGGAAGTTTTCTGTATGCGGGAATAGGTGATGGACTGGGAACAGTTGCCAGTAAGGCAGGAAATATTGATATTAACGCTCAGGGAACCATTGATGTCAAAAATGGAGCGCAAATAAATGCCTCGACTCGCGGTAGAGGAAATGCAGGTAATGTGACAATAACTGCTCGTGATGCAGTAACGATTTCTGGAACAGATAGCGGGATTTTCAGTGACCTTGGTTCTGGGGCAGAGGGTCGTGGAGGTGATATCAACATTCTTGGTTCTGGGTCGGTTTCGGTGACTAATGGTGGTCAACTCAGTGCTGAAACCTCTGGAAAAGGAAATGCGGGTAATATAACCATTAATTCTCAGGGCCTTGTTTTTTTCGATAAAGCAGGTAGTGATAACTCTACTGGTGCATTCAGCAACGTATATGCAGGAGCAGTGGGTAACGGAGGTACTGTCAAGATTGATACTGGTTCTGTTGATGTCAAAAATGGAGCGCAAATAAATGCCTTTACTCGCGGTACAGGAGATGCGGGTAATGTGACAATAACTGCTCGTGATAGTGTTGTATTTGATGGTGTAGCTAGCAATGGAAATCCTAGTGCTGCATATAGCAGCGTAAATGCAGGATCAGTGGGTAACGGAGGCACCGTTAATATTGATGCTGGGTCGTTGTTATCCCTAACCAATGGCGGACAATTGGGTGCATTGGTGCGCCGTGGCGACAGCAGTAATAAACTTCCGGGTGGACGGGGTAATGCTGGTACTGTAAACGTAAAAGTTCGTGATGCAGTAACGATTTCTGGAACAGATAGCGGGATTTTCAGTGACCTTGGTTCTGGGGCAGAGGGTCGTGGAGGTAATATCAACATTCTTGGATCTGGGTCGGTTTCTGTGACCAATGGTGGTCAACTCAGTGCTGAGACATCTGGAACAGGTGATGCGGGTAATATAACCATTAATTCTCAAGGTCTTGTTTTTTTCGATAAAGCAAGTAGTAATAACTCCACTGGGGCATTCAGCAACGTGCAAACTACAGGGGTAGGTAAAGCTGGTGGTGTCAACATTGATGCCGGCTCCGTTGAAGTCAAAAATGGAGCCGGCATCAATGCTTTTACTAGCGGTACAGGAGATGCAGGGAATGTGACAATTACTGCTCGTGATGCTGTTGTGTTTGATGGTGCAGATAGGGATGGATATCCTAGTGCTGCATTGAGCAGCGTAGAACCAGGAGCAGTCGGTAACGCAGGCACTATTAATATTGATGCTGGGTCGCTATCTCTAACCAATGGCGGACTACTGAGTGCATTTGTGCGCCAAGCTGACACCAATAGTAAGCCAGGTGGACGAGGTGATGGTGGTAGTGTAAACGTGAAAGTTCGTGATGCACTAACAATATCTGGTGAAAGTGCAAACGATACTCAAAGTGGAATCTTCAGCAGTCTTGGTTTTGGGGCAGAGGGCCGTGGAGGTAATATCAACATTTATGCTGGATTGGTTTCCGTGACCAATGGTGGTCAACTCAGTGCTGAAACCTCTGGAAAAGGAGATGGGGGTAATATAACCATTAATTCTCAGGGTCTTGTTTTTTTCGATCAAGCAGGTAGTAATAACTTTACTGGTGCAACTAGCACTGTACAAGCAGGAGCAGTGGGTAACGGAGGTACTGTCAAGATTGATGCTGGCTCCGTTGAAGTCAAAAATGGAGCGCAAATAAATGCCTTGACTGGCGGTATAGGTGATGCAGGTAATGTGACAATAACTGCTCGTGATGCTGTTGTATTTGATGGTGTAGATAGCAATGGAAATCCTAGTGGTGCAACTAGCACTGTACAAGCAGGAGCAGTGGGTAACGGAGGTGGTGTCAATATTAATGCCAGCTCCATTTCTGTAAAAAATGGAGCGCAAATAAATGCCTTGACTGGCGGTATAGGTGATGCAGGTAACGTGACAATTAATGCTTATGATGCAGTTTTATTTGATGGTGTAGGTAGCAATGGAAATCCTAGTGGTGCAACTAGCACTGTACAAGCAGGAGCAGTGGGTAATGTAGGCAGGATCAAAATTGGAACCAGAACGTTATCCATCGCTAATGGTGCAGTAATACGAGCTACTTCTTATGCCACATTTGGTAATAGTGGAAATATTACTCTAGAAATTGGAGACTTGTTACTTTTACGTAATAATAGCCTCATCTCCGCCTCTGCGAGTGGCGCTGGAGATGGTGGTAATATTAGAATAAATGCTCCCAACGGCTTCGTCGTTGGTGTCTCCAATGAAAATAGCGACATCACAGCTAATGCTGGTATAGGCAACGGGGGAAATGTCAATATCGACGCTGCTGGCATCTATTCTCTAGCACCCCTGACTAGCCAAGAACTTAAACGGTTGCGACCTGATGATTCAGATCCCCGAAAACTGCAAACAAATGACATCACTGCAGTTTCTCAAGAAAAGCCCGAGTTAAGCGGTCAGGTGAATATTAATACCCTCTATTCAGACCCCAATCGGGCATTTTTTACCCTATCAACAGGTGTAGTTGAACCTTCTACTCTCATTGCATCTGGGTGTGGTGCTTTCGGTGGGGGAGGTAGCGAGTTTACAGTCACCGGACGTGGTGGTTTACCTCGCAGTCCTGATGATCTTCTCACTGGTGATGCTATCTGGACTGATGCGAGGTTGACAAATATAGTGGGTGACCAGAAGCCCAAAGCGTCAGTCCCAACTCCGTCTAAGGTAAATACTGTAGAGATTGTACCTGCTACAGGATGGGTGTTTAACGGTAAAGGTCAGGTAACGCTAATTTCTAACGTATCTAGTAGTAGTCCTCATCAAACGGGGTCTAGTCCTACTTGCCAACAACGTTAACAGGACTTGCGCAAAACATAACGTTTATTAGCGGTAATACCCTACAGGAGTGCAAGCCACATGAATTACCGCTACGGAAGAATAGGGGTTTTCGAGCATCTCTTGCGTAAGTTGTGGTTAAAACAGCAGTTTTCAATCTAATACTAAATAGTATGAAGATGCAATTAATAGCCCATCTTACTGTGGGCTAGTAGTCTGTCAAGAAATAATTGAGAGATAAAAAAAAGGCGTTGCTGAATCTGGGTATGAATTGCTAAATTTGCCCTCACCCTAGCCCTCTCCCTTGGGGAGAGGGGACAAGAATTAAAAGCTCCCCTCTCCCCAAGGGAGAGGGGCTGGGGGTGAGGGTAATTCATAAAGACTGAGGTATTAAGCATACTTGACAAAATACCTCTTAATCTTGTCACTAAAAATACCTTGTTTAGGTAAATTTTATAAAGCAGATAAGTAGGTAGATGTAATTAAATATAAGATGTCATTGCGTTGCGTAGCTTCCCGTAGGGTGGAGGAACGTAGCAATCGCAAAGACTGGGATTGCTTCGTTCCTCGCAATGACAGGCATATTATATTTATTTACGCTTACCTACTTAATATATTTATTTATGGCTTTACTTATTTGGGAAGAATTAGTCGCAGTCGCTTTAGTTGGTACTCAAAGGCAAACTTGGAGACCCAAACCCCTTGATAATCAACTGGGTGAACTGTTGAACCGTCTGGATACTGCTGATGTCGAGGGAAATTTGCTTTCTATTGCAGGTGCGATCGCTCTCTATCAACAAGCTGGCAAATTAATTCCCATCGATAAGCAGCGATCGCTAAAATCTTGCGATGTTGATGATTTACCTGAGTGCAGTCGTTTGGCTGGTCAACATCTGGGCATAATGTTGGCTGGGGAATATTCAGAACTTTTACCAGAATGGTTGGCATTGGCAGCAGAAAGTGGGAAACGAGTTCCATCAAAATATTTGCCTGAGTTATTAAAATTGGGGCTTCTTAAATCTTCTTTACGAGAAGCGATTTTACCAGTGTTGGGTAAGCGGGGATATTGGCTAGCTGCACAGAATCCGGAATGGAGTTATGTTGGTAGTGAAAATACTGAGAAAGTTTGGGAAACTGGTAGTTTAGATGCTCGAAAAATATTCTTAAAAAAACTCCGCAAAGAAGATCCAAATGCAGCCCTCTCCAAGCTTCAGGAAAGTTGGAAGAAAGAGCGTGCGGAGGAAAGAGCGAGTTTATTGCAGGTATTAGAAACAGGTTTGAGCATGAATGATGAACCTTTTCTAGAATCTGCTTTGGATGACAAACGCAAGCAAGTACGAGATATTGCTGCTAATTTACTGTCAAAATTGCCATCAAGATTGTGTCAGCGGATGAAAGAGCGAGTCAAACTTTTGTTGGCATTTAAAAATGACCGAGTGGAAGTAACTTTACCCAACGATTGTACCCAGGAAATGATTCGTGATGGTATCGACCAATCGAAATATAGTTCTGCACTTGGAGAGAAAGCTAGTTTGTTGTTGCAGATGCTTTCTTTTGTACCACCGAGTTTTTGGTGCAATAGTTGGGATGCAACACCACAGCAGATAATACAAGCTGTTGAGGGTAGTGAGTGGGAAAAGATGCTCCTTGAGGGTTTTGCGACTGCTGCTGTTAAAAGCGAAGATATTGCATGGGCAGAAATATTGTTAACTGTATGCGACCGCTTTTCTCAAAGTTCTTTGGCTAATGGTGGGCAACTGATTGAGAATTTGTTGAAGCTTATACCACAAAATAGAGCTAATGCTTTAATTTTACAAACTTTGTTACAGTGGCCAAATCAACCGCTCAATTCTCAACATCCGGCATTTTTACTGCTAGTTCACAGTCGAAGAAGTTGGGATGTGGCTGTGAGTGATGTTGTGTTATCAAGTATACGGGGCTACATTGAAGCGAATAATCAAATGCAATGGGGGGTGCGGGTAGCTTGGAAAAATTTTGCTCGCTATCTGCATTTTTCGGTCTTGGATGAGGCTGTTGAGGGTTTAACTGGGGTGTTGGTGGAGGGTTCTTCTTGGCGGGATTTTGTGGATGAGTTTTTGGGGATTATGAAATTTAGGTTTGAGTTTATACAGGCTTTAGGAGGTGAGAAATGAGTGAAGAGAAAGGAACCGCCATAGGCGCTGAGTCGCAAGCGTCCCGTGAGGGATACGCTTCCGTCCCGGTAGACGGCAAGAGCGCCAAGGATGAAGAAAAAGAGGTGAGGGGGAGTTTGTTGAGGGAGCATGCGGAGCAGGAGTTTGCTTCTGAGTTGGAGGAGTTGGGGAAGCTGGATAAGAAGCAGCGTCCGCCAAATTGGAGGTTGTCGCCACAGGCTGTTGTGACGTATTTGTTGGGTGGAAAGTTGGAGAGTGGTTTTGAGGTATCGCCGAAGTATATTGGGGATAGGCGGATTATTGAAATTGCGGTGGCGACTCTCACGACGGATCGAGCGCTATTGTTGATTGGTGTTCCGGGTACGGCGAAATCTTGGGTTTCGGAACATTTGGCGGCAGCGGTTTCGGGTGACTCGACGCTATTAATTCAAGGGACTGCGGGGACGAGTGAGGAATCAATTCGTTATGGTTGGAATTATGCCAGATTGTTGGCTGATGGTCCTTCAATGGCGGCTTTGGTTTTCAGTCCGTTGATGCGAGCAATGCAGGATGGGAAGATTGCACGGGTAGAGGAGTTGACGCGGATTCCAGCAGATGTGCAGGATAGTTTAATCACAGTCCTATCTGAGAAAACACTGCCGATTCCGGAATTGAATTCTGAAGTGCAGGCGACGAAAGGGTTTAGTGTGATAGCAACGGCGAACGATCGCGATAAGGGTGTAAACGAATTATCCAGTGCTTTGAAGCGTCGTTTTAATACGGTGGTTTTACCCTTGCCAAAAACGGTGGAAGAGGAAGTAGAAATAGTCCGGCAACGGGTGGAAACTTTGGGACGAGCTTTAGAGTTGCCAGCCGAACCACCAGCTTTGGAAGAAGTGCGACGAATTGTGACTATTTTTCGAGAGTTGCGCAGTGGAGTCACAGTTGATGGGAAAACCAAGATAAAATCCCCGACTGCAACGCTAAGTACTGCAGAAGCGATTTCTGTGGTGAATAGTGGAATGGCGATCGCCGCACATTTTGGCGATGGGACTTTGAGTGCTGCGGATGTGGCTTCTGGGTTAATTGGGGCGGTGATTAAAGACCCCGTACAGGATAAGGTGGTGTGGAAGGAGTATTTAGAAACTGTAGTCAAAGAACGGGATGGATGGAAGGATTTGTATCGTGCTTGTCGGGAAGGAAGTTAGGAGTTAGGAGTTAGGAGTTAGGAGTTAAGAGTTAAGAATAATAAACTCACAAACAAGGCGCAATAGAACGCAAAGATTTTATAGTTTTATATGCAATAGCCCTGGTATATATTGCATTTCCCAGCAACAACCCAACCTAGAAATCTCTCCTCATTCTCCTCCCTTCGCTTCTTCGCGTCTACCCTTCGGGAGCGCTTCGCTTACGCGGTTAATAAATCATGACAACCCACATCTTCGGCATCCGTCATCACGGGCCAGGTTCAGCCCGCAGCCTCCAGCAAGCCCTACAAACCCTCCAACCAGACACCATCCTCATCGAAGGGCCACCCGACGCCGAACCCCTCCTACCATTGCTCACCTCACCCGCAATGCAGCCACCAGTTGCATTACTAATTTACACACCAGACAAGCCGCAAAACTGCGTATACTATCCCTTCGCCATCTTCTCTCCAGAATGGCAAGCACTGCATTACGGGTTAACTCATAACATCCCCGTGCGGTTCATGGACTTACCATTGACACATCGGTTAGCATTAGAACCGGAAGCGGAAGAATCCAATATCTCCGAAGATCCCCTTAGCGCGATCGCCGAAACTGCAGGATACAGCGATCGCGAAATTTGGTGGGAACATATGGTAGAACAACGTGGCGACAGTGTTAATTTATTTACCGCCATCCTGGAACTAATGACTGCCGTGCGTCAAGAAATACCACCTCGACAAGACCCCATTGAAGCTCAACGGGAAGCGTATATGCGGAAAACCATCCGTGAAGCTGAAAACGCTGGTTTTCAACGCATCGCCGTTGTTTGTGGAGCTTGGCACTGTTCCGCACTTTCCACAATGCCATCTGCTAAAGAAGATACTGCAATACTCAAAGGGCTACCTAAAACAAAGGTAGAAGCAACCTGGGTACCTTGGACATACGGGCGTTTATCTTATACTAGTGGTTATGGTGCAGGAGTCGAATCCCCCGGCTGGTATCATCATCTTTGGGAATGGGGAACTCAGAAGAACACATTAGTTACCATTCGCTGGATGACGCTGGTTGCACAGTTACTGCGAGAACAAGATTTAGATGCTTCTTCTGCATCGGTAATTGAGGCCGTGCGGTTGGCGGAAACTTTGGCTGCTTTACGCTCTAGCTCGCGAACAGGTCTGCCAGAATTAAATGAGGCTACCCAAACTGTGTTTTGCTTTGGTAGCGATTTACCGATGCGTTTGATTCACGATAAGCTGATTGTTGGCGATCGCTTAGGGAAAGTCCCGGATGAAACGCCGATGGTGCCTTTACAGCAGGACTTGATTAAGCAACAGAAACGTCTGAGAATGCCACCAGATATTGCAGAAAAAACGCTAGATTTAGATTTACGCAAAGAAAATGATTTAGCGCGATCGCATCTATTACATCGTCTCAATCTTCTTGATATTCCTTGGGGCCAATTCCAACAAGCTGGGGGGAAAAAGGGTACATTTCACGAACTTTGGCAGTTACAGTGGCATCCAGAATTTGCTGTTAATTTGATTGAAGCTGGTATTTGGGGTAATACAATTAAGGATGCGGCGACGGCGAAAGCTTGTGACATAGCAGATAATGCCCAAGATTTACCAACTCTGACACATTTATTAAATCAGGTAATTTTCTCTGATTTACCTGATGCAGTGGTTTACCTGATGTCGCAGTTGGAAAATGCAGCAGCATTAGCTAGTGATGTTACTTATTTAATGGCAGCCTTACCACCTTTAGCCAATGTGATGCGTTATGGAAATGTGCGCCAAACTGACACGGCTATGGTAAGTCATGTTATTGATGGTTTGGTAGCACGGATTTGCATTAATCTACCTGGTGCTTGTGCTTGTTTGGATGATGATGCGGCAGCGGCAATATATGAGAGTCTGATGAAGGTAAACAGTGCGATCGCATTACTCAAAAATCCAGAATACATCACGGCTTGGCAGCAAGTCTTAATCCAGTTATCAGATAATCAATCATTACACGGAATTATTGCAGGACGTTGCTGTCGTTTGTTGCTGGATGCAGGTGTATATGATGTTACACAGTCAGCGCTTCGCATGGGTTTAGCGCTTTCCGTTGCAAATGAACCACCCCAAGCAGCAGCATGGGTAGAAGGATTTTTAAGAGGTAGCGGTTTGTTACTTTTGCATGATGATAAGCTTTGGCAAGTGTTAGACAATTGGGTGACAGGGTTACCTGAAGAATTATTTATTATATTGTTACCCTTATTACGTCGTACCTTTGGCACTTTTCCAGCACCAGAAAGACGACAAATGGGTGAAAAAGTCAAACGTGGACTTAACCCACTACTTACATCAGATTCTGCCAATCTTGGCGAATTTAACGAAGATAACGCTGCTCTTATTTTACCGCTCGTCGCCCAATTATTGGGTATATAAAAATCTTGAAATCGTGGACGCATTGTACCGTTTTACAAAATGCACGACCCAAATAAAGGTTATTCTTACACTACACATAACATAATTAAAAATCCCAAATCTAAAATTATTATGCCAATTTACTTTTACAACACCATTGAACAATACGGCTGCTTCTCTAATTTTTCCCAGCACGGCTTTGAATTAGATGGATTATATTGGTTCACCAGCGAGCATTATTTTCAAGCCCAAAAATTTACCGGAACCCCTCACTTGGAAGAAATTCGGCTTGCCAAAACACCAAAAGATGCAGCAAATATGGGAAGAGATAGAAAACGTCCCTTGCGCTCAGATTGGGAACAAATTAAAGATGAAATTATGCGAAAAGCTGTTTTTTGCAAATTTGAAACCCATGACGATATCCGGAAAATATTACTTTCCACAGGTAATGAAGAAATCGTCGAAAATGCACCTGGAGATTATTACTGGGGTTGCGGTAAAGATGGAAGTGGTAAAAATATGCTCGGTCTAATTCTAATGGAAGTTAGAGAAACATTACGCCATACTCATGACATCTACACAAATAATAGTTCTGCAAAATGAATGAAGGAAGAAGGAAGAAGGAAGAAGGAAGAAGGAAGAAGGAAGTTTTGAGAGGGGGATTGTAACGCACTCAAAACGGGGATCTCTATAAGTCGGGGTATGAACAAGAACAGCGAGGATAACATTAATATTCATGCCTGCCCTTGCTTTTTTTAAAAATTGCGTGTACATAGATTTCCGACTTCGTAAAAGTTGTCGGGAATATAATTTCTTATTTGCGTCCTACCCTACGGGAAGCCGAAGCGGCTACTGCGTCTATCTGCGGTTAATTAATCATTGATTTCTCCGCTCTGTTGTAAGAACTCTAATACTTAACCTTAGCAAAAGACCACTCCATAGATAAATATCGAAACAGTGCAGAAAACTATAATACCCTTGCCAATGAGAAATGAGGGGATAGATAATAAGAAAAATTTGGCTTTGTCTCGCATTCCATTGGGAGCATCCAGTTTTGGCAGAAATACCCAAACGACCAGGTAAAACCGATTTAATTTTAGTATCGATTGTGGACAAATTCTAACGTAACTAAAAACACTACATTAAAAGCATGGTATTCACTTACAT
>JAESGD010000137.1_pt1 | contig 27579 bp, 21 predicted proteins | sample 9269581 | NCBI WGS metagenome assembly JAESGD01 (sample SAMN14515903, study PRJNA621661) | algae metagenome | isolation source: Cyanomargarita calcarea GSE-NOS-MK-12-04C and co-occurring heterotrophs from... | place: USA: Grand Staircase Escalante National Monument, Utah | collected 2007-12-30 | reverse complement strand
GCTTGGATGACTTTCAGACGGAGGTCGTAACTGTAGGGTTTGGGCATCGAAATAAATGCGATCGCACGTAAGGAGCATTTGGGATTACTTCCAGTTTATACCATAACCGCCTTGGCGGTTGCTATACCAGTAACAGCGATGGAAAAGGTACAGGGGGCGATATTAATATTACTGCTAACATTGCCCGCCTCAATAACGGTCAAATCACTGCTCAAACAGCCTCTACCGATGGCGGGAACATCAATTTCAATCTTTCCCAATACTTACTATTACGCAATGGTAGCCAGATTTCCACTACCGCAGGTACAGCCCAAGCGGGAGGCAATGCCGGTAAAATCACTATTAATACACCCTTCATCGTTGGTGTCCCCAATGAAAATAGCGACATTACAGCCAATGGATTCACAGGCAACGGGGGAAAAATCAATATCGACGCTGCTGGCATCTATTTTCTAGCACCCTTGACTAGCGAAGAACTTAAACGGTTGCGTCCTAATGATTCAGATCCCCGAAAACTGCCAACAAATGACATAACTGCAATTTCCCAAGAAAAGCCCGAGTTAAGTGGTCAGGTGAATATTAACACCCTCAATTCAGACCCCAATCGGGGATTGTTTACCCTATCAACAGGTGTAGTTGAACCTTCTACTCTCATTGCTTCTGGCTGTGGTGCTTTCGGTGGGGGAGGTAGCGAGTTTACAGTCACCGGACGTAGTGGTTTACCTCCCAGTCCTAATGAACTTCTCACTGGTGATGCTGTCTGGACTGATGCGAGGTTGACAAATATAGTGGGTGACCAGAAGCCCAAAGCGTCAGTCCCAACTCCATCTAAGGTAAATACTGTAGAGATTGTACCTGCTACAGGATGGGTGTTCAACGGTAAAGGTCAGGTAACCCTAATTTCTAACGTGTCTAATAGTAGTCCTCATCAAATCGGGTCTAGTCCTACTTGTCAGCAACGGTAATATCGTCAAATCCTTATCCTCCTTTGATACACATTTATAAACCTTTATAGAGCAAGGCTTTTAGGCAATCTAAAAAATGTGTATCTTCCATAAATCACTTGCGGTGTTTTAGCCGCTAGTCGGAGGCTGACCGGAATCCACTTTTCAAAACTAATGTCAAAATCATCACTGCTATTACTCAGGGAAATCGATTAAGGTTCCTTTCCTACCTGTCGGCCACCCACCAGCCATTCGACTATAAGTCCCTGTCTAACAGCATAAGTCCATTAAAATGGACTAGAAGTGATGTTGGATTTTATTGTATTTTTTATAATTTATAAAATTATATATACGCAAGATACAAGACACGAGTATCCGCTAGCGTTGAAAATTTGGCGTGCATTTCATTTAAAATACCCTAATTTTTCGTATGTACAATACCCTCCATCCGTCAAGCCAGATGAATTGTGTCTACAAAATATAAAATTCAATACTGTTAATTGCTTGATGAAGGTGCGAGATTATCCACAAGGCGATCGCGTATATTTTTCAATTGTTCTTGGCTGCTAACTGGGGATCGTGGCGGTGGCAATTCTTCATTAGGCCAATTTTTTAAATCATTGCACGGACACGACAATGCTGGCATACCAATATTTCTGATTATTACAGGCATAGTGCAACGAGCGCAGGAACTCATGTCCCACGCATTTGTCAGCAATTCACCAATAGTTTCTTCGGTACCCTCTAAATAACAGTCACCTGCATCCGGGGAAATAATCCTTTGCCAAGCGTCTTCAAATTCCTGACTGTAGCGATTGCCTTGGATAACTTCTTTGGGCTGCAAGGTTGCCGCACCATTCACGAACACTACTTTCTTGCCCAACTGAAACCAGTAGGCTAGATATTGTCTTACTTCTTGTTTTGATGCCATATCACAATTTTAAACTTAAAATGTTGACTTTGTAATTTGGAATTTTTTGTTAAGAATGTTAGTTGTTAGTTGTTATATCAAAATCTTATGAAGATGCGTCAAAGTTTGCCCATATGCGTGGCTAACTCCGGAACGTGTTCAGCGCCTATGTTCCTATAGCCCTACTGCCCTTCTAGGGTAAGGTTCAATACAGATTCCTATCATTCCATCTCCCCATCTCCACATCACCACTCCCCATCCCACTCGCCCTCTCCCTTACGACCTGATAAAGGAGAACCAAGAAGGCTGAGATTGAGAACGTGACCGCCAGTAACTAAATATACAGTGTGGGAAATACCACCCAAATGGCGGACAAGAGAACCCAGGCGATCGCGAAATTTTCGACCAATAGGATAAGCCGGCACCACACCCCAACCAGTTTCCTCCGCGACAAAAATCATCTCGGCAGCCACTAAATCTACCGTATCTAATAACTCATTAACAGTATTTTCCCAGTCTGCATCCTCCTGTTGGAGTAGATTGGCGACCCAAGTTCCTAAAGAATCTACCAACAGACAGGTATTTGGTTTCGCGTCAGCGAGGGTGGCAGATAATTGTTCTGGCACAGCCAACGTCGTCCAATTTGGAGGACGGCGTTTTTGATGTTGTTCGATGCGTTGTTGCCATTCAGAGTCTTTTGGGTCAATAATTGCTGTTGCCACATAAACTACCGCTTTGTGTGACTGCGCAGCCAGAGTTTCCGCCCATTCACTTTTGCCAGAACGCGATGGTCCAGTAACTAAAACCACTTTACTCAAAACAGTTTCCTTAGTATCTTTAATTAATTAGGGTTGCAATTGTATACTACATTTTTTAACTTCACGGATAGAATTTTTGCACCGAAATAACTTTTAATAGATAAAATTAGCACCAGCATCTTTAAAATGGCTGGCAGTAGCTAAAAATCCCAATCAGAAAATTTTGCATCATTCAACGGCACAAAATACAAGATAGGTTCGGGTTATATTTTATGAAAGCAGGTTTAAAACGGATTGAGGCGACTCTACACGACTTAGGGACTCGTGAGACTGCTGCCGAAGCAAATGGTTCCACAAAGCGTCCCTTCTCATTTCGGATTAGCGTTGGGGCACAAGAAGAAAGTACAGCTTCTTCCGATGAAACTTCATGCGAAGAGCCGCAACAAACAGAAGAACAAGATTTATTTCGCCAACATATCTCCGTACAGACCTTTCCCGCAAAAGACAACAGCGACAAATCACCTAACCTACCAAAATTTAAAACGAACTATTTTACCAGCCATCGAAACGTAGCTAATCCCGCACTAGCAATGAACCTTCTGCAAGATATTCAAGCAGATGTGGCCAAATGGCAAGCAGAACTACAAAAAATCCTCCGCCGCATTCAAGATATTTATTTAGAAGGGCCAATTGTCAACGGCTGGTTAGAGTCTCATGAGCGAAAAGCAGAAAAAGACGGCACTGCAACCCTGCGTCATGGGGAAGTTGATCGCTTGATGGACTATGTAGAAGAACTTTGCTCAACTCAAGATCAAGTCTCAACTCCTGCTTTTCGTGCCGGCTACCGTTTGTGTGCCTTAGATTCAAGCGGTAAAGTTTGGTCAAGTCCTTGTCCACCGGATCAGGTTCCCAGCGTGAGTATGGCGATCGCTCGTTATCAAAAGTTGCGCCAACTTCTCGGACGCAAGCAATACTTAGAAACAAAACTCAGTCAATTAGCCGAAACTCTCGTGGTATTGCACAGTCACATCCAGTCTTAGTGAAATTGTACGGACGTGGGCGTGAAGATTTAATGATTATTTCCGAAAATACTCGGTTGGTAAGTTAGAAATTTTTAGTATAGATTTAGCTCAAGAGTCGGTGAAGTTTGGATTTTGTTAGTGGTTAGTAGTTAGTGAGGAGGAGTAATAAGCTGAACAACCTTAAAATTGCATAATAGAAATTCTAGCATTCTTGTGGGATGGGCATCTTGAACCGTCCTTTATGCAACAACAAAGGATACATCAGCTTAATCGACAACCCAACTCAACGGGGTAGGGGTTCGGCAGTAAGAAGAAAATGGGAGAAACCCCGTATTCTGCTTGCTTTTTCACCAACAACGTTCCAACTAACAAAATCCAAAATCCATAGGGCTACAGCGACTTTTGCAGGTAATCACAAATCCAAAATCCCCTATCCCAGACATGCAAATCTCTGCCATTATCTGTACTCACAATCGAGATACCTATTTAGGTGCTGCCATAGATAGCCTATTGGCGCAGGATTTTGCTGGTGATTTTGAAGTGGTAGTCGTGGATAATGCATCCAGCGATCGCACATCAGAAGTCGTAGAACAAAGGCTATCCAACCCCCGCCTTAAGTATATCTACGAGGCTGTCGTCGGTCTATCTGTTGCCCGTAATACTGGTGCAAAAGCATCAAGCGGTGAAATTATAGCATATCTTGATGATGATGCCGTGGCGAGTCAAGGCTGGCTGCAAATTTTGTATTCAGCTTATCAAGACAATTCCAAACTAGCGATCGCTGGTGGGAAAGTCACTCTCTTATGGCAGCAAGATATACAGCCACCCACTTGGTTATCTCCCGGTTTAGCCGCAAATTTAGGAGCATACGATTTAGGCGATCGCTTAGTTTATATCGAAAATCCGGGTTTAACCCCCAGAGGTTTGAATTACTCGATACGGCGCAGCTTCTTGGAAAAAATAGGGGGTTTTGACCCCAATCTTGGTCGAGTGGGCAAAAACTTACTATCTAACGAAGAACTGCAAATGACCGAACTGGCCTTAGAAGATGGGTGGCAAGTCGCATATCTCCCCGAAGCCTTAGCCGCCCACAACGTTGCTCCAGAACGCCTAAAACGCACATGGTTCTTAAATCGGGGTTGGTGGCAAGGTATCAGCGAATGCTATCGCGAACAACTCAGCGGTAAAGCAGGTATCGGTCAGCTATCGCGCGGTATAGAAAGGTTTTTGCGTGGTTTATATAAGTCATTGCAATATTTCTCAGACCCCGCAGAACGTTTTGACAAATTTGTGTATGCATATGGTCAGATTGGTTATTTAAACGCCGCTATACAGGGTCTTTTATCCACGTCAAATAAAAAATAATTTTTGTTAGTTGATAGTTGTTATTTGTTATTTGTTAGTTGGTATTTGTAAAAACAATCAAGAAATAACAACCAACCACTAACAACTAACCACTAATAACTAACCACTAACAACTAACCACTAACATTAACATCATGTCCTCAAAAATACCAGTTACCGTCCTCATTCCAGCGAAAAACGAAGAAGCAAATTTGCCGGCTTGCCTCGCAAGTGTCAGCCGAGCCGATGAAGTATTTGTCGTCGATTCTCAAAGTAGCGACAAAAGCGAAGAAATTGCCAAAAGCTACGGCGCAAATGTTGTACAATTTAACTTCAACGGGCGCTGGCCGAAAAAGAAAAATTGGTCTTTAGAAAATCTACCTTTTCGCAACAAATGGGTATTGATTGTCGATTGCGATGAGCGCATCACCCCAGAATTGTGGGACGAAATCGCTTTAGCTATTAAAAACGATGAATTCGACGGTTACTACCTGAATCGGCGCGTATTTTTCTTAGGTAAATGGATTCGCCACGGTGGTAAATATCCCGATTGGAATATGCGTTTATTCAAGCATGAAGTCGGTCGTTACGAGAACTTGAATACTGAAGAAATTCGCAATACAGGCGACAATGAAGTTCACGAACACGTCATCATCCCAGGGAAAGTCGCATACCTGAAAAATGATATGCTCCATGAGGACTTCAAGGATTTATACCACTGGTTAGAGCGACACAATCGTTATTCCAATTGGGAAGCTCGGGTTTATCTCAACACACTCACAGGTAAAGATGATAACGGTACTATCGGCGCTAATCTATTTGGTGATGCAGTCCAACGCAAGCGCTTTTTAAAGAAAATTTGGGTACACTTGCCATTTAAGCCATTTTTGCGATTCATTTTGTTCTACATTATCCAGCGGGGCTTTTTGGATGGTAAGGCAGGATATATTTACGGTCGCCTTTTGAGTCAATATGAATATCAAATTGGCGTGAAACTTTATGAATTACGTAGCTGTGGCGGTCAGCTAAATACTACACCCAAAAGCCCAGCAAAATCAACCCCATCTTTGACTCAAAAAATTGGGCAGACGGCAATTTAAAAAAAGTTAGGAGTTACGAGTTAGGAGTATGACTGTTAAGGTGTAAAATATGAAATCGTTTTTCCTTCGCTTCTTCGTTACTTCGTGGTTCAAAAAAATATTTACTTTAACCACGAAGACGCAAAGAACGCAAAGGTAAGAGTCAAGACCAAGTATTTTGCACTACAAATTGAGTCACCTTAACAGCCGTAGAGTTAGGAGTTAGGAGTTATTAACTTCTTGCTCCTGACTATTAGACATATTGCAAAAGTCTTTTTTATCTGCGTCCTACCGAAGCGTCCATCTGCGGTTAATTAATTATTTTTTGGCAATGAGTCTTGAACTCTACTGACCATTGACCAATGACATAGCTTGCTTCCCCAAAGGGATATGACCAATGACTAATGATAAACCTTTCGTAGATTTACGCAAGTATGACCAATCATGGTTTGACCGAGGACGACCGGGTTGGTATATCTTATTGTGGTGGTTTGTGCAGGCTGTAACCTTTCCCCTCACTCTTCATCCTTTAAATAGTCTGCGTTGTGCGATACTACGGTTGTTTGGTGCAAAGATTGGCAAAGGTGTAATAATTCGACCCACGGCCCGTTTCACTTATCCTTGGAAAGTTAGTATTGGCGACTTTAGCTGGATTGGTGATGATGTAGTTTTATACAGTCTTGACATCATAGATATCGGCGAACACTGCGTAATTTCACAGAAGAGCTATTTGTGTACGGGTAGCCATGATATCAAAGACCCAGCTTTTGGATTGAAGACAGCGAGTATCATCATTGGTAATGGCGCATGGGTGACAACAGATTGTTTTATTGCACCAGGGGTCAAAATTGGGGCTAATGCGGTGATTGGTGCCCGGAGTTCTGTTTTGACTCAGATGCCTGCGGGACAGGTTTGCTGGGGTAGTCCTTGTCGTCCGAGGTATGCCAGAGAAGGTAAAACAGCAAAGGTGAATAATTTACATGATGGCGAAAGTTTAAGCACAGTTTAGAAGCCCACAGAAGCCTTTTAGATCCCCGACTTCGTGAAAGTTGTCGGGGATCTGTACTTAGTCTCTGAATAATTAGGCTTTTACAATATTAGCAAAGCGAATTTTGAGATAATCACCTTCCATTTTTGCTCCTGCGGGTTGCAGAGCAGCTAAGGCTTGGGGTAGTACTAAGTTACGACGGTGGTTGCCAATTGTAATATTTAACTCATCCCCAGTTTTATTAAGTTGAATCTGGTTTTTGGGAATTCCAGGTAGATATAACTCCAAACTGTATTGGTTGTTCTCTTGTACAACTCTAATAGTTGTTTCTTTGTAATAAACTTGAGCCGGGTCTTCATCTTTGTAAAGTGTTTCTTTCAATCGTTCTAATGCAGCTAAACCACACATTTCTTCAGAAAACAGTGGCACTTCCTTCACAGGCAAAGGGTGAAAGTTTTCATGAATTTCCTGACGATATTGCTCCTGATTCTCTTTCCAGCGTTGGAAAAATGGGTCTTTGACTTCTTGTGGGATAATCCGATTGGCGATGATTAAATCTGTTGCCACATTATATAAACTTAGATAAGCATGGGCACGCAGAGACTCTTTAATCACCATCTTTTCTGGATTGGTGACCAACCGCACTGAAGTTTTAGTATTATCAGTTAAAACTTTTTCCAAAGCTTCAATTTGTTCGTAAAACTCATAAGGGGCATCCATTACTTCTTTATTCGGAAGCGAAAAACCAGCAATCGGTCTAAATATCGGTTCCACCAAAGGTCTAAGTGCTACCGAAATATTTTGAAATGGCTTATAAAAACGGCGCATATACCAGCCACCAACTTCTGGTAAACTCAATAGTCGTAATGCTGTACCTGTAGGGGCTGAATCGATAATTAAGACATCATATTCCCCTTCATCATAGTGGCGCTTCATCCTGACCAAGCCAAAAATCTCATCCATCCCTGGTAAAATTGCCAACTCTTCTGCCTGCACTCCATCCAAGCCCTGAGCCTTTAAAACTTGGGTGATATAGCGCTTCACCGCACCCCAGTTGCCTTCTAACTCTTGCAGTGCATCCAGTTCCGCACCCCACAAATTTGGGCGAATTTGACGGGCTGTATGTCCCATTTCCAGGTCAAAACTATCTGCCAGGGAGTGTGCAGGATCTGTACTCAAAACAAGTGTCCGATAGCCCAGTTCCGCACAACGGAGTCCAGTTGCAGCAGCCACTGAGGTTTTGCCCACACCGCCCTTGCCTGTCATTAAAATTACACGCATGAATGATTATGTCTTGCCAAGTTGTTTACATTTATTAACATTATCAACTGTTTAAGGGGAAGAAATGCTGTTTTAGCACGTCTAAGGGCGAACATTTCCAATAATCAACATGAGAAGCAATCAAATTATCGTCATTAAGACGTAATTCACTCCATCCTGGGATAGAAATACGTGGTTTCCAGGGGAGGGGTGTATTCCAGCTTAAAGTCCACTCCGTTTTAATGATGTCTCCTTGTTGTTCAATATCATGAACGTCCATTTTGGTGTTTAAAAAGCAAGTTTTGATAAATTTAATCATTAGCTTGTAACGCTCAACACCACGAAATTTATTCAGTGGGTCTTGAAAATAAACATCTTGAGCGTAGATGCTATAAGTTTGATTTTCAGGGAATCTTTGATAGTCTTCTTTGAGGATTTCAATGATGTCCATAAAAAGTTAGGAGTTAGGAGTTAGGAGTTAGGAGTTAGGAGTTAAGAGTTAAAAAAATAGGACTTATGCAAAATTGTCTCAAAAACCTGATTTCTCGTAGCGGTAATTCATGAATTATCACTACTTCAGAACTTTTTTGCGTAAGTCCTGAAAAATTATAATTCCTAATTCCTAACTCCTAACTCCTCACTCCTAACCTTTATTATTAAATTTCCACTTCATCCCATAAACGTTCTAGTTGACGTCTCCAAGTAGCTAGCACTTGTTCTCGTGCTTCTGGTGAGGAGTCGATTTCACCCATCAATCCTTCCGCATAAAAGCGGTCTAGATTTTGCATAGTTGCTTGCAGTGATTGACCTTGTTGTTTCGCTGCGATGATAATTTGACGGACGCGACTTTCAATCAAGCTATTGAAGACATCAGATAAACCCAAATCAAACAGCGTAATTAGTCGGGTGATCGCCAAGCGCAAATCTTCTGGGACTAAACTATTGCAGTTGTGCTGAAATACTGCCCATACTACGGCTTGATGTACGGCATAGCGCACTTCTTGAGTTTCATCAAAATTTGCTTCTAAAAACTGTTCTAAAAAGGGTTGCGCTTCTTGGAGTGGTACTATAGGCAGCAAAACTCGCAGCCAAGCAAAATCATCGCTAAGTAATACCAACAGCCGAAAACTGGGAGTTTGTATTTGCCACGAGCCAGGGGCGATCGCGGCAACAGCATCTGCACCAAATAATTCTGTAAGTGTATCGGCAATTTCAGATAATGTCATACTATCAATACTTGCTATAACCTCTAGCCTAGCGCGTTTTCGGTGACAGTTAATATACTCAAAAGAAATGGTATTATACCGTTTCTTTGTGAAGCTGCATATATTACCCCCCGGCTACGCCGTCCCCCCTTGCCAAGGGGGGACTACAGGGGGGTCTTGATTATGTGCATCTTCATACAGAATTGGTATTAATTAGTCAAACTTGATATTACAGCGATTTTTAAGTGAATACACCACCAAAAGACCTAACTCCCTACCCCCTTAAGGATACCGCTGGCGAATCAGGGGTAAGACCCCTCCGAAACCCGTAATCCCACCGTCACCATATAATGGTGCGGCTAATTGAACATAGGCGCTTCGCCTTCCGCAGGTAGCCCACAGTAAGGTGGGCTAAAGAAATTTAGCCCACCTTACTGTGGGCTTCGTATCAATAGCCCCAGGCTTCTAGCCTGCGGGCGGTTGTTGGGTATACGAGAGAACTGCTTGAATCAATATTGAGGGGTTAGACCTACCATTCGCCAGCGGTATCCCTTAAGAGCCAGGGAAGGGAGTAATTAAAGCCTCTCTCCTCTTAGGAGAGAGGTACCCCTCCGGGGAAGCAAGCTATGGAGAGAGGTTCATATTAAGGTTGCTGACAAGTAGGACTAGACCCGATTTGACGAGGACTACTATTAGACACGTTAGAAATTAGCGTTACCTGACCTTTACCGTTGAACACCCATCCTGTTGCAGGTACAATCTCTACAGTATTTGCCTTAGATGGAGTTGGGACTGACGCTTTGGGCTTCTGGCCACCCACTATATTTGTCAACCTCGCATCAGTCCAGACAGCATCACCAGTCAGAGGTTCATCAGGACTAGGAGGTAAACCACCACGTCCGGTGACTGTAAACTCGCTACCTCCCCCACCGAAAGCACCACAACCAGAAGCAATGAGAGTAGAAGGTTCAACTACACCTGTTGATAGAGTAAATAATCCCCGATTGGGGTCGGAATTGAGGGTGTTAATATTCACCTGACCGCTTAACTCGGGCTTTTCTTGGGAAATTGCAGTGATGTCATTTGTTTGCAGTTTTCGGGGATTTAAATCATCAGGACGCAACCGTTGAAGTTCTTCGCGACTCAGGGGTGCTAGAAAATAGATGCCAGCAGCGTTGATATTGACTTTTCCCCCGTTGCCTGTGACAGCATTGGTTATGATATCACTGTTTTCATTGGGGACACCAACGAGGAAGCCGTTGGGGGCGTTGATGGTAATGTTACCACCATCTCCAGCACCACTCGCAGATGTGGATATGAGGCTATTATTCCGTAAAAGTAACAAGTCTCCAATTTCTAGAGTAATATTTCCACCATTACCAGATGTGGATTCAGCCCTGATATTTCCTTCGTTATCTAGCTTAATAGAGCGAGCATTTACTTCTATGTTACCTGCTCGCCCTGTTCCTTGATTCTTTACACTGTCGGCAGAAGAATTAGCCCGTATTGCTGCACCATTAGTGATGGATAACGTTCTAGCCCCAATTTTGATGTTGCCTCCATTACCCACTGCGGTGTCATTTGCGTTGCTAAATACACCTGTATTGTCAGCACCATCAAAGGAGACAGCATCGAGAACATTAATGGTAATATCTCCTGCATCTCCTATTCCAAAGGTACTAGCAGTTAGTCGAGCGCCATCGGTCACAGATAACGACCCAGCATCATTAATGTTGATGTTGCCACCTTTACCCACTGCCCCAAAACCAAGACTGCTGAAGATTCCACTTAGAGTACCGTTTGCACTTTCGCCAGAAATCGTTACTGCATCACGAACTTTTAGGTTTACACTACCACCATCACCCTGTCCACCTGCAAGGTTGCTACTGCTTTCGGCTCGGCGCACAATTACACCCAGTTGTCCGCCATTGGTTAGAGATAACGACTGAGCATCAATATTAACAGTGCCTCCGTTACCCACTGCTCCTGCGTCTACAGTGCTAAGTACAGCACTAGGATATCCATTACTAGCTACACCATCAAAAGAGACAGCATCACGAGCAGTAATTGTCACATCACCCGCATCTCCTGTACCACGAGTAAAAGCATTTATTTGCGCTCCATTTTTTACAGAAACTGCGCCAGCATCAATGTTGACAGTGCCTCCGTTACCCACTGCTCCTGCTCCTACGTTGCTAAATACACCACTAGTATTTTCATTGCTAGTTACACCATCAAATACAACAGCATCACGAGCAGTAATTGTCACATTACCCGCATCTCCTTTTCCAGAGGTCGAGGCACTGAGTTGACCACCATTGGTCACAGAAACCGACCCAGATCCAAGAATGTTGATATTACCTCCACGACCCTCTGCCCCAGAACCAAGACTGCTGAATATACCACTTAGAGTACCATTTGCAGTTTCGCCAGAAATCGTTAGTGCATCAAGAACTTTTACGTTTACAGTACCACCATCACCCCGTCCACCTGCAAGTTTATTACTGGTGTCGGCTTCACGCACAATTACACCCAGTCCTCCGCCATTGGTTAGAGATAATGACTTAGCATCAATATTAACAGTGCCTCCGTTACCCACTGCTCCTGCTTCTACGCTGCTAAATGCAGCACTAGTATTATTTCCATTGCTAGCTACACCATCAAAAGAGACAGCATCACGAGCAGTAATTGTTACATTCCCCGCATCTCCTGTACCACGAGTCAAAGCATTTATTTGCGTTCCATTTTTTAGAGAAACTCCGCCAGCATCAATCTTGACAGTGCCTCCGTTACCTTCTGCTCCTGCATATACGTTGCTAAATGCACCAGTGGAGTTATTACTACTTGCTTGATCGAAAAAAACAAGACCCTGAGAATTAATGGTTATATTACCCGCATCACCTTTTCCAGATGTCTCAGCACTGAGTTGACCACCATTGGTCACGGAAACCGACCCAGATCCAAGAATGTTGATATTACCTCCACGACCCTCTGCCCCAGAACCAAGATTGCTGAATATACCACTTCGAGTCCCATTTGCAGTTTCGCCAGAAATCGTTAGTGCATCAAGAACTTTTACGTTTACAGTACCACCATCACCCCGTCCACCTGCAAGTTTATTACTGGTGTCGGCTTCACGCACACTTACACCCAGTCCTCCGCCATTGGTTAGAGATAACGACCCAGCATCAATATTAACGGTGCCTCCGTTACCCACTGCTCCTGCGTCTACAGTGCTAAGTACAGCACTAGGATATCCATTACTAGCTACACCATCAAAAGAGACAGCATCACGAGCAGTAATTGTTACATTACCTGCATCTCCTGTACCGCGAGTCAAAGCATTTATTTGCGCTCCATTTTTTACTTCAACAGAACCAGCATCAATGTTGATAGTGCCTCCGTTACCCACTGCTCCTGCATATACGTTGCTAAATGCCCCAGTGAATTTATTGCTACTTGCTTGATCGAAAAAAACAAGTCCCTGAGAATTAATGGTTATATTACCCGCATTACCTGTTCCAGAGGTCTCAGCACTGAGTTGACCACCATTGGTTACTCCAACCGACCCAGCTTTTTCAATGGTGATATTACCTCCACGACCCACGGCTCCAGAATAAAGACTGCTGTAGATTCCACTTCGAGTACCGTTTGCACTTTCGCCAGAAATCGTTACTGCATCACGAACTTTTAGGTTTACACTACCACCATCACCCTGTCCACCTGCAAGGTTACTACTGATGTTGGCTTCGCGCACAAATACACCCAGTAGTCCGCCATTGGTTAGAGATAGCGACCCAGCATCAATATTAACGGTGCCTCCGTTACCCACTGCTCCTGCTTCTACGTTGCTAAATGCAGCACTAGGATTTCCATTACTAGCTGCACCATCAAATACAACAGCATCACGAGCAGTAATTGTCACATTACCTGCATCTCCTGTACTGCGAGTCACAGCATTTATTTGCGCTCCATTTCTTATTTCAATGGAACCAGCATCAATATTAACAGTGCCTCCGTTACCCACTGCTCCTCCATATACGTTGCTATATGCACCAGTGAAGTTATTAATCCCATTATCCAAAAAAACAAGACCCTGAGAATTAATGGTTATATTACCCGCATCTCCTTTTCCGGAGGTTTCAGCACTGAGTTGACCACCATTGGTCACGGAAACCGACCCAGCTTTTTCAATGTTGATATTACCTCCACGACCCTCTGCCCCAGAACCAAGACTGCTGAAGATACCACTTCGAGTACCGTTTGCACTTTCGCCAGAAATCGTTACTGCATCACGAACTTTGACGTTTACACTACCACCAATACCCCGTCCACCTGCAAGGTTACGACTGGTGTCGGCTTCACGCACAATTACAGCCAGTTGTCCGCCATTGGTTAGAGATAACGACCCAGCATCAATGTTGACAGTGCCTCCTTTACCCTCTGCTCCTGCTTCTACGCTACTAAATGCACTACTAGTAGTATTTCCATTGCTAGCTGCACCATCAAAAGAGACAGCATCACGAGCAGTAATTGTCACATTACCTGCATCTCCTGTACCACGAGTCAAGGCATATATTTGCGCTCCATTTTTTACTTCAATGGAACCAGCATCAATGTTGACATCACCAGCTTTACCCACTGCTCCTGCTTCTACGCTACTAAATGCACCACTAGTAGTATTTCCATTACTAGCTATACCATCAAATACAACAGCATCACGAGCAGTAATTGTCACATTACCTGCATCCCCTGTACCACGAGTCAAGGCATGTATTTGCGCTCCATTTTTTACTTCAATGGAACCAGCATTAATGTTGACATCACCAGCTTTACCCACTGCTCCTGCTTCTACGTTGCTAGATGCAGCACTAGTAGTATTTCCATTACTAGCTACACCATCAAATACAACAGCGTCACGAGCAGTAATTGTCACATTACCTGCATCCCCTGTACCACGAGTAGAAACACTTATTTGCGCTCCATTTTTTACTTCAATGGCTCCCTGAGCGTTAATATCAATATTTCCTGCCTTACTATCAACTGTTCCCAGTCCATCACCTATTCCCGCATACAAAAAACTTCCTCCTGCAAGTTCTAAATTCCGGGCATTAATCCCAATACTGCCACCATTACTAGCTGCAACACCAACCCCAGCAAGATTGCTGACTGACACATCACTCCGTGTCACTCCATCAGGAAAACTTAAACTCAGATTACTACCACTTCCACTCAACCCAACCGTTCCTGGTGCTGCTAATCCTCCCAACTCCACTCGACCACCAAAAGCATATAATCTTCCATTATTCATCTCGATGTCACCACCCACTAACAGCAGGCTGTTACCATCTGGTACACGCAAACCTGTTGCGGTGAAAGTATTTGAGGGGTCTAGTCCCAAATTAGCGACTGAATTATTTTCAATTGATGCGTTGGGATTAATTTGATTAAACACCAATGCCGAAGGGTTAATCGTCAACAATGCTGGTGCTTCCGGATTTGTTGCACTAAAAAATCCTTGGTTCCCAAATTGAATCCTGTTGGCTGTTGTCCCCACAAAGGAACCCCCAACATCCAATCTGGCATTCTGACCAAATAAAATCCCATTGGGATTGATTAAAAATAAATTCGCACCACCATCAACACCCAATGTCCCGAAAATATTCGACCCATTCCCACCCGTTACCCGTGTGAGAATATTCAATACCCCAGAGGGATTGGCAAAATATACTCTTTGCGCATCGTTGATATTAAATTGACTGAAACTATGAAAAAGATTGCTTCCTCGGGTTGCACCACCGTCGATTTTGTCGCCAAGTACGTTGTTTATTAAAACGTTTTGATTGAGTTGTGAAGATTCTGCTCCCAGGGTGCTATCGGGTGTGATTTGTGCCTGTGCTGGTGCGATCGCCTGGATCAAAAGGCTGGATATTAATAACTTTTGATATAAGTTTTGCATCTTATACATCGGTTTGAATGATGGTAGATACTTTTACCTATATCATTTTTCTGTGCTTTCAAACTAAGTAATTTCCCTTCTATGGGTATGCGGAGTATGGATGCTGTTAACAATAAGCCGCGATCGCCTTTGAACCTAGACAGAGATAAACTTAAAGCTGTCGGAGGCTGACCGGAATGCAGCAATATCATAAAGCCCAAAATTTCGCCCAGAATTAAAATTCACAGCGTAAAGCTTAAACCCGTTAAAACTCACATCTTGCACCAATGTCAGGAAGGTCAGAATTCAGCCCAGAAATAAATTTCGGGCTTAGAGCTTAAACCCATTAAAATGGGTTAAAAACTTTACCCAGTAAGATGACCGCTTACTTTAGTTTTAAGCTGTGAAATTTATTTCTGGGCATGATTTTGGGCTTATTGAGTATGGTGCAAGATATCAGTTAAAACGAGTTAAAAACGTTATTTAGTAAGATGACCGCTTACTTTAGTTTTAAGCTGTGAAATTTATTTCAGGGCGGGATTTTGACCTTAACGAGGGGTCAATCTCAATACTCAATGCCTGAGCAACACGTTGACCGTAATCTGCGTCAGCCCGGAAGAAGTGGCACAGTTGCCGCATTTGGATATCTTGTCGGGCACCACTCAGCGCTCCGGCGATCGCACAAGCTGTACGGTTTTTCTGGGCATCATCAAAAACCCGCCAGAGATTACCAGCTTGGGTATAGTCATCTTGATCGCGGGAATCATAGCGATCGGCAACTACATCTCCCAATGTCAATCCAGGTTCTTTGTATTCATGGGCTTCTTTGGGAGCCGCATCATCACTGTTGGGATAGTAGTTGGGGCTGCTACCTCCGTAACCTGTAGACATTGCCCCATCGCGCTGGTAGTGCATCACTGGGCAGCGTGGCTGATTGACGGGTAACTGCTGGTAGTTGGAGCCAATGCGGTAACGTTGAGCATCGGGATAGGACATGAGCCTTGCCTGTAATAACTTGTCTGGGCTGGCTCCTATTCCGGGTGCGATCACCTCAAATAGATCCCGCTGGTGAGACTCACGATCGACCCCAATCAGATTAGCCGACTCTTCACCTGTGAGGCACTTCACACCTGACGGGTCTTGAAATGAAATTTACACCAAAAGCGCTTACCTTCAGCATTCACAAACGAGAGCGTATGACTGCCGTAGCCATTCATATGCCGGTAGCTAGCTGGCAACCCGCGATCGCTAAACAAAATGGTAATTTGGTGCAACGATTCTGGATTGAGCGACCAAAAATCCCACTGCATATTTGCATCCCGCAAATTCGTTTGAGGGTGACGTTTTTGGGTGTGGATGAAGTTGGCAAACTTGTACGGATCGTGAATGAAAAAGACGGGGGTGTTGTTGCCCACCAAATCCCAGTTTCCCTCTTCGGTGTAAAACTTGACGGCAAAGCCCCGCACATCCCGCTCACCGTCTGCAGCCCCTTTTTCTCCGGCAACAGTCGAGAAGCGCAAAAATACTTCCGTTTGCTTACCAACTTCTCCGAGAAACTTCGCTTTCGTGTATTCTGGAATCGCCTTCGTGACCGTGAATGTTCCATAGCTCGTCAACCGTGCCACTATAGATAGAGAAGTGCGTTAATAGAGCGAAAAGAAGGCAGAAAAAGGCTGTGCAAATAACATTCTTAGGGACGAGTTCCGGTGTACCCACGCGATCGCGCAATGTTTCCAGTGTCGCCCTGAGATTACCACAACGGGCGGAACTGTGGTTATTCGATTGTGGTGAAGGTACTCAGCATCAACTATTGCGGAGTGACTTAAAAAGCAGCCAACTCTCTAGAATTTTTGTCACTCATATGCACGGCGACCATATTTTTGGTTTAATGGGGCTTCTGGCTAGTTGCGGTTTAGCAGGAAACGTCCAACGAGTTGACATCTACGGGCCTGCGGGATTAAGTGACTATCTCCAAGCTTGTCAGCGTTACTCCCACACACATTTTTCTTACCCGGTGAAAGTTCACACTGTGCGTCCGGGAGTAATTTACGAAGACGAAGAGTTCACCGTTAGTTGCCGTCCTTTGCATCATCGCATTACCGCATTTGGTTACCGTGTAGCCGAAAAAGACCGTGCAGGACGCTTTGACATCGAAAAAGCCAAAGAATTAGAAATACCTCCCGGTAGAGTTTACGGACAACTCAAGCGTGGGGAAACAGTGACTCTTGATGATGGACGAGTCATTAATGGCGCAGATTTATGCGGGCCGACAGAAATAGGACGCAAAATGGTCTATTGTACAGACACAGTTTATTGTGACGATGCAGTCGAACTGGCAAAAGATGCCGATGTCTTAATTCACGAAGCAACCTTTGCCCATCAAGATGCTGAAATGGCTTTTCAACGCTTGCATTCCACAACCACAATGGCAGCACAAACAGCTTTAAATGCTGGGGCACGTCGATTGATTATGACACATTTCAGTCCCCGTTATGCTCCCGGTAATTCTGTAGAATTAAAAGATTTACTTCAAGAAGCCCGTGCTATTTTCCCTAGTACTGACATGGCTTATGATTTTATGGCTTATGAGGTACCCAGACGACGGGAGACGGAGCTAAAGGTGGCCAGAGCCTAGAGAAAGTCGATAAATTGGACACTCGAACACTTGCAATTAGTGATTTATACGTATAGATGCAAGATATGAGCGATCGAGGGGCACATTTCTCGCTCCCGCAACGCTCTGAAGAAACACATTTTCATCTAAATTATCAAATCCTTACTGGATAAGGGTTTAAAAATGCGTATCTTCAGAGATTACAAGTTAACCGTCAAGCCATTCGGAGACTTTCGGTTACCTTTACAAAATCTTTACTCATTTATCGGAAATGTAGCTATCGGGTTACGTTATTTTCCTTAAATTTTGCTTAAAGAATACATAATCATCATCATAAAAATTGCGTATCATTATGTACCTATAGATGTTTTTAATGTGCTTAAAAATACAAACTTAAATATATTGTTTTGCGATTAATTTGAGAATATTCTAATACATTCAAGTGTTACCTGACAGGAAATAATTTTGCCTCTAAAACTGCATTTTACCTTGCTAATATTATGTATTCAGACGCGGTATCGCTCAGTCTGAAATCGTATACTGCATCGCGAGAATAAAGCCTTTTTATACTTCGGTAATCTAATTTTATCTCATAAAATACTTAATCTAAGTCAATAAAAATATAACCGATTCAAGAACTATAAGTTTCTCAAAGCTTTGTATAAAAAACTTATCAAATAGCTAAAAATAGAAAAATTATTTAATAATGAGGATATGGTAAAGTTTTACTATTTGGGTTGACTATGTAAGTATTCTGACTTTAGCTTTAATTTAAGCAAAGAAAAATATTTCTCTTCAAAGAAAAAAGTTATTAAAACTAAAAATTTTTGGCTTCATATTAACAAAAATTCTCGCTCCATGAAAACACAAACACCAATTGTTTTTATAATTTTCAATCGACCAGACGTAACTGAAAAAGTATTCAATGTTATTCGTCAGGTTCAGCCTTCCAAACTTTTAGTAATTGCAGACGCTCCTCGTCAGAATCGTCCTGACGACGAAAAAGATTGTGCTGCAACTCGCAAAATTATTGAGCGAGTTGATTGGGATTGTGAAGTACTTAAGAACTACGCAGACACAAATCTCGGTATTAAATTGCGGATATCTAGTGGTTTGAATTGGGTATTTGATATTGTTGAGGAAGCAATTATTTTGGAGGATGATTGTTTACCTGAACTTAGCTTTTTTCCATTTTGCGAAGAGTTGCTAAAAAAGTATCAAAATGATGACCGAATCATGACCATTTCTGGAAATAACTTCCAATTTGGTCGCAAGCGGACTGAGTATAGCTACTATTTTTCTCGTTATACTCTTATCTGGGGTTGGGCAACCTGGAGACGAGCATGGCAAAAATATGATGTTGAAATGAAGCATTGGGATTCTGTGAGAAATCATAATTGGCTTCACGACATACTTGATGATTCTAGAACAGTTAAATACTGGTCTAGTCTTTTTCAAGGTTGTTATGAAGGAAGTATTAATTCCTGGGCTTTACCTTGGACTTTTACTTCTTGGATTCAAAATACTTTATCTATTTTGCCAAATGTCAATTTAGTTTCAAATATTGGATTTAGTCCAAATGCTTCCCATACAAGAGATACTTGCAATCCATTGGCTAATTATCCGACTGAATCAATTGAATTTCCCCTGCAACATCCACCCTTTATCATTCGGGATCGATTAGCAGACCAATTTACACAACAAACTCAGTTTGATATAGATATTAAGTTGAGATTTAAACGCAAATTTCAACGGGTATTGAAACAAATTAGTTTGTAAGCTGTTCAGCATTAAATTTGCAATCTCAAATGCGGGTACTCGTGAGGGTTAGATCCCCGACTTTTTTAAGAAGTCGGGGATCTTATTTTTCACAATAGTTCGCAAAAAACATATTGGACAAAAATTCTTGCATATAATTCCCCTTGAAGTCACATTACCAGTTCAATACAAGTGACCTCGTGTCCCTCCAGCCATTGGTGTAATAACTATACAGTGCGATTATCGTAAACCTTGAGTCAACCCTTGTTCGCAACTATTTGCTGATTTAAATACCTGATATTTTGGTGTTTTTTGTTACTTCAATCATCCAATAAAACAGTAAATTCTGATTGGTAAGAGTATTTTTTTGTACAAAAAGTTTATTTTTTGAGTGAGGAATCATTTTAGATGCTGTTCCGTCTATAAGTTCAGCAATATTCGCCTTTAAAAAGTTTGTTTGCAAGCTTACGGATAAAGTATTTTAATATTAGAGGATTTTGATCGTGGCACAGACTGGTCTGAATCAAGGACAACTGGCTGCTAACTCGATAAAAAGCACGGTTGACATCAAACAATTATTTCAAATTCTGTTTCGCCAACGTCTATTAGTTTTTGGTCTTTCTTGTACGGTGATGTCAGTTGCCACTTTACTCTATTTAAATGCCAAACCAACTTACCAAAGTTCTATGCAGATGCTGGTGAGTTCCAATTTTGACGACACAATGCCTTCGTCTAACATCAAAAGTGGCGATTCTCAAGTGGTTGATTATACTACTCAGTTGAAGCTGATGCTGAGTTCAAGACTTATAGAAAAAGCTGTAGACATTCTACGTCATGAATATCCAGATATTACAGTCGAGGATATCAAAGATAATCTCACACAAGCCCCTCTGGTCGTAACTCAAATAGAGAGTGGCACGGGAGCAAATAAAGTTGAGAGTCAGGTCTTTAAGATTTCCTTTAAGGGAGACGATCCAATTAAATCAAAAAAAGTTTTGCGAGTTTTACAACAGATTTATCAAGATTACAACACAGACCAACAAAAGCAGCATCTGTCTAAAGGACTAGCTTTTCTTAGCGATCGCCTAGCTAAAATTCAACAAGATTTAATTCAAGCTGAACGTAAATTAGAACAGTTTCAAAAGAAAAATAATTTAGTCGATCCGGAAGTACAAGGCAAAATCCTGCTGGAATCTCTAGCTGATGTAAAAAGACAACTGCAAGCGACTCGTGCCCAACAGCAAGACGCACTAAGCCGTTACAATAGTTTACAAGAAAAATTATCCTCCACTCGTCCGATTCAGTCTAAAAGCAACCAAGAACTACTCAACGCAATTAGAAACACGGAACTAGCTTTAGCTCGAGAACGCCAGCGTTATACTGATGATGCCCCCTCAGTCCAACAACTCATAGAACAGCGCCAAAGTCAAGCAATCTTATTGCAGCAAGAATTGGGTTCCTTGAATAGTACTGGTATAAAACCACAGGCATCCTCATCCGATTCAACGCTGATGCAATTAGATGAGTTGCGGCTTAAAAATAAGGGCTTGACTGACAGCGAAAAAAGTCTTGCTTCCTCAGAAAGTCAACTCCGAGCCGAATTAAGCAGATATCCAAGCTTAATCGCAGAATACAACCGTTTGCTGCGGGATGTGGAAACTAACCGCAAAATATTGGAGCAAATGCAGCAAACCCAGCGGGATGAGGGAATGAAGATTGTTCAGTCCGGGTTTGATTGGCAAGTATTGGAACAACCCCGACTAGAACCTTATACCAACAACGGCAATTTGTTAACTTTGCTTGGGGGAGTGGCAATTGCACCGTTTTTGGGTGTTGCCGCTGCCCTGTTTCGCGAGATGTTTAATGATGCTATTTATACTCCACAAGAGTTGCAGAAGCTGACAGGGTTAAACTTGTTGGGGACGGTGCCAAAATTACAATGCAATCACAAAAAACGGCTTTTAATACCTTTTAGCGCTCGGAATCAAGCGAATACCAAGGTAGATGCGATCGCTTCTTTAGACAGCAATGAAACGCTAGATATGGTTTATCAGAGCCTGCAAATTTTCAAATTTCCTTTAGCTTTCAAATCATTGATGGTGACTTCCGCACTACCGGGTGAGGGTAAGTCAACTTTGGCATTGGGGTTAGCGGTGAGTGCTGCGAGGATGCATCAACGAGTGTTATTAATTGATGGAAATTTGCGTCATCCCAGCTTGCACAATACCTTGGAACTTTCTAATGAGTGGGGATTATCTCTCTTATTAGTCGATGATGTTGGAAGTACCTCTTTTCGAGATTATATTCAACCTATTCACCCCGCGATTGATGTGTTGACAGCAGGAGAAAATGCGGACGATCCAGCGAAATTGCTGAGTTCTCCACAGATGAAAGAATTATTGCTTACTTTTGAGGAAAGTTACGATCTGGTATTGATAGATGCACCGCCAATTCTCGGTCTGGTGGATGGAAGAATTTTGGCATCTCTATGTAATGCGATCGCCTTAGTCGGACGCATGGGAAAGGTAACCCGTGGGGAACTGATTCAAACTACAAATATCTTGAGCAAGTTGAATTTGATTGGGGCGATCGCGAATGATGTCAAATCTCGTTGATTGCTCAGTAATTCATATCTTTGATGGGTGAAGACAGCCCGCTAAATCCCCCCGATGCATTGGGGGGAGATCGGAGATTTGCTTCCCTCCCCTTTACAAGGGGAGGGTTAGGGTGGGGTTATTCAAGGAACCGTCGGGCAATCCGAGTACTTGTGTACACCACCGTAGCAGAATTAAGGGTAGGGGGGGGCTTCATTTTCGCCTCTAGAGCAGAAAATTAGATAAGTAAAATTACACAATAAAAACACTTTTTTTTGTTATTTATAATCCTTGCATTTGAGTTAAGTAGTACCGGATAATCAAAGATAACTAACGTTTACTGGCGTACAATCTTTATATCATCAGGCTTAAACCGATTATTGGTTCGTTTGCGACTAAGACTTCTACTTAGATGTTTAGTTTTGAATTATTGAGGAGCTATGATGAAAAAAGTATTTTTAGCAATTGCTATTGGCGCAAGTCTAATTGGCGGTAGTGCGGCACAGGCACAGCCTCAAATCCCCCAGGTAAAAATATCGGGGTTTGCCTACGGAGGTAGTGGCTGTCCATCTAACTCGGTGGGTTCGTTGATTTCTTCTGATAACCAAACGTTAGAACTGTTATTTGACAAGTTTCAAGCTAACCTAGCCAAACCCCAACAACCGACACAGTTTCCCCCACAAGCTAGCTGTTCGGTGTCGGTGAAGTTGAGATTGCCACAGGGTTTTACAGCAAGCTTTTACCGGGTGGAACACCGAGGTTATGCAAATACTAAAGGTGGAGCAACGGGACAGTTAAGAGCGAGATATTACATCCCCGGTGCAGGTGGTTTTGATGCTAATCGCAACTATATATTTAAGAAAAATTTAGAACGCGATTACACCATTGTACATGACAACATTGCAACTGCCTGGACGCAGTGTGGGCTTGAAGTTCCTTTGACAGTCACGACCCGGATTGGTTTGCAGGGGAATCCGACAGGACAGAATGCTTTGACCGTTGACAGCCAATCGCAGAAGGTTCAAACTACTGTGTATTATCGTTTGAAGCGCTGCGGAACCTGATCGGTATCGAGCTATGGATTGAGCGCTCGCTCTGCTTTCGATATAGGTAGAGTGGTGTACACAAGGCCTCACACAAATAGAGTGTGGGGTCTTGTGTACGTTTTTTCGTAAGTGTTCCGTGCTGCCGGAGGCTAGGGGGGCGTTGCTGAATTGAGGTATGAATTGCCCTCACCCCCAGCCCCTCTCCCTTGGGGAGAGGGGAGTCAGAATTCTTGTCCCCTCTCCCTTGGCACAGAGGGCTAGGGTGAGGGGAAATTTAGCAATTCATACCCGGATTCAGCAACGCCCTAAGGGGACTAATTTGACTTAATTTTTCACCGACGGTGCATTAATCGTTTCCAACATCACTTGATAAATATGCGTTTGGTCAATCGCACCCTTGACACCAGGAATCGAATATGTCTTGGATGTACCTCCTGGCGGATTATCGATGAATGTCAGATTTTTTCCGATATATTTGTTAAAGTCTGCGGAAGCACCTTGATAATAGACTGGCACCATATGGTTGCTATGACTACCCCAGCCGTATTTAATATTAGGATCTGAACCCCAAAAGTGACCTGCTTCTTCTGCTTTGTGTTTGTTGTAGGTCAAATTTTCTGCACCAAAACGAGCTAGTAATTTCGGAAAGTTGGGGTTAAGTGTTAAGTAGTGGTCGTGGTCTGAGGTGACAATCAGTAAATTTTTCTTCCAGCCACCATTTTTATTAATCCAATTAATCGTAGTCCCAACAGCCTTGTCAAAATCCTTAACTGTGCCAATCAGATTGTCCATATTGTCATCATGACTAGCCCAGTCAATATCACCACCTTCTACCATCAACCAGAAACCATCCGGGTCTTTACCTAAAACGGTTAAAGCCGCTAGAGTTAAATCTGTCAGGGTAGGGTTTTCATTAATTTCTTTTTTGATAAATTGGGTGTCGGTTTCACTAGGAGATAAAGGACGGACTTTATCTGGTTGAGGAATTTGATTGTTTTTGGAAGCTGTGGAGAACAAAGAACCGTTATCAAAACCAGTGTTGCTGTAGTCGCCGTTAGCTGTACTATAGGGCAGGTTGCCATTTTGTCCGCGAGCGCCATATAATCCTAACAATTTATCACCTTTATTCGGGTCTAATTTTGTCGCAGTTTCTTGCAAGGTTTTAGTAGCGTTTGGCGATCGCTCTAGGAATCTGTAACCGTAGGAATTAGATTTGGGTTGTGTTTTCAGTTCATAGTAGGTGAACTTGTCAATATAAGTCCAGTTGTAGGCTCCTCCTTGATTGGTCGTGTTTTCCAAATCAAGAGGATGACCCCCACCCAACAAAACGGTAGGTTTAAAAGTTTTCAGGGTTTGCTGGAGAATATTGTCTAAATCGGGGCTAGGAGCATTGTACTTGTTGCGTCGATTCACAAAGGATGCAGCCGCTCCTGGAGTAGCATGGTTAATTGGTACTGAGGTGACCAAACCTGTGGATTTGCCCTTGAGTGCAGCTTGTTCTAAAATTGTGGTTTGACGTTTTTCATAAATGTCTACTCCCATCGCATTGTTATAAGTTTTAACACCTGTGTAAAGGGCAGTAGCTGTATTTGCGGAGTCAGGAGGATTCTGTTTAATATATTCTTTATCATTACCAGGTGTCCAAGGATTTGAACCACCGCGAGCAATGTCATAACCAATAAGATTACCACCGTTTGTATTGTCCCCATTCGCAGAACTTGCAATATTAAACGCTGGATTGAAAACAAAGCCAGGGGAAACAGAACTTTTCCCAGTTATGGGATTAGTGGCATCAAGTGCAGAACTACCCGGGGAAAGCTTGCCATCTTTTCCTGGAATAATTGTTCCATAAGTAGTCGCGAAGGTATAACCCTGAAGCTTTTGAAAGTTTAAACCCTGTCCCTTGCCATCTTTATACATCGGTGCGCCGTTGGCAACTGCACCAGCACGAGCCATCTGCCAACCCATGCCATCGCCAATCATTAATATAATATTGATGCCATTACCGCGAGTTGATTGTAAGTTATTTGACACGCAGCCAAATATTAATAAGACAACCGACAGCGTTAAGAATACCAGTTTTTTATGTTTTAGACGGAATGCAGTCATGCAAATTACCCAAGCGACCATTGCTAGTTATTTTATAACTGAACTACCGTAAAGTATCCGCATCTGCTTACCTTACAAGATTTTGATCTAGGTAATTCTGTGGAGGTCAGATTCCCGACTTCAGTCCAAAAATCGGGAATCTCGCAGCTAAGTGGGTAGAAAAATTATTTGTTGTCATTGGGAGCGTAACGAAGTCAAGCGTTCAGCAATCCCAAACCCCTGCGATTGCTGAATATTCCGCTTCGCTTCATTCGCAATGATATAGTTACGTTTATTTATTTCCACCCACTTATACCGTTTCTTTGTGAAGCTGCATATATTACCCCCCGGCTACGCCGTCCCCCCTTGCCAAGGGGGGACTACAGGGGGGTCTTGATTATGTGCATCTTCATACAGAATTGGTATTAGTTCACAAAGTTAGAAGATAAAGTCGGTAGCATCAACATTAGTGGCAGTAAAGTTTGCCAGGGTAATCGTATTTGTATTGAAAAGCGAGCTGGAAATCACTGTATTTGCAGCATTTTGAGTAACCGTCAAAGACCCGAAACTGGTACTAAATGCTTTTAGGTCAATTTTATCTGCACCATTAGCGAAAGCGTTAATGCGATCGCGACCAAAGCCCGATGTAAAGATAAAGGTATCGTTTCCAGCCCCACCATTAAGGATATCATTGCCAGCCCCACCATTGAGGTTATCAGCCCCAGCCCCACCATTGAGGTTATCAGCCCCAGCCCCACCATTGAGGTTATCAGCCCCAGCCCCACCAATCAGACTATCATTACCAGTACCGCCATCAAGATAATCATTATCATCATTACCCGTCAGGTTGTCATCGCCAGCATTACCAAAGATGTTATCTTTGCCACCTGTCCCATTTAGGGTGTTGCCTCCATCATCTCCAACAGTTAAACCAATTACATCAACAACGATCGCACCCGTGAGATCGGCTCCGACAAAGGTTGCATTAGTGAAATCAACTTTAGATAAATCAGCGTTAGACAGGTTGGCACTAGTGAAATTTGCACCAACAGCGATCGCGTCAGTAAATTTAGCACTACTTAGGTTCGCTGTAGTAAAGTTGGCATTAGTAAAGTCACCTTTCGATAAGTCAGCGTTGACCAGACGGGTATTTGTGAAATTTGCGCCTATAGCAGACTCGTTGATTATAATGCCTTCTGCATTAGCTTGGGTGAAGTTCGCTCCACTCAAATTAGTATCATCAAATAGAGCACCTGTCAGGTTTGTAACTGTGCTGCCAGAGGAACTAAAATCAGCACCAATCAAATCGGCATCATCGACTTTAAAGCCACTTAAATTAGCGCCGCGAAACTTAAGATTACCGATCTTACCGGGTTCGAGTCGGGCATCACTTAGAACAGCATTACTGAAATTAGCTAGGTCAAAGATCGAGTTTTGCAGGGTAATATCTGTGAGTTTTGCGCCTTGGAAATCAGCACCTGTTGCATTAACATCAACCCAGAGAGTTGCCTCAAGGTCAGTTTCATTAAACTTGGCATTCGTAAAATTAGCACCTGTCAAGTCAGCAGCTTTTAACTTCGTCTTAAATAAATCAGCTCCTGTGAAGTTTACCCCAGTAAGGTTAGGTCGTTCAGATTGTTCCCCACTTAGATTTGCTTCCTGCAAATTTGCACCTGTTAGGTTAGCATTTGACAGGTTAATGTCTTTCGTATTGATCAGCGACAGATTAGCCCCAGTCAGGTTTGCGCCACTCAGATTTACATTCTCCAATGTTGCCTTGAAAAAATTAGCTGGTGTCGCAAAGGTAGTATTAGGGGCAAAGATGGCATTTGATGCATTTACATTGAACAGCTTTGCTTCCTCAAAGGTAGTACCTCTGAGTTGTGTACGGACGAATTGAACACCTGTGAGAGTGGCTTTGAAAAAAGTTGAGCCATTCAGGTTTTGACCGTTAAAGTTATTTCCAGACAGGGTTTGTTCGTTAAAGTTTAAAGCTGGCATGATTGATACTCTACCTCAAGAAAATTTATT
>JAESGD010000136.1_pt1 | contig 28057 bp, 21 predicted proteins | sample 9269581 | NCBI WGS metagenome assembly JAESGD01 (sample SAMN14515903, study PRJNA621661) | algae metagenome | isolation source: Cyanomargarita calcarea GSE-NOS-MK-12-04C and co-occurring heterotrophs from... | place: USA: Grand Staircase Escalante National Monument, Utah | collected 2007-12-30 | reverse complement strand
GAGTTGAAGCCCTCTAATTGGGGAAAACGCCTGTGGACAAGAAGGAGCCGTCTCCCTTGGTTGAAACAGGAAGTAGACAACAACTATTACAACGATGTCAATAGTTGTCTAAGTTCTATAGAGCAGAACACCAGAGGAGTCAACGTTGATGGTGCCAGTATCAATCTCAATGCCAATAACAGCATCTGCTCCTAAACGCATAGCTCGCTGTTCTAATTCAGCTAGTGCCTTTCGTTGTCCTTCCTCGAAAAGACGCTCGTAGCTGCCAGTGCGTCCGCCAACAAAATCGCGAATGCTAGCCATAAAATCTCGAAGGAAATTGCTGCCGTAGACGACTTCAGCCGTCACAATGCCTAAATAGGATCTGATAACGGCTCCCTGAATCACATCGGTTGTAGTTATAATCATAGACTGATCCCAAAATCATTAACGCTTATAACGATTGTGGGTCTTTTATCCGGGATTTTCACTCTTGTTAAAAGTAAAAATGTAAAGTATTACCGGGTTTTGAAAAGCCTACGGGTGTAAAAAAAACTAAGGGCACTAGTGGTATTTACCTTAAGGAACAACATTAATTGATCATGAATCTTTCATAAAGTAACCAAATAGTGTTTTCAAAATTGAATATTTTTGTTTTAATGTACATGCAATCACGGAAAATGTGGAAAAAGCTGCAAGAGTTTCAGGTAATCGACAGTGTTGAATAAGACATCATTCCTCCTAAGTGTTCTCTTGATGGGAAGCATTGCCACAACAATGCCGGCAGTAGCTCAGGTTCAGGTTCCAACAGCCCAACGCACAAATCCGCAGTTAAAACAACTGTTGGATGAAGGTCGCAGGCTAGTGGATGCAGGAGATGCAAATGGCGCGATCGCCGTTTATCAACAAGCCGCAGCCCTAGAACCAAAAAATGGCACGATTCATTCTGGTATAGGCTATTTGTATGCTCAACAAGGAAACTTTCCGGCAGCATTAGCCTCATACCGTCGTGCTGTTGCCCTAAGCCCCAACAATGGCGATTTTCAATATGCCTTGGGTTTTATCAGCGGCAATATGGGAGACAATAAGAGCGCGAAAGATGCCTACCGCAAGGCGATTCAAATCAACCGCAATAACGTCAATGCCTATTTAGGATTGGCTACAGTTTTACTGCGTTTGGGAGAAACAACCAATGCGATGTGGGCAACTGAGCAAGCAATGAACTTGGATGCTAGAAATCCCCAGGTTTTTGAGCTGCGCGGAACATTTTTGATGAAACAGGGTAAATCTAGAGAAGCGATCGCGATATTTCAAAAGGCCCGTCAGTTGTACCAAAGTCAGGGGAAATCAGACAGTGTGGCTAGAGTAGAAGCCGTGCTGCGACAATTAGGGGCGTGATATCAATCCAACTAGCATTGGGTAAATATTTGCTGCTCGCAAGGTGGGGAAAACAGATATTGCTAACTTTCCCCAACTTGCTTTATTATTACCTGGAAATAAATTTCACAGCGAGAACCTTAAACCCGTTAAAACTGACCGGAATGCACCAATGTCAGGAAGCCCAGAAATAAATTTCGGCTTAAAGCTTAAACCCATTAAAATGGGTTAAAAACTTTACTCAGTAAGCTAAAAGCTTACTTAAGCTATTAGCCCGAAATTTATTTCAGGGCTGGATTTAGGTCTTCCACTCGAATGGTGCATTCCGGTCAGTTAAAACGGGTTGAAAAAATTATTATGTGAGTTTAAAGGAGTTATGTAAACCGTCTTACCTAATAAGTTAGGTCTTTTCAATTTCGTTAAATCTGGGGCAATAAATTTTCCACAAAATCAGTAAAATTCCCCTACGCAAGAACTTTGAAGTAGCTTTAGCTTGAAAGAGTCAGTTTTTTGGGCTACTTATGGCATTTTGGCGCACCTATTATCATCTAATTTGGGCAACAGATTCACGCCAACCGTTAATTACCCCTGCTTGCGAATCGGAACTTTATAGTTACATTATCGGCAAAGCATATGCTATTGGTTGCATTATCCATGCCATTGGTGGCATAGAGGATCATATTCATCTGGTGGCTTCAATTCCTCCGAAAATATCGATATCTGATTTCGTCAAGCAAATTAAAGGCAGTAGTGCTTATCATCTCAACCATACTCCTTCCACTTCTGCTTTAGGCTTTAGCTGGCAACATGGATACGGGGTTTTGACGTTGGGGAGTAAGCAATTGGATGAGGCTAATACCAATTCTGTATGAGGTTGCGCTTTATTCACCCACAGGCTGAAGCCTGGGACTATACGTACAAAGCCCACCTGCGTGGGCTAATTAGGCGCATCTTCATAAAGAAATGGTATAAGGTTTATGTGATGAATCAGAAAGCTCATCATTCGGGTGGGAAAGCAATTAAGGCTTTGGAACGTTGTGATGAGCCGTAATGAACAGTGAAATTTATTTCCGGGCTGGTTATCATGGCTTGCAAGGAGCCGTGAAATTGATTTCCGGGCGGCTGACTAGCTCATCACACCTATTTAATCTTCACATCGGCATCCTGTCCATCCCACCGCTTTAAACTGGCACTAGGATCTGTTTGATAAGCATTTTTTACAGTTACCCAATTACTAGCGATCGGCATTCGCCAACCTGTACCAAACGCGCGATCGGTAATTTTCAATCCGGGAGGTGCTTGTCTGCGCTTGAATTCGGCACGGGCTACCATTTGGATGACTCTATCTACAACTTTTGCATCGTGTCCTGCTGCGACGATTTGGGCTGCTGATTGGTGATTGTGAATCAGGCGTTGCAAGATGTCGTCTAATTCATCGTAAGGCGGTAGAGAGTCTTGGTCCACTTGACCTGGTTTGAGTTCGGCGCTTGGTGCTTTGTTAAGAATATTCTCAGGAATTCGGGAGTGCAAAGTGGAGGATAGGGAGTGGGAATTTAACCAGCGACATAGGGAATAAACGCGAGTTTTCGGTACGTCGGCAATGACCGCTAAACCGCCGTTCATATCGCCATACAAGGTGCAGTAACCCACAGCCATTTCTGATTTGTTGCCTGTGGAAAGCAAAAGATAGCCAAATTTATTAGCGATCGCCATCAATAAATTACCGCGAATCCGAGATTGAATGTTCTCCTCTGCCAATCCAAATTCTGTCCCTGCAAATAACTCAACTAAGGTGTTATCAAATCCTTGCATTAACTCGCCGATGGGTAAAATTTGTGTTTTTATACCGAGATTTTCCCCTAATGCCAGAGCATCAATCACGGAATGGTCGGAACTGTAGGGTGAAGGCATGAGGACAGCGAAGACATTTTCTTTACCTAGTGCAGATAAGGCGATCGCTGCTACTAATGCAGAGTCAATACCACCACTCAATCCCAAGACGACTTTAGAAAAGCGACATTTACGAGCATAATCTCGCACTCCTAAAACCAAAGCCTGCCAAATTTCTTCGTCTTCTGTTTCTGATGCAGCGACAATGGAACTTAACAGAAAATCTCGCTGTTCTTCATCAAATTCTAATACTACCAAATCAGCATCAAAAGCATTGGCGCGACACATAATTTCACCCTGACGATTCATGGCAAAACTGTTACCATCAAAAATTAAATCATCGTTTCCCCCCACTTGATTGGCATAAATCATCGGTTGTTGGAAACGTACCGCACTATGTTTGAGTATTTCTTCGCGGAAACGTTGCTTGCTGACGCTGTAGGGCGAGGCTGATAAATTCACGATCAAGTCTACACCGATAATCGCTAAGTCAGCAATGGGATTTGTGGCGTAAGTTCTTTTACCCCAAAATTCCTCATCATTCCATAAATCTTCGCAAATCGTAACGCCAATATCGAGATTGTCTAAAGTGAAGTAATTCGCTTGTAAACCCGGTTCAAAATAGCGTCTTTCATCAAAAACATCGTAAGTAGGTAATAACCGCTTGTGAAAAATTTGCTGAACTTTGCCATTTTCTAACAAAGCCATACTATTAAATAAAGGTTTTCCACCTGTAATTTTTGCCTGTAAATTTTCTGTAGCAGTACCTACTAACACAGCTAAATTTGAAGGTAAATAACAGGCCAATTCCCCCAAAGAAATATTCATTGCTTCTACAAAACTAGGATTTAATAATAAATCCCTGGGAGGATAACCACATAAAGAAAGTTCTGGAGTTAGCAATAAACGCGCTCCATCTGCGACTGCTTTTTGTGCCGCATCTAGAATTTTTTGGGCGTTTCCAGGGATATCACCAATTGTGGGGTTAAGTTGAGCGATCGCGATTTTCATGAGGAGGTGCAGAGGGTTTATAAATTTTGTAGGAGGTTTGTGTAATGTTTTAATTATTGAATATTCACGCATTCATTTGCTACTTCCATTTGGTGCTATCGAGGATTAAATAAAGACTAAAGGCTTATTTTTGAAGGGTGCAAAAGCTTCGGCATTAAATTTATATAAACTTGCTGGACGACCTGCTCCTCGTGATACTTTTATTCCGGTATCGCACAAAAAACCTAATTTCAGTAGACGTGCGCGAAAATTTGAATAATCAGAAAAATTTTCCCCTAAAACAGTTGTGTATAACTGATATAAATCATTTAAAGTAAATGTTTCTGGCAAAACATCAAAAGCCACCGGACTGTATTCTAATTTATTTCGCAAACGCCTATGTCCATAAGCCAAAACTTCATTATGGTCAAAAGCTAATTGCGGCACTTTTTTAACTGGATACCAAGCAATACCAGTGACTTTATCCGCAATTAATTCTGCTTCTTCAAACCGCACTAGAGCAAAGTAACTAACTGATAGATAGCGCACCCCAAAACTATTTATATCTTCCCTTGGATCGCGTTTTGGACCACCAAAAGTGTATAGTTGCTCTAAATAAAGATTATTTACTCGAATTTTCTCCGCCATAATCCGATAGGCAGCGTCTTCTAAAGATTCACCTTGACGCACCAAAGTACCTGGCAAACTCCAATAATTTGAAAATGGTTCTTGCTGCCGCATTACCAATAAAACCAACAGCCGATTTTGGGCGGTATCTACAGAAAAAATTACATTATCCACACCAACCTTAAAATCAGCCAAAGGTTGTTGATTTAGCGGATCTGCAATTTTTTTTTGGTTGCGTCCTGCCATTGGTATAAATGTTGTTGATGAATATAAGCAACTACCGGAGGTATGAGGACGTCGGTGTCTCCATTCTCACGATACGCAGTCGAGGAAACATCTAAACCAGTTAACTCGGCGATCGCAATATGCGCTCCCAACTTTTCCAATCCCTGCAAACTAACATTATCTATTACATACCCCGGACGCGGCACCACAAGCAATTGCACTTGCCGCAACAACTCTTCACTCCGATACCAACGGGGTAGCTGAGTTAACAAATCGGAACCGACTACCAGAGTAAACTTTGCATCTTCACCCCAACGAATTTTCGCTTTCTCCAAAGTTTCCACCGTTCGCAAGCTACTCAAATCTTGCTCCAGACTAATATTGTCTCGCGGCGAATCAATATCCGCAATCAACAACCTTAACATCGCCGCTCGATGTTCTATAGTTGCTTGATGTAACTTAAAAGGATTATCCGCTGCCCAAACCGCTACGCGATCGTAACGCTGCGACAACCACCTTAAAATATCTTGATGCCCAGCAGTCGGGGGGTCTGCACTCGTACCAAATAAAGCAACTCTAAGCATTTGTTAGTTGTTAATTGTTAGTTGTTGGTTGTTGGTTGTTGGTTGTTGGTTGTTTGCCACTAACCACTAACCACTAACCATTAACTCTTCGCTAGTTCTTTGTTTTTGCGTTTGATGAGTCAGTTTTTCTAACTCAGCAGAAATCTTCACTTGCAAAGAAACAGGATTATCCAAACGTCTCACCTCCACAGGCAAATTTGAAACCGTCGTAGCAGTTCGGTGACGAATTTCTGTCAAACTTTCAGGTAATTTTATCAATTTCCCCTCTTTGACCATCAACTGCAACAAAGCTTCCTCCCCTGGAAGCGCTTCTTCAGTTATCAATCCCAACCGATCTTTTTTTTGTTCTAAACTGCGAAAAATCTGCTTGCGTCCGGGATAAGTCATCTTTCCACTGGACTGCTTCATTACCGGGATGCCATCAACTTCCACCAACTTGTAAACCCCATTCACAGGGGAACCCGTAACCAGTCTTGTACCTAACCCATAACCATCAATCTGGGCACCGTTTGACTTTAATCTGGCAATTTCCCACTCATCCAAATCACCGCTAGCAAAAATTTCTACACTAGGAAGCAGCGATCGCACTTCTTTTGACAATGCCAGCAAATCCCCAGAGTCCAACCTGACTCCAGTTAATTCTATTTCTCCTGAATTTACCTTTGCAGCCAACCGCTGGGCAGCTGCAACTGTATCGTATGTATCAATTAGCAATGGCGCACCAGGAAAATATTGATGAAACGCCGTAAATGCTTGGTCTTCACTGCCTTCCATTGCTGACAGCGCCATTACCAAGGCATGAGCCATCGTACCACTTGGCAATTCTCCTAACTGTAACGCTGCTAACACGTTGGATGTAGCATTTAAGCCACCCGCCAAAGCCGCCCGCGCTGCCCACAAAGCACCTTGGGGACTAAACGCCCTTCTTGTCCCAAATTCCAGTAACGTTGCTTTCTCCCCCGCCACATCACGCAATCGTGCCGCTCGCGTAGCAATCAAAGTCTGATAATTTAATGTATTCAACAGATAGGTTTCCACCAACTGCGCCTGCCATAAAGGTGCTTCCACCCGCAATAATGGTTCGTTGGCAAATACCGCTGTACCCTCTGCTACCGCCCAAACATCACCGGTGAAACATCCCTCACTCAGTAACGACCAAAAACGATCCGGTGCCCCATCAAAAATTCCCGTCCTCTGCAAAGCCTCGATATGTTCAACACGAAAGCGGAATTTTTCTAGATAAGCGATCGCCTGCGCTAAACCCATCGCAATTAGATAGCCAAAACCTTCTGGCAACCGCCTGACAAACAACTCAAAACTAGCCCGTCGTTGTTCAACACCTTCCCCGGTATAACATGCCGCCATCGTCAACTGGTAAAGGTCTGTCAGCAAACTGCAATCTTCTTCAGAGACATTCAGCCCCTGATGATACCTTTCGTCTGTATCCCCAAAATCCAACCTTGGTAAACTCATGCAAAGCGCCTTTCCAAGAATGCTTCTTTTATTATGGTAAGATTTACTATAATTAACGTCAAGTATTTGAGTCTGCCTGGTCAAGAGTCTCCATAATATGGTTGCCTTAATGATAATATTATCAAATAATTAACATTGCTTAATAGTTGATTTCTATTTAGGGAAAGATCGCAAACAGACAAATCAGATGATTAAGTAGCTATATTACAGTTAGAAACGAATTATCAAGTTTCGACAAGCCCCGAGGAATGGGGAAAAAGCAAAAATTTTCACCTCAAACGCAATATTTTCGTTAAAAAAGCAGATTTCTACCATTGCTGTATTACAGTCAGATTTTTGATTTTCACAAAATTAAAGCAAGAGTATTTAAACAAATATGTCGGAAGGTGTAAATATATTATAAAAATGAGATCGCCGTAAATTTGAGAATTAAAGTGTAGATGTAGCAATTCAATAGCAATTAAGTAAAAGGCAGTGTAATTTTATGGCTATTATTACCAGGATTATTGCCAGCATCACCCAGTATATCTCTGAAGCCGTAATCCGAATTTTTGGTCCTAGTGATGATGCTTATCCGCTCGTTGGTGTTCAACCATTTACTGGTGACGTTTATAAAGAAGGTGCAGCAGGAAGTTGGTAGATGGTCGTTTATCAGATGAGTCAATTAAAATTAAAGTTCGGTGGATTCAGTTTTTGTTCATCCACCGACTTTTTTTAAAGTTAGGAGTTAGGAATATGTTGGTATCAATAATTTCACCCTTAATAAAGTAATTTTATAGCCTTTAGTGTTAACCGAAGACTAAAGAATATTTCGGAAAAACCAAATTTTTGATAACACACTTTTTAAATTTAATTATATCCCAACTCCTAACTCCTAACTTCTATTACTACAATCCATCCCACTGGAATTCAGCCAAAAGTAGCAAGCAGAAAACCATCAATGCACCTGTGGAGATAAATTGCCATTCACTTATATAAGGCAACAGCAAAATCCCCAATATGTGAAGTATACCGATAAAAAATACAGCACGCGATCGCACTGCAAAAGCAGTAGAGAGATAGCCTAGGGCACTCAGCCCCAACCACAGAGGACATAAGTTTAATAATATTTTATCCCAACCGAAAAAAATCCCAAAATCAGTTAATATTAACCCAAAAAGCATCAATATTATCCAGCAATAGAGTATCCAACCGACTTCTCTAACATTTACCCAATATCGAGTCCAAGCAACCATTACAGCTACACCAACAAAGCTGAGTATTGTCCACAAAATAGCTTGCAAACTCCAATCTACAGAAAGGAACTGTGCCGTAAAAAACATGGGAATCAGTAGCAAACTCCAGAATAGGCAAGCTTGATCGATACGGGTGTAAAACGTCGAGTAAAGTATTTTTTTGCCAATTTTCCAGTTAACGAACCAAAGTCCATCCAGTTCGTCAATGTCCACTATTGGCTGTTTGCGACGCAGAAGCGGTACTGAATAATCAAAAAAGCTCATTTTATTCGTTGCCAATTTTTAAGAAAATCTCAGGTTGATCGGCTTTTATCTGCCGTAATTGTCTTCTATATAAATTCAACAACACCTGAATAAAACTCTATCTATGGCAGTGACTTCACTTATATTATGTTCTGTCTATGGTTGTAATTATGTCACTTTACAAAAATACACGGTTACACAAATTTAGCCGTCTTTTTAAGTTTCGCAAACCGGGTTATGAACAGCAATCAAATTCCTGTCTTGAAATCAAGACAAATAGGACTTACCCGTGCCTTTAAAATGCTCATTTCAAAGGGTTCAATTTTGTGTTCAGCGTTCTTTGCGTCTAGGCCTTGCCGAGAAAGCTCAACGGCTAAGTGGTTAATTATTCTGTGAGGACTGACGCAAAATTGTCTCAAAACCTCTTAAGGATTCGATTAGCAGGGCATTCAATATTGAATTAGTGTTTGCCTTTAGGCATTATTAGTAGAGCAAGTCTACTATAGTTCTTTAAACCTAGCCTCGTATTTTGTATGCTGAAGTCGTTTCAGATAAGTAACTTTAGGCTTTTTCAACACCTTGAACTTTCAAGGTTAAGCCGTGTCAACCTAGCTGCTGGCAGAAATAATTCTGGAAAGAGTACGTTTCTTGAAGCAGTAGAACTTTATGCTAGCAATGCTTCTTCCTTAGTACTTCTTGACCTTCTAGAGTCTAGACAGGAGACTTGGTTTAGCGAAGCCCAACAACTGCATTCCCAAAATTTCCTGAGTAATCCTGTACGACATCTTTTCTTTGGGCACCAATTGCCTAAAGTCGGAGGAAAAGGTATTTCTCTTGGGGACATTTCCTCGCATACAAAGCTCCATATTAGTGCTGCTGTGTATCAGAATAAAAATGATAACGAAGGTACACTGAGGAAAATTCGTGTTTCTGATCTCGAATTCGATGAAGATTTATCTAACGTTGAAGTTTTCCTGGTAGTAGAAGAAGGTGAAAAAACTAGAAGAATTTTTAGATTAGATCGGGATGTCAAAGACATTCGACGTAACTCTAGAATTCTTTATGAGAGACATGAATCTGAGTTTAAATACATATGGCAAATTGTTTCGACAGAAAATATGACTAATCGAAAATTAGCTGCTCTTTGGGATTTAACGAGCTTAACTAATTTAGAATCAGAAGTTATTTCAGCGCTTGCTTTGATTGATAATCGAGTTTCTGGAGTTGCTTTTGTAGAAGATGTTAGTAGAGGTCGTTCCGGCGACAATCGTATTCCACTAGTAAAAATGGAAGGAATAGATGAACCATTACCTCTCAAAAGTATGGGAGATGGTATTAACCGTTTGTTTCATATAATTGTTGCTCTTGTAAATGCTAGGAATGGGATTCTCTTAATTGACGAATTTGAAAATGGATTGCACTGGAGTGTGCAACCTAAAGTTTGGGATATTGTTTTTCAGCTATCGGAGAGACTTAATGTTCAAGTTTTTGCAACAACACATAGCCGTGATTGCATAGAAGGATTTGAAAGTGCATGGAATAAATACCCTGCTCTTGGTGCTTTTTTTCGGTTTGATATGAGGGATAAGTTTATCAAAGCAACAGAATATACATCTGAGACGCTTACTGACGCTATTGATATGGATGTTGAAATGCGGTAATTAATATGAGTAGCGTTTGTAAGCAAGATACAGATAAAATATTACTTGTTGAAGGTGATAATGATTGCCATGTTGTAATGGCTTTATGTGCTGCCCATACAATCCCTGAAACTTTTGGTATGTACCAATGTGGTTCAGATGTTGGGGTTTTAAAGCGATTAAATGCCCTAATTGTACGCCCTAATCCTCCTCAAGTAATAGGTGTTATGCTCGATGCAGATAATTCCCTTGCTAGCAGATGGGAGAGCATAAAAGGTAAATTAAAGCATTACAATTATGCGTTTCCGACAAAGCCTGATGCTGATGGGACAATAGTTCAGAGTTTGGCATATGAACCATTACTTGGATTCTGGCTCATGCCAAATAATCAGGACTCTGGTATGTTAGAAGACTTTTGTGCAGAACTTGCAAAGCCAGCATCACTAGCATTTGCACGAGAATGTGTTGAAGAGGCACAAAGAAAGAATCTAACAACTTTTAAAGAAGTGCATCTTAGTAAAGCAATTATTCATACGTATCTTGCTTGGCATAATGAACCTGGCTATCCTTTGGGAAAAGCAATAACAAGACAAGCTCTTCGTCCTCAAACAGATGTCGCAATCAGATTCACCAATTGGTTGATAAATTTATTTACATAAATCCTATGCGAGCGGCATCAAAAAAATAATGTTTCTACAGTTCGTATTCTTTATATGCCTCACCCAATACAACGAACAAAGAGTAAACAACTTGAATAACAGTAAGTAGAGCGGTACAGAAAAACCCAACTATATGAATTTATGCAAAAGTCCGTAGTTGCGCGTATAGCGCTCATATCTAGGGCGCTATACGTGCAACTACAAACCTTTATTTATTTGTACCGACCTACTTAACACAACCAAGTAAATAAAGTTGTTAGTCCTATTTCTCAATCAATAAGGGCTACTTAATTAAACTTAAACCCAAGAAAAGTGCCGCAACAGTACCAGCAACAGAAATTTCACCTTGGATGATTTTTTCTAAAACAGATTCTTGTGGAATTAGAACAACTTCAATCTCTTCTGTAATATCTAACTTTTGGTTGCTAGTTTTCACCACGTTCTCTGCTAGAAATAAATAAATATTATTTGTCTCTTTACTAGGATTATCATGCAGCACTGCCAATTTTCTTACTACAGTAGCAACATAACCAGTTTCTTCTTCTAATTCTCTCAAAGCTGCCGATTGGGCATTCTCTTCTTGCGAATTAAACCGGCCAGCCGGAAGTTCCAAGAAAAATTCCCCAGCACCGTGCCTGTATTGCCGTACAAAAACAATTTCTTTGTTGCTAGTAATCGGTAACATTAGCGCTATATCTGGTTTAATATAAACAAAAAAATCATCTATAACTTTGCCATTAGGTAATTCGATTTCGTCTCGTCTCACCCTACACCATTCATGGTCTAACACCATTTTTGATTGCAAAATCTTCCACTTTTGTAAATTGGTCATACTTTTATCTCAATAAATTGCTAAATCTCTCTCTTTTTTCTTAACCTTTGCGGTTAATTTTTAAATTTTACCTGAAACTTTATTTTATACTTAAAAATTACCACTTAGAGCCAACATAAAAAACGCAATCATGCGAATAAAAGTAGAAACATTCACCGTCAACAAACGCTTTCCCTTGACAATCAGTCGCGGCACAACAACACAAACAACAAATATCTGGGTTAAAATTTTCCAAGATGGTATCGAAGGATGGGGAGAAGCATCCCCATTTGGTGTAGGGAATCATCGCCAATCAACAGATATAATAAAAGCTGCTTTACTGGAAATCGCACCGCTTTTAGAAACATTCAGCCCCATACAACGGCAAGAAATTGAACAAATACTAATTAGAGCTAAACTTCCTACTGCCGCACAGGCTGCTTTGGATATTGCGATGCATGACTGGTTGGGAAAGCGTGTGGGTTTACCGTTGTGGCAAATGTGGGGACTCAACATCAACGCCATAGTACCAATATCTGTAACAATTGGGATTAATTCCCCCGAAGCTGCCAAAAAAAGAGTTCGAGACTGGCTGGAATTTACCGATGTCAAGATTTTGAAGGTAAAACTGGGAAGTCCGGATGGTATGGAAGCAGATAGAAAAATGCTAATAGGGGTGCGAGAAGAAGCACCACACCCAGAATTGTACGTTGATGCAAATGGGGGTTGGAATTTGGAGGATAGTATTGAGATGTGCAATTGGTTGGCAGATTTGGGTGTAAAGTATGTAGAGCAACCACTGCCACGAGGACAAGAAATAAATTTAGCACAACTTAAGGAAAAATCGCCTTTGCCTATCTTTGTCGATGAAAGTTGCTTCTGTGCTGCTGATATACCCCAATTGGCAAACAGCGTTGATGGCATTAATATCAAATTAATGAAATCAGGGGGTTTATCTGAGGCAATGCGGATGGTGCATACAGCGCGATCGCACTCTTTACAAGTGATGTTTGGTTGCTATTCTGACAGTAGTTTAGCAAACACTGCCGCCATACAGCTTGCGCCTTTAGCTGATTATTTAGATTTAGACAGTCACCTCAACTTAATCGATGACCCCTTTACGGGTGCATGGTTACAAGAGGGAAAAATATTACCGAATAACTTACCAGGTTTGGGGGTGCAACGTAGTGCGTCTAGCGCTTAATCAACGAGTAGCTATCCTGCTTCATGAGCAAATCAAAGGAACTCATGGTAAAACTGGTTTAGCAATTTTACGCTACAGCGAAGCTCAAATAGTCGCAGTTATTGACCGAGAAAATGCGGGGCAATCCTTAACGGAATTAACTGGTATCAAACGTAACGTACCGATTGTGTCATCGGTAGTAGCCTCATTACAATACAAGCCGGAAGTTTTGGTAATTGGTATTGCCCCAAAAGGTGGAGTTTTACCAGATGATTACTGGCACGAGCTCAAGGATGCAGTGGCTGCGGGAATGTCTCTGGTAAACGGGTTACACACCCCACTGGCAAATATGCCGGACTTAAAAGCACAGTTGAAACCGGGGCAAATAATTTGGGATGTCAGAAAAGAGCCGGCTAATATCGGTATTGCTACTGGTGCTGCGCGGACTCTTCCCTGTCGGCGAATATTGACTGTGGGCACAGATATGTCAGTCGGCAAAATGTCTACAAGTTTAGAATTGCACCATGCATCACGGTTGCGCTCAATGCGTTCTAAGTTCCTGGCTACCGGACAAACAGGTTTGATGCTGGAAGGGGATGGCGTGGCACTGGATGCCGTGCGGGTAGATTATGCCGCCGGTGCTGTGGAGCAGATGGTGATGCGCTATGGCAAAAATTACGACATTTTATACATTGAGGGACAAGGTTCCCTGTTGCATCCCGGTTCAACGGCAACGTTACCTTTGATACGAGGTTCCCAACCGACACAGATGATACTGGTTCACCGTGCCGGACAAACCCACGTCATTGATACCGTAACAATTCCGCCTTTGTCGGAAGTAATAAAACTTTATGAATCAGTTGCCTATGCCGGGGGTGCTTTTGCGCCGACCAAAGTTGTGGGTATAGCGCTTAACACCCGCCACTTAGATGAAAGTGCCGCAAAAGAAGCGATCGCCGAGACAAAAGCGAAAACTGGATTACCCTGTACAGATGCTGTCAGGTTTGGGGCTGGGTTGTTATTGGATGCTGTCTTGGAGGGGTAAGTAAGGTTGATTAAAATTCATCATGTAAAAGTATAGCGATCGCTCTATCCGGATTGGGTATTTCCTCATACATTTAAAAAAGAGACTTTTGGAGAGGAAATCCCATGAAGCGACGCTGGAAGTCACTACTGTTATCCCTGAATTGGGCATTGCTGTCAATCGGTACGTCTATTTTTATTATTCTGACGCAACCGATTGCACCAACGACTGCACAAGAACCTGCCCCAACTGTAGTTCCAAGCGCTGTAGAGCAGAAAAAGCCGGAAGATTTAAAAAACCCCGATAATAAAAAACCAGAAGAAGCTGCCGAACCTGCACCCACTCCTCAAGAAGTTGTCCTCCGTGAAAAATTGATGGAAGGGGACACCCTTTATAAACAAGGACAAATCGAGAAAGCAGAAAAATTGTATCGCTCGGCTAAAGTACCTTTTAGTACCCAATTAAAACCTGAAGAACGCAAAGAAGCAATAGTAGACCCCACGCAACTATCCCCAGCAGGTAAGGTATACTGGCGGGAGGCACAAGCGGGTATTGCCAGTAAGCTGCAAACCAAAACTTTAGTAGCACTAGGATTATTGGTTGAACAGGTTCCCGAATTTATCCCCGGTCATATCAGCTATGCTGAAATTCTCAAACAATACGGTGATGAGAAAAAATCATTACAGGTATTGGAAACCGCTACAACCCTATATCCCAATCAACCAGATTTAACCAAAACTAGAGTTACAGCCCTCGCAGACGCAAAAAAATGGATGGAGGCATCTTTAGCAGCACGTCAATTTGCCATCCTCAATCCCAACCATCTCCAAACGGCTGAATTTACCAAACTCGCAAACGACAACCTTGAGCGTTACAAATCTCATACACGGGCACAGGTTCGAGGGAATACGATCGCGAACATTATCACTGGTGCTTTGGGTTATGCCGTTACAGGTAGTCTTCTGGGTCCTTTTTCTGCCCTCGATTCTACGATTATGTTGCTCCAAGGTGAACAAGCGATTGGAGAGTCGGTAGCAAACCAAGCGAAAAAGCAGCTGGATTTAATTAAAGATGAAGCTGTTCAAGGGTATGTGAATGAAATTGGACAGAAACTGGTGAAGGTATCTGGACGAGATGAGTTTAAATACGAGTTTTTTATCATTCCAGAAGAAGAACTCAATGCCTTTGCACTACCAGGGGGAAAAGTTTTTATCAACGCAGGTGCGATTATTAAAGCCAAATCGGAGGCAGAATTAGCAGGGTTAATTGGTCATGAATTATCTCATGTAGTCCTTTCTCACGGATTTCAATTAGTTACTGAGGGAAACCTCATTTCCAACGTCACCCAGTATTTACCACTAGGTGGCACTATTGGACAACTGTTTGCACTTAGTTATAGCCGCGACATGGAAAGGCAAGCAGATACACTGGGGACACGGTTAATAGTTGCAGGTGGTTATGCAGCAGATGGTTTGCGGAACTTAATGATGACGCTGGAAAAACAACAGAAAAACGCACCTCCAGAATGGTTGGCTTCTCACCCCGGTGGTAACGAACGAGTCAGCTATTTAGAAGAGATGATTGTCAAAAATCGGTATAACCGTTACACCTATGAAGGTATAGCCCGTCATAGCTTAATTCAGGCAAAAGTAAAACAGCTACTCAAAGACAAAAAAGAAGAATCTGAAAAAAAGAAACGAGATCCTGAATCAAAAAAATAAATTCTTCGTCAGGGAAACTATCAACTCCCTACTTTAACTCCCGTGTGAGGGCGATTATGTCATTAAAAGCCTTTAAGTTACTTCTTTTAAGCAGCCTTGGTTTATCACTATTACTGACGAATTCTCCAGTAATGGCACAAACTGGCGATAGCGTTGTAGTACCCACCACAGGTTCGAGTTCCTCTACAACAGGTAACGGCACTTACGGCAATACATCAACACAAACAGGTAACGGCACTTACAGCAATACATCAACACAAACCAATTCATCTACTATTGATAGTGGGAGACGTTTTACCTGTCAGTACTATAACGGTCAATATGTTGTCATGTATCAGCCAGAAAGTCAACCTGGTCAATTCTTTCCTTGGGCATCTCCCCAAACATTAGGTGGTGGTTGGGATACACAAAAACGCTGTGATACCATTGCCCAACGCTTAGAATCTTATCGTCCAGATGGTTTAGTAGAATTGCAAACAGCGGTAGAAAATAGACAAAATATTGTCTGCGTCACCACCGAGGCTAAACCCTTCTGTCGAATTGTTCTGACAGTACCTCCTGGAAAAGATCCCAATGTTGTCCGCAATAGCGTTTTCCAAAACCTAGCTTCTGCAGACAACGGACAACAAACCACTGCCGTCAACACCTATGGCAGTAGAGGAAACAACACAAGCGAATTATACAATCTAGGTCGCACATTATTGGGCGGTAGTAATAATCGTGTCAGTACGTCGAAATCAGGTATCAACCTGAAAGCTTTCCTCGATCCTAAGGATGGCGGTACAGGTAGAGGAATGCGCAATGGTGTGGCAATTCGCCGTCAGACTACCAAGCCTCAAGCAAATACTACCACCAACACCACTAGAACTCTATTGAATCCTAGTAAATTCCGTCGTCCCTAATTGTTACTCCTGAACCAGTCTAAAATTACCTATTAGCAAAGATTCTTTAGCTATTTGCCGTAAGCCCCGCACCATACCGCTTGCGGTTGGTGTCGGGATATAAGGCAGTCAAAAAGGAAACGTAAAAATGTTTTTCTGCGTAGCGGAAACAATTTTTGAGGGTAGGGTTCTCCGTGGACAAACGTGGACAGCCGTCAACGAAAAATGTCGTCTAAATTTTAAGATCCTTAAAATACGGCTGTCCACGTTTGTCAAGGTTAAATGCAGCGGCAGTTTACTTTTTGACAAATTATTCAGGCTTGTTTTGGGATTCGACATCCTTTTTAAGCGTCTCAACTGTTACACCACCACACGATGTCCATATCTCGAAGAGATTAGTCACGGAGCTTCAAGTAAAACGGAACTATTCTTCCAGCAAGACGGGAGTAAACAAGTTTAAACCCACCCCAACCTTCTCTAGAGATGATTGGGGATTTTTTACATTGAGTTGTGTTAGCATAGCCTGCCCAAGGCATAAATCGCGCATATTTAGATTCCCGACTTATTGAAGAAGTCGGGAATCTTATTCTTCACAAATCATTTAAAAACGCTTTCGGGATAGGGGTTATGTAGTATTCCAATAGCTAATGCATAAATTGCGGTGTAAAATGCTTTAACAACAAATCTTCACAAAACTTTTACAGTATAATTTTTAATATTGCAAATTCTGTAACACTTATAAAGTATAGCGTTTCAAGCTAATTAAGATTTGTTAATGAAATTTAAAAGTCTATTTTTTTATCAAGATTTCAGTTGTACCTCGTTGTTTCTACTTAAGTATCAATACTCTTAAGTTATATTTTTCCTTAAATACGGTAGCAATATTAGTGCTGATGTTTGTATCTGTGATGGATTAACATTTTTCTCATCGCAGGCATTTTAATGTGCAATATTGCTCAGGAAAACCTTGCAATTAGAGATTTATAACTATGGTAACGTTAACACAAACAAATTTTTTAACTAAAGAAAAATTAAAAGTACATATTGTTCAAAACCTTGAAGAACTCAAACTCCATGCAGACAGTTGGAATCAGCTTGCTTTTGAAGCTACTCAACAGTTACCAATGACATCCTATGCGTGGGTATCATCATATTTTGAACACTATGTAGAAGTTGACGAATCATGGTTTTGTGTATTTGCTTATCACGATTCGGATCTAGTCGGTGTTCTGCCGCTAATTGTAACTACACAACGATTCTTTGGATTCAATTTTCCGTTATTAGTTACACGTCGGTCTTCGCAATCATGTTCGCTTGATATTGTAGCCGCATTGGGAATTGAAAATATAGTTATTCCAGTCCTTATTGATGCTGCTAGACAATTTCATCCCCATCATCTGGGAATGGTATTTAACCGTGTACCGGAAAATTCACCTACTATCGCTGCTTTAGAAGGGATGTCAGATATTACCCTCATTAAAGAGCTTGATAGCATGATGGGAGCTAACTTAAAAATAACTGGCTGTTTTGATGAATATCGAGAAAGCCTTAGTGGTAATTTGAGGAGTACTATCAAAAGGTCGGGAAAGAAACTTTATCAGCTAGAAGGAGTGAAAACTATTTTCCTCAAAGGAAGCGATGCCACTGAAAAGCATTTACCTCAATTAATCGAAGTGGAAGCTGCAAGTTGGAAAGGAACTACAGGAAAAATAATTGCAAGTTCACCAACAGATATTTTATTTTACACAAATCTTACACGCCGACTATCAGAAGCTGGTTGGCTTGAATGGCAATTAATTGAAGCTGAAGGTAAGACCATTGCAATCAATTTAGCGATTAAGTTGAAGCGTTCAACCATTATTTGGAAGCTGGCTTACGATGAGAGCTATTCCAAATTTTCTCCTGGCAGTATACTTTTTGAACAAGTGGTTAAGTCAGCCTATGCGGATAAAGTTGAGGAGATTAATCTAATTAGCGATTTTTCTTGGTACGACAATTGGAAAATGGATAAACGCCCACATTACAATCTAAAATTATATTCTCATCAACCGATTTCTTTCCTATTTGGATTACTGCCTGCATATATATTCAAAAAATTGCATTCATTTATTTCACAAGTACGTAGGGCTGTTTGATTTGGTGCTGTTGTTGTTAATATTGGGGAACCCAAAAGTTCTTATGGCTTCGTCCGCTTCCGCACTAAAGTTAAGTAAGAATAACTATTGCATATGATGCGTTCATATCCCTAATTTCTTTAAAGAAGCCGGGGATATGTTTTAAATCAAGTAATCAACACTTTTAGAAGTATTCCTTAACCTTTCAATAGTAAGCTTTTAATCTAGCTAGTATAAGTTGATAGTGCCTAGTCTCGTTAATGTTATTTTATTCCTCAACATCCAGTCATCCTAATATGGTTTCCTTAAGGCTGTATAGACGTTCTACCGGAACTTTTTATAATGGTTTAAGCAAATTTATTATCTTAACTGAGCAGTATTGATAGTCATCCAGTATCAATTTTTTCAGAGAAAAGTAATTTCAAATCAGCACTTTTTGCAATAAAAAAGTGCCCAATTTCCATTTGAGTGTTTAAGAGTTTAAGGACTTTTTGGTTTTCGATTTTGTTTTAGTTGTAGTAAATATCATTAAACAACAAAAAGTACTTATGGCATCTAATCCCGGTTTGCTAATTTCAGAAATACTGACTAACCCTGCTGGTAGTGACTCACCTTTTGAGTATGTAGAATTAATAGCTACTCAAGCTATTGATTTCTCGGTTACTCCTTATTCGGTTGTATTTGCCAATAATGGTACTGGTACTGCCAACGGTTGGATTGCTGGTGGTGCGATTACTTATGGCTTTAACATCACCACTGGTACTGTCAATGCAGGTGATGTAGTTTTTGTTGGTGGTTCTTCAATGGCACCAACTGGTATCAAACTGCGTACCATCAATACAGCGACTACAGCAGGCGATCGCTTCGGTAACGCCAATGCTGGTGGTGTACTTGGTAATGGTGGTGGTAACGCTGATGCTGTTGCAGTATTTGCTAATAATATCAGCAGCGTTACTAATACAACTGTTCCTGTTGACGCGATATTTTTTGGTACTGGTGCAGGTACTGCGGTAGTCTCTAGTGGTGCAGCAGGTTATGAATTACCTGTAAACGACTTATATAGTGGTGGAAAACTGCAGTCAAATAGCTTCTTAGCTCCAGATGCTGTGACAGATCAAGCAATTGTTGCCTCTGGAACATTTAATACAACCACAAATACTTTTACTACACCTCGTACTTGGAGTTCTAGTTCAGCGACAGCTACTTCTGGTATTACTCTTAACCAATCAACTGTTATTCCCAGCGTCAATTTATCTGTCAATCCCAACACGGGAACCGAAGCTGGTGCAACTGCAATTACTGTTACAGCAACAACTTCCAGCCCTGTTTCCGGCAACCAAACAGTTGGTTTGGGGGTAACGGGTACTGATATTACTCCTAGTGATTACACTCTCAGTAGCACTACGATCACTATTCCTAGCGGACAAACTACGGGTACGGCAACTTTCACTATAGTTGATGATTCCCTAGTGGAAAGTACAGAAACTGCGACTTTAACTATTAATAGTCCTTCCGCAGGTATTACACTGGGCAGCACAACTTCCCAGGGAATTACTATTACCGATAATGATACGCCGACTAGTACCACTCCCAACGTCCAAATCACCGAGTACATGTACGATGGTGCTAACAGGGAAATAATCGAGTTTACTAACCTTGGCACCACAGCAGTAGACATGACGGGCTGGAGTTTCGATGACGATTCTCGCATCGCTGGTACAGTTTCTCTAAGTGCTTTTGGTATTGTCCAGCCTGGAGAATCGGTTATTCTAGCGGAAGCTACAGAAGCGGAATTTCGGACAGCATGGGGACTACCTGGTACAGTCAAGGTCATCGGTGGATTAACAGCGAATTTAGGACGTGCCGACGAGATTAACCTATTTGACAATAATAGCCAACTTGTCGATCGCCTCACCTATGGAGATGCAGTAATTCCAGGCACTATTCGCACCCAAAACGCTAGCGGCTGGACTGAAGCAGGGAATCTCGCACCGACTCAAATTAATGCCCAATGGGTACTTTCCACCGCTGGTGATGCTCAAAATTCTCGAACTTCCACTGGGGGTGATATTGGCAACCCAGGTAGTTACGTTAGCAGTTCCGTACCAACTGCTGGTGTCACCATTACTCAATCTGATGGCAGCACCAACGTTACCGAAGGTGGTGCGACTGATGCATATACAGTAGTATTACGCAAGCAGCCAACAGCAGATGTCACAGTTAATATTGGTCCTGACTCCCAAACAACAACTAGCGCTGCTGCCCTGACCTTCACTACAGCTAACTGGAATGTCGCCCAAACTGTAACAGTGACAGCAGTCGATGACAAAAAAGTGGAGAGTAGTGTTCACAGCAGTATTATTACCAACACAGTCACCAGTAGCGACGCTAATTATAACGGGATTACTGTTACCACAGTTAACGCCAATGTCACCGATAACGATTTCGGTTCCTTGAAAAAAATTAGTAGTTTCGCTGGTGCGGGAGCGGAAATTACTGCCTTCGATCCGGTTTCCAAGCGGCTTTTTGTCGTGGACGGTACGGCAAATATTCAAATCATCAATTTCAGTGACCCTACCAACCCCACACCAATTTCGGCGATTAATCTAACGGCATACGGTATAAGTGCAAACAGTGTCGCAGTCAAAAACGGTGTAGTAGCGATCGCCGTCGAAGCTGCAAATCCCAATGACCCCGGCAAGGTGGTTTTTTACGACACTGCGGGCACTTTTATTAAGGATGTCACCGTTGGGGTATTGCCCGACATGATTACCTTCAGTCCCGATGGCAAGAAAGTTCTCACTGCTAATGAAGGACAACCCACTACCACCAGCGACCCAGTTGGTTCTGTCAGTATTATTGACATTTCCCAAGGGGTTGCGGCTGCTACTGTTGCGACAGCTAACTTTACCAGCTTTGATGGTCAAGAAGCCACTTTAAGAAGTCAAGGTATTCGCATTTTCCCAGGTAAGAAAATTTCCGAAGATGCGGAACCCGAATATATCACCTTTTCTCAAGATGGTACTCAAGCTTGGGTAACGCTACAGGAAAATAATGCACTTGCAGTGGTAGATGTTGCCACCGCTACCGTTACCAAAATAGTCCCCTTGGGTCTGATTGACCATAGTTTGCCAGGGAATGAACTAGATGTAAGCGACCGTGATGGTGGTATCAACATCAAGAACTTCCCAGTATTCGGGATGTTTATGCCTGATGCGATCGCATCCTTTGCCGCAAATAATCGCACCTACTACGTGACTGCTAACGAAGGAGATAGCCGTAGTGAAGATGCACGGGTCAGCGAATTAACCCTCGACCCAACCGTGTTCCCGAATGCAGCTACACTGAAATTAGACGCTAACCTGGGTCGGCTAACGGTTTCCGAAATTGATGGTGATATCGATAATGATGGCGATTATGACAAATTATTTGCCTACGGTACTCGCTCCTTCTCAATTTTTGACGACCAAGGGAAATTAGTTTACAACAGTGGTGCCGACTTTGAGAAAATTACTGCCCAACAAGTCCCCAATATTTTCAATTCCGATGGTACTGCCGCAAGCTTTGATGGTCGTAGCGATAATAAAGGACCCGAACCCGAAGGAGTCACAATCGGTGTTCTCAATAACCGCACCTATGCGTTCATCGGTTTAGAACGGGTTGGTGGAGTGATGGTCTATGACGTTACTAACCCAGCAAAACCCCAATTTATCGAGTATTCCCCACCTCAAGTAGGTGACGTAGCCCCCGAAGGAATAGTTTTTGTTCCTGCCAGCGACAGCCCCAACGGTAAAAATTTGCTGGTTTTATCCAACGAGGTAAGCAGAACCGTCACCACCTATGAGGTCAATCTGCCGACTCGAATTAGTGATATTCAAGGTGCCGCACATCGTTCTCCCTTGGTCGGTCAACAAGTAACTAACGTGCCGGGAATCGTTACTGTTGTCCGTTCCAACGGGTTCTATTTGCAAGACCCCAATCCCGATACAAACGATGCCACCTCGGAAGCTATTTTTGTCTTCACTTCTTCTGCCCCTACGGTAGCTGTTGGGGACTCCATCCAAGTTAGCGGTACGGTAAGCGAGTTTCGTCCTGGTGGTACTGGGGGTACTAATAACCTCACTACAACCCAGATTGGTAGCCCAACGATTACCAAGCTTTCGAGTGGCAATGCATTGCCAACTGCCACAGTTATTGGTAATGGTGGTCGAGCAATTCCCAACCAGGTAATTAGCAATGATGCTGCTGCTGCTAGTGGCAATGTCGAAAATACTGCCACGATATTCGACCCAGCACAAGATGGTATCGACTTCTACGAAAGTTTGGAAGGGATGCGGGTACAGGTCAATAATGCTGTAGCAGTAGGCCCCACAAATAATTTTGGTGAAATTCCGGTACTCGCAGATAATGGGGCAAATGGCGGCACTCGGACAGCTAGGGGTGGTATTGTCATCCAGCCTGGAGACTTTAACCCCGAACGCATCTTTGTTGATGACACACTTATCGCCAATCCTCCCAAAGTAAATGTGGGTGATAAGTTTAACGATGCGATTGTTGGTGTAATCGATTACAGCTTCAGCAACTTCAAGCTGTTCAATACTCAAGCCCTGCCTAGCGTCACCTCTGCTGGGTTGCAGCGCGAAGTGACTAATTTAGCTCCCGCAGCCAACCAACTTACGGTTGCAACCTTCAACGTCGAAAACCTCGACGCTGGAGAAGCTCCTACTAAGTTCACTAATCTAGCGAGTCGGATAGTTACGAACCTCAAAGCACCTGATATTATCTCTTTAGAAGAAATTCAGGATAATAACGGTGCAACCAATGACACCGTAGTTGATGCAACGACAACTTACCAGACATTAATTAATGCCATTGTCGCTGCTGGTGGTCCCACTTACCAATTCCGGCAAATTAACCCTGTTGACGACCAAGACGGTGGCGAACCGGGTGGTAATATCCGTGTTGGCTTCCTATTTAATCCCAACCGAGTCCAATTTGTAGACCGTGCTGGGGGTACTTCCATATCTAACACCACTGTCACCAACGTCAACGGTGTTCCCCAAATTTCTGCTAGTCCCGGTCGAATCGACCCCACAAATCCGGCTTTCAATAGCAGTCGCAAACCGTTGGTTGGTGAATTTACCTTCAATGGTCAAACTGTATATGTAGTCAGCAACCACTTTAATTCTAAAGGTGGCGACCAACCCTTATTCGGACCGAACCAACCACCAACCCTTACCAGCGAGACGCAGCGCAACCAACAAGCAACGATACTTAAAAACTTCGTTCAAAGTATTTTAGCGATTAACCCTAGCGCTAATGTTGTTGTCGCAGGTGACTTGAATGATTTTGAGTTTTCTAATCCCCTTACAACCTTAGAAAGCGCTGGACTCAATACCCTAATCGAAACCCTACCCCAAAACGAGCGCTACACCTACAACTTTCAAGGTAATGCTCAAACCCTAGACCACATTCTAGTTAGTAACAATTTGTTGAGCAAACTTGACGGGTATGATGTAGTTCATATCAATTCCGAGTTTGCCGACCAAGACAGTGACCACGACCCTAGTGTAGCCCGGTTTAATTTAGCAACTCCAACCCCAACTCCAACTCCAACCCCAACCCCAACTCCAACTCCAACTCCAATTCCAACAGCCCTGACTAATAGTACTGATAATATTTTTACCATCTCTGGGGGTAGCGGCAAACCAAAACTCTCAATTTCTTTGACAGGAAAGAGTTCAACTTCTGTGAACGAACTGGGAGTATTTGCAGTTGACGATGCCCAAGGTAGAATCAATGGCATTGCTCCTGGTGCAGCAGGTTACACCGAAGCCGCTTTAGCGCGATCGCAAGTAGTTTTATCACCACTAGCAAATGTCCCCAATGGATTTATCAGCGATCCATCACGGTCATTAGAATTTAACAACGGGGATAGGTTGCGGTTCTATTTAGTCAAAAACAGTAGCACCGATGCAGTACGTGCTGGTCAAACTCCTCTATCCAATGTTGTCTTCTCCTCAGCTACTAGCCAAAAAGTTACCGACTTAGGTAACAGTAACTTTACGCTCGCTTTGGAAGATGGTACTGGTGCTGCTGACTTCCAAGATTTGGTAGTGAAAATTCAACCTAGCAATCAACCATTACCTCTGGGCATAGGTTTGCAAGGAAAGTCACAAGCAGAAGTGATTGATTTGCGTGGTCTTACCCAACAGGTGAAAGCTGATTTTGTATTAAACAGAGAAGCAGGGTTCAACAACTTTGTCGGTTTCTACAAAGTTGCTGATGAAAGTGGTGGTATCGATACCAACGGTGACGGTAAAGCAGATTTGACTCCCGGACAAGCTGGTTATACCCAAGCCGCTGTTAGAGGACGTGTTGCGGGAATTGACTTGGCTGTTAGCAACCAAGGTACAGCCAACTTTAATGATAAACAGCTAACAGGAGGAAGTATTTTTGCTCCCTTCTTGATTAGCAACGGGACAGTAGATCAAGTCCTCAATGGGCAAAATAATCAAGTTTACTTTGCGTATTTAGGAGCTAACTCTGATAAAGCTGACCATATTCGTCTATTAGGGAATAACATCTTTGGCTTTGAAGATTTAGCTGGTGGTGGTGACTTCGATTACAACGATGTCACGGTGAGGGTGAATTTGAGCATTGCTTAATATTTGCGAAATATTATAGCAGGGTAACTATTTTTCGTTATCCCACGATATATCCTGCCCCTACAGCATATTCGGCGCAAATGATCGGTTTAACCCCTTGAAGTTAAGTTAATGTGGTGGAGGATTTCTAGTCTGTTTCATTAATTTTGACAAGTCGTAGAACCCAGAATCCGGGTAACTTTTACGAAACCCGGATTCTAACCTCTGCGATATGTCAAAATTAATAACAGGTTCATCCAGAAACGTCAGCGCGTTTTTGTTCGTACATCCTCCTTTAGATATATTGTTATCTAACGTTTTGATGATTTTTTAGAAGCTCTATGTAACAACCTGTAAGTAAATTTATTTGTATCGCATTAGACTTGCAAAACCATAGCAAATATTTGCAAAATTATGATATTTCTTACTATTAGGTTTTTAATCTCAAGAGGCATAAATCACACATAGAACATAGCAAATATATAATTCACAACAATCAATGCTCAATCAGATTCTAATTAGACACCAGGAACCGCATTGTCGGGGTAAATAAATATAGACGATTTTGAAAATATTTTCAATAATAAATTTTTAGTAATTAATGATAATTTTTTTCAAAATATAAAGGTTAGAAGCCGATTTTCTAACCTTCACGACTCATGAGAATTAGTGACTTTGAACCACTAAAGCCTCTACCTGTCTAATAAATAATTCGTGAAATTGGAAAAGTTAAGACGTAGGCTAAATCACTTGCTTAATTAGGTTATTTGCTGATATTTTTGAATCAGAAATTGGTATAGTTAAAACCATATCGATACTAGTATTGTTGCAGTTTAAAAGTGAGCGATATTCCTACCCTGAGGGAAGCGTTTCGCAACGGAGTAACTTTGCGATCGCGTCCCATTAGTCAACTTAATTGCGGTTATTAACCGTCTATTAAGCTGACCATAAAATTTGTTGCTAATTTCCCAATCTTTTTAATGGAATTTTGGAATAATATATGGTATCTACCAGTACGATTCGCTTTTCTCAGTTCAATGCATCGCTGAATCGCAACGCTGAAGGTCAGCTAGTTACTGATTTATCTACACCTAATAATGCTCAGGCAAAAGCTGTAGCAGAAATCATCCAACGCTCCAACCCTGATGTACTGCTGATCAATGAGTTTGACTACGTACAGTCGAACCCCCAGCAACCCGTACAGTTATTCCAACAAAATTATCTTTCGGTCAGTCAGAACGGTGCAACACCCGTTAATTATCCCCACGTTTATATTGCTCCTTCCAACACAGGGATTGCTTCGGGATTTGACTTAAATAACAACGGTGTAACCGTAACGACTCCCGGTGCTGCTGGATACGGTGATGATTCTTTTGGCTTCGGAAATTTTCCCGGCCAATTTGGGATGCTGTTACTGTCGAAATATCCCATCGACACGGCAAATGTCCGCACCTTCCAGAATTTTCTTTGGAAGGATATGCCAGATTCGCTGTTATCTACTGTTGCAACTCCTGGTTCCTCGACTCCTTGGTATTCACCGGAAGAACAAGCAGTATTGCGTCTTTCCTCCAAAAGCCATTGGGATGTTCCAGTCAAGATAAATGGTGAGACGGTTCATGTTTTAGTTAGCCATCCCACACCACCAACTTTTGATGGTACAGAAGACCGTAATGGTAAGCGCAACTCGGATGAAATTCGCTTCTGGGCAGATTATATTACACCCGGTAAAGGTAATTATATTTACGACGATAAGGGTAATAAAGGCGGTGTTGCAGGCGGCTCAAGCTTTGTAATTATGGGCGACCAGAATGCAGACCCATCTGATGGTGATAGTTTTAACAACGCTATTCTGCAACTGTTACAAAACCCTAACATCAATACTAATTCCACCCCTACCAGTGCAGGTGGACCTCAACAAGCTGGTTTGCAGGGTGGTCAGAATCCCAACCATAAAGGTAATCCGGCTTTTGATACTGCTGATTTTAGCGATAATCCTCCGGGTAACTTGCGGACTGATTATGTATTACCCTCCACTGACCTGCAAATTACTGATTCTAAGGTATTTTGGCCTGTCAATACTGACCCAACTTTTCCCTTAGTTGGTACTTTTAATGCCACTCTTCCTGGTGGTTTCCCTAGTTCCGACCATCGTTTAGTGTATGCAGATGTGCAGGTGGGTGCAACGGAAGCAGCTAAAACCATTTCTAATACTGGTTTTTTAGGACAAACGACTTTTGCGACTGGCTTCACCCCCACTAATGCAGCTGGGACTGTGAATGGGACATCGGTGCCGTTGGGAGGATTATCTGGTGTGACTTATGATGCCACCAATAACCGCTACTATGCGATTTCCGATGACCGTTCTTCAAATGCCCGCTTCTATACATTTACGGTTAACCCTGCTACCATCTCGACTGCTGGTGTAACGTTCACAAATGCTACTGGCCTCAAAGATGCTAGTGGTAATTCTTTCGTAGCCAACAGCTTAGACCCAGAAGGCATTGCTTTAACCAAGAATGGTACTATTTTCGTCTCCTCTGAGGGTGAAGTTAGACCTGATTTAGGTTCGACCCGTGTCACCAATCCCTTCATTAAAGAGTTTTCCCTGACCACAGGACAGGAAATTGGCTCTTTACCTGTACCTAAGAAGTTTCTCCCTGTAGTACAAGACACTAACAATAGCGGTACGGTTAACGCAGGTGATACTCAAACATCAGGTATTCGTAATAACTTAGCCTTTGAAAGTCTCACAAT
>JAESGD010000135.1_pt1 | contig 28837 bp, 16 predicted proteins | sample 9269581 | NCBI WGS metagenome assembly JAESGD01 (sample SAMN14515903, study PRJNA621661) | algae metagenome | isolation source: Cyanomargarita calcarea GSE-NOS-MK-12-04C and co-occurring heterotrophs from... | place: USA: Grand Staircase Escalante National Monument, Utah | collected 2007-12-30 | reverse complement strand
CGCGGTCTCCGCCCGGCCCCGCCCCCGCCTGCTCGCCGACCACCCGGCGCAACGCCGGCTCGTCGCGCACCACGAAGTTCCGGAACAGCAATTCTCCGCTCTGGCGCGCCTCGCCGGGTCCCAGATTGAGATCCAGTTTGCCGCCATGCGCGCGCCGATAGATGTCGACGAAGCGCAGCAGCGCCCCGCCATTGCTGGTTTTGACCGTGAGCGGGCTCTGCGTATCGCCGACGCGGCCCTGTCGCGCCGTGAGCTCGGCCCGACCCAATGCGCCCTGGAAGGTCAGCGAGCGCATGTCGCCGCCGCGCCGGGACAGCTTCAGCGCGGCGTTGGTGACCTGCTCGCTGTTGAAGCCGGTCAGGATCGGCACGGCCAGATCGATGTCGAGATCGCCGCCCCTGGCCGACGCCTTGTCGCCGCGCGCGGCGGGGCCCGAGGCCGTCTGCAGGTCTCGGATGAAGGGCCTGGCATCGGCGACGGCGCCCCGGATGACGAGCTTTGTGATAGTGCCGTCGCGCTGCGCCTGCACCGTCAGGTTGTCCCCCGGCGACAGGCGCATCTGGCTCAGCGCCGCGCTCTCGAAGCCGTTCTGCCTGGTGAGTTCGATCTTGCCGCGGATCAGCGCAGGCGGCGCATCGAGGACGAAATCGTCGAGATCGGGCCCGTCCGGGTTGGCGATGTAGGTGAAGCTCGCCTTGCCCGGCCGGCCGGCGGCCTTGCTGAAACCCGGTATCGCGCCGTCGATCGCCGCTTTCGAGAGATCGAGTTCGATGCGCGCAGGCGCGTCGGCGTTCTTGCCGAGTGGCTTGATGACCCTGGCCTGCACCGGGCCGGTGATGCCGGCCTCGGGCCCGAGCCCGCGCTTCTGCCGCGCCGCATTGTCGAGGGTCAGCGAGATCGTCGCCTCGCCCTGCCCTTTGGAATTCTGCCGAAATTCGATCTGGCCCCGGTCGCCGCCGATCCGCGCCTCGCCGCGCGCCAGCAGGCCGCTCCGGTCGAACGAGACGGTGAGGTTGCCGCCGTCGAGCTTCTCGGATCCGAGCAGCGTATCCGAAGCGATGCCCGTCAACGTGCCGCTGGTCTGCACCACGATTTCGCCGGGCTTGGGATCGTCGGCCATCGGCAGCATCACCACGCTCCGCAGGTCGACGTTTCCGCGCAGCGCGGCGGGGTCGACGACGCCGGGCGAAAACTCCTTCAAAGCGGGGAAGGCGAGCAGGGCGGCAAGCGACTCCATCTGTCCGGTCGCCCGGAACGCGATTCTGGCGGGTGCGCGCTTGATCCACGTCTGCGCCATCCCGAAGCTGCCTTCGCTGAGCGCAAGCTGGCGGCCCCCGCCGAGATCGGCGGTCGCCCTGGCGATGGCGAGTTGCACGGTGCTGCCGGTCGCCTTGCCCGATACGGTCGCGTCGATCAGCGGAGGCAGGCCCGGCGCCGGCTCGAAACGCACCTGATGGGCATCGACCGTGACGACGAGCGCGCCATCGGGCATCCCCGCACCGGCGACCATCCGCGCATGGTCGTCCGCCGGCAGGTCGAGATCGACCTGAACGGACGCGATCCGGCCCGAGACGAGTTGCCGCGACAGCGCCGCATGCAGTTCGGACGAGGTCCATGCCGGCCAGATCGCGAGAGCCGCGCGGGCATCGGTCTGCGTCGCCCTGATCGAGAGGCGCTGCGTCGGCGAGTCGCCGACGCGCTGGATATAGCCGGTCGCGTCGACGCTGGCAGTGGGGCCTCGCGCCGCAAACGAATCGATGTGAAACTCGCCGGAGCGTGAATCGATCAGGAGGTTGGCCGTCAGGCTGTCCAGCGTCACGGGCGGCTCGCCCGCCTGGCCGGCCAGCGCGCCCGCCATGTCGAGTTGCAGCCGCCAGGCGCCGTTCTCGTCCCGCAGCACGCCCGTGCCCTGCATCTGCGTCGCGCCGGCATGGAGCGCGCCATGGCGCAGATGCAGCACCTTCAGGCTGTCGCCGCTCTCGATCTCGACCGTGCCCGAATCGATGCTCACAGGCGCGATCGGGCTGCCGGGAAAGCGGAGCGTGCCGGGCAGGACCTCGAACCGCGCGGAGAGACCACGGGTGCCGTCCGGCTTCTGGGTCAGCGAGGCCGTGCCCTTGACGGGCAGGCCGTCGATCTCGATGGCGCTCGCGCCCATGGCGAGCGCGATCACCTCGGCCGGCTCGAAGCGCAGCAGTTCGAGATCGGCGCGCTGGGTGCCGTCTGGAGCGGTCGAGAGCTCGATCGCAAGCTCCTTCCAGCGCGCGCCGGTGCGGCCCTTCAGGGTCAGCCGCGTGCGGCCGGCCTCGGTGCGGGCCAGCCCGATATCGACATCCTCGAAACCGGCCTTCTGCCGGCCCTGCGGATCGACCAGGACGAGCCTGGCGCCATGGATGCCGACGGTCTCCAGCGCGCCGAGCAGCCCTTCGTTCTGGGCCAGCGTCGAAACCGCTCCCATGATTCCGGTGAAAGCGTCCCAATGCCCGGTGTCGGGCAATGCCACGGGGGCCGGCGTCGCGGCGGCGCCTTCGTCCGCGCTCATCACCAGCGCGCCCTCCCGGTTGACGCCGAGGCGGATGTTGACGCCGCGCAGATCGACCGAGACCAGCCTGATGTCGCCGCGCAGCAGGGCCAGCGGCTCGTAACCGAGCACGGCCTCCGGCGCGCGGAAGGTGGCGCCGCTCTTGTGACGGAACGATACCTGCCGGACCCGGAGTTGCGAGCGGCCGTCGATGCGCCCGAGTTCGGCAGAGCCCGCCTCGACATTCCAGTCGCGCCCGAGCCGCTCCTCGATCGCGTCCGCGATCCGCCCCTCCAGCCCCGAAAGCGGGATCAGCCCCGTCACCAGCAGCGTCGCGGCCGCGCCGGCCAGCGTGACTGCCGCGACCACGACCGCGACGAGGATCGTCACGAGCCCGGCCCTGGCGCGCTGCTTGACGACCTCGGCGACGCAAGCCTCCTCATCTTGGGAGGCGGCCGGTGCCTGGGGCGGTTTGACGTCCTGCAAGATGGCTTCGTCCCTGGGGGGCGCGCATGCCCGTGGCGGATCGGTGTCGGCAGAGACGCGATCGTCGCTGCGGCAGGCCGGGCGGATTCCTGACTCAGGCCAGGCCAGCCGATTCGGCAACCGGCCCGGCAGGAACGGTATCGGCAAGGCCACGCCGGCGAGACCAGACGAGACAAAAACGAGCCCGATGAGCCTGACCGAAACCAGGTCTGGTCGCAACGCGCCAGCGCGCCATATTGTTGCATTCACGCCCGGCGGCTGGTTGCCGCCAGAAGACGACGAAAGGAAGGCGCATCATGGCTTTGCAGGCAGGCGACACCGCCCCGGACTTCACGCTTCCGCGAGACGGCGGAGAGACGCTGTCCCTGGCCGGGCTGAAGGGCCGCAAGGTCGTGCTCTACGCCTATCCGAAGGACGACACGCCTGGCTGCACGCAGGAGGCGATCGCCTTCAACGGCCTGCGCCGGGAGTTCGCCGCCGCCGACACCGAGATCGTGGGCATCTCGCCCGATCCGGTGAAGAGCCATGACAAGTTCCTCAAGAAGCACGGCCTCGGTTTCGCGCTCGCAGCCGACGAGACTCAAGATGTGCTGAAGGCTTATGGCGTCTGGGTCGAGAAGAGCATGTATGGGCGCAGCTACATGGGCGTCGAGCGCACCACCTTCCTGATCGACCGGGACGGCAGGATCGCGCGCATCTGGCCGAAGGTGAAGGTCGCCGGCCATGCCGAGGAGGTTCTGGCGGCGGCGCAGGCGCTGTGACACGCGGATTGATGATTTCGACGCCAGAACGAGCATGTAAGCCGGCGTTCGAGCCCGGCATTTGCGAAGGATTAACCCTAACCATGTCTGATTGCGGGATCGACAGCGTCACATCCGGTCCCGCGTATGACTCAGATCGCCTCGACAGGTCCCATCCTTCCCGTCACCGGCCTCGCCACCCATCCCTGCTACACGGTCCGCCGTTCGACCGTGATCGCGGGGCTCGTCCTGCTGGCCCTGACGACGGCCTGCAGCGGCGCGGCCGGCTGGTACATCCTCAGCAAGGATGATCTCGCCGCCCGCCTGATCGCCCGCGAAACGACCCGGCAATACGCCTATGAGGACCGGATCGCGGCGCTTCGCGCCGATGTCGATCGGCTCGCCAGCCGCGCTCTGCTCGATCAGGACGGCGTCGAGGCTCGCGTCGACGAACTCGCCACCCGCCAGGCCGAACTCGAATCGCGCCAGGCGCTGGTGACGGCGCTGGCCGACACGCTCCAGATCGGCGGAATCGCGCCTGCCGCCAAGACATTGCTCCGCGCCCGGCCGATCAGGCCGCAAGAGCCGGTTCGCGCGTCCGGCGTCACGAGCTTCGCGCCGATCCTGCCGGGCAAGCCAATGCCGGCGCCCGACACGCCGCTGCTGCGCGGCGCCGACGACAGCAGGACCGCGCCGTGGCAGTCCGGCCAGGCGACGCCGGAGCCGCCGGCCAAACGCGTCACTGCGGCGCTCGCGCGCCTCGATTCGGCGCTTGCCGACACCGCCGGGGCCCAGCTTGCGGCCCTGCGCGACATCGACGCCAGCCTCGCCGCATCGCAAAAGGCGCTGCGCGGCGCGCTCTCCGAGATCGGCCTCGACACCGACCGGATGAGCGCCGGTGCGGCCGCGGCCGGCGGCGTCGGCGGTCCGCTCGTGCCGTTCAGGGTCGATCCCACGACCGGACCCTTCGAGGCGACGCTGCATGCGTTGCAGCCGCGCATCGTCGCTGTGTCGCGCCTGCGCGGGCTGGTCGACGCCCTGCCCCTGCGCCGCCCGATGGATGGCGCGGCCGATTTCAGCTCGAATTACGGCTATCGCGTCGATCCGTTCACGCGTGGGCCTGCCATGCACACCGGCGTCGACTTCCGCGCCGAGCACGGCTCGCCCATCCGCGCCACCGCGCCCGGAAAAGTCATTACCGCCGAGTATTCCGGCGGCTATGGCAACATGGTCGAGATCGAGCACAGCAACGGCATCACCACGCGCTACGCCCACATGTCGGCGATCTCGGCCTCGGTCGGCCAGAGCGTAAAGGCGGGAACGGTGATTGGCCGCGTCGGCTCGACCGGCCGCTCGACCGGTCCCCATCTCCATTACGAGACACGCGTCAACGACGAGCCGATGGACCCGACGCGCTTCCTCAAGGCCGGCGCGAAGCTGGCGGGGAAGAGCTGAGCGGCAAAGTTATATGAACAGCGCGCTGCTGCGGCCGTCGCAAAACGCGCTCCGGCGAGTCGGCTGGCGCGGCGGTCTAGAACCGGAGCGGAGCGGACTATTGTCCGTGAGCACCGGAAGCGCGGAAAGCCGCGCCAGACGGCCTCAGGAGTAGAGTTTGGCGACTAGTCGATGTCCTCGACTTCCACTTCCGTCCCATAAACGCGTTGAGCGAGAGACGCCTCCATGAACGGGTCGAGCGCGCCGTCCAGCACCTCGCTCGGCGCGGTCGAGCTGACCCCGGTGCGAAGATCCTTCACCAGCTGGTAGGGCTGCAGCACATAGGAGCGGATCTGGTGGCCCCAGCCGATGTCGGTCTTCGAGGCCTGCTCGGCGTTGGCCTTGTCCTCGCGCTTCTTGAGCTCGACCTCGTAGAGCCTGGCGCGCAGCATGTCCCAGGCCTTGGCCTTGTTCTTGTGCTGCGAGCGCTCCTGCTGGCAGGAGACCGCGATGCCTGAAGGAATATGCGTGATGCGCACGGCCGAATCGGTCGTGTTGATGTGCTGTCCGCCGGCGCCCTGCGCCCGGTAGGTGTCGATCCGGCAATCGGATTCGTTGATGTCGATGACGATGCGGTCGTCGACCACCGGATAGACCCAGACCGAGGCGAAGGAGGTCTGCCGCCTTGCGTTCGAATCGAACGGCGATATCCGGACCAGCCGGTGCACGCCGCTTTCCGTCTTCAGCCAGCCATAGGCGTTGTGGCCCTTGAACTGCAGCGTCGCCGATTTGATGCCGGCGGTGTCGCCGTCCTGGTATTCGAGCGTCTCGACCTTGAGCTTGCGGCGCTCGCCCCAGCGGCGATACATCCGCAGCAGCATCTCAGCCCAATCCTGCGACTCGGTGCCGCCCGCGCCGGGATGAATCTCGAGATAGGTGTCGAGCATGTCGGCCTCGCCCGACAAAAGCGTCTCGACCTGCATGCGGGCGGCTTCGGTCTCGACCGCCTTGATGCCGGCCTCGCCCTCGGCGATGGAGGCCTGATCGCCCTCCATCTCGCCGAGTTCGATGAAGGTCAGCGCGTCATCGAGATCGCGTTCAAGCTTGCCGATGCCCTCGATCTGCGTCTCCAGCCCGGTGCGCTCGCGCATCAGCTTCTGCGCGGCTTCGGCGTCGTTCCAGAAATCGGGCGCTTCAGAGAGGGCGTTCAGTTCGGCGAGGCGACGCTGTGCGGCATCCCAGTCAAAGATGCCTCCTCAGCAGTCCGATCGACTGCTTGGCGTTGTCGAACTGGGTCTGGATGTCTGGACGCATGATTCTGCCGGCCTTTTGAAGTCGATGCGTGGAGATAGTTGGATCGCTCTGCGCTGTAAATGATAGGCGCGAGGAACCCCTCTCCCGGAGGGAGAGGGGCAGGGGTGAGGGATCGGCCCCCTAACCAGCGAAACGCAAACCCAACCGCCACGCCGGTGATGTCGCGCTCAACGCGGAGAAGGGCCGACCCCTCACCCTGCCCTCTCCCTACGGGAGAGGGTTCCCCGCGCTCTACGCGGCGATGTCGTCAGTAAAGCCCGCCCGTGCCCGATCCCACCCCGCGCCCGCCGCCGGGCGAGACGCTGATCGGGGCCGAGCCGTCGCCGGCCGAGCCGATGATCGAGTATGAGTCGGGCGGGGCGGTGCCGGGCTTGAAGGCCTCGAGGATGCCGCCCTCGCCGCCAGAGCGCATGCCGGTGCGCGGGTCGACCCGGATCAGCTTGATGCCGGCCGGCACGCGGAACGGCGTCGCCGGCTTGTCCTTCAGCGCGCCCATCATGAAGTCGCGGAAGATCGGCGCGGCGTACTGGCCGGCTGTCGCCGAGGTGCCGAGCGATTTCGGCTTGTCGAAGCCCATATAGACGCCGACGGCCAGGTCCGGCGAAAAGCCGACGAACCAGACGTCCTTGGCGTCGTTGGTGGTGCCGGTCTTGCCGGCAAGCGGCTTGCCCACGGTCTTGACCACGGTCGCGGTGCCGCCGTTGACGACGCCCTCCATGATCGAGACCATCTGGTAGGCCGTCAGCGGGTCGATCACCTGGTCGCGGTTGTCGACAAGGCGCGGCTCGCGCTGGTTGTTCCACTTCTCGGCGTCGCAGCCTTCGCAGACGCGCTGGTCGTGCCGGAAGATCGTCGCGCCCCAGCGGTCCTGGATGCGGTCGATCAGCGTCGGCCGGATGCGCTTGCCGCCATTGACCAGCATGGCGTAGCCGGCGGTCATCCGCATCACGGTGGTCTCGCCGGCGCCCAGCGACATGGAAAGCACCGGCAGCATGTCGTCATAGACGCCGAAGCGGCGGGCATACTCGGCGATCAGCGGCATGCCGACATCCTTGGCGAGCCGGACCGTCATCAGGTTTTTCGAGAACTGGATGCCGTAGCGCAGCGTGCGCGGGCCGGTGAACTTGCCGTCGTAATTGCTTGGCGCCCAGACGCCGAGGCCCCCGCCCTGATCGACCTCGATCGGCGCGTCGAGCACGATCGAGGACGGCGTGTAGCCGTTGTCGAGCGCGGTCGCGTAGACGAAGGGCTTGAAGGACGAGCCGGGCTGGCGCAGCGCCTGCGTGGCGCGGTTGAACTCCGACTGGTCGTGCGAGAAGCCGCCGACCATGGCGAGAACACGGCCCGAGAACGGGTCCATCACGGTGATCGCTCCATTGACCTCCGGCAGTTGGCGCAGCCGGACCTGGCCCGGCTTGCCGTCGATCGGCTCGACATAGACGACGTCGCCGACCGAGACGGCCTGGGCGACGCGCGCGCGCCGCGTCCATTTCATGCCTTCGGGGCCGAGCGTCACGGTCGCGCGCTCGCTGCGGAGCGCCCCGGACGTCTCGTTGAGCGGATGCAGTCCGATCCGCGCGCCGTCAGTGGTGACGTCGAGCACGACGCCGAGCCGCCACGGCGCGACGTCGCCGAGCACCTTGAGTTCGCCGATCGCAAGCCCCCAGTCGCGGGCGGAGAGGTCGAGCTTCTGGATCGCGCCGCGCCAGCCGCGCGCCTCGTCGAACCGGACCAGACCGTCGACCAGCGCCTTGCGCGCCAGAAGCTGCATTTTGGGATCGACGGTGGAGCGCACCGAGAGACCGCCCTCGAGCAGCTTCTTCTCGCCGTAGCGGTCCTGCAGTTCGCGCCGGATTTCCTCGGCGAAATAGCCGGCCGCGAAATTGTTCGGCGAAACCGTGCGCGGATTGACGCCGAGCGGCTGGTTCTTCGCGGCCTCGCCGGCGGCGCGGGCCACATAGCCGTTCTCGATCATGCGATCGATCACATAGTTGCGGCGTTCGATCGCGCGCTCGCGGTTGCGGAAGGGGTGCAGATCGGTCGGCGCCTTGGGCAGGGCCGCGAGATAGGCCGCCTCCTGAAGGTTCAGTTCATGGACCGACTTGCCGAAATAGTTCAGCGCGGCGGCGGCCATGCCGTAGCTGCCCTGCCCCGGCGCCGGCGCGCCCAGATAGATCTCGTTGAGATAAAGTTCGAGGATCTTGTCCTTCGAATAGGTCGCCTCGATTCGCAGCGCCACCAGCGCCTCGCGAATCTTGCGCTCGATGTTCTGGTCAGAGCCGACGAGGAAGTTCTTGGCGACCTGCTGCGTGATCGTCGAGGCGCCCTGCGGACGCCGGCCGGCGGCGCGGTTGCGGAAGTTGTTGATCGCGGCGCGCACCAACCCTTCCGGATCGACGCCGACATGCCTGTAGAAATTCTTGTCCTCGGCCGAGAGCACCGCCTCGATGATCAGCTTGGGCACGGCCTGAATCGGCAGATAGAGTCTGCGTTCGCGCGCGAATTCCGCGATGAGTCCGCCATCGCCGGCATGGACGCGCGTCATCACCGGCGGCTCGTAGTTCCGCAATTGCGCGGAATCGGGCAGATCCTTGGAGAAATGCCACAGGAAGCCGGCCGCGATGACGGCGCCGACGACGAAGACGATCGCGCCGGCGGCGAACAACCATCCGAAGATTCGCAGAACAAACCGCATCGCAGCCCTGGCTCTAAGCTCCCGGGTTCGGCGCGACTCTGCGCGACGCCCGGCAAATCACGTCTATAGCACGGCGGAGATGGCGGAAGCGTGGCCTGACGACCACAATCGGCCCCGGCCGCCCCCCTGTCCTTACGGCAGCGCGGCGGCCGCCTTGCCCGCCGGCGCGCGCTCCTGCTCGAAATATCCGTTCACGGCCGCCTCCACCGCCGCGACCGCCTGCAGCCGCCAGCTTTCGGAATTGAGCAGTTCGGCGTCCTTGGGGCTCGACATGTAGCCGAGTTCGATCAGCACCGAGGGCACGTCGGGCGCGCTCAGGACACGGAAACCGGCCGAGCGCAGCGGCACCTTGTGCATCTTGACCGAGCCGCCGAGCTTGTCGACGAGATTGCGCGCGAACACCGAGGAGAAGGTCCGGGTCTCGCGCCTGGCGAGGTCCATCAGGATGCCGGCGATGTCCTGCACGCCTTCGTCGGTCTCAAGCCCCGCGACGGCGTCGGCCTGATTCTCCTTCGCCGCCAGCCTGGCCGATTCGGCGTCGGTCGCGCGCTCGGAGCCGGTGTAGACGGTCGCCCCGCGCACCTCCTGCGCCTGCGTCAGCGAATCGGCATGGATCGAGATGAACAGATCGGCTCCGGCGGCCCGCGCGATCCTGACCCGCTCGGACAGCGAGACGAAGCGGTCGTCGTCGCGCGTCATCCGCACGACATAGCGCCCGCTCGCCTCCAGCCGCTGCCTGAGCGCGTTTCCGAAGGCGAGAACCACGGACTTCTCGGCGATCGAGGCCACCACCGCCCCCGGGTCGATGCCGCCATGGCCGGGGTCGATCACCACCACCTGCCGCGATGCGTCGGCGGGGGCCGCTGCGGCGCCGGCCGCGACCGGCGGGCCGCTGTCGCGCGCCTTCGCCGCCGCCTCGTCGGCGGCCGCCTGGAATTCCTTGCGGCTTGCCCGCCTGAGTTCGACAACCAGTTCGCCGAAGCCGCCGCGCAGCGTCCTCACCTCGGCCCTGGCGACGATCGCCGGCTGCGCCAGATCGAGGATGATTCGGGACCTGTCGGCGGTGAACAGCCCGAAGCGGAAAGCGCTGACGAAGCCGGCGCTGCGTCGGGCGCTGCCGGGTTGGACCTGAAAATTCACCGATGGCAGGTCGATGATCGCCCGTTCCGGGCCGGCGATCACCGCGGCCGAAACCTCGACCGGGCGCGACAGCGCCATCGTCAGCCGCACCGTCTCGCCGATCTGCTCGAGCCTGGCGTCGGTCGCGACCGGGAATTCGCTCTGCGGCCTGGGCGAGGCGGATGCCGGCGGCGCCATCGCCACGGACAGCGCCGTCAGGACCAGCGCCATCAGCGCCGCCGCGACGGAGCGGGATCGGCTGACGCCGGACACTGGTCTGGATCGCGTGGTCAGGAGCCTTGTCCCATCATCGGTCGGGAATGCTTAACCATAGGGGCGCGAACGCCTAACAGGCCGTTACCACGGACGCCGGCGCGGCGTGAACAGCCATGCCCTGTCCGGGATGCATTGGCGGCGCGATGTGACTTGCAAAACACGCCCGCCTGTCTGTAATGGAACGTGGTTGCATTGCGAGGCGGCCCATGGAGCGCATCCGGACCCGAGGGGCCGTCGGCGTCCGGGGCCAGCCCCAAGGCGATCGACCCATTCCGGGTTCGGCCGCCGCAAGTCAACCGCAAACGGATCGTCCGCAGACGGCCGAAGCCGGACGCGCCTGTATTCAGGCGTACGGCCGCGTCTTGCGAGCGTGCAATCGCGGCGTGCCCTGCAGTTCGTCAGGACGCGCCGCAGGTCGGGACATATGTCGGGGCATACGACGCCGCTTCACACAACGGTTTATCGTCTAGACCTGCGGGACCGCGCCGGGCTCCTTGCCCGCGCGGATTTCCCGAGCCGCCATCCTGTTCCGTCCCCTTCGTCCCTCCTGCAACATGCCGGCGCAAGCCGGCCTTCGCGCGGCGCCCCTGCCCGCGGCAGCGGATCGTTGTCCGCAGCCCGGCGGGTCCTGTCGGCGTGCGCGCCCATGGAAGACTCTGATGGCCAACAAGATGCTCATCGACGCCACCCACCCGGAAGAGACCCGGGTCGTGGTGGTCCGCGGTTCCCGCGTCGAGGAATTTGATTTCGAATCAGCCAGCCGCAAACCGCTGCGGGGCAATATCTACCTGGCGAAGGTGACGCGCGTGGAGCCTTCGCTCCAGGCCGCTTTCATCGAATATGGCGGCAACCGCCACGGTTTCCTGGCCTTTTCCGAAATCCACCCGGACTACTACCAGATCCCGATGGCCGACCGGCAGGCGCTGCTGGCCGAGGAGGCCCGCGCCGACCGCGAGGACGAGCGCGACGAGGAAAAGCGCGAGAAGCGCGGTCGTCGCGACCGTGGCCGCCGCGGCGATCGTGACGGCCGCGCCAAGAAGGCCGCCGGCGACGAAACCGTGACCGCCGAGGTCGAGACCGCCGGCGACGATGCGGAAGGCCGGATCGCAACCGAGGATCACGCCGGGACCGGGGACCATGTCGAGGCCGGGGACCGGATCGAGACCGACGGCAAGGAAGCCGCCATGGTCAGCGAGGGCGCCCCCGCCAATGGCGAGGAGTTCGCGCCGGCCGTCGCCGAATCCGCGAGCGAGGAGAGCGTCGGCAACGCACCGCCCCTCGGCTTCGAGACGCAAGCGACCGAGGCGTCCGAAGACGATGCCGATGCCGATGCCCGCGAGCCCGAATCCCGCAAGCGCGAGGCCCGCAAGCCTTCCGAGGCGGACGAGGACGGCGAGGACAACCACGACGACGCCGAGCACGAGGAGCCCGAGCAGCTCGGCGGCGGCGACGCGCTCGACGACATCCAGGAGCGCCCGCAGCGTCATTCGCGCCGCCAGTACAAGATCCAGGAGGTCATCAAGCGTCGCCAGATCATCCTGGTCCAGGTCGTCAAGGAAGAGCGCGGCACCAAGGGCGCGGCGCTGACCACCTATCTCTCGCTGGCGGGCCGCTATTCGGTGCTGATGCCCAACACCGGCAAGGGCGGCGGCATCTCGCGCAAGATCACCAATACGGAAGACCGAAAGCGTCTCAAGGAGATCGCCCAGGAGCTCGAGGTTCCCGACGGCATGGGCCTGATCCTGCGGACGGCCGGCGCCGCGCGCACCAAGGTCGAGATCAAGCGCGACTACGAATATCTGATGCGGATGTGGGAGAGCGTGCGCGAACTGACGCTGGCCTCCGTCGCGCCGGCGCTGGTCTATGAGGAGGGCAACCTCGTCAAGCGCTCGATCCGCGACCTCTACAACAAGGACATCGACGAGGTGCACGTCGCCGGCGACGAGGCCTATCGCGAGGCCAAGGACTTCATGCGGATGCTCATGCCGAGCCAGGCCAAGAGCGTGAAGGTCTATCGCGATCAGACGCCGCTCTTCGCCTCCTTCGGAGTCGAGAGCCAGCTCGACGCGATGTTCTCCAGCACGGTCACGCTGAAATCGGGCGGCTACATCGTCATCAACCAGACCGAGGCGCTGGTCGCGATCGACATCAACTCCGGGCGCTCGACCCGCGAGCACAACATCGAGGACACCGCCCTCAAGACCAATCTCGAAGCGGCGGAGGAGATTTCCCGCCAGCTGCGCCTGCGCGACCTCGCCGGCCTCATCGTGATCGATTTCATCGACATGGAGGAGAACCGCAACAACCGCGCCGTCGAGAAGAAGCTCAAGGACTGCCTCAAGGACGACCGCGCCCGCATCCAGGTCGGCCGCATCTCGGCCTTCGGCCTGCTCGAAATGTCGCGCCAGCGCATCCGCACCGGCGTGCTGGAGAGTTCGTCCGTGCCCTGCCCGCATTGCGCCGGCGCCGGCATGATGCGCTCGGCCGCGTCGGTCTCGCTGCAGATCCTGCGCGCGCTCGAGGAAAACCTGATCAAGGGCGCGTCGCACAACCTCATTGTCCGGACCCGGCCGGAGGTAGCGCTCTATGTCCTCAACCAGAAGCGCGCCCATCTGACCGATCTGGAGACGCGCTTCGGCATCGCGATCAGCGTCGCGGTCGATGCGACCCTGCTCGGCACGCGCTATTTCGAGGTCGAGCGCGGCGAGTTCGTCGGCAATGAGGGCCGGATCATCCCGGCCAGCGCCATGAAGGCCGAAGCCGTCCCCGCTGATCTCGACGACGAGGCGCTCGACGCCGCCGCCGAAGCCGAGGCGCTCGACGCGGAGGACGAGATCGGTGCGGATCCCGTGTCCGGCGAGGCCAGACCCGAGCGTGCGACCGAGCGTTCCGCTGATGGCGAGGCGCGCGGCGAAGGCGGTCGCAAGCGCCGGCGTCGCCGCCGGCGGCGGCGTGGCGGCGAGCGCGACGCCGATGGCGTGCGCCTCGACGGCGGCAGCGATGCCGAGGGCGACGAGGATGGCGAGGGCGACGAGGAGGATGGCGACGACAACGCCCGCGAGACATCCGAGATCGTCGCGCCGGCTCCGGCTGTCGACGAGCCGGCCGTGACCGAGGCGGCCGAGACCGACGCCGCATCCGAGGCCAAACCGCGTCGCGGCCGTCGCGGCGGCCGTGGCAGGTCCAAGGTTGACGCGGCCGAGGCGGATGCCCCGGCGGAAGCGGCCGTGATGGCTGAAACCGTCGAGACGGCAGCCGAACCGGTCGCCGACGAGGCGCCGGCAGCCGAGCCCGAGAAGCCCAAGCGCCGCACGCGCGCCAGGAAGGTGGTGGAGATCACGCAGGACGGCGCGGCGGCCGAGGCCGCTCCCGAGCCTGTCGCGGCCGCGCCCGGGACCAAATCCGTTCCGAAGACCAGGTCCCCGGCGACGAAGGCTGCCCCTGCGGCGAAGGCCGTCCCGGCGGCGAACTCCATGCCGGAGCCTGCTCCCGAGCCTGAGCCCGCCCCCGACCCGCGCGTGATCGAGGAGCCGGTCGCGGTCGTCCTGACCCCGCCCGACCCCGACCGCCCCAAGCGCGGCGGCTGGTGGAACAAGCTGGCCGGACGAGGCTGACGATCAGGCCGCTGCGGGAGACCGCAGCGGCCTTTTTCTTGAGGCGATGGGATCGATGCACGCCAAACGAATGGACGGAAAGACGCGGAACGTCTCGATGATCGCGCGCTCGTCAGGATCGCGAGGTCACGCGCGAAGGAGATTGGCATTCCGGTCGGCAGCGACGCTCTGCCCGGTCGACTGCCCCATCTCGAAACAGCCCAGCGGTTTGCCGGCCTGCAGAATCGCGACCGTCATTCCCGGCGTAGCGGCACCTATCTGACATAACGGTTGAGCCGGTCCGCTCACCCCGCCGCCGGCGCAAGCGGGATCGGCGGCGGCACGGCTGCGATGGCGGCTGCGGCGTCCTTCTGGCCGCCCTCGCCGCCGCGCACCGTTACCGCGTTGGAGGCGAAAGGCACGCCGGCCTCGTTCAGGCCGCGATAGACCCGCTTCAGAGCCTCGCGCTGCAGGGTCGAGGCGTGGTTCGGCTTGGCGGTGAATTTCAGCCGGATCACGATGGCCGAATCGGTGATGTCGGCGACGCCCTGCATCTTGAGCTGCGCGATGAAATGCGGGCCGAATTCGAGGTCTTCAAGTAGGGCCAGCCCCACCTTCTTGATGGTCTTGCGCGCCTTCTCGATATCGGCCGAATGGTCGAGCCGGACGTTGAACTTCACCGTCGCCCAGTCGCGGCTGGCGTTTGTGAGCGAGGCGATCTGGCCGAACGGCACGGTGTGGATCTGCCCGCTCTGGTGGCGCAGTTGCATCGAGCGCAGCGAGATTTTCTCGACCGTGCCTTTCAGGCGGCCGGTATCGACGTATTCGCCGATGCGAAAAGCGTCCTCCAGCATGAAGAAGAAGCCGGAGACGATGTCGCGAACCAGCGCCTGCGAACCGAAGGAAATGGCCAGGCCCAGAATGCCGAAGCCGGCCAAAAGCGGCCCGATATCGACGCCGAGGCGCGACAGCACGACGAGCCCCGTCAGGCCGATGACGGCTCCAAGGACGACACCGCGCATCACAGGGAGCACGGTCGCGAGCCTCGACGGGACGCTTTCCTCGAAGACCGCGTCCTCGTCGGCCGGGCCGCTGGCGGCGGGCTTTGGCGCATAGGCGTCGAAAAAGGAGCGCAGGAAGACGAGTGCGACCCAGCCGGCGAAGGCCAGCGCTGCGACGCCGCCGGCCTGCCGCATGAAGCCGGCGAACTCGACCGAACTGACCCCGAAGACGAAGCCGGCCCAGAGCCGCGCCATCACATAGAAACCGCCGGCCCAGACGATGCCGCCGGCCGCCGCCCGCAGCGCATGGCCGAGCGCCAGCGACAGCGGCGCGGGCGGGGCGATCGCCGCCTGCCGCGCCTGCGCGCAGGCGATCAGGCCGGTGACGCCGACCGCGATGACCGGCGCGAGCACGACGATGATCTGCGTCTGACCGGCGGCTTCCGCCCACCGGCCGCCATCGGCCATCATCGCCGCGGCGCGGCCGACCATCCAGATCACGATTGCGAACGCGATGTAGATCCACGGCGTCAGCGCGGCGAGGAGACGCAAGCCCGGACCCGGCGCCTCGCTGTGGCGCAGGACGAGCATCGTCAGGTCATGGCGCGCATCGATGAACCACCAGATCTTGTAGAGCGTGATCGCGAGCCCGCTCAGCGCAAACAGCCCGGTGACCGGCCCCGGTCCGCTGCCGACGCGCTGCGCCAGCATCACGCTTGTAATGATGATGGGCGTGGCGATGGCGTAGAGCGTCAGCAGGCAAAAGTGCCGCTCGGCGCGCGGCAGCGGCATCAGCCGCCGCTCCGGCGCGCCGGGCGCGAGCAGGAAGCGCCCGGTCGCGATGTAGGCCGCGCCGATCGCGGCCCCGTTGGCGGCGGTGCGGAAGGCGACCATGGCGAGGTCGTCCTCGGGCAGCCAGAGCTGCCGGGCGATGCGCGCGACGGCCAGAGCCAGCCCGATCGTCGCCAGATCCTGCAGCAGGCCGAAGCCCGACGCGATCAGGCGGGCTGTGAAAGCCTCGAACTGAGGGCGCAACCGGGGCGCGAACCAGCCGGCCGTGGCGCGGCGAAAGGCATAGGCCACGCCCAGCGCAAGCAGCACGGCTGCGAGGATACGCAGGCCCTCGCCCGGCCCGCTCGCGCCGTTCCGGTTCTGCGCCCATGCGCTCGCCCAGTCGCCGGGCAGGCGCGCGACCTGCGGAATCGCGGCGTTGCCGGCGTCGAAGCCCGCGACGAAGGCGTCCCAGATCGCATCGAGCCGGGACACCTGCGCCGGCTCGGGCGGGGGCATGGCGATGGGCGCGGTGCTCGCAGGCGCCGAGGCAACGGGCAAAGCCGCAACCTCGCCGGCGATGCGGACCTCCACCCTGCGCCCGCCGGTCGAGAGAGCCTCGACCAGTTTGCGCACCGTCTCGGACGATTCATCGCCCTTCAGGGAGAGCGTCACCGGCTGGTCGGCCTGCGCCAAAGCGGGCGACGCGGACAGCGGCGGCAAGCCTGCGAGCGCGAGCGCCAGCCAGACGATCTTCAACGCGGACAGGGTATCGGCAAGGCGCATCGCGCGTCTCCGCAGGCGGTCTATGCGCGAGGATGTGGGGCGCGCGTCGCGCTGGCAAGCGCCCGGCGTCAGCGCCGCTGCATCCAGCCGCCGAGCCGCGTCACCGCCTCCTCGCATTCGGCCAGCGAGCCGGCGAAGGACAGCCTGACCGTGCGCGCGCCCCGGCCCTCGTCGAAATCCAGCCCCGGCGTGATCGCAACGTGACTCTGTTCCAGAACACTCCTGCAGAACTGCATGGAATCGTTGGAATACCGCCCGATGTCACAATAGATGTAGAAGGCTCCGTCCACCGGCAGGAAGTCGCCGAGCCCGATCTCCGGCAGCGCCTTGAGCAGATAGGCGCGGTTCTGTGCATAGCCGGCCTTGATCGCCTCGCATTCGGCGGCCGCGGCAAAGGCCGCCTCGCCCGCGACCTGGCTGAGATAGGGCACCGAGATCGAGAAATTCTGCTGCAGCCGCTCGATCGTGCGGACCATCCGTTCGGGCACGACGAGCCAGCCGACGCGCCAGCCGGTCATGCAGTAATATTTCGAGAACGAGTTGACGATGATCGCGTCCGGGTCGGCGGCGAGCGCCGTCGTCGCCGGTTGCTCATAGGTCAGCCCGTGATAGATCTCGTCGGAGATGTACCACAGCCCGAGCCGCCGGCACTCCGCCGCGACCGCCGCGATCGCCTCGGGCGTCATCACCACGCCCGTCGGGTTGGCCGGGCTCATCGTCAGCACGCCGGCGAGCGGCTTGTCCGCATGGGCCTTCGCGATCAGCTCCGGCGTCAGCGCGAAACGCGTCTCGGGTCCAACCTCGACCGCCACCGGCTCCAGGCCCAGCGCGATCAGGATGTTGCGATAGGCCGGATAGCCGGGCGCGGTGATCGCGACCCGCGCGCCCGGCTGGAAGCAGGCCAGAAACGCCAGGATGAACCCGCCCGACGAGCCGGTCGTCACCACGACTTGGCTTGCCGCCACGCTGACGCCATAGGCGTCGAGATAGTGACGCGCGATGGCCTCCCGCAGCGAATCCGTGCCCAGCGCCTGGGTGTATCCGATCCGGCCATGCTCCAGCGCGCGCGATGCGGCCGCCCGGATCGAGGCCGGCGTCGGGGCCGATGGCTGGCCGACCTCCATATGGATGACCGAGCCGCCGGTGCGCTCGATCGCGGCCGCCTGGTTCATCACGTCCATCACGATGAAGGGCGAAACGGCCTGCGCGCGGGCGGCGAGCAACGGCTGGACGGCTGGGCGAAGAACGGACGGGCTCATGCCGCCGGACCTAGCCCGCCGGACACCGGCCCGCAACCATGTGAATTGACGTGACCGGCTCGACGGTCGAGAAGCGAACCCGAAACGGTCTTTCGCCCCCCATGGCGACCCCGAAAGGACAACGACATGACGCTCGCGACCCTGCCCCGCCTGGCGCGCGGCCTCAGCCTTGCCGCCGGCATGGCGCTGATGCTCTCGGGCGCGCCCGCGCAGGCCCAGTCGCTGACGCCGGACCAGAAGAAGGCCGTCACCGACCTGATCCGCGAGACGCTGATCAGGAACCCCGAGATCATCCAGGAGGCGCTGGTCGAACTGGAGCGCCGCAACACGGTCGCGCAGGCGCAGGCGCAGCGCTCGGCCGTCTCCGCCGAGAAGGCCCGGCTGGTCGATCCCGCCACCTCGGTGATCGTCGGCAACCCGCAGGGCGACGTCACCATCGTCGAGTTCATGGATTACAATTGCGGCTTCTGCAAAAGGGCGATGGAAGACGTCCGGACGCTGGCCAAGAACGACCCCAAACTGAAGATCGTCATCAAGGACTTCCCGATTCTCGGCCCCGATTCGGTCGAGGCCAGCCGCGTCGCGCTCGCCGTCAGGAGCCAGTTGCAGGGCCAGAAATACTTCGATTTCCACGCGAAGCTGATGGCCACCAAAGGCCGCATCAACGCCGCCAAGGCGCTCGAGGTCGCAAAGGAAGCCGGCGTCGACGTCGAGCGCGCCAAAAAGGAGATGGAAGGCCCGGCCGTGCGGGCGGCGATCGAGGACACGGTCGCGCTCGGCGACCGGCTCGGCCTCACCGGCACCCCGGCCTTCATCCTCGGCGACGAGGTGGTGTTCGGCGCGGTCGGCCCCGGCCCGCTCAAGGTCAAGATCGAGTCGCTGCGCAAATGCGGCAAGACCGAGTGCAGCGGCTGAGGGCGTCTCGGCTGCCTTTGGTTGAGGAAGCGCGGGGAACCCCTCTCCTGTAAGGAGAGGGGCAGGGGTGAGGTGACGGACGTTTCGAGATTGTTTTGAACGGATGCGCGGAAAGGATTCACGCAACTGGTTGGTGGGCCGACCCCTCACCCTGCCCTCTCCCTCCGGGAGAGGGTCCCCGCGCTCTACAGTCCAAAGAGTGCGCTGAAGGCTTCCCCTTATGCGTAACAGCGGCTATTGAACCGGCCTCTGCCGCCCGCGTGCGGCGCTGGAATCAACGCGCGCCATGGTCGCCGTCCACGTTCTCAACGGGCCCAATCTCAACCTGCTCGGCGCCCGCGAACCCGCCACCTATGGCGCGGTGACGCTGGCCGGCGTCGAGGAGCGGCTGAAGGCGAAGGCCGCGGCCGCAGCCGTCGAACTCGTCTTCCGCCAGACCAATTACGAGGGCGAGCTCGTCACCTTCATCCAGCAGGCGGGGCTGGCCGGCGCGGGCGTCATCATCAATGCCGGGGCCTACACCCACACCTCTGTCGCGCTGCGCGACGCGATCAAGGGGACCGATGCGCTCGCCATCGAGGTCCATGTCTCGAATGTCCATGCCCGCGAGGCGTTCCGGCACCATTCCTACATGGCGCCGGTCTGCGTCGGCGTGATCTGCGGCTTCGGCGTGGCCAGCTACGACCTCGCTTTCGACGCGATCGTGCCGCTTCTGGAGAAGCGCGCCGCGAAACCAACCGGCTGAACCGCCGGTATCCACAACTCAGGGACCGCGCCGCCGCGCTGGCGCGCGCCCCAGGACCACGAAGACGGTGACACCGCCATGGCGACCAAGAGCCCGATCGATCCCGAACTCGTGCGCGAACTGGCGCAGCTCCTCAACGAGACCGACCTGACCGAGATCGAGGTCGAGAAGGGCGATCTGCGCGTGCGCGTCGCCCGCACCATCACCGCGACGGTGCAGGTCCCGGCCGCCGCCGCGCCGGTCATGATGGCCGCGCCCGCTACGGTCGCTGCACCTGTCGAGGGCAAGCCTACGGCCGCCCATCCCGGCGCGGTGACCTCGCCGATGGTCGGCACCGCCTATCGCCGCCCCTCGCCCGATTCCAAACCCTTCGTCGAGATCGGCTCGGTGGTGAAGGTCGGCGAGCGTGTGCTGCTGGTCGAGGCGATGAAGACCTTCAACGATATCGTCGCCCCGCGCGCCGGCACCGTCACCGCCATCCTCGTCGAAGACGGCCAGCCCGTCGAATATGGCGAGCCGATGCTGGTGATCGAGTGAGCGCGCGCGAAAGCTTCAAGATGTTCGACAAGATCCTGATCGCCAACCGGGGCGAGATCGCGCTGAGGGTGCTGCGCGCCGCAAAGGAGCTCGGCATCGCCACGGTGGCGGTCCATTCCACCGCCGACGCCAACGCCATGCATGTGCGCCTCGCCGATGAGAGCGTCTGCATCGGCCCGCCGCCTGCCCGCGAGAGCTATCTCAACATTCCCGCCCTGATCGCAGCCTGCGAGATCACCGGGGCCGACGCGGTCCATCCCGGCTACGGCTTTCTGTCGGAGAACGCCCGCTTCGCCGAAATCCTGGAGCGGCACAACATCGCCTTCATCGGTCCCAAGGCCGAGCATATCCGCAGCATGGGCGACAAGATCGAGGCCAAGCGCACCGCCAAGGCGCTCGGCATCCCCTGCGTGCCGGGCTCCGAGGGCGGCGTCACCGACGATGCAGAAGCGCTGCGCATCTGCGCGGAGATCGGCCTTCCCGTCATCATCAAGGCGGCGTCCGGCGGCGGCGGCAAGGGCATGAAGGTCGTCCGAGCTGAGGACGAACTGTCGGTCGCGCTCTCGACGGCGCGCACCGAGGCCAAGGCCAATTTCGGCGACGACGCGGTCTACATCGAGAAATACCTCGAGAAGCCGCGCCATATCGAGATCCAGATCCTCGGCGACGGCAAGGGCCGGGCCATCCATCTGGGCGAGCGCGACTGCTCGTTGCAGCGCCGCCACCAGAAAGTCTGGGAGGAAGGCCCCTCGCCCGCGCTCAACGCCGGCGAGCGCGACCGCATCGGCGCGATCTGCGCGCAAGCCATGGCCAAGCTCGGCTATCTCGGCGCGGGCACGATCGAGTTCCTCTACGAGGACGGCGAGTTCTACTTCATCGAAATGAATACCCGCATCCAGGTCGAGCATCCGGTCACCGAAATGATCACCGGGATCGACCTCGTCAACGAGCAGATCCGGATCGCGGCCGGCGCAGCCCTCTCGATCGAGCAGAAGGACGTGGTCATCGAGGGCCACGCTATCGAGTGTCGCGTCAATGCCGAGCATCATGCGACCTTCCGCCCTTCGCCGGGCAGGATCGCCTCCTTCCACACGCCGGGCGGGCTCGGCGTTCGCGTCGATTCGGCCGCCTATCAGGGCTATGTCATCCCGCCGCATTACGACTCGCTGGTCGGCAAGCTGATCGTGCATGGCCGCAACCGGGCCGAATGCCTGATGCGGCTGCGCCGCTCGCTCGACGAGTTCGTCGTCGACGGCGTCGATACGACGCTGCCGCTGTTCCGCACGCTGGTGCGCAACCAGGACATCCTCAACGGCGACTACAACATCCACTGGCTGGAGAAGTTTCTGGCCGCCGGCGGCATGGGCGAGGGCTGAGGGCTGGGCATTTCCCTTCTCCCCTCGGGGGAGAAGGTGGCAGCGCGAAGCGCTGACGGATGAGGGCCGTGCCGATGCTCAACCGGCAAGGCCCTCATCGAGACCATCCGGCCCTCATCCGACCCTGCTCCGCAGGGCCACCTTCTCCCCCGAGGGGAGAAGGAAACGTTCCGTTTGACTCTCTCCCCCCGCCGCGCTCCCCTGCCCGCATGAAGGCCCGCTCCGTCCCGATCCGCTCGCCGATGATCACGCCTGAGGTGATGCTGCGCGCCTATGGCGCCGGCATCTTCCCGATGGCCGAGAGCGCCGATGATCCCAGCCTTTTCTGGGTCGAGCCGGAGCTGCGCGGTGTCATCCCGCTGGAGCGCTTCCATCTGCCCGCGCGGCTGGCCCGCACCGTGCGCGCGGACCGTTTCGAGATCAGGATCGACAGCGAGTTCGACCATGTCATAGCAGCCTGCGCCGAGGCGAAGCCGGATCGGCCCGAAACCTGGATCAACGCCCGCATCCGCGAGATTTTCGGCGAGCTGTTCCGGCTCGGCCATGTCCACACCGTCGAGTGCTGGCGCGACCACCGCCTCGTCGGCGGGCTTTACGGCCTCGTTCTGGGCGGGGCCTTCTTCGGCGAATCGATGTTCCATCGCGAGACCGACGCCTCGAAGGTCGCGCTGGTGCATCTCGTGGCGCGGCTCAGGCGCGGCGGCTTTTGCCTGCTCGACGCGCAGTTCCAGACCGGCCACCTCGCGCAGTTCGGCACCATGGAGGTGCCGCGTCTGGCCTATCAGAGCTTGCTGGAGGCCGCCGTGGCGCGGCGCGGCGAGTGGTGGAGCTGGCCGCGCGGCATAAGTCCCAGCGGCGCTGCTGCGCTCGCGGAATTCGCATAACCTTAGGCCGCGCTCAGCCGCCGCCCGTCGTCCGGTCAGGCAACCCGCCACCCCCGGGCACGGGGTTGGTCGGAAAGAAGCGCTGGCTCGGCGCCTGGCGCGGCGCGACCGGCACGCCCTGCTGCGGCAGCACGTCGATGCGCCCGCCCGGCGCGAGCGGGGCTGGCGGCGGCTGGTTGACGTCGCGCGCCGGCTGCGTGCGCGGCCGGCGCGGCTCCTCGGCGACCGGAGCCTCTGGCTCCTTGGGATCGACGATCAGTTCGGTGCCGCCTTTGCAGTCGGTCAGCCAGACATCGTAGATCGCGTGCTCGACGCCATGCAGTCCTGGGCTTGCGGCATACATCCAGCCGGTGAAGATGCGCCGGTACTCGTTGCTGAAGGTCACCTCGTCGACCTCGGTGAAGGTCGTGGTCTGGGGGGCTTCTGTCGGGGGTCGCGTCCAGCAGACGCGCGGCGTCAGTTGCAGCGCGCCGAACTGCACCGTCTCATCCACCGCAACCTCGAAGGAGATGATCCGGCCGGTGATCTTGTCGAGCCCGGCGAAGACGGCGGTCGGATTGCGGATGCGGTCGGCAGCGGCGGGGCCGGCGAGCGCCAGAAGGGCGAAGGCGGCGAAAGCGGCGGACGATATGCGATGCGAGGGCATGCGGAGCCAGCGATTCGTTCCAGCGGCGACGCCGCGATGCGGGCGCAGTAACACGCCAATCGCAGCGGAAAAAGGGCGATGGAGACCGCAAACAGGATGCGTTTACCGTCCCGGCGTCCAGGCCTCGTAGTCGCCCGTCGCGACCGGGCGCTCGCCCTCCGCCAGCGTCGAGCCCTGCGGGCGGTAGGCCAAGGCCGTGCCGGTCCAGTTCTGCTGATGCGGCGCCTGCCATTCTCGCGGCTCATAGCGCTCCTCGGAGGGGGCGATATCGACCGTGTGGTGCAGCCAGCCGTTCCAGCCCGGCGGCACCTTCGAGGCCTCCGCCTCGCCATTGTAGACGACCCAGCGGCGCTGGATGCCGAGCGCCTTGTCCTTCTCGCCGCCTCGCGTGCGGTAATAGACGTTGCCGAACTCGTCCTCGCCGACGCGCTCGCCCTTGCGCCAGGTGTGGAAGCGCGTGCCGATGGTCTGGCCGTTCCACCAGGTGAAGATCTGCAGCAGCAAAGGCTTCATGGGTTCTCGCCCGTCGCAAGGTCGCTCGCGCGACTTATGAAGCGCGCAAGGGGGGCTGTCCAGCCTGCCGGGGCCGGCTCGATGCGCGCCGAAATGCCGCCATGATTCGGCCGCGATTCGGCAATGCGACTGCAACCTCGCCGCGAGCGCCAAGAGCGCGCGGTTTCAAGCACTTGACCTCGGCGCCGCAGAGATCGCTTCCGCGACCTGCCGCTGGGTCGCCGGTCTTGACCGAACGGAAACCATGATCGCTGGCATTTTTGCCACTTCCCCTGCCCCGACCCTGTGTCAGATTGGCTTGCGGCAAGGGATTCCGCGCGCGATTCCCAAGGCTTAGCCGACGCCTTGAAACTTATCCCCACTACTCACACCTTCTACCAGATGTCGTGTCCACAGGCGTTGCCGCGCACTAATCCTTGACGTCGCGGCCCATTCGGGACTAGTTTTTGTCAGTCGCGTGACGGCTGGCGGAGACGCCCGATCGACACCCGCAGATTGAGTTTCCGTAAGGGGTCGAGGCCATCACCGCAGCACGCCGGCACAGGCGGCGGCGCGCGATCGTCTGCGGACCCTTGCGGCCGCAACCGGACGATACAGGGCGGCACGAACCGCTCTGGCGTCCACAGGGCGCCAAACCGAGTTGGGCTGACATCAGGAGCCGGTGAGCAACCGGCCGCGCGAGGCATGTTCATGCCCGCGGCACAGGATTGAGGGCAGACGATCATGCGCATCGAGCGCCGCTACACCACCGCCGGCCAGTCGCCTTACGCCGCGATTCCGTTCCGCTCCGCCGTCAGCGAGATCCGCAATCCCGACGGCTCGATCGTGTTCCGGCTGGAGGGCATCGAGGTGCCCGACGCCTGGTCGCAGGTCGCCAGCGACGTGCTCGCGCAGAAATATTTCCGCAAGGCCGGCGTGCCGGCCGCTCTGAAAAAGGTCGAGGAGAACGACGTTCCCTCCTTCCTGTGGCGCTGCGCGCCCGACGAGGCGGCGCTGGCCTTGCTCCCAGAGAAGGAGCGCTACGGCTCGGAAATCTCGTCGAAGCAGGTCTTCGACCGGCTCGCCGGCTGCTGGACCTATTGGGGCTGGAAGGGCGGCTACTTCTCTTCCGAAGAGGACGCGCACGCCTTCCACGACGAACTGCGCTTCATGCTCGCCATGCAGATGGTCGCGCCGAACTCGCCGCAATGGTTCAACACCGGCCTGCACTGGGCCTATGGCATCGACGGGCCGAGCCAGGGCCATTTCTACGTCGACTTCAAGACCGGCAAGCTCGTCAAGTCGAAGTCGAGCTACGAGCACCCGCAGCCCCATGCCTGCTTCATCCAGGGCGTGCAGGACGACCTCGTCAACGAGGGCGGCATCATGGACCTCTGGGTCCGCGAGGCGCGCCTGTTCAAATACGGCTCCGGCACCGGCTCGAACTTCTCGATGCTGCGCGGCGAAGGCGAGAAGCTCGCCGGCGGCGGCCGCTCGTCCGGGCTGATGTCCTTCCTCAAGATCGGCGACCGCGCGGCCGGCGCGATCAAATCGGGCGGCACCACGCGCCGCGCCGCCAAGATGGTGGTGGTCGATGTCGATCACCCCGACATCGAGACCTATATCGACTGGAAGGTCCGCGAGGAGCAGAAGGTCGCGGCGCTGGTGACCGGCTCGAAGGTTGTCCAGAAGCACATGAAGGCCGTGATGAAGGCCTGCGTGAACTGCGACGCCGATGGCGACGCCTGCTTCGACCCGGAGAAGAACCCGGCGCTGAAGCGCGAGGTCAAGCTCGCCCGCAAGGCTATGGTGCCCGACAATTACATCAAGCGCGTGATGCAGTTCGCCAAGCAGGGCTACACCGAGATCAAGTTCGACATCTACGACACCGACTGGGATTCGGAGGCCTATCTCACCGTCTCGGGTCAGAACTCGAACAACTCGGTCTCGCTGACCGACGATTTTCTGCGCGCCGTCGAGACCGATGGCGACTGGAACCTGACCGGCCGCACCACCGGCAAGGTGATGAAGACGCTGAAGGCCCGCGACCTCTGGGAGAAGATCGGCTACGCCGCCTGGGCCTCGGCCGATCCCGGCCTGCACTTCAACACCACGATGAACGACTGGCACACCTGCAAGGCCTCGGGCCGCATCCGCGCGTCCAATCCCTGCTCGGAATACATGTTTCTGGACGACACCGCCTGCAACCTGGCGTCCGCCAACCTGCTGCAGTTCTACGACCGGGACGCCAAGGCCTTCGACGTCGCCGCTTACGAGCATCTCTGCCGGCTCTGGACGATCGTGCTCGAAATCTCGGTCACGATGGCGCAGTTCCCGAGCCGCGAGATCGCGGAACTCTCCTATGAATACCGCACGCTCGGCCTCGGCTACGCCAATATCGGCGGCCTCCTGATGACCATGGGCCTCGGCTATGATTCGGACGAGGGCCGCGCGCTCGCCGGCGCGCTGACCGCCGTGATGACCGGCGTCTCCTATGGAACTTCGGCCGAGATGGCGGGCGAGCTCGGCCCCTTCCCGGGCTACAAGAAGAACGCGAGCCACATGCTGCGCGTCATCCGCAATCATCGCACCGCCGCGCATGGCATGGCCTCCGGCTATGAGGGGCTGGAAGTCACCCCCGTCCCGCTCGACCATGCGACGCTGGCGCGCCTCGGCGGCTCGTCCGCCCTGCTCTCCCAGCGCGCCAAAGCGACCTGGGACCAGGCGCTGGCGCTCGGCGAGACCCATGGCTACCGCAACGCCCAGTCGACCGTGATCGCGCCGACCGGCACGATCGGCCTCGTGATGGATTGCGACACCACCGGCATCGAGCCCGATTTCGCGCTGGTCAAGTTCAAGAAGCTCGCCGGCGGCGGCTATTTCAAGATCATCAATGCGGCTGCGCCAGACGCGCTGCGCGCGCTCGGCTATCGCGAGGCCGACATCGCCGAGATCGAGGCCTATGCGGTCGGCCACGGCTCGATGGCGCAGGCCCCGGGCGTCAACCACGGCTCGCTGCGTGCGCGCGGTTTCCCGCAGGACAAGATCGACGCGGTCGAGAAGGACCTCAAGGCCGCCTTCGACATCAAGTTCGTCTTCAACAAATGGACGCTTGGCGAGGATTTCCTCGTCAACACGCTCAAGGTCCCGGCCGAAAAACTGGCCGAGCCCACCTTCGAGCTGCTGCCGTTCCTCGGCTTCTCGAAGGCCGAGATCGAGGCCGCCAACGTCCATGTCTGCGGAGCGATGACGCTGGAGGGCGCGCCGCACCTTCGCCCTGAGCATTACAACGTCTTCGATTGCGCCAATCCCTGCGGGCGCATCGGCAAGCGCTATCTCTCGGTCGAGAGCCATATCCGCATGATGGCCGCCGCCCAGCCCTTCATCTCGGGCGCGATCTCCAAGACCATCAACATGCCCAACGACGCCACGGTCGAGGACTGCAAGAGCGCCTATATGCTCTCCTGGAAGCTGGCGCTGAAGGCCAACGCCCTTTACCGCGACGGCTCGAAGCTGTCGCAGCCGCTGAACTCGGCCCTGATCGCCGACGAGGACGACGAGGACGACGCCGTCGAGGCGCATCACCAGATGCCGATGGCGGCGCGCACCACGCAGCTCACGGAAAAGATCGTCGAGCGCATCGTCGAGAAGGTCGTGCGCGAGCGCGAAAAAATGCCGAGCCGGCGCACCGGCTACATCCAGAAGGCGGTCGTCGGCGGCCACAAGGTCTATGTCCACACCGGCGAGTATCCGGACGGACGCCTCGGCGAGATCTTCATCGACATGCACAAGGAGGGCGCGGCCTTCCGGGCGATGATGAACAATTTCGCCATCGCGGTCTCGCTCGGCCTGCAATACGGCGTGCCGCTGGAGGAGTATGTCGAGGCCTTCACCTTCACCCGCTTCGAGCCCTCGGGCTTCGTGCAGGGCAACCAGTCGATCAAGAACGCGACCTCGATCCTCGACTACGTCTTCCGCGAGCTGGCGATCTCCTATCTCGGCCGGCACGAGCTCGCCCATGTCGACCCGAGCGAAATCGGCCATGACGTGATCGGCGGCGGCGTCGACCAGGACAAGGGCCCGGCGGCCTCGGCCCCGATCACCACCTCGCCCCTGGCCTCGACGGGCTTCCGCCGCGGCAAGCCGATGAATTTTCACGCCATCCAGGGCGGGGCCGGCTTCGCGACCGGCACGGAAACCGTGGCGCGCGGCGGCAGCAACGTCACCGCCTTCGCCACGGCGGGCGCGACCGCGCTGAAGCAGGAGCCGCAGGCCTATGGCGAGGCGGAGATGGCCAGGCTCGGCTTCGCCGCGCCTGCCGCCCAGCCGAGCGCATCGGAACGCCGCGCCGAGGCGATCATGAAGGGCTATGTCGGGGATTCATGTGGCGAGTGCGGGAACTTTACGCTCGTGCGGAACGGGACGTGTCTGAAGTGCAACACGTGCGGGAGCACGACGGGGTGTTCGTGAGCAACCGTTCGGCATTTTACTAACGAAAGCACAACTGCATGGGTTGGTCCCGAGTCGATTGGGCTGTAGTTACCGCCACTCTACTTGGGCCCATTTTTGCAGTTGTTATTACTCTGTGGCACTAGAGGCGCGAAAGGATCGTACGTGGTCGTGTAGATCTGTTTGCGTCGATGATGCGCTCACGTAGGCATCCTCTGTCAGCCGATTTTGTACAATCTCTCAATTTGGTCCCGATTCATTTCTATTCAAAACATCAGGTTATGGAGAAATACTCAGCTCTGATGAAGATATACGACGATAATGGATGGCGAAGTGATAGAGAAACAGTAATAAAACTCAATGATAGCTGCAATACGGCGATCGCTTATCTTCTTCATTCTATGGGTCAATCGCTCGGCGTGAACATTGAACAGATTCAGATTCTCAAAGGCGGATATGCCCCTCAAGGGTGGGCCGACGAAGAGGAACTCACCAGAAGGTTGAGGCTGTCTTTGCTACAAATGCTCGACGGAACCAAACCGCTCCCCGTAGCAGTCACTCACGCTGAGCCAGATACAAAGCAATAGTCGGAGGCACCTGCCTTCTCGACAAGATCGGTGAGGCGTCGCAAGACGTGGATGGTCGGGACGAGCCCGACCATGATGGAGCGCGGCGCGCGTCTTCCTTCTCCCCTCGGGGGAGAAGGTGGCAGCCCGCAGGGCTGACGGATGAGGGCCGACCCGGCGCAGCCGGGTCGGATGAAATACGCCGGCAATCCGCCGACGCAAGAGCGTCGCC
>JAESGD010000134.1_pt1 | contig 29049 bp, 27 predicted proteins | sample 9269581 | NCBI WGS metagenome assembly JAESGD01 (sample SAMN14515903, study PRJNA621661) | algae metagenome | isolation source: Cyanomargarita calcarea GSE-NOS-MK-12-04C and co-occurring heterotrophs from... | place: USA: Grand Staircase Escalante National Monument, Utah | collected 2007-12-30 | reverse complement strand
GCTTGGATGACTTTCAGACGGAGGTCGTAACTGTAGGGTTTGGGCATCGAAATAAATGCGATCGCACGTAAGGAGCATTTGGGATTACTTCCAGTTTATACCATAACCGCCTTGGCGGTTGCTATAATATCAGTTACCCCTTCCCTTAATTTTTCTATCAGTGTCTTTAAACGTCCGGGGTGAACTCCATTTTCTGGTTCCTCAAAACATATTAAACCACGATGTTTTGGGTCATACAAAAGAACTAAGAGCGCTACTAAGCGCAAAGTCCCATCAGAGACAACACGAGAGCTAAAGGTTACACCATCTCGATAACCAATTTCAATTTGATACTCTTTATTTTTCTTGTCTAAGGAAATATCTAAATCAACCACCCCCGGAACTAAAGAAGTCAACGCAGCCGCAATCTCAGCGATCGCTCCTTTGGGTTGGTTTACAGTTGCTGTTTCAGCTTGTATTCTCGATAACACAGTAGCCAGATTTGCTCCATCTGGTTCCAATTCCAATGCAGCAGTAGTGGGACTGGGACGACGTAGAGAAGCAGGGTCAAGTTGGAGAAAATGCCACGATCGCATTTCCTCCCGAATGGCATAAAGATGAGGATATTCGACACTAGTGATACTGGAAAGTACTGTGGCTTCAGCATTAGTCGTTTTTATCGTGCGACCAACCGCCTTTCCATCTGGCATAATATCAAAGGTACGTTTTCCACCTGTCTCCGTTGTGGTTAGCCAAGCTTTATGTTGTCCATATTTCAGAAAAGCTTGCCTAAATTGCGGTGATGTTTCTCTTCCTTGTAACCATAAATCCCTTTCTTCTGATATTGGTAGTGCTGCTTCCTTAACTACAACCAGCCTTTCTATGCCAAGATAATCTTGCTGCAATTGAATTTCTACCTCGTAACGCACGCGAGAGTGAGAAATTTTCACCGTCTCCTCCCAAGGGTCGCGTACTTCGGGAGCTAAAAGTAATTCAACAGCAAAAGTCATCCGGCTGCTTCTTGAACCGTCAGCTAGTAAGCGAAATAACTCCACAGGTTCACCACGCAAACCTCTAACAGCAGAACGCAGGTCATGGACAGCTAAATTTGCCATTAATCGAATCACATCAAATAGGTTAGACTTGCCAGAAGCATTCAGTCCCAAAATTACCTGCAAACTTCCCAAATCTAGAGCAAATTCCTCAAAAGTTTTAAAACCATCTATTTCAATACGGGTCAACATTGTATTTACTTGAGGAGGAGGGAGCAAGTCAAACTAACATTTCCGACTTAATTATGCGTCCAACTACACAACGCTACAATACTACAACGTGACAACATAAAAGCGATGGTCGTTGAGTGACAGGACTTACGATATTGTCACAAATCATCGAAGGGAAGAGACGCTACAAACAAACCTTAATAAACCTTTGCAGTATTTATCCTTTGCGTCACACACCTGAAGGTTATTAATATGCAAGTTACGTAAGTCCTAACTAAGAGCACCCCCTCCCCCCTGTTGTTGTCCAAACAAATATTGTAGTATTCTTTGATTTTCGGTTTGCAGTCCTCGAACTTCGGCTTGCATCTCTCGAATAATTGCTCTGTCTTGCTCAGCTTGTGTCCTGTCCTGTTGCAATTCTTCAACAAAATCACCAATTACACCAACCAAATAGCTAGCGCTTTCCTGTAGTTGTCGGCTGGATTCGGCAAAACCTTGCTCCATCTGAGTAGTAAGTTGGATTATGGCATCAGCGTTAGCTTGTTGTGATGAGCGTAATTCGCTTATGGCATCAGCGTTAGCTTGTTGTGATGAGCGTAATTCGCTTATAGCCTCAGCGTTAGCTTGTTGTGATGAGCGTAATTCGCTTATGGCATTTGTGTTAACTTGCTGTTGTTGCGATACCTGGTCTAACCGGGTTGCCGTCGATAACAAAATATTTTCAATCTGGTCTAGCCTGCTTTCGCCACTTTGAGTCATACTTGCCCTTCCCCCTGTGCCCCAACAAGAAAATCTAAAACCCGGTCAACAAATAAAAAGTGAATTTTAATTTTACCAAAGTTAACAGATATTGGTCTTTTTGAAAACTGGCTTTTTCGTCCGATTGCCTTTTTCTCGTTGGATTATCCAGTTCCAAGCGGCATAATGCGCCGTAGCGTTTACCTTTTGCGATAATAATGAAGCCCTGAGATAACAAGCCTGGATATTGGGAGACTGTTCGATGACGGGGAATATTGCTGATAAACAACTGTCGAAAATAGTCCTAAAAGGTTTCAAGTCTATTGCGACCTGCGACCTCGAACTCTCCAAACTGAATGTGTTGATTGGCGCGAATGGGGAGGGTTCTCCGTAGACAAACGTGGACAGCCGTATTTTGGAGATCCAAAAATTTAGACGACTTTTTTCGTTGACGGCTGTCCACGTTTGTCAAGGTAAAGTGTAGCGGGCGGGTAAATCCAATTTTATCGGCTTTTTTCGCATGGTGCAACAGTTACTCGACCTGAATCTGCAAGTGTTTGTCAGCCGTGAGGGTAGTCCCGATGCCCTGTTGTACTTTGGGCGGAAAACCACGGAACAATTGGAGTTTCAGTTATATTTCGGTCATAACGGGTATTTTGCGACCCTAGAACCAACCCAGGATAACCGCTTAATGTTTGCGAGGGAATCCTTCTGGTGGAATATGAATGGTGAGCGTGAAATAGGGAAGGGGCATCTTGAGACGCTGGCTCTAAGCGGTACTGGGACAAAAATTGATAGTTACGTGGTGCCTGTCATGAAACAATGGCGGGTTTACCATTTTCATGACACCAGTGATAGCGCGTATGTAAAGCAGCCGCACGGTATCAATGATAATGCATACCTGCGTCCCGATGCGCGTAATCTTGCAGCCTTCCTCTATCTGTTGCGTGATAGCTACCCAACATCCTATCAGAAAATCGTCAAAACCATCCGCCTTGTTGCCCCGTTCTTTGGGGATTTTTACCTACGTCCTTCCCCACAAAACAAGGAGGTTATCGAACTCGAATGGTTCGAGCGGGGGCAGGATATTCCCTTTAAAGCGCATGTGCTTTCCGATGGCACCCTACGTTTTATGTGTCTGGCAACGGTTTTTTTACAACCCGAAGAGCTTCAGCCGGAGACAATTCTGGTTGATGAGCCGGAATTGGGTCTCCATCCCTATGCCATCACTGTCCTGGCTTCGTTGATACGTACTGCTTCCAAACAGGTAATTGTTTCAACCCAGTCCGTGGAATTGCTTAATGAGTTTGATGCTGCGGATATCATTGTTGTTGACCGATTGGAGGGGCGTTCTTCGCTTCGCAGATTGAATGAGCAGGAGTTGGAGGGATGGCTTGAGGACTATAGCCTGGGCGAGTTGTGGAAGAAGAACGTCCTGGGTGGGAGGCCTTCACGATGATTCGAGTCAATGTTTTTGTTGAGGGGCAAACCGAGGAAACGTTCGTTAGGGAACTGCTCTACGGGTATTTTCAAGAGAAAAATATATACCTCAACCCGATTCTAGTGAGAACTAGTGCAACGGGGAAGGGTGGTGTGGTGAGTTATGCGAAAATCAAGCCGCAACTACATCGCAAGTGCCTTGAAGACAGAAGGGCAATTGTCACCACAATGTTTGATATGTACGCGTACTCTACCTACTTTTAGGTTAGTACAGTTTTGCATTAATTCGTAGCGTTTTTAAACGCAGAGGGTCGCTGAAGAAAGCGCAGAGGTACGCAGAGTTTTTTTAAGAGGATTCGCTACGAATTTATGAAATTGTGTACTTAGACTGATTCCATAGTAAAGGCTTTTAGGTTATGTTGGTGAAAGCAGTGCGATACGGCTTTAGCCGTAAACATACGGGTATCGCGTTGTCAAAGGGACTACATCTGTGTCCAGGATTTAGATACCACAATAAAAACCAGGGAAGAGGTAAATCAAAGCCTCTCCCGTACCCTAGCGAGAAGCAACGACTCATTTTTTCAACAATCTCAAACCACTCAAGGTAACTAACACCGTGGAACCTTCATGTCCAACGACACCAATGGGGAGGTTAATATTGCCCAGGGAGTTGGCAATTAGAAGCACGACAATCGAGAAAAGAGCGATCGCTATATTTTGTTTGACAATTCTATTTGCTCTTCTACCCAATGCGATCGCTGCTGCAATTTTCTCTAAACGATCTGCCATCAAAATGATATCTGCGGTTTCTAATGCTACATCACTTCCGGCGATACCCATTGCAATCCCTACAGATGCTTGAGCCAGTGCGGGTGCATCATTAATACCATCACCTACCATTGCCACATGACGATATTTTTGCTGTAGTTTGCGGATGATATGCAATTTGTCTTCTGGCAGCAACTCTGCGTAAACTGCATCCACCCCTAACTCTAGCGCTAGAGTTTCTGCAGTTTGCCGATTATCTCCAGTTAGCATGACAACCTGTTGAATTCCCAATTTTTTCAATCTCGTTATAGTTGCAGCAGCTTCGGGTCTGACTCGATCGGCGATCGCGATTATGCCGATAACACACCAAGCTACACCCTCACGAGTTGCAAGGAGTGGTGGAGTGGAGTTCAGAGCTACCCACACAACAGTTTTACCTTGCCGTTCCAACTGCTGGGCTGATTCCTGCAAATATAAAGGTAAATCAGCCCCATACTCTCGCATAAAAGCGACCTTCCCGACAATCACTTTATTCTCACCAATAACACCGACAATTCCCAGCCCTGGATAAGCTTGCACATCGGTAGCTTTAACCCAATCCAACTCATGAGCCGCTTGGATAATCGCTTTACCGATGGGATGCTCTGAAGATGATTCCACAGTTGCCGCTATTTTTAATATATCAGACTGCGAATATTCACTACTAGAAATTACCTTACATACCTGCAATTCTCCTGTAGTCAGAGTCCCAGTTTTATCGAAAGCGATCGCCTTAATTTTGCCAATCATCTCTAATTGGGCACCATTTTTAAATAAAATCCCTTGTCTGGCACCATTCGCAATTCCCGAAAGTAATCCCGGCATAATTGCTGCCATCAACGCACAGGGAGAGGCTACTACCAGGAAGGTGAGAGCTCGATAAATCGTGGTTTCCCAACTCCAACCCCAAATAAATGGTGGTAAAGTTGCTAACAACAATCCAGCAACGACAATTATCAAAGCATATTTTCTCTCAAAGCGTTCGATAAATTGTTGCGAAGGTGGTTCTTCTGTTTGCGCTTGTTCTACCAGACGAATCACGCGCTGAATTAAACTACTTTCTGGTGGTTGATGCACTTTTAATTTTAATGCCCCATAACCGTTAAGGGTACCGGCAAACACTTCGGAACCCACTGTCTTCTCTACAGGTAAAGACTCTCCCGTAATAGCAGCTTGATTTAGGGTACTGTAACCTTCGACAACCACAGCATCAGTTGGAATTAACTCCCCTGGTTTGACGATGATTTCATCCCCCAGTTTTAGCTCAGAGATAGAAACTTCTTCCTCCCTTCCCTGACGGAATAACCTGGCTGTATCTGATGTCAGACTCATCAAACTCTTAATACTGCGTTCAGTGCGTCGCATTGCATAACCTTCCAACGCTCCACTCACCGCAAAAATGAGAATCAAAACTGCCCCATCAATAATTAAATGATATTCCCTGCGCCAGAAACCAAGACAAGCAGCCCCTAGAGCCGCCACAATCATCAACAAATCTACATCTAGTTCTTTTTCTTCCCACAGCGTCGTCAGCCCCTCACGAGCGCTTTCAAAGCCGCCAATGACATAGGCCGCAGGTAACAGAAGTAGTGCTAACCCCAACCAACCGAGATGTAAAGCTAATGCGCCTAAAAGCAACAATACTCCACAAACAACGGCAGCGATGACATCTGAATGTTCTTTTGTAAATTGAGTGAAACGATTCTGGTAGAGCATTGCGATAGCCACGTCCGACTATCTCACCCTAAACCTTGACATTGATGTTAATGTCAACCCTCCTGGAAATGAAAAATCATTGTTCTGCGTTGGGAGAACCTCTAGGTGAAATTAACAGTTATCATTTATGACTTACGGAGAACATAACGAATCTAGGCTTTAAAAATACAGTCTACATAGTTATGGTGGCAGGTTGTCGCGTCCATCGTTGGGAAAATTGAGTGTACATAGTGCAATAGCCAGGTGGTAAAGTCAAATATATGTGGAGGTGGTAACTTATGACCCAAACCCAAGCCCAAACACAAGCAAAAATATACACCTTTGATGAATTCATCGAATGGCTACCAGAAAATCTAAGCGCACGTTACGAGCTACACAATCGAAATCTTATTGAAATGTCACAGCCTACAGGGGAACATGAGGAAGTAAAAGGATTCTTAGCTCGAAAAGTAAGCGTAGAATTTGACCGATTAAATCTTCCGTACTTTATTCCCAATCAAGCTATAGTGAAGCCTCCTGAGAAAGAGTCGGGGTATTTTCCTGATGTACTTTTATTAAACCGTCCGAATTTATCCAATGAAAAACGCTGGAAAAAAGAAGCTACTGTCAGTGACGGTGCGTCAATACCCTTAGTTATCGAAGTAGTTTCAACCAACTGGCGTGACGATTATCATTTTAAATTTGCTGACTATGAGGAGATGGGCATCCCTGAGTACTGGATTGCAGATTATGCGGCATTGGGGGGTAAAAAATTCATTGGAGACCCCAAACAACCTACTTTTTTGGTATGTCAGCTTGTAGGGGATGAGTACCAAGTTACTAAGTTTACAGGCAACGAATTAATCATTTCCCCCACCTTTCCCAACCTGAAACTTACCGCGCAACAGGTTTTTGACTCGGTTTTATGAGTGCGCCTATATATACTGTCACCTTCTTGGTTCGTTTCATAACATTTATCAAGAAAACACGCATTAACTTAAATTCCCATCATTCAAAAACTGCGGCTTGAGTGCGATACTCCTACGGAGTGGCAGGGCCAACGCATTTTTTCTGTTAACTATGCTTGCAATGCACTTCTGAAGGGAGTAATACTAGCGATAATCAAAACCTCTGCTACTCCCAGTCGTCCAACCTTTCGCCCAATTGATTTAAAACATGATTGGGTAAATATGATTGAGTACTTCCATTAATAAATCTTCTGGGCAGGTTGAAATTACTGCTCCTTGTCTGGAACGATAGTCTAATGAACGCAGTTGATCGGTCATGATTACACCCGTTATAGGTAAATTGTCAGGAATGCTTACATAAAAAGGGTTTCGGCGTTTCGTATTGCTGACTGGACAGACAAAGACAAAACCACGATATTGATTGAATTCTGTGTGACTAATAACCAAAGCTGGACGAGTACCCATTTGCTCGAACCCTGATTGGGGGTCGAAGTTCAGCCAGATAAAATCACCTCGTGAAGGGACATAATCTACCATTCTTCCTCTCCCATTGGTTCTCCCCAGTCAATCTCTTTTTCGTCTTGTAGTTCTTGGCTGATTAATTGCTGGAGTGAATATTTACCTAATTGGTGTATTGGTTGGATAATCAGTAAACCATTTTCAAGACGGCAATCCACTTCACCATTTACTGTCAGAGCTAATTCGTCAACGATGTATTTGGGAATTCTAATGGCAAGAGAGTTACCCCAGCGTCCAATTTGGGTTTTCATAAGCACTACCTCTAGATATACAATGTATATCCTATCTCTTTGGGTAACGCAAGGCTTGCCACTAATAAGGCATTTTTCGCGGTATTTACTCAAAGTATTAGTTTGTATCTATTGTGGGTGAATGTTCTTTTTTTTAGTTGCTTTTACTGTGAAATTATTAACCTGAAAAATTCCACCCATCCCCAGTATTCATTGGACGCAATATAGCAGAGCGAGATATTGCAGACTTTTTTCAGCAACTCCACATATTGGGACTAGCAGGAAAACGTCAATCGCGATCGCACAATTTATGCATGAATATCGATGTTATCGATGAAAAAATTTCACTCCCTCCCCTAGAGCGTGGCGATCGCTTGGTAATTTCAACTGTCGGTGCGTATAACAACACAGCATTTTGTGTTAAGTTTGGGTTATTTAGCTGGTAGTAATGCTAATCCTGAGTTAGAAAGTGGCTTCTTTCAAGGTCAATATAGCGCGATCGCTCAGTTAACATGGAACCCCAATAGTCAATCTGGCATTGGTTTGACCTATGTTAATGCTTACCAAAAAAATTGGGGAGCAATATTTGACCTTGGTAGTAGTTTTGCTTTTGTTGGGACTGTTCCTGCCAACTATCCTTTCAGTAAAATAATTAGCAACTCTTACGGAATAGAAGCTTTTTACCAATTCAGTCCTCAATTTGCAGTCAATGGTTACTTTGGCTACACCAACGCCAAATATTTGACAGGAAACGACAGCGCAGATATTTGGTACTATGCTTTAGGGATGGCTTTCTGCGATTTAGGTAAAAAAGGTAATCTTGGCGGTATTATAGTTGGTGCAGAACCTTACCGTAGCGATAATTCCCCACCTGCAAACGATTTGTCTTTGCATATTGAAGGCTTTTACAAGTATCAGCTAACAGATAATATTAGTATCACACCCGGTATTATTTGGATAACGGCTCCCGGTCAAAATGCTGACAATAGCGATGCCATTATTGGTACTGTGAGGACTACTTTCAATTTTGAAAGAACTAATGTTAAGTTACAATAGGTATTTGGAATCATAAAAATCTATTTTTAGCCTTAACGTACCGTCTTTTTTAGTGCAATCGTTGAATTGGTAAGTTCAATCATGACTATTAAGCAGCTACCAGATTATTAAGTTGTAATTCACACTGTTGAAATATATAATTAACAGCAGCAAAGAGTTTATCTAGCTCTTGAATAGAATAATATATAGTGTTTATACTGAAAAGTTCTGATTCCAGTTTACCAAACTGCCAATGCTTACCATTAGAAACGATACCAAAGATAACTATCTTAAATTCTTCATTTAGCCTCCCAGCCGCAATCATTTCTGCTAAACATTGTGCCCATCCAGCTTCAAAATTATCTTGTTTAGCTTCCACTAATATAAAATATGGCTTGTCAAACACTACTTTTCCTAATGACGACCTTCGAGCAAGAATATACTCAGGAAAACCAGATAATTTTTCATCATAGTTAAGAGATTCATGGCTCCATAAAGTAAACTTACTAGTATAGAGTTTCCAAACTTCTTTTAAAACTGGGTATATCAAATTTTCACAAATAGCAAACTCTGAGTTATAAACAACTCCCTCCCGCATAACCAATTCTAAGTCATCTCGGAAGTAATTAGAAATTTGAAATGCAGCTTCACCCATAAAATTTGATTCAGTATAGGTGACTTGAAATTCTTTAAGAACTTCGCTAATAGTTTTGTAACTGCTAAAAGCCATTTGATTTAACCTCCAAAAAGTCAGCTTCTACCTTAAATGTTATGTTATCATAGCTGTTTTGGAACTGGGCAGAACATAAATGCATTGCTTCCCAATGGCAAATCTTAGGTTGCCTTTGTGTTTGTCTGTTATTCTGCCTCACTTTGGCATCTGTCAACTCATCTTTTTCCAATACATTTCTGCAAACAACTCGACACATCTCTCTAAATCTCTCTGCTTGCAGGAGAGAGGCTTTTTATACCGATATGGATAAACTTAAAATTGTTTAGCTTCAAGGTAAATTGCAGATGTTACCTGTTTCAGTACGTCAAGCTACTAGTACTCCATCTCATTCGCTATGGTGGGTTGGAGAATGAACCGCACCATGAGCGCTCTCGTCGCAAGCGTCCCGTCAGGGATACGCCTTCCGTCTCGGTAGACGCCATAGACAAAGGAGCGGCTTCCGTTTCGGTAGTATGCCAAGTCCGAGGGAAAGAAGAAAAATTTAGAAGATGTACTCAAAAAAGAAAGCCCAATTGCTTTTATTTTTACTTTTGGTGTAGCGATGGGATTTTTTGAGGATGGTCGATTGATTAGTGCCGCAACCGCAGCTTTGTCAATGACATAAATCTACAAACACGATTTGAGCAATCAGATACAACACACTTCTGATTGCGATCGCCTGGGTTCTTTCTCCTGTTTGTTGAAGGATTTGCAGCAGTATAATAAAAATTCTAGCGTTGCATAATTATAGAAACGTTCCGCATTTTGAGGTGATAAATGAATGCTGGTTGCTTAACTATTAAAGAACTCACGGATGCAGTTGGTGGCGGTATCACACCACGAATGGTGCGACATTATCATCAATTGGGCTTATTACCACAACCAGTGCGCAGCAAGAGCAATTACCGTCTCTATACAGACAAAGATGTCCTCCGTTTACAACGGATTGTAGCTTTAAAGCAGCAAGGCTTTCAGCTAAATCATATCCACCAAATTCTCGAAGTGGAACCTTCTTCAGATCCGACTACCATGATGATGGCCCAATTACAGCGACAATACAGAGCCGTGATGCAGCAAATAGTACACTTAAGGCAGACTGCATCGGCGTTAGAAGGGCTTTTGGGACGGGATAAGGATTGTCAAATTATGCAAGCGGAAGTTCTTTCTCAACTCAAGTTATTGTCCGTAGAAACCCAAGCCTCGATGGGGGGACTCCAACAACTTTGGAGTGGTTTGGATGCTGAAGTTCATGCCCATCCAGAAGATTTTCATTTTGCTTTACAAAGCTTATTGCCCAATATGCATGAACGTTCGGAAATTGAAGTTGATTTAATTTCTCAGTTGGTTTTGGCTTGTGGAGATGTCAGCTTAGTGCCATTTATTAAGGTCGGTTCGGGAGCGATCGCTTCTTCTCGCCAAGCTCTCAAATCAGGCTGTAAAATTATTGCTGATATTCCCACTGTGGCTGCTTCTCTAGATAATACCCGCTTAGTGTACTTGGGCTGTCAGGTAGAAACCTTAATTGATAACCCCCACATCACCACTGTACAGGAAGCAGAACAAGCATTTTGGCTTTCTCAGGGATGGCGAGAAAAATTATACCAAGTTCCCAAGGGTTGCATCCTGGTGGTTGGCTATGCTCCTTCAGTACTTTTGAAAGCTTGCGAAGCGATAGAACAAGAGAAAATTCAGCCTGCGTTGACGATTGGGATGCCTATCGGCTTTAGCCATGCTCCTGCAGCCAAGCGCAGACTGATGCAATCATCTATACCTTTTATCACTATTGAAGGTACTTTCGGAGGTGGGTTGTTTGCCGCAACGGCATTGAATGCCTTGGTTGGCTCGTTGATTGAGAAGCCTGATTGTCATTGTTACCAGTCCAAGGATTCCAAGAAAAATTGACGATTGCTTTTACAAAGTTTTGCACGGATGGGTGTCGAAAATCAGGGTTCCGATTTGCGATACGTGGACAAGGAGTTAGTTCGCAATAGTCATCCCATGAAATAAACTATCGTCGCTTCCCAGCATTCGGAGTGCGAGTCTTGCTTGTTGCTTTGGTTTCTACAATAAAATCTTCTGCAACTGGTTGTTCGGCAGTGAATTTTTTCTTAGACTTAGCGACTGTTTTCTTGCTGGAGTTCGAAGTCTTGGCCTTTGGCGGGCGACATTCCAGGCAGTATAGAGGTTGTGACGGGTAGCAGGTGCGCTCTACCACAGCCGCGCATTCTTTGCAGACGAATCTGTAAACTCGCTGCTTCATGACGCGAGTGTGAGCTTTAACGAAAACTTCTTTACTTTCCACGGGTCTTGTTCCCTACTGAAAACGTGAATGGTGTGCCTGATTGAGTTTACAAAAAATAAACGTGTTTCAACCAAGTTGTGCCAATAACTTGCATTCCTATAACTACACCTGAAGGGACGGACATCCCACAATATACATAAAACTCTTGTGGGGGTAAGCTCAAATGCCCACCCTATCAACAAAATTTTATTTTAGGTTTATCTACTTACATGCTCATCGTACTTTTATTTAGAATCGTTGGAATCATACTGCGAGCAAACATCATCCCAAGCTCCCATAGCATTTTTCCACTCTTGGTCTGTTTCTGGTGACACCGTTTTGAGCAGTCCTATAAATCGTGTTATCTTCCTGGCTTTTGCTGAGTCTTCTCCAAATACTTCTAGCAGACCGCGTTCAAAGGTAGGGTCGTAGCCTTTAGAAACCAGAGCAGCATACTCTGTGTCTGTCATATCTAGATTATGGATGGGTTGGTCTGTCATCGTGTTGTATAGAGGTACGTTTATACTTTATTGTGGCATTTTGACGCTTATGGAGTTAGTGATTTCATATTGTGATGTCACTACATAATCTAGTAAGGTCATGCCTTTTGCTCCCGCTTTGCTTAAATTCTCCCTTTAATTCGGTTTTACCCCTAGTTCCTTTGTATCAACAACTTATCTAAATACGCTTTCATCAAAACAAGCACCTAAAGCATAAAATATAAATAAAGCTCCTAAGCCTTCAAGGCTGACATTAAAGATGACTGTAACCACAGCCAAATGGACGCTTGACGATTATCACCAAATGATTGAAGTCGGTCTTCTTTCTGGTCGTCAGGTTGAACTATTAAACGGAGAAATCATTGAAATGCCCCCGGAAAGTCCTGAACATGCACAGCTTAGTACGGATGCTGCGGACTATCTGAGATCCCTGCTTGGTGAGAAAGCACTTGTCCGCGATGCAAAGCCGATTACAATACCTGAAACCAGTTCGGAGCCTGAACCTGATTTGGCAATTGTTCAACCATTAAGGGCACTTTATCGCACTCGTCACCCGTACCCAGAAAATATTTTTTTAGTAATTGAATATTCAAACAGCAGTTTAAGCAAAGATTTGGATGCAAAACGAAAAACTTACGCTGATGCTGGAATTCGAGAATATTGGGTTGTAGATTTGAAGAATCGCCTCGTCAAAGTTTTTCGCAGCCCAATTGAGGAAAATTATAGTGATGAAGTGACGCTTAGTGAGGGGGAAATTAGTCCTATTGCGTTTCCGGAAATTAAGGTTTTAGTACAACGGTTATTAGGCTGAAGCTCTACTTTCTAAAAATTTCTCTGTCGAACAAAGAGAATATGATTTTAACCTGGCATAGCAATCCTCATAACATCTAAGATTCTTAACCCAAATTACTGCTACCACCTATCTGACTTGCTTCCTCAGGTGCAGGTGCATCGTAGGTCATTGGCTTCTGAAGGCGCTAAAACCTGTATTAACTCATGGTATTAACGAACGTCACAATAAATAATGAGTGCGATACCCCCTACAACCGATGCGATCTACGAAGAAAAAGCGTGCATAAGTTGATTCTAATAATCCCTATAAGAAAGTAAATCAAGATTTTTATAAGGATAAAACAATGACCCCTATCGTTGCATTTGAAACAGCACTTCAATTTTTGATTGTAATCTATGCAGTTTCACCAATATTTATGCTGCTAGTTACTCAAGTTTGTTTAGCAGCAATCGAGACATTTATAGATGATGGTACTTTCTTTTAACATTGTTTGCGGAAAGCTCGGTCGTAGCAAGCGGACTGCCAATTTTTGGCTTTTTTGATTTGTTCGGGGGTAATGCTTTTTGCACCTTTGAAGATATTCTCCTCCGGGGGGAAGCGCTAATTAGCGTTTTCTCAGAGGACTACGAAGATGCTTACCTGCGGACATCGCGTTTACCTACACGGCGCAGAGCAAGTATCGTACTTCACAAAGAACAAGCAATTATACTTTCTCGAACGTCTTCAACATCCATTCTGCAACGCTGACATACTTGCGTTGATGTTTAGCTCCTATTACCTTTTTCTTCATCATTGAGCCAACACCGTAAACACCTAATGTTATTAAACCCCACATCAAGGCTGGTTCGGGAACCGAAATTGGTTTCGGTTCAGTGATAAAAGTAACATTTAAACTTTCGTCAAGAACTTGCAAAACACTTTCTTGATTGAATTGTTGGGTGTATTTATTAACAATATCGTAAATGGAGGCTTGATTTTTTGGTGTATCGTCAAAAAAGAGGCTGGCGTTCTTGGACTTTTCTTTGATAATCGTGCCTGTGCTATCCAAAAACTGTCCATTGGCATCGAAAACCGTTAATCCATCTGGGAAGCTAGGAGTAACAACATTATTTAAAAATGTTTGGAAATCGGTTTCCGAAACTTCTCCACCACCCGGAATGTCGCGGCCAAAAAATAAATCTGTTTTGATAAACTTGTTAGTAGGTGGATTATTAAATAAATCGCCTACACCGAAACTAACCTTAACATCTTCATCCGCGACTTGCAGAACGCTTTCTTGATTAAATTGATTGGTGTATTTATTAACAGTATTGTAGATGGAAGCTTGATTTTTTGGTGTATCGTCAAAAAAGAGGCTAACGTTCTTGGACTTTTCTTTGATAATCGTGCCTGTGCTATCTAAAAATTGTCCATTGGCATCGAAAACCGTTAATCCATCTGGGAAGCTAGGAGTAACAACATTATTTAAAAATGTCTGGAAATCGGTTTCCGAAACTTCCCCATCGCCCGGAATATCGCGTCCAAAAAATAAATCTGTTTTGATAAATTTATTAGTGGGAGGATTACTAAATAAATCGCCTACACCGAAGCTAACTTTGATATTTTTATTTTCAACTTGGAGAACGCTTTCTTGATTAAACTGTTTGATATATGCTTGACCAATGTCGTAGATAGAAGCGTTGTTTATTGAGTTATCTTCAACAAAGATACTTACGTACTTTGACTTTTCCTTAATTGTTGTGTCTGTGCTATCTAGAAACTGTCCATTGGCATCGAAAACCGTTAACCCATCTGGAAAGCGCGGGGTAATAACATTATTTAAAAATGTTTGAAAATCTATTTCCGAAACCTCCCCACCACCCGGAATGTCGCGTCCAAAGAATAAACCTTGTTGTATTAAAGCAGCCTCTACTTTGATAGCATTAAATGAAATCCCGATAGAAATTGCTGCACCAGTCGCTACGGTTGTAGAAATTTTGGTGAAGATGTTCTTTACTATTGCATTAGCCATTGGTGACTTCTCAGTAAGATAACAGATTGTACTATCGTATTTGTCAATAAGCAATTATGCTCAAACAGTATAATTGCATCAAATTTATGTCTAATTATTGAACGCATTCGGGCTGCACTCCGTACTTTTATCATATAATTACCATTTTGAAAAGTTCCTGTAGAAAGACCATTAAGTATTGAAAGCAATACTCCTTTATTGCAGTGACTGTCGCCAACGTATTTACGTAACTAAGTCAAGCGAGTATCGTATCCCACTGAAACCAGTAATTGTGAAGACAGGGCATTAATAATTGATACTATCTGGGCGATCGGATCACCATCACTAATTAAATTGCTACCCCAGCTTTCTCAGACAATATATATATACGAAATTATCCTGATGGCTGTCAGTCTCTACGTGGCTAGAATTTATCCTAACTGTTGGTTTATGCAATATGCCTGCTACTTGAGCCGTGAGAATTAGTAACGGTCATCTTACAGATTGTCCGGCTTCTCAAAACTGCGTTGTCAGTCAAGGTGCCGATGACAAACACACCATAGACGCGATCGCCCGGATGAAGGCGCTTGCGTATGGCGCAGATGACAAGGAAAGAAAAAACCAAGAAATTTGGGAAGGTCTGGGTTTTGAAGTGATAATGCTGCCAAACTGTCATATTCTAGCTAGTGGGCTAGGTGCTGTACATTGCATTCAAAAGTATATAAAACGAGGTTAAAAAGTTTGCGGATTATATTTGGCGAAGCCCATCTCGAAGGGTCGGGATGGGTATTCCTGAGTTTTGGATTAGTGAGTAGCACTCTCATGAGTTGGGCAGGCATAGCAAAAGAAAAAGGAAATACCATGACCAGTGAAGCAAAGAGCAAAGAGATCAAGATCCTTGGGCACCGTCTTTGACCCTTGCACGCCAAAACGTACAAAGCGCGACTTGTAAAAGGAAGAAGGAAGAAGGAAGAAGGAAGAAGGAAGAAGGAAGGAGGATATATGAACCCCAACTCAAAACGGACTCCCCGATCGGAGTCGGGATATTAAAAAGAATAGCGCTGATAAACCTTAAAACAAGCCAAGCAAATATGCTTTATTTGGCACCGGACTGTCAGGATCGGAAATAAAGTCCCAGCAAAGCAACAACAGGAGATTTGATCTTGACTAAGCTGAAAGTTGGCATCAACGGATTTGGTCGTATCGGGCGTTTGGTGTTTCGCGCTGGTATGAATAATCCAAATATCGAGTTTGTCGGCATTAACGACCTAGTACCGCCAGATAACCTCGCTTATCTCTTAAAGTACGACTCAACCCACGGTACCTATCACGGCACGATTGAAGCTAGGGAAGATGGCATAGTCGTTGATGGAGTCTTTATTCCTTGCCTTTGTGTTCGCAACCCGGAGGAATTACCTTGGGGAAAATTAGGTGCAGATTATGTAGTTGAATCTACAGGACTTTTTACAGACTATCAAGGAGCAGCAAAACACTTGAGTGCAGGGGCAAAAAGAGTTGTCATTTCTGCCCCAACCAAAGAACCAGAACGAGTGCATACCTTACTCATGGGCGTAAACCATGATTTGTTTGACCCCGCCAAAGATTTCGTAGTCTCCAATGCCAGTTGTACAACCAACTGTCTGGCCCCTATAGCCAAGGTAATTAACGATAATTTTGGTTTGACTGAAGGTTTGATGACCACAGTCCACGCCATGACAGCTACTCAGCCAACGGTAGATGGTCCTTCTAAGAAGGATTGGCGCGGTGGTAGAGGTGCGGCTCAAAATATTATTCCCTCCTCTACAGGTGCAGCCAAAGCTGTGGCGTTGGTGTTGCCAGAATTGAAAGGTAAGCTGACTGGGATGGCATTCCGCGTTCCGACTCCCGATGTCTCAGTGGTGGATTTAACCTTTAAAACAGCTTCTTCCACGAGTTACAAAGAAATTTGCGCCGCCATGAAACAGGCTGCGTCTGGTGAGCTTGCAGGTATTTTGGGTTACACTGAAGATGAAGTAGTTTCCACAGATTTTCAAGGCGATCGCCACTCCAGTATTTTCGACGCAGGTGCTGGGATGGAACTTAATTCCCACTTCTTCAAGGTTATCTCTTGGTATGACAACGAATGGGGCTACTCAAATCGCGTAATTGACTTGATGTTATCGATGGCACAGAAGGAAGGCATCTTGAAACAATTAGCGATCGCTTTCTCTTAACCTCTTCTTTACCCCGCAAGCCACAAACACCCCTCATTTGACCATCCATTGGTTTTTCGAGAACTCCACATCGGACAACGTTCTTAACCCGCTTCTGGCTCCGTTATATGTAACGTCTCTACATCTGCTGGGGCAACGAAAAATGATTCTGTGAGGGGTGTTATCCTTAATTCGCAAACGATGCATTCTATTCAAAGAGGGAATTATTTTAGAATCGCGATCGTGAATAATTAAAAAAAACAAAAAATCTCAAGCAAAAAAAACTCCCAAATTAGTAATTTTTAAGTTTTTCTTTCTATTTAGTCATCACTCCCAAGACATAAATTCAAAAACAATCATGGCCAAAAGCCAGTAACAGGGCATGATTGCAGCAGTGTTCCTTTAAATATTCAAGGGAAATCCATAATTATTAAATTATGCAAAATATAATATATGTGTGTGCCTGTCCGTGATTAAAGAACCATAAATTTGATTGCACAGGATACTATTGAACAGTAAATTTCTGATTCCACTGCATAGAATAGGGCAGTAACCTAATAAAACAGGACTTGCTGGGGAATGGTTAGTGGTTAGTGGTTAGTGTAAATCGCAACCAACAACCAGAGACGCTACCTACACCAAGCGGTTGGAGTGGTATGTGCGGCTTCTGTGCAGGGTACAACCAACAACCAACAACCAACAACCAACAATCCTGGACACATCACATTCAAGGAGTAAGTTATGTCTTTGAATTTACTGGAACAATTGCGGAAAATGACCGTTGTGGTTGCAGATACGGGAGACATCCAGGCGATTGAACAATTCACGCCACGAGATGCAACCACCAACCCTTCCTTGATTACTGCAGCGGCACAAATGCCAGAGTATCAGGAAATTGTGGATCAAACTTTACTCCAAGCAAAAAAAGACGCTGGTGCTAGCGCAACCCCAAATCAAGTGGTTTCTCTAGCCTTTGACCGTTTGGCAGTCTCTTTTGGATTGAAGATTTTACAAATCATTCCCGGTCGCGTGTCTACAGAAGTAGATGCCCGTTTGTCCTACGATACAGAAGCTACCGTTGCTAAAGCACGGGATTTGATTGCCCAATATGCAGCAGCGGGAATTACTCCCGATCGCGTTTTAATCAAAATTGCCTCAACTTGGGAAGGAATTAAGGCTGGGGAAATTCTGGAGAAAGAAGGTATTCACTGTAACCTCACTTTATTGTTTGGTCTGCACCAAGCGATCGCCTGTGCGGAAGCGGGGATCACTCTAATATCTCCCTTCGTCGGACGCATTCTCGACTGGTACAAAAAAGAAACCGGACGCGATAGCTACCCAAGTGCGGAAGACCCTGGTGTATTGTCTGTCACCACAATCTACAATTACTACAAGAAATTTGGTTACAAAACCGAAGTTATGGGAGCCAGCTTCCGTAACATTGGCGAAATCACAGAATTAGCTGGTAGTGACTTGTTGACAATTTCCCCTGCACTTTTGGCTCAATTGAAAGAAACCATTGGCGAATTGCCCCGCAAACTCGACCCGAGCAAAGCCGCTGGAATGACGATTGAAAAAATTTCAATTGACAAAGCCACCTTCGACAAAATGCACGCTAGCGATCGCATGGCAAATGACAAACTCCAAGAAGGTATCGAAGGTTTCACTAAGGCTTTAGAATCCCTAGAGAAACTACTGGCAGAACGCTTAACTAAGTTAGAAACAGTCAGCGCTGCTGCATAGAACATTTTTCAAAAAATTACAAGATAAGAAGTATATTAAATTACTTTTTATCTTGTCTTTTTTTTATTTATTCACTAATTTTATGGCTAACAGCTACACAAAAGAAAGAATTAACCGCAGATAGAAGAGGATGAACACAGATGCACGCAGTAGGCGCTTCGCCTTCTTGGAGGGTAAAATTTATACTTCAGCAGATGAAGAAACGCTATAAAAAATATTAACCATTCTTCTGCCCAATCTGCTGTTTTTTTACCCTTCTGAGTTTAAATTTTTGTGGAATCATCCGTCCAACATTAAACCTTGACAAACCACGCTTTTTTACAGTTTGTCCCGGTTTCACACGTCTAACTTTAAATTTTTGTGGAATCATCCGTCCAAGATTTAACCTTGCCAAACCACGCTTTTTTGTAGTTTGTCGGTTCTTTGAGCGCTTGAACCAATTTTTGAAATTTAGCCGTCGTCTCGTCGGTTTTTGAGCAAGATTAGTTTCTGTTGTTGCCGCAATCAAACTATCTTTAGCTTCTACAGTTTCACCTATCGAACAGGGCAAAACCAAGGCAAACAGCATAATCCCAACTAAACATTGCTTTTTCATAACTTTTTTTAAGATCGTACCATTTTTATATGAAGATGCATACAAAAACCCCACCGCCTGCGGCACCTCCCCTTTACAAGGGGAGGTTTGGAGGGGTAAAAATTATATGCAGCTTCACAGCAAATTGGTATCACGACCCTATTTTATTAAATATTTTGCGATTCTAAAAATTGAATTGTTCCTAATGTATCTAGCAGATAGTTATGAATTATCTCCATTGAATAAACATCAGGTAACGCTCTTTGAAACTTGCTTAAACGATATTCTGGTAACTGGGAAAAAATAAAATTTTGAGTGTCTGAATTGTCCCAGAAATTTCTATCCCTTGTCCGAGCGAGCGCTAAATCCAAGGTCGCTACACCAACACTATCTCCTTCAATTTTCAGTTTAAAGTTATCGGAGACAATTTTCCAGTCATGATGAAACTGTAAACCATATTTTAGGGTGTGATTAATTTGTCCTCCGGCAAATGTCCACCATAATGCTTTTTCACTATCTATTTGGATATTTATGGGATTGCTAGTTAATGATTTGAGTTCGGAGCGATATTCATTTAGTATAGTTTGGGTTTTAGTATCAATATAAGGAATACTAGCTTCGGATTCGATAATTTTAGCTATTTGTTGGCACAATTCCAAGCTGATTATCTGTGGAGCAAAGCCACCCCAACTAGGTTTTTTACCACGAGGAGCAGGATTTACTAAAACTGTTCGTTCCTGATGGTTAATATATGTTACTGTCCAAGCTTTGCCACTTAGGAGAAAGGAGCTAACTTCAACAACTAACTTATCGACAAATAATTGTTCTAGAGAACCAATTGTATAACCAGTTCTCGTCTGTACTTTGTATAGTTGAGGGCTACTAAAAACGGCGTAAAGTTCCATAAAATTTTTCCGTCCGAATACCCGTTCGGCTTTGTCTCCCATCGATAATAAACCACCTGCATGAAACAGAAAATCCTCCCGAATCATGTGTTTAATGAGTATTTCAAATTCAGTGTCTGCAATACCAGAAAAGTCGGGTACAATTGCTAATTGCTCCCAGCAACGTTCGGGACTGATAGCCCCAAATTGTAGAGTTAAGGCTAGTAATTGATGGACAAGTACTGCCCATGCTCGTGTTTGGGTGGGAACTGATTCGACCCAGCCTTTTTTGGCTAGTTCAATAATGGCGATCGCTTGTAAAGCTGTCTCGATATTTTCACAAAAAAATGTGGTGTTAGCTCGTTGATTTGCTCGTCGTCCGGTACGTCCTAAACGCTGCAAAAATGATGATACTGTAGATGGAGCGTTTGCCTGAAATACCAAATCTAAATCACCGACATCAATACCCAATTCGAGAGTTGAGGTACAAATAATACTAGTATTGCTACCGTGTTGAAAACGTTCTTCGGCTGCGGTGCGTTCTTCTAAGGAAACAGAGCTATGATGAACGAATACATCTGTACCGCGATTACGCATTCGCTCGGCTATATCTTCAGCTAGAGAGCGGCTCTCACAAAAAAAGAGACTTTTTTTACCTTGAGCAATTTGGCTCGCTTCTTGGGCAATTCCACCCAGGGTTTCCCGCAGATGGACGCGCAAATCTTTTTGAGAAGGGATTTTGTCCGGGTCTACTACACAACTTTCTCGCTTGGATGTACCTTGAAGCCAATGTAAAATATGTACTGGGTTTCCCACAGTTGCACTTAGACCAGCACGTTGAATATCGTTATTGGTGTAACGTGCTAATCTTTCAATTACCGAGATTAAATGAGTACCTCTGTCCGTACCTGCTAAGGCATGAATTTCGTCAATAACTACAACACGTAAATCACCGAATAGTTTGCTGTGGGGTACTTTAGCTGATAAAAGCATCACCTCCAATGATTCGGGGGTAGTCATTAAAAGTGCGGTTGGTTCTTTAATGAAAGCGCGTTTTTGCGATTCTTTGATGTCACCATGCCAGAGAAAGCGTCGCAAACCGACCATTTCCGTGTAGTTTCCCAAGCGTTCGGCTTGGTTGTTTAATAAGGCTTTAATGGGTGCAATGTAGATGACTCCAACTCCCTCTGGTTCGTTTTGCATCAGTGCGGCAAGTAGAGGAAAAATAGCCGCTTCTGTTTTACCTCCAGCAGTGGGAGCAAGGATAATCACGTTTTTGCCGTCAAGTAATGCATGTCCAGCTAGTTCCTGGACTGGACGTAAAGATGTCCAACCCAAACGGGAGACTATGGTTTCTTGGAGACGGGGAGGAAAACGAGCAAAAGCGGAGGGCATTTTTGGATTTCAGATTTTGGGTTAAAATTCTACGGGTGTATAGTCTTGAATATCTTCTGGTTCCGGGTCAAAGTAGGGAAGACCTTGACTAATTCGCTGTTCGTTTTCGTTTAAATCGCTGGGTTCAAAACCTTCAGCCGTCATCGGGTCATAGTCGTCATTTTCCGATGCTAAGTCAAGAACGTTGACAAACTGACGGAGAAATTGCCGGGGAACCACCCCCACATCTCCCTTAAAACCTGTAGTTACTTTCGCAACTAGCTTCTCGATAAATTCAGAGGTAACTTTGGTAGTTAAAGCTGTTTTATCTACGGTGGGGTATTTTTCCCGTAATTTTAGAGCAACTTCTTTTAATCTACGACTATCGAAAGGTTTTAATTCTAGTTGTGGTTGACGGGGACTAGCAAAACTACCAGGGTTTAAAAATTGAATGCGATCGCTCAATGGTTCTAAGCCTGCTACACCGCGTTTGGTATCATAAAATTCCGGGGTTCCTGTGAAAATCCATAGCAAACCTCTATAACGGTCGGCAGCATCGCAAATCTGACGAATACCATTTAAAGATTTTCCCCGGCTATCGTGACGCATTCGTAAAACGGTTTCTACTTCGTCGATGACTATTACTAATCCTTTGTACCCTGCTGCTTTGACAATTTCGAGGATGCCATGTAAATAGTCTAAGGCTTCCCTGCTGGCAATATCTCCTTTAATACCTGCGATTTTTTTGGCACTAGCTGCAACATTTTCGCTACCTGAAAGCCAAGATAGTAAAGCGCTAGCTTCGGTTATTTCTCCTTTTTGTTTAAGGGTAAAAATCGTTCGCAGAACTCGTGTCATATCTTCTGGTGCTTTACCCCCAGTTAGGGAAGCAAGTTCTTCTTCAATACGCTGTTGAACTAAATTATCAAATTCTTCGCTATTTTCGTCTGCACCACCAGCGATTAAGGCAGCTTCGACACGGGCTATCCAACGGTCAATAATATCGCTTAATGCACCTCTGGGGCAGGAATTTGTACCCAGTTCTTGGACGACTTTACGATAAACATCATCGAATTTATAAAAATGTAAGTCGTTATCGGAAACTACTACAAAACTAGTAGCGAAACCTTTTGCTTGAGCATCAAGAATTGCTAAACGTGACATAAATGTTTTGCCGCAGCCGTAACCACCACGTAAAAATTTAAACACACCTTCCCCGTCTGCGGCTAGTTGGAGTTGACGATTAATTTCTGTTCGCTGTTTATCTATTCCCACTGCAAACGTTTCTAATCCTCGTTCGGGAACAACACCGGAACGTAGTCGCTCAAAAATATGTTCAATATCTTTTATAGACATATAATTTTGTTAGTTGTTAGTTGTTAGTTGTTGGTTGTTATTTGTTAGTGGTTAGTTGTTAATTGTTGGTTGTTACTGGTTTATAGTGATTCTCGACTCAGTGACGTAAAATAACCCCACCCCCAACCCCTAGAGCGCAAGCGATGAGGGGGCTATGATGTACCTCATGTGATTGGGAAATGCTATATTGTTGCTTCACTCCTAACTCCTAACTCCTAACTCCTAACTCCTCACTCCTCACTCCTAACTCCTCACTCCTCACTCCTAACTCCTCACTCCTAACTCCCTATTTTTCCCTAACATACCGTTTGCCGTTACTATTGGTTTCAATCCTGACTGAGAAGGGGACTTTCTTCAAGTATTCTTCAAATTCTAGAGAAAAACGCCGTACTTTTCTGGCATTCCCAAGTATTTGAGTTAGTTCCATTTCGGTAATCGAGTCATGTTGTTGCAGGTGGAGAAATACCCGCTTAATACCTTCATCTGCAAAACTATCTTGCCAGTCGGTGGTGGTTGATGGTTCTGGAATAGGGGTTTCATTTTTTTCAGTTTTTAGCAATCCAGATACATTAAAATACTCTAGGGGAATTGTTGCTTCCACATCTTCAATCCCATCTGGATGAAAAACCTCTACACGAACCCGCTCATCCCGTTCTCCTTTCAGGTCAAATAATATTTCGATCCAATCGGATTCTACGGGAACCTCAATTTGTTGATTGTTGATTTCTGCGCCGGGAGCGTCTTTAATGGTTATTTGTACGTCCGTTCGTTCTGGTATCCGCAGGGCTAAATTAATTGTTCTCGCTCTTGCGAAACTCAAAACACCTTGAGGTACTGGAGCAGGTTTGACACGTACCTTTAAACGACTGTAACTGAGCATTTCTCGTTCTGGTTGTGCCTCAATTAAATATTTAACCAGTGCTGAGGGGCCACTTGAACGCTGGGATATGACTAATACGGGGATAATCCGTTCTTGTAAACTGTTACCACCATGTACAAATGTTGCCCCTGGATTTCCCGTAGCAAAAACAGCCGTATCTTTACGTAATAATAAGTATCCTTCTTGACCCTCGTAATTCAAAGAATTTAAGGAGACTGCCGTCATCCCGGCTTCGATTCGAGGCTCTGTAGCTAAAATATATCTTCGATTGGGGTCGCGTTTACTACCATAAGGTTTCTCTTGGGTTGTTTGGTCTTGCAAAAGAAAGCCGTGGTCAGCGGTGAAAACAAATTCAGTTATACCAATATTTTTTAAGTGGTTCCATGCTGCTTTGATTTGAGTTAACCAAGTTTCAAAGGTTGCTAAACCCACATTAGCTTCCCCTGCATCGTCAATTTCTTTACTATGGACGACAATCAGGTTGACGTTATTACAGCTTTGTTTTAATTTGCTAGTGGAATAATTACAAACATCGGTAAGCTTTAGTAAGCCTGTACCTTTGCGTCCTTTACTTATATTATCGGTACTTTTGTCCCTCATTGCCCGAACTCGTTCTTCAGGGGTGCGGACGGTGTATTCACCTGTTTTAAAGCCTTTAAACCCATCTTTGCCTGCCAGTACTAGCTTACCACCTTGGTTGACGGGCGCGATCGCATTCATTCCCACGGAGGTAATAGTTGGTAGTTCCGCATATCTGGCTTTTAATGTAACTGTTGTGGTATTTTCGATTTCCTGGAGGAGTTCGGTTGCCATTTCGTAGCGAAAAGCATCGATGATAAAGTAAGCTACTTTTTTATTGGTTTGGGTGAGGGGATGAACGACTTGTTCGTAGAGAGTACGCTGTTGGAGGTCTTCTTCGGGTAAAAACCCTTCTGCGGTACAAATTGCGGTAAAATCTTGGGCAAGGTTATCTGCCCAAGTTCGATATTTTTGACGAAGTTGGTTTGCGACTTCCAGAAGTTGGGCAAAGTGAGGTAAGGTCGATTCGAGGAGTTTAAATCTCTGTTGTTCAAAGTGACGATGGGCTATATCGACTTGATAGCCAGATTGGGTATAGTATTCTAATGCTTCGCGGAGACTGTGGATTTTGATGGTATCGCTTGTTTGGATTTTACAACCCAATGTTGCTGCATCTTGAATTAGCGACCATTCTTGACGGCGATTTCGATCTCTACCCAACCAAAATGAATCTGATTCAATCCGCGATTTTGACCATTGTAGTGCCTTGTCGAATTGATTTGTTAATAGTGCTTGGAGTGCAGCATCTAAAACTGCTGTTTCTTCCCGTTGGAAAGTATCAATTTGTCCTAAATCTTCCGGACTAATACGTAAAAATTCTTGTTCGAGATGAGTTTCGGTAATTAATGCTTTAGCTGCATATGTTTCTGGATGTCTTTGTCGTAAATATTTGATTAATTGTTCGCAGGTTTTTCGCAAAGGTATAGAAATTTGCAGTAAGGGTTTGAGTGCGTCAAGATGTGGTAGGTGGGTTAAATCGTGAACATATTCTACACACATTAACCAAGCGGTAAAGGCTTCACCTAAACTAATAAAGGATAGAGTTTCTTGATTTAAGTAAAAGTTTAAAAATTCCTGATTTATCCCCGTGTAGCGGTAAAGGTGTTCTGCAAGGATTGCCAGGTCATTTCCAGTATTAATTTTTACAGATAATTTTTTTTCTGTGTTAATTATGCCATCTAAATCGAGTAACCCCTCCAAAAGCGACTCCAAACCAAAATTCCCTAAATAACCCAGTAAATGTCCATCTTGGGGTTGAGATAAGTTATTTTGCAACCAAGTTTCCGCTGCTGCTAACTCGGTAACACCTTGAGAGAGATAATTTTCAATCAGGTCGGGGCTAATTTTCCCAGTTGCAGCTTCACGGATGAGGGTATCAAGGGCTTTGCGAAAACGGAATCCAGCGTGGTAAAGTTCTAGAATTGGAGTTTTACGAATGGTTTCTTCTGTATGACCGGGCATATGTATCAACAACCTATCCTTATCAAGCCCGTTGCAGTAAGATTCTAAGGCAAATAGCATTTCTAGATAGCTACCCCGAAAGGCAATTACTGGAACAAAAAAATCATTTTTAGCGTGACGTTCAATAAGTGTGTCTACGTATGCGCTGTAATAAGCATCTTTATCTAACCAGACAACAATCCCATGTTGACGCAGTTTTTCTTTTACCTCCATTTCTAGGACGTTGGTGATTATCCCTAGTTCGGTCATATAGTGTTTGTTTGGTTAACCTTGCTCATTTTAAACTCTTATTCAAGTATTGTAGGGTGAGGCAATTGTAATAACTATTGTATTTCTTCTCCTAAAAACATATGAGTCAAGCTTTAACCAAACCAATAACATTTGATGAATTTATTGAATGGTATCCAGAAAATTCTGAGGTAAATTACGAATTACATGATGGGGTAATTGTTGAGATCGCAAAACCTAGAGGTAAGCATTCGAGAGTAACTGGTTTTACAATTAACCATCTCAATATAGCTATTAAAAACTTAAGTAAAGAGGATATGTGGTTTATCCCCAGAGAATCAATAGTCAAAACTTCACAAGGGAAATCGGGATACGAACCGGATATTATTATTTTAGATGAAGAAGCTCTCGTTAACGAAACAAGATGGGAAAGTGAGTCCATTATTGAAATAGCTGATTCGGTAAAATTAATTGTTGAGGTTGTCAGTACAAATTGGCGAGATGATTACTCTAAAAAATCTGCCGACTATGAAGAGATGGGGATTCAAGAATATTGGATAATTGACCATGAGGCTTTAGGTGGTAAGCGTTTTATTGGTGACCATAAACAACCAATTATCTCAGTTTATCAACTTATTAATGGGGAATATCAAATTACTCAATTTAGAAATAACGACCAAATTATTTCTCCAACATTTCATACTTTCAATCTCACTGCAAGTCAAATTTTTAATGCTCGTTTGTAATTTTACAGCAACCAATTTTCGTTATCTGACGGTATTGTAGAGGCACGATACCCAAGTGTCCCCAATACTGCGTAGGTTAGCGATGCTCTTAATTCGTTTTTTTGGGGATAGTTATCATAATCGGCAAAAGGTTGTAAGCGATGTTCGAGTAATGATTTGGGTTCGTAGTTTTTGATAATTCGCTTCATCTGATTAATTTAGACTGACTTCATTCTTCTAAAAAATCAATAAGTGTATTAGCTCTAACTACTTCAGAATCATTTTCTCCCAGCAAATTAGATAATTCATCTAAAGCTAACTTTGCTCGTTCTATCTGACCGTCATCTATGAGTTTCAAGCAATTATTTATTTGATTTTTTACTGTTTCTGGTCTTTCTTTCACATCCATTAATTCATATAAAATCGAGTTACTATCTTTCCCATAAGTATAAGGTGTATTTTCGACTATTTGATAATTTTCTAAAATAAATACATTTTCTTTTTTAACTTGGCTTAAGACTTGTGGTGAGTGAGTCGTGACGATAAATTGACAGTTGGGAAACGTTTGTGTCAAACTCGGAATGACACTTCTTTGCCATTGAGGATGTAAATGTAGGTCAATTTCGTCAATTAAAACTATTCCTTCACCTAGTAGTGCATCCTGGGAGTTGGGATTTGCGATCGCTAACCTTCTGGCTAAGTCGGTGACTAGCATTAGTAGCATTTTCTCACCGTCAGATAGTTGCTCGATTTTGAAATCTTGATTATTTTTAGTGATGGTCAATGAAGGTTTACCTGAGTTTCTAATAAATCTTTGCGATATTGATCTAACTACCCGTAGGTTAGAAAAACTATGATGGGAAAATTTATTTAATAAATTGGTAATAGCTCTCCTGATAATCTCCAATTTTGGATTTCTATAATCAGGATTTTCCCTTAATCGAATTTCATTTTCGTAATCTTCTTCTTCTTTAAACCAATCAAAAAAATCTTGAAAGTTATTAATTTCGCTAGAGAAAGCTTTGTGATAAGCATGAAATTGATAATATTGTTCTTGCTTACTTTTTTTGAGGCTGAACGTATATGGATTTTTTAAAACCATGCGATGAGTTTGATCGTAAACCATCACAGGTAAGTTTAAATCGAGATTAGACTTTAAATTTTCTTGGAGATGTTGAATATAATTTTCAATTTCGTCGTAGTTACTATGATTTTGCCCAGATGAACTTTCTTCAATCATTCTCCAGGATATTTGTTCTGCGTCTCCTATCGAAATAGTTATTGTATTTACATTGGAATAAGAATTTAGCTTGATGTCATTTTCTGATAGCTCAATATCTGCTACTTCTTTATCACGAAGTTTAGCGCCAAATTGAGCTAACATTATTGCTATACAATCTAGAATTGATGATTTTCCTGCGCCATTTATGCCAATTAATACAGCTACGTTAGATTTAGGAAAGTTGAGTGTTACGTCTTGAAATCCTCGAAAGTTTTGGATGTGTAACTTTTCAATACGCATAATTATCGGTTATAAATATGGTTTTAATAACCTGCAAGGTTGGATACTACTATATTTCCGACTTCTTTAAGGATACCACTAAACAATTATAAGTATAGGAATCCGGTTTGATTTTGTTGGTTTAGCCTTGCGCTCACAAAATTAAGTATTGTCGTGGGTCAGGCGAGATGATTCTTACATCTAACGCAGCAACTATGTTCATACTAGACCAAGAGCAACGTACATTATCAAAACCATTTGATTAAAAAAGGAAATTAAAAATGTCATCAGAAATTCATCAACCTAATGACGTACAACAAGCACGTTGGGCAAAACGCGACGAACTTGATAAATATGCCTTTGCGGGTGTGATGTCAGAGTCCGAACAAGAACTTCATGTTGAAAGATTTCTCGATAAAAACTATTACCATCGTCATCTAGCTAATGTTCGCGCTAATAAACAAAAGCTGCTAAAAGACCTTGAATATCTAGAACAACGCGAACAGTTGCTATTAGCTGAGGGGGCGACGAAACGAGCTAAAACGTAGACTCTATAAGTTTCATAGCCCTTAGACCTTCTTGATAATACTTTCTTTTATTGCGATTTAGTCTCATTAATTCATTTACTAATTCTATACAAAC
>JAESGD010000133.1_pt1 | contig 29142 bp, 28 predicted proteins | sample 9269581 | NCBI WGS metagenome assembly JAESGD01 (sample SAMN14515903, study PRJNA621661) | algae metagenome | isolation source: Cyanomargarita calcarea GSE-NOS-MK-12-04C and co-occurring heterotrophs from... | place: USA: Grand Staircase Escalante National Monument, Utah | collected 2007-12-30 | reverse complement strand
AGGAAGTTTTATTTCAGAGATGCCAATCTTTGCTAAAAATGCAAGATTTTATTCAAGGGTTAACTGGTTTTCATTGGTGGATTCAAATCGGGGTTTAATCGTAAGTGATTTGCCGGACATGATATTACAAGATAAAGTGGCTGTTATTGATAAGCAAATTCGAGAACTGATAATTTTCAAGCAGGAGTTAGAAGAACTTATCTCCGGTTGGGAAGCCGTAACTGAAAACTCGGAAGATACAATTTGTCCTATCATTGAAAAAGTTTGATTGGTTGGATTGTGTTTGGTTAATCAGTTATAAATGTCTGGAGTCACTCAACCCCACCCCATATGCGACGAGGGGATAAAGGTGTGGGGTTTTGCAATTGATGGTTGCTTGATTTGGCGCTAGCGGTTCAGAAGCGCAGTTCCATCAGAACCTACTGAAAAAATTCCCCCATGATTCGAGTTCCGCACGTTTTGGTGGCAAGGGCATTATCTTGGTGCGGGGCAATACTGGCCAACCTCTTATAATTGGAACCAAGAAGAGGAAAAAGTAGCATTAGCGAAAGCAAGAGAAGCAGCATTGCGGCTCAATCTACCGTTTGTGGTAAATTGACGTTGCACAAACAATAACTGGGAAGTGGATTGTAATCGAATGCAATGATGCTCAAGAGAGTGGATATGCCGCTGTTTCTCCCTTTGGTTTGTGGCAAAATCTGATTAATGAGGAGCGGAAACTTACAAATTTGCCCCAAGAATTGAAGGACGTATAAGTTATCCTTTTATTTGAGCTATTCACCCTTGATTGCGCTGTTGCTCCAAATGTTCGCGGAGTGCTATTTCCACTTCGGGGTCATCTAAACTTTTCGGTGGTGGGTATAGCATCGCATTGATTTTCTCCCGATCAATTGTTAATTAGATGAAATTCCGATAATTGTACGCAGAGGGCATGAGTATTAATTATTCAACACCCTCACTCGACATCCTACATATGCATAAAAAACTGCTCATCTTTAACTTCCGTCTCTTTCTTCCCAAACAAATGTTTACCAAACTTCGCATACAAAGCAGGTAAAACCAGCAAAGTTATCGCTGTCGAAGTAAACAACCCACCAAAAACAACTACTGACAATGGTTGTAAAAGTTCTTGTCCTGGCCCACCTTGAAATACCATCGGTGCTAAACCCAAGGCCGAAGTTAAAGCCGTCATCAAAATTGCATTTAATCGTTCCATTGACCCTTTGACAATAATTTCTTTCAACGGCATTCCCTCAGCAAATTTACTATTATAATTGTCCACTAGTAACAACCCATTTCGTGTTGCTACCCCAAAAAGAGAAACAAATCCAACCAAAGACGCAACCGAAATAACCCCTCCAGTTAAAGCGACTGCAATTACACCTCCTACCAAACCAATTGGTAAGTTAATCATAATCATAATGGTAGAAGGAATAGATTTTACCGAAAGATACATTAATACTGTGATTGCGATAAATGCAATTAAACTGAAAACCAGAATATTTTTAGTTGCACGTTCTTCAGCTTCAAATTGACCTGCATATTGGATAAAATAGCCAGCAGGGACTTGCACATTACTTTGAACTTTGGCTTCAATATCATTGACAATTGAGCGTAAATCTCGGCCTTTAGCATTTGCTGCAACTACAATCAAACGGGAAACATTTTCACGATTGATTGTATTTGGTCCAGTACCGTCGTTAACCATTGCAACATTACCTAAAGGAATTTTCTGTCCATTGGGAGCATCGATTAATAAATTACGAATTGTTTCTAAATTTTGTCGTGCTTCCGGCTTTAACCATACTAAAAGGTCAAAGGATTGTTGATTTTCTAGAACTTGAGAAACAACTTGTCCGTTGAGTGCAGTTTGAATGATGCTAGAAATATCTCCCGCTGTATGACCATAGCGACTAGCAGCGTCTCTATCAAATTTTATTTGAATTTGAGGTACGGGAATTTGAGGTTCTAGTAGTAAATCTACAACCCCATCAACAGTTTTCATCTGTGCTTCTACTTGTTCCCCAATCTTCCGAAGCTCTGCTAAATCGGAACCAAAAATTTTGACTGCGATCGCGCTTCGTACTCCAGACAAAACTTCATCCATCCGATGGGAGATAAATCCGCCAATATTTGGCGCTGCTCCCGGTACTTTCCCAAACTCAGAGCGCAGTTTTTCTAAAGTTTTTTCTCGGTTTTTCATCCCCTCCTGACTAAGTTCGATATCGACGTGTGCAACGTTAACACCAGCTGCATCTGCATCTCCCGCAGCCCGTCCCGAACGTGTTTGAATAAACTTAAATCTACGGTCATTTTTCAATGCTTCTTCTACTACATAACCAGCTTTTGTTGTTGCTTCTAGAGATACACCAGGATATAAAGTGAACGTGTTTACCATCGTTTGTTCTTGAAACTCTGGTAAAAAAGCCCTTCCAAAAGAAGGAATAATTGCAATGGAAGCTATTGTTAAAACTAAAGAAATACTAATAACTAAAATTGAGTTTTGAGTCGCAAAATTTAAACATGAAGTATAAATTATTTTGCATAGCCTTGCCAACCAAGGTTCTCGCTTTGCCACCTTAACATTAGGTAATAAAATTGCGCATAAAGCCGGGGAAACTAACAGCGATTCTAAACTAGAAATGACAACTATCACCAAATAAGAAATACCCATTGGTGTAAAAATTCGCCCTTCGATACCTGGTAAAGTAAAAATTGGCGAGAAAACAATAATCCCAATAATAGTTGCACCAATCAGTGAATCGCGTACTTCCTGAGAACCTTCAAAAATAATTTGTAGTGGAGGTAAAGGGTTAGAAGAAGTTTTATTTTCTCGCAATCGTCTATAGGTATTTTCACCATAAACAATCGCATCATCAATCGCTGTGCCAATCGCTACTGCCAACCCCCCTAAAGTCATTGTATTGAGTCCGATTCCTAACCAAGAAAGTGCGAACATTCCAAACAGTAATGTGAGGAAAAAATCTAATAAACATACTGCAAGTGTCCGCCAATTCATTAAAAAAGGAATCAGAATTATCGCCGCAATAATGCTACCTTGAACTAGCGATGAACGAACGTTGTCAACTGAAGACTCAATATAACTATCTTGACGAAATGTAGTAGTAACTGTAACTCCTTTGGGTAAACCAGCTTTTACTTCTTTCATCGCTGTTTCTATCGCATCTGAAACAGTGGGAGTATCAACAAGCGGCTGTTTATTGACCATTAAAATAATGGCTGGTTTGCCGTTAAAACTTCCATCACCGCGTTTAATTGCACCTCCAATTTGTACGTCGGCGACATCTTGCAGTTTGACGGGAACTCCATTACGTGAAGTAATAGTTGATTTTTTCAAATCTTCTATCGATTCAATTCTTCCAATTCCTCGAATTAATCTTTCTGTATCTGGGGTAATTAAAAAACCACCGGGTGCATTCACATTGGCGGCTTTCACAGCATTAGTAACTTGCTCTAAAGTGACATTAAAAGCTGCTAATTTATTCGGGTCAACTAAAACTTGATATTGACGAGTATTACCGCCAAAAACTAATACCTGACTGACACCTGGAACTGCTAAAAGACGGTTGGTGATTTGCCAATCAACAATTCGCTTAACTTCCATTAAACTGGGCACTGTAGAATTATTATATCCGCTATTCCCGTCTTCAACAGTAAAAGCATATTGAACAACTAAACCCACAGGTGAAGTAGTGGGAGAAATTTGGGGTGTTTCCACTCCTGGTGGTAGTTTGCTTGTGGCTTGTTGCAGTCGTTCGGTTACTAACTGACGTGCTTGATAAATTTCTGTACCCCAATTAAATACTACCCTCACGGCAGATATACCTGCGGCCGAAGACGAACGGACTGCGGTTACTCCCGGTGTACCATTAATTGCACTCTCGATTGGTAAAGTTACTAAAGATTCAACTTCTTCTGGTGCAAGTCCAGGTGCTTCGGTTTGAATTTCTACTTGCGGTGGTGCAAAGGGTGGTAGCACATCTAACGGCATTTGGGGTATGACGTAGAATGTCCACAATGAAACAATCACTGTAGCCAATACGACGAGCCAGCGTCGGTCAATTACCCACCTGACAATGTTACTAAGCATGTGAATGGATTTTAGTAATTTGCAAAACCACCAGAAAATGACTTCGGCATCTATTCCTAGTTTTTCAGGTGGTGATGAAATTAGAATGAAATTTTGATTTGATGGGTTTTACAGGGTAGCTATGCTGATATGCTGTTCCAGGTTAAGCACGCTGACAACTACTTGTGACCTTAGAGAAGATACCAGACGAAGCATTAGTTGTTCGAGGTGGACGCAACTGTCCAGAAGATATTGAACGTGCTATTGGAACTCACCCCATTGGCGTGACTGGAATCTCTGTAGAAAGCGCGATAGGATTATCTATAGGAGAGTTAGCAGCCAAAATTCCTCATGGGCAAGTAGGCGTAATGACAATGAGAGAAATCCGGGCTATAGGTGGTGATGTAATTCGTACTTCTGGTAGAAGTCCCTACCATGCTACATTGATCGGTTTAACACCACAACAAATTAGCAATCTGCTAACTCCCACAATTCAGGTCATCACAGGTGGCAGCAAGAAATAATATGTAAACAGATTCTAAGACTTTTTTTATCTTAATAACTATCTCTTCCATTGAGAAATAAAATATTTCATTTTGCTTTATATGCATACTTACTTGGATGTTTTTAGTTGCACTATTCTGACGAGCTAAAAGCCTTAACCAATCAGCCAAGAAATTTATTTTTTTAATTGTTGTAATTGAGGAATAATGAAACGTACAATCATTGATAATATGAGTATTCTGAAGAATAATTTCTTTTACCTTGCTATTTTGAGTATTTTTGATAAATCTGGGTTTATCATGACTATTTTTAGGAATAAATAAACCAAATCTAAATTCTGTAGGTGCAATGTTTATAAATAAACGTGCATCAATCCTATTACTACTTGATTGATGATACAGTTCGTACTCGCATCCATTTTTTGTGGTCTTAGGTACTTCATTAGTTTTTATACTAAGTTTTTTTATAATTTCACCTTCTAATTGAGCCACTACATATTTATAAATTTTATGAAGAGGCTTTTCTATATATTCCTGAAATTTTTCTTTATGCTCTAAATAAAAATCTTTATTTGAACTATTTGTAAATTTTTCAAGCAGTTCAAAAGTTTTAGGTTGAAATGGGCACTCTGAATGTGGCGTAACTTCTGTCATCTTTATAGAAAACGATAGCTGAAATTACTATTGTGACGAATTAGACCTCAAATTACTAGTACTTAAGAATGTAAGGGAAGTTCGGTAATATATCTGCAATTTGTGGATGTTCGTGGGTTTGGTGTTGCGATCGCCTACAGTGGCAACCTGTGAGTTAGCGATCGCGAACGTGCGTTAACACCATAACCCACCTTTAAAATTCGTTTCCCTCGTCAACTTCCTCTTCCGTCAGTGGAGCTTGTGAACTATGACGTGTATGAAGTACAAACACCATATCTTTCCTAATCACGAACAAAATTCGGTACTTATTTCTCGATTTACCGTAAATTAGTTGACGGATTTCCTCTGTGAGCGAGTCATTTTCTGGAGCTAGAGGGCAACGTTTAGGCTTTTCTTGCAAAGTGGCGATAGTATCCATCATTCTCGAAACCATTTATCAGCATAAACTGGGTTCCGCTCTCTCAACCAAGAATAAGCAGCATCAATCTCAGCTTTTGCTGTCTGAGCAACTCTAACTTGAAATCCCATACTTTTCCCGCATTTCTTCCTCAAATTCGCTTAGAGTAGTAGTTCTACCACCTTCTACATCCTCCAGTCCTTGCTTAATTCCAGCGACAGCTTGCAATTTTTCCAACGTATCCAGCAGCTTTTGGTAGGACTGGGCATCCTGAACGACAAGTTCGGCTTTACCATTAACTGTCAACACTACGGGTTTTCCTGTTTCCTTCATTTGTTCAATAAATTCCACAGTGTTACGTTTAAAGCTTGATAAAGACAAGTTTGGAGTGGTCATAATTCACATAAGACTGTAAGGGTTCATAATTTTAACTGGTGTCAGTTTAAAATCATCAACATTGCGGGTAACTAAAGTTAATTTATGATGATGTGCTGTTGCGGCAATCAGACTATCCATTACAGCTAATTTTTTACCTTTCAATTCTGAAGAAGCAGAAAATTTCGCCCAGTTATCTAAAATATCATCGTTTATCGGTAAAATATGAGAAGAAAATTCAATTTCTACTTTTTGCAGCCATATTTTAAGTTTTTGATATCGTTCAGGTTGTGAGTCTTGGATCTTATAAATCCCTTTTTTTATTTCAGCGATAGTAATACTACTTAAAAATAGTTGTTCAATTGATTGCTGATTAAACCATTGACTAACTTGGGGATTGGGAGCTTTTTTAACAAACTCAGACATTACACAGGTGTCAATTAGATAAATCATAGTTCAAAATTCCTGCCTGTGTCTCTATCACGTTCAAACAACGAGGCAATATCATCTTCGGCAGATTCGTCGTCTATAAAACGTAGTCGCTCAAATAAAGGCAGTTCTTTTTTTTGTTGCTGCAAGTAATTGGATAATATTTTAATGACTGCTTCCTGTGGATTTTCATAGTGACTGACTGCGATAATTTCATTAATTAGTTCATCATCTATTGTGATAATGGTCATCGCTTTGTCCTCGGTTGTGTTAAATCAAATTTATGCAATCTGAATGATTTTGCTCCCGATGATTGCATATTTGTAGAAATAAACCCTGATTTTATTTTACGCATGGATGTGGTTTTTCGCCACTATATAGTTAACGATTTTCAACGCTTTAACCCAACCCTTCATCATCATGCCTTTTAACTTCCACATGAGATGCACCCGATAAAGTCGGTTGTTTGCGATCGCCTAAATAAACCTCAGTCTCGTAACTTAACCCGTCATAATTTCCATTACCTGTTGGTACTAAAACGTTACGCTTACGACTCGACCAAAAACTACCCGCAGCAAAAGCGGTGCCAACTGCTCCTATTCCCCCAACTCCTAATAACCAAAAGGGTATTGGTAAGTTGTTAGTTTTCACTTGAGTCTGTTGTGCGTGAGAATGTTCTTTTTCTGTTGCTTTGCCACCCCGCAATGACTGTGCATAAAGCTGCGGGGCACGCTGAGTAACAATCATATCACCGTCGAACAAACCACTCTTCACCTCAACTACATCCCCACTTGTTTGTCCTAAAGTTACTTCTGTAGGTTGGAAGGCATTTCCGTTTTGGATATAAACTATTTTCTTTCCATTAACATCAACAATCGCAGAATTAGGAATTGCCAAAATATCTGCCTCAGTTTTGTCTGTAATTACCTCCAATTCGGCAAACATTCCCGGCTTCAGTTGCCCGCTAGTATTATTTATCTCAGCTTGTACGGCTACAACTCGCGTTTCTCCTTCCACTACCGAACCAATTCGGAAAATCTTGCCTTCAAAAGTGCTATTAGTTTGGGAAGCAACTCTTACTCTCACCCGTTGACTAGTTTTTACTTTGTCTAAATCTTTTTCATAAATATTCGCCGTGGCAAAAACCCGATCGTCATTAATAATCGTCATCAATTTGCCACCAGCATCTTGTAGCGATTGACCAATATTAACTTCGCGGTCTACAACAGTGCCAGATATGGGAGCAGTTATCGTCACCAATCCTTTCCCATTGGCAGCGGTTCCCAATTGTTGTAGCCTTGTACTGTAAGTACTATTACTGAGTCTAATTCGAGATTGTGCTACTTCAACATCAGACTGAGCACGTTTTAATTGTGCTTCTGCTTCCAATACATCCCGACGGCTTTCTGCTCTTTTGAGTTGAGTTTGGACTTCTGCAACGCGAGATTGAGAATCCCGTAATTCCCGCAATGGCAAGTCAACTTCAGCCTTTTGGACTTCAGATTCGGCTTGAACAACTTCTGGAAGGCTTTTTGCTCTCGCCAGTTCTGCTTTTGCCTTGGACAATTTAGCCTGCGATTGTAGCATCTGTCGTCTTGGCAATGCTCCCTTTTGGACTAATTCTCGATCGCGATCGTACTGTTCTTGAGCAACTGCGACCTCTGTGGTCGCTTGTGTTATATTTGCATCCGCTATTTGCTGCTGGCGTTTGAGGTTTTCTTGCGCTACTTTCAAAACTCCACGCTGATTCACCAAAGCCAAGTCGTGATTATATTGTGCGATCGCTGCAGCTAGTTGGCTCCGCGTTTGTGCTATTTCTGCATCAGATATTTTTTGCTGACGGTCAAGATTTTCTTGGGCTAATTTTAAATCAGCTTGTCCTTTCTGCAATTGGGCTTGTGCGTCCGCTTGTTTTTCTTGGGAACCTACACGCAGTTCTACCAACTCTAAAGAAGAGACTACCCCCACAGGTTGACCTTTTTTAACTTTACTGCCTGGTTTTACCAACAGTTCAACTACTTTACTTGTCAGTGGTGCAGTCACTTCAACTTTTTGGTCAGGTAAAGTCTCAATTTGTCCTGTAGTTTTTATCCCTACATCCAACCGCCGCTTTTTTGCCGATTCAACTTTAATGCCCAATCGGTTCGCTGTTTCTGCATCAACTTGAATTGAGCCTGTAGTTTGGGCTTCCCCTCCGCTTTGAAATTCGTTGCCGTGTCCACCATGTGCCAAAACTGCTGCGGGTAATGTGAGGAAAGACAGGCTCAGGACTGTGCCAGAAATATAACGAATTGCTGTAGATTGTTTGCAGCGGTAGGATTTAAGCATGGTAATCAATATATACAAGCAAAAAAATGTAAAATTTGTTACAGTATTCAGCATCTTCTAACTAGCACATTCAGCAATCCATATATAGTAAGGGTTACAAAAAAATGTGTTTTTTTCATATTTTACGCTCCGCGTTCGCCGCGCTCGCTACTAGGCTGACCAGAATGCACCTGCTAGAATCTAAAACATAAAAAACTAAGCGTTCCTGTCCGCCATTCTCCTTAAAGTCCCTCTCTAATAGCCAAAGTCCTCGCTCATAGGACTACACCTTACGTCTTGCGTATAAACTACGAATTCGTAGTTTAAGAGGTAACAAGAATCACGGCAGAATCAAAGCATTATTTCTAGCCCATTTTAATGGACTTATGTTATTAGACAGGGACTTATAGTCCCTGGCGAGTAGGTCGTTAATCGATTAACTCAGGTAATCAGAGTGATTATTTTGACATTATTTTTTCGACGAGCAAGATATCAGTTAGTTTACTTTTTGTACCAACCTTGTCGCCACTGCTTCATTTGATTGATTTCTGCTTCTTGGCTCGATATAATAGATAAAGCAAGTTTTTTGACTTCTGGACGCTTAGACTTACTTGCAGCATCCTTCGCCATGACAACAGCCCCCTCATGGTGCGGAATCATCGCATTAATAAACCGCAAATCAAATTCTCCATCGGCTGCTCCTAAATCCATATCCATCCGCATCGCTCTAGTTTGTTCAGGAGTCATCCCCATCATATGTTTCATTTCGGCATGCCAAGCTTGGGGTTCGTTCTGAGCTTTTGGATACCATGCCTTGCGCCACTGTTTTAATTCAGCAATTTCTTTCTCTTGAGCCTTAATAATTTCGTTTGCTAGCTTTTTAATTTCGGGACGCTTGGACTTTTGCAGGGCTTCCTTCGCCATCACAACTGCACCCTCATGGTGAGGAATCATCCCATCAATGAACCGCAAATCATAATTCGCATCGGCTGGTCCTAAATCCATGTTGTGATTCATCCCACCGTGGTTCATACCACTATGATTCATCTGCTTCTCACCAGTATTGGTTGTGGTAGTAGAAACAGTATTAGCTGCGGCGCTTGATACTTCGTTTTGGCTAAAAGAGGCTGGAGAACAAGCTGTGAGTAAGCTGCCGATCGAAGCGATCGCAACAAAGGTCAAACCTAAAAAGCCATTTTTCAAAGATAGAAGTTGCATAAGTTTCAGATAATAGTTTTCTTAATTCAATTTGGAACTCTCTAGTCGGCTGGATAGTGAACTTTTGAGATGATTTGCGTTTTGCTTTGGTTATTGGCGAAACGCAGTCCGACCACTGCATCTACTACTTAGTTTTGCAGATCGAAATGAAATCAGGATGAAATGCTTGTACTCAAGTAGTAAGTTGTCGTGCATTTAACAAAGTATGAATTAGGCGGCTAAGATGCATACCCCACAATTATTTCAGACAATTTGAATGTATTTTTTGTATAATCTTTAGCTTTCGTTTACATAAAATCAGTATTACCCCTACAAATGAGCCAATTGTGGGCTAATTTCTTTTGGTATAAAAAAATAGACATAATCCAGTAAAGACAGCATTCGAGTTTTAGTTGCTTATTTGCTAAGATTTTGCAACCTAACTTATTAGAGGCTTTCACTTTGGGGGATGGATTGGAATGACTGTGTAATCATAGTCATAGTCATAAAGTTGATGTAGCTAAAAGAACTTCTGATAGCTAACAATTCTAGTAAAGCCAAATATAGCCTCTTTTCCTAGCCTCGAATCGGTTTTGAAGAACTTTTAGATAAAACCTGAAAACAGACTTGGTGTGCTTGCTTGTAGTCAGTACTTGCTTTTTTTCAGCGAATATAAACGAAAATGCTAAAGACTAAACTGGAAAAAGATATAAAATTGGGTCAGAAATTGACCGCACGTACCAACCATGTTTTCGTGTTCTTAGAAATTTTTGAACGTGAAGGTGGTATTCAATCATATGTAAAAGATATTTTTCGAGCCTATATCGGATTGAGCGAAGCATATACTGGGGAAGTCTTTCTACTGCGGGATAGTTCTGAGTGTACAAATTCTTTTGAGTCCGAACATTTAAAATTTCATTACTTCCAAAACCAGTCCTCCCAGTTGGGGAGAGCCAAGATGGCTGTAGCATTGCTCAAGTGTCTACTACAACAACACCCCCAACACGTTTACTGCGGCCACATCAAATTGGCTCCATTGATCCAAACCCTCTGCCAGCCACTAGGGATTCCCTACACTGTCCTGACTTACGGTAAAGAAGTCTGGGAGCCGCTTGGCACCCAACAGCGACGGGCTTTAACATCAGCATCTGGGATTTGGACAATTAGTCGCTATAGCCGCGATCGCGCATCTGCGGCTAATGGGATAAAAAACAGTATGGTAAAAATGTTACCATGTGCAATCGATCCAGAGAAATTTACGCCCGGTGATAAGCAACCAGAATTAGTCGAGAAATATGGTCTAGCTGGTGCAAAAGTATTAATGACTGTAGCCCGTTTGTGGTCAGGGGATATTTATAAAGGTGTGGATGTGACAATTCGGGCATTACCCCAAATACAATCGGTTTTCCCTGAGGTAAAATACTTGGTAATTGGTCGGGGTGACGACCAACCACGATTGGCAGAGTTAGCCCAAAATTTAGGTGTTAGCGACAAAGTGGTTTTTGCTGGTTTCGTATCTACCGAAGAACTCATAGAACACTACCGTCTTGCCGATGCTTACGTAATGCCCTCCCAAGAAGGCTTTGGCATTGTTTATTTAGAGGCAATGGCTTGTGGTGTACCAGTATTGTCTGGTGATGCTGATGGTTCTGCCGACCCCTTGTGTGATGGTAAACTAGGATGGCGAGTACCACATCGTGACCCAGATGCTGTAGCGGCTGCTTGCATTGAAATACTCAAAGGTGACGACCCCCGTTGTAATAGAGAATGGTTGAGAGAACAAGCGATCGCCAATTTTGATCTCAATGCCTTGCAACAACGGCTGAAAACAGAGTTAGTGGTTAGTGGTTAGGAGTTGGTGGTTGGGGCTTGGCAGTTAGGAGCATATTTCATCTTTGTTTTGTGAAGTACAATTGGACGGGCAAGGATACCCATCATACAAGACTTTGAGCTTTTAAGTTGCGACCTCATCTACTTGCAAACTAGTGTAAGAATTATAATTTTTTTACTCCTAACTCCGCTCCTCCTAACTGATCACTCATCACTCTTCAGGTGAGACTCGCTATCCTAGAGGGAGAGCAGCACTAAATTTAAAAAATGAGCCTTAAAACCTTGCAGTTAAATTTGGCTAATCTCCGCCCTTGGCTCACCCTATTAGCAATTATTTGGTTGCTGGGGTCATTGGGCTTGGGCTGGTTGGTTAATTCCTTAGTAATTATTATAGGGTTGCTGTTGCTGGCACCCGTTGTCGTGTTTTTCGGGTTTCGCTGGTGGCTGCAACACAATTTGGTTGGCGATCGCTGTCCCGTCTGCGAATATGAATTTACAGGTTTAAACAACACCCAGTTGCAATGTCCTAATTGCGGGGAGCCGTTGTTGGTACAGCAGGGTCATTTTCATCGCATCACACCAGAAGGCACAATTGATATCAAAGCTATCGAAGTGCCATCAAAATCACTTGAAGATTAGTCATTGGTCTTACAAATAAGAAGGCACTAATTTGTTACTTCTTTTGTTGCGAAATTGAGAGGGTGTATGTATACTGTCCTTGAGATAATTCGCCTATATGCAGCGAGTAATTTCCCGCCTGCCAATAACCAGAAATTTCTGGCTTGCCCCCAGAGTAACTATCTGCTAACACACAAAAGCGACCCCCAGGGCCATCAATTAACAATGTTGGCTTTCCAGTACCTGCAACTGTTAATCGCAAGTAAGGAAGTGATTCTGTAACTTGGATAACTTGATTTGGTGCGCTGGCTATATTACCGCAGTTACTTTTGTTGCCTCCCCCAGACTTGCCATTAATAATTAGTGGATCGGGCTGTAAGTTTGGTTTAATTGGCACAATTGGTGGTTGTGCAGCTAGAGCATCGCCCAGAACCAAACTTATTGCCAACGCTACGGGAACAAGTGCAAGCAGCCTTCGCGTCTTCATATTAATATATGCTCCGGATTATTTTTATAACGATATTCATACGTCAAGCCTGATTTAATGGACGATGGTAACTTCTCTTAGTTCCTACTAAACGTAGTATAAAATTTCATCTATTAAATCAGAAAATAGAATCTAAATAAATTTGCAGGTGATATCACAAAGTGGTTGCCAAAAGTATCGCTATCCCCTGTGGTAGACGAGCGGCAACATCACATTGATTTTTCACAAACATATTAAGAATCGGATTAAGTTTGTCTATTGTGTAATAAATGTTGTTGCTTAGGTAAAAAATATAGATGAATCGTCAACCTGAAGAAGACTTCCAGCATAGCCTTCAAAAGCTAGATGGAGAAATTAATTCCTCGTCTGTTGTGTTTCCTTCCCTTGAAATAATTAAAATATCCGGTCTGAGCTTGTCCAATGGGAATAAAAGCTTCAGTCGATTTTTGAACTGGTTCGCAAGTCTGTCTCGGGTGGCAAAACTGGTGGTTTTGGGTGTAGCGGTTCTCTTCGGGTTTGCTATGCTACAAGCGGCATTGAAATTGATTGCTGGAGCTATTAGCTTGACACTATTGGCAGTGCTAGTATACCTGGGATACAAATTTGTTGTGTCTGGTAGCTAAAAACATAAGCAATATTTTTAGTTTAACCGTACCGGATGTGACGTAGAAATAAATTTAAAGGGAATTGTGCGATGACGACCCCAATTGTGAGGAGAAGTACTAATCAGACCAGCCAGTCAAAAGAACCCAGAAGGTCTAACTCGCAACCTCTAGGAACTAGACGCTTAGTGGCTTGGCTCGCAGAAATCAGCCTAGTTGTCACTAGTGGATTGGTGCCTTTTGGAATTGGCGCTTATACGAATACAAGAAGCGAACTGAACCGAGTCCCCCTCAACCCGGTGCTAATCGCAACAGAAAGAACGATTGCCCGCCCTTTAGCTTTGCCTGTAAGCTACGGCACCCGGAATGTGGCATGGACAACGAATTTTTTGTGGACATTAGCTTTGTTAGCGCCCTTGACACTTTCAGGCTGGCAGTTATATTTACTAGCTAAAACTGGCAGTACCACTCCCAAACGTTGGTTTGGTGTTCGAGTTGTATCCGACCGAGGCACGCCCCCTGGTTTAGCTGCTGTTTTAGTTCGAGAAGGAATTGGTCGTTGGACTCTCCCTGTATCCATTGCCTATATTTTGTGGCGTAACAGCTTTGCTTTTCCCAATCTAGGAATTTTTACGGCGTTGACAGCTTTAGTCATGTTGGGAGAAGCGATGGGTTTCAAGGGGCAAAAACGGCGGCGATCGCTGCATGATACGATTGCAGGTACATACACAATCGATGCTAATAAACCCTTTTCACCCCCAACAGATAGCAATAACAGGCGCGGTCAACAAGAGTGGGTTGATGGGGATGAAGAAGCTGCGATCGCATCAATTGTAATTACACCAGAATCTGAACATAGTAGCAACCTGTGGCGGCGGATGCGACAAAATCCCAGTCTGACTTTATTCGCCGTGGCGCTTTTGAGTATGGTTTCCGTATTGGGAACTTTAGTCGCAACTCAAGTTTATATCCAAACCCAGCAAAATTACAGGGAGTCCAATCGGGGCAATAAACAACAATTTCTCGCACTTGTAGAAAAATTAAAGCCCAATGCCACCAGCAGTCAATTCGAGCGTCGCAATGCCATCTTAGCTCTGGGTACTATCAACAGCCCCCAAGCAATTCAATATCTTGCGGATGTGTTGGTGAAAGAAACTGACCCTGTGCTAGTTGATACCACTCAGCAAGCTCTGGCAAGCGCTGGATTGCAAGCCATCCCCGATTTGAAACGGATGAATCAGTTTCTTTATGGGGATTTGGACTCAGCGCAGAACAATCCCCAAGAGCAAGAAGTACGACAAGGACGCTTGCATATCAACCAGAAGGCAATCAACAAGATTTTAGCTGTCTACAACGGTCAAACTAACGGTTTGGATCTCAACCGTGTCCAATTGGGTCAAAGCGGCTCTGGAGAAAAATCTTACTTCAACTTAGTACTAGACAAAATTGATTTGTGGGGAATCAATTTCAAATTCGCCAATCTCAACCAAGCCAGCTTTAAAGGTAGCCGCTTCCGAGGACCAGGTGAAGATGGTCGCTGGGATACTTACGACGACTGGACAGCCGATTTGAGCGGTGCATCTATTAAACAAGCCAATTTTACCGACGCTAATCTCAGTCGTGTCTTGATGGTTAAAACTGATTTGAGTCGTTCCACCCTCAACCGAGCCAATTTATCTAGTGCCCGTTTAGTTGGTGCCAACCTCAGCAGTACCCAGCTAGTAGGAGCCGATTTGCGGGGTGCAGTCTTGGAAAATGTCAGCTTGACAGGGGCTGATTTAGGCGATGCAAAATTAAACGAAGCCGATTTATATGGTGCGCGTTTGGGTCGGGCGATCGCTATCGGCACTCAATTATCCGATGCCAATTTAACCAAAACTGATTGGCAAGGAGCAGATTTATCAGGAGCCGATTTGGATCGTGCCAATCTCAGCAATGCCAATCTGAGCGAAACCCGTCTGAGTACTGCCAATTTACGCTCTGCCAACTTGCAAAACGCCAATTTGCGCAATGCCGACTTGAGTCTCGCAGATTTACGGGGAGCAAACTTAGCTGGTGCCGATTTTCAGGGAGTTATTCTTTCTTCAGCGAAACAAGATTTAAACGATCAATTTGTGCAAACTCCACAAATCGGTTCAGAATCAGCTGTCATCAAAGGTGTTGATTTTGGGCAAGTAAAAAATTTAGATCCCAACCACTTAGCCTATATTTGTACTCAGGGAGGTAACCACCCTCGTTGTCCTTAATATACTAAGGGTAAGAATATCTTTTCCAATGCTCATTGAATTCGTAAGTAAGAAGGCAGGAGGCAGAAGGAACGGTCGAGGGTATTAAATCCCCACAAGGAAGCGGATAATAACCAATAATAAAATGGTGTGAGGAGTACGAAAATGAATTATTTTAAGTGTGTATTATCTGTTGTGGCGGCTTCAGTTTTGGGTCTTGCTCTGAGCAGTAAACCTTCCATAGCTCAAGTCGCATATGGTAGCTATGTTGGTGTTGGTCCAGCGGTTGGTCTTTCCGATGGTGCCCAAATTGGTGGTGTAATTGCCGCTCGTTATAAACTTTTGGAATCACCAATTTCTTTTCGTGCCCAAGCTTTCGTTGGTCAGAGTACAGCGCTTGTACCTACGGTTTCCTACGATTTTCCCCTCAATTGGCAAACTGATGCCTACTTGGGTGCTGGATTGGTTTTCGCTGGTGGTGATTCACCTTCCCCTGTTGGCAATAAAATCAGCTTTGCCTTGCAGCCAGGAATTGATTATGTGATACCCAATAGTAACACTGTTATTTTTGGTAACGCGATTATTGCCTTTGACGCTTATCGGAATGGTGGTGGTACTGCTCTCTCCCTACAGGGTGGTGTTGGTTTGAAATTTTAAGATTTATTACAGGTTGGTGTAATTCTGCTAAATTTCGATTTTGAAGGAAAAATTGTACTGGTTACGGGTGCTTCACGGGGCATCGGACAAGCGATCGCAACTGCCTTCGCTTCTGCTGGTGCCCGTGTTGCTATTCATTACCATACCCAAAGCGAACGTGCAAAAAACCTGCGAGACTCTTTGGCAGGGACGGGACACATTGTAGTTCAAGCCGACTTGGCGAATCCTGTGGCTGTGGAGAAAATGGTATTGCAGGCTCTAGCTCAATTGGGACACATAGATATCTTGGTGAATAACGCTGGGATTTATCAAGAGCATCCCCTGAATGAAACGAGTTACCAAGACTGGCAGACTGTTTGGCAGCAGACTATAAATATCAATTTACTCGGTGCTGTAAATGTATCTTATTGTGTTGCTCGGCATATGATAGAACGGAGGAGCGGACGCATTATTAATGTGACTTCCCGTGGTGCTTTTCGGGGAGAGCCGACAGCAACGGCTTATTCTGCGAGTAAAGCGGCTCTTAATGCCTTCAGTCAATCTCTGGCACAGCATCTGGCACCCCATAATATTTTTGTGATGGCTGTGGCTCCGGGGTACGTGGAAACTGATATGTCCCGTGTAGTTTTAGATAGTCCAGCGGGAGAAGCGATTCGGCAGCAAAGTCCGTTAAATCGGGTGGCTTGGCCTCTGGAAGTGGCACATACAATTTTATTTTTGGCATCCTCGGGGTCGGAGTTTCTCACGGGTGGGATTGTGGATGTGAATGGTGCCAGTTATTTGCGGTCTTAGAGTTTTTTAACCCACTGTCGGACTAACCGTTAGTTACACTTGATTTGCGGATATTTTTTTTAAGAAGAAGAACTTGAAATTTCTGCGATCGCATTTCTGGGAAACAATCAAAGTATCTTTCTATGCTTTGTAGGTAAATAAAAACCCGCTTTTTCTCAATATAAATACTATTTTTGCTTTATTAGAGTCATATAAATTACTAAACAGTTGCGGATTTTAGACGAGCGGATGAACGCAATCGCACATCGTGAAGATGTATGTTACAAAATTAAATAATCAGGCAGTTCATAGGGTTCGACACTTGCACATACCGCACATAGATATTTTGCGCTGGCATCAAGGGGATCAGGGTAAGTAGGTGAGCAGGAAAATTTATAACTATGTAACGAAATGTAAAACCTCTGAGATTGGCTCGTAGTTGCGCGTATAGCGCTCTTAACAGCAACAAACTAAGATTGGTTTATTTCCACCCACCTACTTAAGCGCATCTTAAATCGCATTCGCCATACTCAATTTTTTTGAGCTTTTAATCGTTTGTTTTGGAGGTTTTAAACCTGATGCCATGAGAATCCCTAATGCAAGATAGATGCTTTGATTATTAGCGTACTACTGAACGCCTCTAATACTTGAATCGTCTTTCAAAATCTACAATCATGCAAAAAATCTGTAACTTTGGCTACAAAATTAGATGCGCTTACCCTGCGTAAAGACGGGGTAAAATTATTATTAATTGTGCTTTATATCCAAAATATTTTGGATAAATTAGAAACCTTGACGTGAAAGAAGCGACCAAACAACATTAGCAGAAAATCCAGTAGATTGGCTTATACATGGGAATACAGCAGGAAGGTGTCCTTGGGGTGCTTTCAAACTAAAGATTAAATTATGCATAGATATCCACTTGAAAACCTGGTATTCATTTTCATCCTCTGCCCATTTGACACGAATACCAAACTTGTGCCAGTCTTGCTTTACACTCTGCCAAATGTCTTTCTGTATGCCAAAGCCAAATTTACCATTACTGGAAGTTAGCCAAAGTTGATCAATAGTGTAAAGGTCTTGAGATGGAAATTGTTCAATATCTTTTACCTCAAAGTAACCTTGTTGATTTCGACCAGCTATTTTCAACATAACTAGCCTAGTTTCTTCATTAGCTTCTTCCCATTTGCCAGCAGTTAATAATTCTTGCAATTTTTCATAGCCTACTAATGATATGTTTGATGGTAGTTCTAGTATTTCTTCAGATTCGTCTCTGATTTTAAAATAGTGGTAAAGATTAGCAATAGCCAAATCTGATGCTTGTTCCAAATTCGATGGAACTAAAGTTTTGTAACCAGCGTTAGCAGCTTGCTGATTAATATAAAGTTCCGACTGTTGACGTAGTTTATAATCGAACAAATACAATAGCTGGTCTCGTAGAGAGTAGAAATGAGACTTTTCTGCTAATCCTTCGTATGTTAATTGTTCTGGTGGTGCTGTGAAATTTGTATCTTGAGTAGTTATCAAATCGGAGTTATTAAAATCAGCAGTAGTTAAAAGTTTTAATTCTGAAGAAGGAAGCGATACTCCTTCGGAGTCACTTCGTGAACGCATCCAATCAATATGATTTTGCCATGAGTTAAAGACTTGTAAATCATGGTTGTAAATACGGGTAATTTCGGGAAAGATAAAATTAAGTTCATCATAGGATTCACAACTATTAATAATACCAACAGCATCTTTACAAACTTTATCCTGTAACTGAGATATTCTGTCGCTTACGGCTGACATTTCATCCTGTACTTGATAAGTTGTAATGATTCCCTGTTCTATTATCCAAGCACATTCGAGCCTTCGTAGTTGCCCAGCAGCGCAGGTTTCTTCTAGTAAATGAGGATTTGTGTAATCTGCCAAAGCTTCAAATAACATTCCCCTCGCACCGTCAATTTCGGCATTTCTACGACTTACATCTTGTAATTGCATTGCTGAACGAAAGCGGTTCATTGCTTGGATAAATAACCCATACGCACGTACTAAAATTATCCGGTGTTGTTCAAATTTTATATCTTGAGAGACCTCCTCAATTATTTGCCTAATTTCTGCTCCTTGGTCTTTTAAGGCTTGCTTGAGGTCAATAAATCCATTTTTGACCTCTAGCCGCATTTGCTCAACTTCTTTTTTCAGTTTTAGTGTTTGATGTAAGTTTATCGCTGTCAATGCAACACCCGCAACTGTTCCCACACCAATCAAAGCTGTAGTTCCTTGCAGCACTCCCAAACTAGCTTGTATGCTTTGCAAACCATTCATTACATCCGCAAAGCCTCGCTGCGTTTGGTACATTTGCACCCCACTAGTAATAAATTGAGAAGCAGCTAGCAGTGGAGATAGAGGACTGTTACCGACAGTAGCACCGATAGCATGACTAACAATCTGTCCTGTGAAAGCATCTCTAGCCATACTGATTGGTACACCATTACTAAAAACTGGAATATATTTGCCAGCTTGAATACCAGCGTCTATTAAAGGAGAAAATTGAAATTGCATAACTGTGGATTGATAGAAGTTTTATTGCTTCGAGGCTAACTTGTTTAGAAAAGTGAAAATATTTGAGCAAATTGGTGAAGCAAGCGGACGTGATGTAAAAATCCGTTTGGTAGCTTCTCAATTAATAGAGCAAGTGATTGAGGAAGCGGCTGAATCTTGGGATGAGTGGCGCGAAAAATTAGGCGATCGCATGGTTCAAAAAAGTCAACATTGGTATTCGGAACACAGTCCTGTCTGGAGTCAAGATAAATTAATCAAAGATTATACTAATAACTTTGTGAGAGATTTATCCAAAGAGATAGATGAATGGGGAAACAAACAACTTAAAGATATCATATTGCAAAAGAACTTGAAAATTTTAGATGCAAATGTTGAGTATGAGCTAGATGCAATTCAATCGGAATTTAAAAACATTGAGCAACAAGTAAAAGCCAATTTTAGTGAACATATTCGATTGTCTATAAATGGCATAACTGATGATTTTATGGGTTTAGGAGGATTTGGTGGCGGTTTAGGGATAGGTGGTGCTTTAGCTGCTGGATTAATAGTATTTACGGGAATTGGCTTTATTGCAATAATTATTGCCAGTTTAGCAGCAACAATTGCTGGTTCGTTTGGTTTGGGAATGTTTGATGTCGATGGATTGCATAACCAGATAAAAATAAAAATTATTGAAATAGGATTTCAAAAGTTTGATGAATCAATGGATAAAGTTTCTGACAAATTACACGAAATTACTACTGCAGTTTTTGATACCAAGGTTGAATCAGCAAGTCGAATAATTGCTCAAGCGATCGCGCTTTATGAAAATCTCATCGAACAGCACGAACAAGCGCACAAAGAAACTGTAGAAGAACAACAAACTAAGAAGGCTTGGATATCTGAAAAACGTCAAGAAATTGAGAAAGTCAAAAATGAGATTGAAGCAATTTTACAACAGTGTGCTACTTAGGTGCAACCGCATTCATCTCGGATTTATGGGGGGAAAAGTAGCCAATCTGAGGGGTTTTGGTTCATGGTTGGTGGACTGTAATTATCAGCACTTGGTATGAAGAAAAAGTTAAATAGACCAAGGATTAACAATCACAACCCCTGTCCCAGCAAAATCATTTTCGTTACGAGTAACAAGTGATAGAGAATTTTGAAGTGCGATGGCTGCAATGAGAGAATCCATAGCAGGCAAAGGTCGCCCCCAAAGTTCTAACTGTCCGACTAAATTTCCCCATAACACCATTGTTGAGAAATCTATACTTAAGATTCTTTGTTCAAAGAGATTGGGTAAAGCTTCATTCAGCCAATTTGTTAGAGATTCTTTCCGCTTAGATGCGGTCATTTTGCTGATGCCTTTAGCAATTTCGCCAATTGTGATCGTGCTAAGGTAAAGTGTTTCTGGCACTTGGGCATTGAACCAATCTAAAACTTGTTGATTTGGTTGTTTGGCAACTAGTTCGGAAATCAGGCAAGTATCAAGCAGGTAGCTCATGGGTTGAAGTCATCGCGAGGTAGGCTGCGATCGCGGCTAAAGTCCAGTTCTTCGGCGATTCCAACTAGGGGGGATTGACGGAAAAACTCTACAAGTGTGGTGGGTTCTTCTGGGTGGGTGTTGTGCGTAGTCAGGCTTTGGGCAAGAAGTTGGATAATATACAGTTTATCGTTGTGGGAAAGTTGAAGCAGTTGTTTTTCAAGTTCTGGGATAACCATGATGGGGGGTTAAGTGGAGGATAATTTTATTATACTTTTTGCATCTGTGGTTCATCTAATTTAACTCGTTTTTTACCTGTTAATAGTTGTTGCATTAATCCCCGTTTTCTTGTTTGTAAGCGGCGAGTTATTTTTCTAGAGTAAATATTTTGCTATTAACTAAGGAAAGAAAATTAATGATTATTTCTTGCTCTCTTATACTTCGTATTTCTTAAATTTGGGGTCAATTTAGTTACATTGTTTCATAAATCACCTATTTTCTGTCTATTTTTCAGATAAATATCCTTTGTAACCGTTTCCCCTAGTATAGATACCGTCTTCAAGGTGTTTCAGGTGCTATCGCCTGTACGAGCTTGTCAACCCAAGCGCGTAAGTTTATGCTGGAACTTGATTGGACTCTCAACGCGAATCCAAAGCGTATATCAACGTCTCGACGGTTGTCTCAAACTTTTATAACCCCATTTGATACTGGCTGGGAAGTAGCTTGAGAAGGAATAGAGAAATCTTTCTCTGGAGCAATACCGCAGGTCAGGTTATTTGTTTTGCTTTGGTTTTGGCTGCTCCAGTTCTTTTGTTTCCTGTAGCGATCGCCTGATAACGACAAGGTGCTTGAATAATATCTAATGGGTTGTTAGATTGATAAGGAGAAAATGTTTGACTCCATAGCGTTCCAAAACAACCAAATTGGATATTCTAGTATTTCCACCTCAATCCCTGATAAAGCGATCGCAGCTTTCACGAATTCATATGTAGCCTCATGCTCATATTTTGAAACGATGTATAACAACCTTACCTTTTAAATCTTCTTCAACAAACACCAAGTACTCGCCATTTTTTCTTTGAAAGGCACGGACTCCATAAGCGATATCAACCCAGCCACTCTGATCGGCAATTGGGTTGGGCTTTAACTTGAAGACAAAGGCTCCGGTTGCGGCATTGTACATATAAACCTCTGAAGTCTTCACTGTTACAGCAAACACATAATCCCCAGCGACGCTGATAGCTTGCGGTGGAATCGCTTCAGGAGGTTTACTAGTATCTATTGGCAATACAATCCGCCAACGTTCTTTGCGGTTGCCTTTACTCCAATTGTCAAACCGGGCAATCTCAGAACCAGCAGATTTGCTATAATCGCTACCAATTGCGGGATGTAATGAGGTAAAACCTGATAAATACATCGTATCTGTTTTGGGAAAATACTCAATCCGCCGCAAATCATCAAACATTCTGGGAGTGGTTTGTTTCTCCATACGAGCATAGCTGTAGATGGGGTTACCTTTTTTATCTAACCCGAGTAGGGGATAATGCCGGATGCCATCTTGAGTCCGCAGGGTTTTCCAAATATCCCCTACTTCGTCTATCCACCAGCCGCCAATATAAGGATAATCCTTGTTGCGATCGTATTCGTTTGCTTCAAATCTGCCGTTTCCGTTACCATCACGCCAAATCCATTCTCCTGTAGTTGGTTGATTTGGAGGCCAATTACCATTGAACGATGGTTTGCCCGACGCGCTAGTGCCAACAAACATCCCCGAAGGGATGGCAATTTCCCCATCGGTAGCTTTGTCGAAACGAAAGATTTCTAATAAGCCGCCATACATATCGGTGAGGAATAGAAAAGGCTTGCCTTGAATGCGTCGGAAAAATGTTGCATCTACATCTGTATGCAGTCGTGGATCTTGAGGATATTTGAAAGCATTCAAAGTGTAGCCTTTATAAGTCGAATCTTTCCCAGGAGGCTTGCTATAATCCATGATGAAGTGTTCCTGCTTGGTGAATAAGTGTACTCCATCACCTGCGGGGTCCGCATCTGCATTGTCGATAAATTCCAAACCCAGCAACCGCCACTGCAATTGGGCTTTTTGAGAATACGACCGCAAATCAACTCCAGAATCGTTAAAACCGTTGTTACTTATATAGATGTTTCCCTTTGCATCTGTACCGACTCCAGTAATCCCGTAGAATTTTAAATTTCCTACTTCACCTGGTATACCTGAGTAAATGCCACCTTCAGTACCAAATGTCCCAACTTTTACGGGTTTGTTGGTAATGTTATAAATCAGGATTTGCTGACGTTTGTTGTTTTCTGCAACTAAAAGTCTGTTTTGATTATCAATGGCGATCGCTGTCGGTTCAACAACATCTGGCACCGTCTGTGGTAATTGCTTACCTAATGCGGAATAATGGAGAACCTTACCCTTTTTTTCGTTCTTTTTTTGCTGGATTATCCAGAGATTTTTTTGTTTGTCAATGGCGATTTTTCCAGGATTGGCAACGGCAAAGCTGCGTAGTTCCTCCATCTCGGTATTGTATACTCTAATGCGGTTGCTATTCGGGTCACTTACATATAACTCGCCCCCTGCTATTGCTAACCCTGTGACTGCACTTTTGGTGCTGACTATTAACATACTCTTATCCCAGCCACGACCACCAGTAAAGGGCGCAGGTTTTCCAGATAAGTCGTAGCGTCTGACGCAATACCAAACGGTGTCTTTTGGTGGATAATCTCCCTGCGGATTTCCTTCAAGACCCTGTAACATTGCTACATAAATATATTTTTTATCGGCTGTAACCGCACTTCCACCAAATCTTCCCCAGCCGTGTGAGTCTTCCGCTTTGCCTATCATTGAGCCGTTTTTGTAAATTCCTGCCTCAGAACCTGCTTCATCCCAGCCGCTATTTGTATATACTGTACCGTCAGGTGCAACATACATTCCGCTCACCCGGATTTGCACCCACTTGTCACCATTGCCAAATGTGTTACCAATCCAAGTTGTTTTGTATTTGATTCCTGTTGGCGCGACTTTAGCACTCAAGTATGATGTTTTGTAGCTGATTTCTGGTGGCGCGACTTTAGCACTCAAGTATGTTCCAATGACAATAGTGGCGATCGCTCCTGCAACCAAACTCATTAAAGCAAAAAAAAGTTTTTTATACCGTTTGGTAAAGAGTTTTTGCTTCTTATTGTTTTTCATAAATGCCTGTACGAAAAAAACACTGGAAATTAATTCATTAAAAAGTATCAGTAATCTCCGTATAATTATTTGTCATAAATATACGTTTTGATGATGAAATTTTTAACTGACCAGTCAGAAAGTTGCAACTGGTTAGTTACTTCTGCTCTTATTGCACTAAAGGTTTAGGAGTAATTCATAAATCAGTCCTAATTTCTAATTGCCGGATTCATACATAAAATATCGAATAATTTACCCTGAAAATATCGTTTTCATGAAAACTTTATGAAAGTTACATCATTTTTTTACTTTAATTCCCAAAAGTTTTAGACAAAATACTTTAGATTGTAGTGGTATTAAAAAATTTCTAATAGTAAAACAGACTATTCTGAATAGAAATTTTTCTATCATTACCCGTAACTTTTATCTATGACTTTTAGTTATTTAGTTATTAATTTGCAACAAATAATAACTGATCCTTAGATGTGGATAGGACTTACACGTATACATCGTTCTAAAGATTTATTTTTTCAAAAACCCGGCTTTGTTCTTCCTTGGGCTCAAGTTACTAAAAACACAAATGCTTACTTCCATAGTTATCTGTCTATTTGACTGCTTAATCAAATGACATGAATATATAGATATGTCAAAATCGTCACTTTTGCAAAATTGACCGTGTTACTTGTTATATAACAGGAGTAAGACTTACAAAGTATTTAAGATGTATATAATGGCAATATAGGAATGAAAAGCTAAATTAATTTGGTGTGGGATTAAATAGAGTATTAGGATTGAAGTGTAGAAACTAATAAAATTACAACCGTATATGCAATTAGGTACTAAAGTGAAAAATAATACAGGCAATTCGGTTTCAGCATCTGCATCCATTCTCTGCCTTGGATTGGGCTGGTTTCCCAAAACCCCTGGTGGCCTGGAACGGTATATTTATGAACTAACTCAGAAACTAGCAGTACAAGACTCTGTTGAATTATGTGGAGTTGGGTTACCAGAAGGACAATCAAATTTGCCGATGAAGCTGACAAACTTGGCTTCCCCAGATAGTCCAATGTGGCAAAGATTATGGTCTATTCGCACTAACTTCTTAAAAACAAGAATAGGTAAACCGGACGCAATTAATTTACATTTTGCACTGTACAGCTTTCCAGTATTGGATATTTTACCAAAAGAAGTACCAATTACCTTTACCTTTCATGGTCCGTGGGCATCTGAGAGTAGGCAGGAAGGAGTTGGCAAACTCAGTGTTTTTATGAAACGCTGGTTAATAGAAAAAAGAACTTATAAACATTGCGATCGCTTTATTGTTCTGAGCAAAGCTTTTGGAAAAATTTTACATCAAGAATTTCAAATACCTTGGGAGAAAATTCACGTAATTCCTGGTGGAGTTGATATCGAGCGCTTTCAACCAAATTTATCACCTAATTTAGCTCGCACACAATTGGGATGGCCAAGCGATCGCCAAATTATTTTCACCTCTCGACGTTTAGTAAATCGAGTCGGACTTGATAAATTGTTGGAAGCGCTGGCGATAATTAAACCCAGAGTCCCTGATGTGATGTTAGCGATCGCCGGTCGTGGTCCCATGCTTGCATCCCTACAACAGCAAGCTGATTCTTTGGGACTTAGCGATCGGGTCAAATTTTTAGGATTTCTCCCTGATGAACAATTGCCTGTAGCTTACCAAGCAGCAGATATAAGTGTCATGCCGAGTCAGTCTTTTGAAGGGTTTGGACTCGCATTAGTAGAATCTCTCGCCTGTGGTACTCCAGTACTATGCACTCCTGTGGGTGGGATGCCAGAAATTTTAGAACGATTCTCCCCAGATTTAATTACTACCTCTACCGATGCTTCAGCGATTGCAGAAAAATTAGAGGGAGTATTATTGGGGAAAATAGCAACACCTTCTTCTGAAGAATGTCGCCAGTACACCACCACAAACTACGATTGGCATAAGATAGCTCAAGAAGTACGTCAAGTTCTGTTGCAATAAAGAATTTATGAAAATTTTCTTCTTAGACCAAAGCGGTAAACCGGGGGGTGCAGAATTATGCTTGATAGATATTGCCAAACCCTACCGCTCTAGCTCTAAGGTCGGTTTGTTTGCCGATGGTACTTTTAGAATTTTACTCGAACAGAACGACATTCCGGTAGAAGTTTTGACAACTAGCGCCATCCAAGTTAGAAAAGAAAGCGGCTTGTTGCAAGGGTTGGGGAGTTTGGGGCAATTAATTCCGTTGATTGTCAAAGTCACAAAAACTGCTTTTCATTACGACCTAATCTATGCAAATACCCAAAAAGCATTAGTTGTGGGGGCGATCGCTAGCTTTTTTAGTGGTCGTCCTTTGGTCTATCATTTACATGATATTCTTTCACCAGAACATTTCAGTTCAACCAACCGCCGTATCGCCGTAATTAGTGCAAATCGTTTCGCATCATTAGTAATTGCCAATTCTCAAGCGAGTAAATTAGCGTTTATCGAAGCGGGGGGACGTGCAGAGATAACTGAAGTTGTTTACAACGGGTTTGATGTTAAAAATCATCAAACTAGCGAATTAGATATTCAGGGATTGCGGCAAGGATTAAAATTAGAAGATAAATTTATCGTCGGACATTTCAGCCGTCTGGCACCTTGGAAGGGACAACATATTTTAATCGAAGCCTTGACAAAATGTCCGAAAAATGTGGAGGTAATTTTAGTTGGGGATGCCCTGTTTGGGGAAGAAGATTACGTTGAAAGTTTACACAAACAAGTTGTGGAATTGGGATTAGAAGACCGGGTGAAATTTTTAGGATTTCGTTCCGATATTCCCAGACTAATGTCAGCTTGCGATTTGGTGGCCCATACTTCAACTGCAGCAGAACCTTTTGGGAGAGTGATTGTAGAAGCAATGCTATGCGGAACACCTGTAGTTGCGACTGCTTCTGGGGGTGCAATGGAATTAGTAGAAGCAGGTGTGAATGGTTTTCTAGTGACACCGGGGAAAGTGGAGGAATTGGCTATTGTGATTAATACTTGTTTGAAAGAGCCAGAAAATATAGCGAATCTTGCGAATAATGCCCAAATTAGTGCCAGTCAGCGTTTTGATGTGACTGCGATTAATCAGCAAATTTCTCTATATATAAATGAGAAAGTTCTAAAATCTCACCCCCCTACCTCCTAAATCCGGCTGTTTCATGCGATGAATAATATAACAGTCCGTTAAGCTGGAGTTGCCAGCTACCCGGTCAAACGCTTCTAGGAGTGTTTTAACTTCAGTTTCCCGACCGTAGAGTTTTTCCGGGATAATAAAGCGATCGCGTAAATCCCTCTGTCTAATTTCAAAACTTTCTATCTTCCCAGTTTCCTTTAGTTGATGCAAACAAATTTCTAAATCATATTTTATTCCTAATGCACTCTGATAGCGGTCTTCGGCATTTTTCGCCATCAGAGTGCATTCCAAAATGCTGACCCTACTACTGAATCCTTGAGGCTTTCGGATTTAGTATTCCCTTCTGTGCGATGTAATTTACTTTATGTTTCACACCGAAATTTTTCTGACTTCGTGCGATCGCCCTTGAGTGTGGGCATTTCGTCATCCCTTGAAGGAGAAACTAGGACTGGCGCATTTTCACGATTGCAGACTGGAGCGTCGGATGGGGAAAATCAAACTCAAGTATCGATAGATGGCATCACCGTCTGTACTTAATCGTTACCTGATTCTGCAAATAAAGATTCTAAATCCCTGTAACCGCTAACTAGACGTAAAATTTCAATTCCGCTATTTGTAACTCGGTAAAGAATGATGTAACTTTCTATTGGTACACCCCGCAAATAACCCTTAATATCCGCATAACTCGATCCCATGTTGGGGAAATTTGCAAGATATCTACATTTTTTATTAAACTCATCAACAAAACGCTCTCCGGCATCAATATTTACGACTTGTCAAATAATCAATAATTTCTTCTAAATCCTGATTTGCCTCTGGGGAGATAATGTGTTGTTTCATCCTTGATTTTCTTTAGCTTTACCCAGTTTCTCCCGCAGTTGCTCAACTACTACTTCCCTGTCAATACCTTCTTTTCTATCCAATTGTTCAACAGCAACTTCTACGCTCAGTTAACGGCTGTCGCATTTTTTCTACTGACAGAGTAGCGTTATCTGTTTCAAACTGGGTAGTTATTTTAGCCACGATGCAATAGCATACTGCGATCGCTTCTGTCTCGCCACTTTCACAAACTACTGGCTTTGAATGGAAGTGCGATCGCTCACAGAGTATAGCAACGGAATAATAAGCATTTCAGCTTGCCAGGGGCGTTTGGAATAAGTTTCAATCCAAACCTTCGCTCCAGGACAAGAGGGCAAACCCTTATCTAGTTCATAAACAACACGACACGAACCGTTAATCACCGCCTCATGACCGTAACTATTACAAATGATGTTGAAGTAAGGACCGAAGTTGGAAGAAGGAATAGCTAATAAAAATGCGCGTTCGTAAGTTGAAAGCTTCAGTAAAAAAAAGATGTTTTTCGAGTCCTTTGTAGCGCGTTCACGTAGTGTCTCGCAGAGAAGAAAAACAGTGTCCTTGTTTCAATCCCACATGAGTACTCATGTGGGTACTTCTTCCTTCTTTCTTCTTCCTTCTTTCTTCGTGAATGTCATATCGTTTTACAGTGATTACAGGTTCACGTTCGCCTGTTTTCGTATTATTCCGAATTATATGTTGGTTGACGTGAATTCTGTTCACAGGTGTTGGACGACGCGCAGCCCAACTGAATTTTGGACCTCTAGTACCCGGAGTAA
>JAESGD010000132.1_pt1 | contig 29506 bp, 28 predicted proteins | sample 9269581 | NCBI WGS metagenome assembly JAESGD01 (sample SAMN14515903, study PRJNA621661) | algae metagenome | isolation source: Cyanomargarita calcarea GSE-NOS-MK-12-04C and co-occurring heterotrophs from... | place: USA: Grand Staircase Escalante National Monument, Utah | collected 2007-12-30 | reverse complement strand
GTTTGTATAGAATTAGTAAATGAATTAATGAGACTAAATCGCAATAAAAGAAAGTATTATCAAGAAGGTCTAAGGGCTATGAAACTTATAGAGTCTACGTTTTAGCTCGTTTCGTCGCCCCCTCAGCCCAGTAATACTGGACTCTTTGCTAGCTCTCGGCATTAAACCTGTAGGTATGGTAGTCGATAATTGGGGAGGAGGAAGGTACTTTCCTGCTGTCTTGCCTGAAAAGGTTATAGGGATTGAGTCAGTTGGCGCAGAAGGAACCCCTTCTCTAGAAAAAATCCTAATGCTCAAACCAGATTTAATTTTGTTGCCCGATTATGGTACACAATATTATAAGCAATTATCAGCGATAGCACCTACCGTACTAATAGATCCTTGGAAAGACAAAGCACTCATTCCCATAAAAGAAACTTTTCGATATATTTCTCAACTCGTAGGACAGGAAGAAAAGGCAGAAGAAGTTCTCAATCAATACCAGAAGCGCATTGAAGAATTTCATAAGCTTTTGGGCGTTCAACTAGAAGGATTAGAAGTTTCTGTCATTAGTCACTATGGGGGTAGTTTTTGGTTTGCACCAATTTACATATCTTATTTTCAAGTATTAAAGGATATTGGTTTACCAATCAAGCCTGTGTTTTTGAAAAAAAATGAATTGTTTACGTTTAGCGTTGAAGTCATAAATCAATATGATGCCGACATTTTGTTTATTGTTGATAACCCCAATACATCAGCATCATATTTGTCTCAAGAACCTTTGATACTGTCTCTAAAAGCCGTCAAAAATGGACGAGCTTACATCGTTGATCCTAATATATGGAGTTTTTATGGACCGATAGGGATGAATCTTTTAGTTGACGACCTTTCTAAATATCTGCTAGAAGGCAAACAAGACCCCTATTTTAAGACATTATTGTAGCCACAAGAAATAGAAGTTACCGTACTTATACTCTACGATGGTAGTTTTTTAATTCCCACGTCTGGTAATGCTTCCCACGAAATTTTTTCTGACATAGGCTTAATCGACAACATTTCAGATACTGGCAATCGTCAAATTAGCATTGAAGTTGTAAATAAATATGATGCAGATATTTTATTTATTATGGACTATGATGGAAAACCAAAATCCTTTTTCCTTCAAAATCCCTTGATAGCTTCGCTAAATGCCGTCAAAAATAATCGAGCTTACTTCGTCGAAACATATAAGTGGCATCCCGGTGGAATTTTAGGATTGAATAGGATGCTAGATGATATTTTTGCTAGACGATATTTTGAAGTATTTGCCAAAAACTTACACGTCTTGCCTTAGCGCGATCGCAATCCAAAAGTAGGTTAAGATTTTCAAAATGACAAGTAAGATTCTTTGATCGCACCTAAAGCTGCTTCTCGTGGATATCTAGAGTGTGCGATCGCAGCAGCTACTCCCGTTGGGAGTATTGCATAAAATTTCAACTACGCTGTTCGACGCTCGGCAATCCATACTTTTATGATTGACTGTCGGGTTACACCAATCCGTGCTGCTTCCCGGTCAAGTGCTTCAATTATCCATAGGGGAAAATCAACGTTCACCCGTCGTTGCTCATAACCCGGACTACGTCGCGCAAGCTTCGCTTATTTCCAGATAACCTTTACATTAGACATCTCCGAAAAAGAATGTAGAGACGCGTACCCCTCCGGGGTACGTGTCTCTACAAGGATTGTAGGTAACGCATAGTTCCTGCACCAAAGATGTCTAATGGGATGGGCTTTTTCCCGTAAAATCAAGTAGGTGTAATCTGCAAGCAATACTTCCATGCGTCGAGATTCGATATTTTATAAATTATTTCAACAGTCCCCAACTTTGTTATTTGAACTATTGACAAATCCGCCAGAAAATGCAAATGAATATAGATTTGATTCGGTAGCTGTTAAAGAACCCAAATTTGAGATTGATGGGGTATTTCTACCACCACAAAATCAAAATCCTGGGGTTGTTTACTTCTGTGTTGGCGTAGCCTGCCGGAGGCATGGTACAATTTCAGCAAGATAAAAGGCTTTACGAACGGGTATTTGCAGAATCTTCATTATATTTTTATCGTAACCGAGATCGATTTAGTGACTGGCAAGCTGTAATCATTTACCCATCACGTAATATCGAGCAATCAGACATTTATCCCCACCGAAACCAACTGAATGGAGACCAAGTACATCGGATATATTTAAATGAATTGGGGGATATTCGCTCCTTACCTGTGTGGGTAGCGTTGATGGTTTTGACTACCCTGGAAGAAAATCGTGCAACCGAAGAAGCAAGGTATTTACTGGCTAGGAGTCAGCAGGAAGCGCCTCAATTAGAAAATCGTGCCATCATAGATTTATTGACGACGATAATGGTGTACAAGTTTGAAGGTAAAAGTCAACGGGAGGTAGAGGAAATGTTAGGAATTACACTCAAAGAAACACGGGTTTATAGAGAAATATTGGCAGAAGGAGAACAACGAGGACGTGAGGAAGGACGTGAGGAAGGAGAAAAATCGCTCGTTTTACGTCAATTGAATCGTCGTGTAGGAGAGTTACCGCAGGAGGTGCGATTGCGTATCGAATCTCTCCCCTTAGAACAGCTAGAAAATCTGGGGGAAGCGTTGCTTGATTTCACCAGCATGGCTGATTTAGATGCTTGGTTGTCAGGGTTGGGTGATAATTCTTGATGAGCGTTAGTGTGCAGTTCATTGAAAAGTGTCAAGAGTAAAGACATAACACGATTGCGAGGTGCTTTTTGTTGAGTGCTTTGGACTGCAACAAGGGCACCGTCAACTGCTGACAAAATTTGTTGTTCGCCGATATTCTGTGCGCTTGTAGTATCCTGTTTAGTATTGCTATCTTTCACCCCCGCAATGGCACCTTCCATTGCTGCGATCGCTTCATCTTTAGCCTGTTGACCCTTGGTCTTAAAATTCTCTATAACTGTTGTAACGGCATCCTTCGCAATATTACGAATTTATCCAGAACCATCTTTGATTTCATTGACAGCCTCGGTAACTGCAACTTGAACAATCTCACGAATTTTTTTAGTTCTAGCACCACCTGTTTCTTTGACTTGTGCTAAATCTTGAGCAATGCGTTCTTTAACTTGTCCTCTGCCTCATAAATTAATATTGACAGATATATTTTAAAAAATCTGGTGTAGATAACCATCCATTCTGTTGTGAAAACACACCGTCCAACTTTTGTAGTGCTAACCGTATATAAACACAACCTTATGGAACAGGCTTTCTCTCACCTCATCTCTATATAAAACTTAAATAGAAAACAGCTTCTTAAAACTTACCCTTACCAGGGGCTTTTATAAAGTATAAAAACTATAGGTATTACAGATTCATAGTAGACATAAGACATCTCCAGAAATTAATTATGCGTTGCCCGAAAGCCTTTGTAGGGGCGCAAGGCATTGCGCCCTCATGATGCTGTATTTCGATAACATTAAGCAGATATGTTTGTTAAAATACATTTACCTATTGAGAGTAACTGGGAAATCATGTATACTTACTGCAAATAATTTTTATTTGCTTTGCGAAACATTTGTAACTTTTGTTTTGCTAAATTCCCATGACAAGCCAAATTTTACAGTCAGATTACTCAAATCTATTTCCAGCAGTAGAAAAAAGTCAAATTATCAATAGACCGAATGATTTTTCGGAAGTTGTCATGGAGTATCCCCAAGAATTAGGTCGGGGTTTGATTCAAGGTATTGAACTGCGTCAGGGGTTTTTGCTGGAAATTAGAGATTATCAAAATCATGATAATTGTATGACTGAAAATTCTCTGGAACACGAACATCCTTTACAATTTTGTTTTAAGCTCAAAGGTGAAACTATTAGTAACATTGAATACGCTGTACTCAAGACTGGTGAAGTGGCTTTGTGCGGTTGTGGGATGTCTCCAGAGATGTTGTATGGTTTCCTAGAACCAAATCAAGAGATTGATATTCACATCGAACCGGAAGTATTTAAGAGATTATTCGGGATTCAGGATGATGCGATTCCCCCACAGTTTCAACACCTGTTTCGTCAACCCGATGAAGAATATTCTGTCCGTGTTGGGACAATTACCACGCAAATGCAGGTTGCATTGCAGCAAATTTGGCAATGTCCCTTTCAAGGTTTAGTCAAAAAGGTTTATTTAGAAGCTAAAGTTCTGGAATTAATGGCTTTGCGACTGCAACAGGATATGACGAGGGAAGTTATTCAATGTCATGCAGATAAACCAAAACGGACTGTAGTTGAGGGGATTTATCAAGCTAAAGAGATTTTAGAAAGTCGTTTGGAAAATCCACCGTCTTTGATTGAGTTAGCAGAAAATGTCGGACTTAGCCTTTACCAATTTAAACAGGGTTTTCGGAAAGTTTTTGGTAAAAGTGCTTTTCAATATTTGCATCAATATCGCATGGAAAAAGCACGACTTTTGCTATATGAGGGTAATATGCGTGTGGCTGATGTGGCAAACTGTGTTGGTTATTCGCACTTGGGGCAATTTTCGGTAGCTTTTAAACGGATGTTTGGGATTAGTCCTCGTGATTGTATCAGGGGAAAGGTGTAATAGACTTCTGATTTTTTATGGAATTTTTTTTACCGAAATTATCATAATTACGTATTTTCATTGAGGAAAAAGCCTGTTTTTATTTAGGGGTAAGGTATCACAAGTAACTAAGTTAAATTAAATTGAATATCTTGGCAATATCGGACAGATGCTTAGTTCTGATGAGTTTTAGGTCAGGTGAGACACCTAACCTACTGGTTTATGTCATTAATTTTGACCCCTTCGCTCTTGCCCAGATTCCCGACTTCGTAAAAGTTGTCGGGAATCTAACAACCCTAAGAGTGTGTCCGTTACGACTTCATCCGTGACAAAATAATAGACATAAAGTTATCAAAAGTACATTTTTGGATTAAAAGCTTCTTTTTGGGATAAATAACCGCCATTTTTAGATAGACTCGCACCCTGAGAAAATTCTAAACTCAGCATAGATTCTAATTGATAAGTTTTCTCTGTAAATAGTCCTAAATCCCCCAACTAGGGAGAGGTCTAAAAGAAAATATAGGTGTGGGAGTTATAAATGAAGCTGCAAAAATTACTACAAATATTGTTTGTTTCCGGTTCGACTTGGATTATAGTAATGAATGCGGCGATCGCGGCAGCCACTCCCTCTGGGAGGGAAAGAGAGGATTTACATTCCCAAATAGTAACTGGTGAGATTGCCAATCTCAATGAGCTAAAACTTCCCGCAACAACTGCTAAAATGTTGGTACAAACACCAACTAACTCCCCTAACACAGGTGAGGCGATCGCAATTACGTCGGTGAAAGCGAATCCTAGCGAAAAAGGTGTGGAAATAATTTTAGAGACTACCCTTGGGGATAAACTGCAAGTTGCAAACCGTAGTACAGGTAATAATTTTGTTGCTGATATCACGGGTGGGCAGTTGCGGTTAGCTTCGGGTGAGGCTTTTACATTTCGTTCCGAGAAACCCCTCGTGGGAATTACTGAGATAACCGTTACGAATAGTGATGCGAATACCGTGCGGGTAACGGTGGTAGGCGAGAAGGCTTTGCCTGCGGTTGAGTTATTTGATGATAATGCAGGGCTGATTTTTGCAGTAGCATCTACCGAAGTAGCGACGCAACCACCCCAAAAACCGCCAGCCTCTGAAAAGCCAGCAACCCAGACACCGCAGGAAACACCTACAGCGCAACCGGATGACCCAATTGAGTTGGTAGTGACTGGGGAGCTTTCGGGGTATCGCGTACCAAATACGACAACGGGGACAAGAACCGATACACCTTTGCGGGATATTCCTCAATCGATTCAAATCGTGCCCCAGGAAGTACTGCGCGACCAACAGGTGACTCGCTTAGACGATGCCCTCAGAAATGTTGCAGGTGTCATCGCAGAATTTAATGCTGGTCCAGCCGTTTACTATAAAATTCGAGGTTTTGGCGTAGCGGATAATAGCTTGCTCAGAGACGGATTGCCCGATCCTGGTGTTGGAGATTCAGTTGAGCTTGCCAACGTAGAGCGAATCGAAGTCCTCAAAGGCCCTGCATCTGTGCTTTTCGGCTTGGGCAGTCCTGGGGGAAGCATCAACATCGTCACGAAACGTCCCTTGAGCGAACCTTTTTATGAGGTTGATGCATCGATTGGCAGCTACAGTTTTTACAGAGGTGCGATTGATTTTTCTGGGCCGTTAAATGAGTCAAAAACCGCCCTGTATCGTTTCAATGCCGCCTATAGAAATTCAGGTAGTTTTATCGATTTCTCTAATAGTGAAAGCTTGAGTTTATCCCCCGTAGTCAGCCTAGCGATTGGTGAGAGAACCAAGCTAACTTTAGGTGTAGACTACATCGAGACTAGAGACTCTGGCAAAGGATTTGGTGTGCCGACCGTGGGCACGATATTTCCCAACCCTAACGGTAAAATTCCCCGTAATCGCAACTTGACTGAACCGACTGATAACGTAGATGGAACAACGGTAAGGGCTGGGTATGAACTAGAACATAAATTTAATGACAATTGGTCTTTAACCAATGCGTTTCGGTATGGTTCCCGTAGTTATTATTCTACAGAAACGAGACCTGACAGTTTGGATGCAGATAACCGAACAATAAGTCGTTCTTTCTCAATCTATGATAATAAGTTCACAAGCTATACCCTAACAACAAATGTTGTGGGCAAGTTTTCTACAGGTTCAATTAAGCACCAGCTTCTATTTGGGGTTGATTTAAATCGGTCTATAGGTGCAGTGCCAAGATATGCGTCTGGTGATGCTGCCCCCATTGATATATTCAACCCTATTTATGGTCAACCAAGCGGTCCATTTACATTTGAAGCAAGCAATAAAGCAGCAACAGACTCATTCGGCATTTATCTTCAAGATCAAATCGCTCTCACAGAAAAACTGAAAGTTCTGTTGGGTGCGCGGTTTGATGGGTTTAGGCAAAATTCTCAAGACTTTATTGCTAATACAGAAAGCAGCCAGTCAGACAGCGCTTTAAGTCCTCGGTTTGGCATTGTCTATCAACCCATCCCCCCTGTTTCGCTTTATGCTAGCTATATCAGTTCATTTACTCCAGCAAGAGGTACATTTCTTTTTGGCGCTAATTTGGATACTCTTTTTGAACCAGAACGAGGTCGGCAGTTTGAGGTTGGGGTAAAGGCAGATTTAAACGATCGACTTTCGGCAACGTTGGCTTTGTATGATTTGACCCGTACCAATGTTTTGGTAACTGACCCTAATAATGAAGATTTTCAAATCCAAACGGGTGAGCAGAACAGCCGAGGGGTTGAACTGAGTTTGGCGGGCGAAATTTTGCCAGGATGGAATATTTCGGCAGGCTATGCCTATACGGATGCCCGTATTACTAAGGATACTACTTTTGACGTTGGCAGCCGATTAGAAAGTGTCCCAGATCATTCTTTCAATGTATGGACAACCTATGAAATTCAAAAAGGAGATTTGAAGGGTTTAGGATTTGGGTTAGGTTTGTTTTTTGTGGGCGATCGCCCAGGAAATCTACAAAATACTTACGATATTCCAAGTTATCTGAGGACTGATGCATCTATTTTCTATAAAAGAGACAGATTTCAAGTCGGACTCAATTTCAAGAACTTATTTGACAGAGAGTATTCTGAAATTGGGTATTTTGGCGGTCGTGTTGGCTATGGACAGCCCTTTACAGTTCAAGGAACAGTTTCCTTGCAGTTTTAATCATTGAGACAACCATGCGACATTTTCTCTCTTGGCTAATATTAGGCATTTTCGGATTTACTCTAGTTACAGCTTGCAATTATCACACACCTCAAAATACATCCTCTTTACCTAAACAACCAACCGCAAAATGTCGCATGGTTAAACACACTATGGGGGAAACCTGTGTCCCCATTAACCCCCAGCGTGTTGTCACCTTATCTTCATGCACTTTAGGCAATGTCCTAGCACTTGGGGTTAAACCCATCGGCACAACTAACGAAGTTTACGTCGGGGGTGAATCTCTGACATCAATTAATGGTGAAACGGAGGGAATAAAACTACTTGGACTTTCACAACCAAATTTAGAAGCAACATTACTACTCAAACCAGATTTAATTATTGGTGCAGATTGGTTCAAGCCAATTTATCCTTTACTATCTAAAATTGCCCCTACGGTATTAGGTGAAATTGATTACATAAGCTGGCAAAGACACCTGAGTTTTGTAGCTGAATCACTGGGGAAGCAAGAAGTTGAAAAAGCACTTTGGGAACGTTACTATCAGCGAATAGAAAAGCTAAAACTAGCATTAGGAACTCGCTATCAAGGCAAAAAAATATCCTTCATAACTCTTGGGCGCGATCAGATATACATTGATTCCAAAAACTCATTTCCTGGCGCAATTATCAGTGATGTACTTTTGCAGCGTCCAGCCGCACAAAATCTCGATTCAACCTATGGTTCTTTTCCGATTTCCTTAGAGGAATTAGAAAAAGCAGACGGCGATATTTTATTTGTGACGACTTTTTCGATAACTGGCAAAAAATTTCTAGAAAAAAAACAACAAGAGCCACTTTGGAAGACACTTAAGGCTGTTCAAGAAAATCACGTTTATTATGTTGATTTTATGGCATGGGCTGCGACCAATATGCTTGGAACTGATGCAGTAATTGACGATCTCTTTAAATACCTGGTCAACACACTCTAAATTATTACCAAACATACCCTATTCGTTTATAATTTTTGCGAGTATGCCTGTGAGAAAGAAAGTAAGTCATGCAATAATCATATTTCTACTTGCTAGCCTAACAACTTTTCTTTTTTCTGCTTGCAATCAAAAATTAACTGAAAATGCAGCTAATGTAGGTGAATTATCTCACCCCATTGACTGTCGGATGATTCCACATCTAGTGGGAGAAACTTGCGTTCCTCAAAATCCTCAGCGAATTATCACCTTGCATCCAGCTACTTTGGGCAACTTACTTGCTCTTGGTGTTAAACCAATTGGAACTATAAATGAATATCAGAAAAGTGAGTTTCCTAAATATCTTGAAAACAAGATAGATGGGGTCGAATCGGTGGGAGATGTCACTCAACCCAATCTAGAGAAAATATTGCAACTCAAACCTGATTTAATTATAAATTTGAGTGACGATAAAAGTATTTATCCTCTACTATCAAAAATTGCCCCAACTGTACAAACTGGTTGGGAAGGTCCCCGTCAATGGAAGGAACATTTTAGCTTTGTCGCTAAAGTGTTAGGCAGAGAAGATGCTTATCAGCAGGCATGGAATTATTATTATCAGCGAATTCAACAACTTAAAGCGGCGTTGGGCAATCGCTATCAAAATCAAAAATTCTCTTATGTCTATCTTCAAGCTAGTAATCACCCTATATTTATTAGTGAACTTAAAAATATATTTGCTGGCTCAATACTGAATGATGCTGGACTGCAACGCACAAAAGTACAAGATGTTCTGATTCCAAACGGATATCTTTTTATTCCTGAAGAAGAACTATCGAAGATAGACGGTGATATTATATTTATAGGATTTTATGGAGATGATGATGAAAAATTTTTTAAAAAACTCCAACAAAAACCACTCTGGAAGACGCTAAAAGCCGTTCAAGAAAATCATGTTTACTTAGTAAACTTATCAACCTGGAGAGAGTCAAATTTGCTTGCTGCCAATGCAGTAATCGATGACCTCTACAAATACCTCGTCAACACACCTTAACCCATGACTAAACACACGCTATTTGTCTGCAAATCATGCCACCGTTCATCTGAAGAAAGACCAGAAAATGCACCTTTAGATGGCAATATTTTACTTGACCAACTCAATACTTTATGTGGCGAACAATTCCATGCTGACGAACTGGAAATTAAACCAGTTGAATGTTTATGGGCTTGCAGTCAAGGCTGTGTTGTATCTGTATCAAGCCACGATAAGCCCACCTATCTGTTTGTCAATCTTACCCCAGAAGAAGAGCCATCAGCAGCGTTACTAGAATTTATGCAGTTGTATATCAAGAGCCGTAAAGGGGCTGTAGTTTGGGAAAAACTTCCCGAACTCTTACAATCCAAGATTTTCGCGCAAATTCCGCCTGTAGGTTCGCAAAAGTAGATTAATCAAAAATATCAACCTCAAACTAAAAGCTTTGTCGATCAAACCAAGCATCTAAATCAGCCATCCCCTGAAAATCTAACAATGCTTCGCCGAGATTTTCCAATTGTTCGAGTTCGAGAGATTCAACATGCTGACGTACTTCTTGCGGTAATTCTCCTACACGTCGTGTTAGTAGACGGATAATAAGCTTACACGCTTCCGCTTCTCGTCCCTCTTCCCGTCCTTCTTCTCGTCCTTCTTCTCGTCCTTCTTCCTTAATTTCCCTGTAAACTCGTGTTTCCTTGAGTGTAATTCCTAACATCTGTTCTACCTCTATGCGGCTCTTATCTTCAAATTTGTACACCATTATTGTCGTCACCATATCTATTATGGCGCGATTTGATAATTGAGGAGTTTCCTGCTGACTTCTTGCAAGCAAATACCTAGCTTCCTCAGTAGCTTGCTCATCATCTACTGTAGTTAACACCATCAGTGCCACCCACAGAGGTAATTGGCGAATATCTCCCAACTCATCCAAATATATTCGATTTACCTGTGGGCTGTTAAGTTGACTATAGTAAGGACGAATATCACCTTGTTCGATGCTACGAGATGGGTAAATTATCACTACTTGCAAATCGCTAAATCTATCCCGATTACGATAGAAATATAAATAAGATTCGGCAAATACACGTTCATAGAGTCTTTCGTCTTTTTGGAACTGCACTTCTGCAAAATAGACGACCCCAGGATTTTGATTTTCTGGTGGGAGAAATACCCCGTCAATCTCAAATTTAGGCTCTTTGACAGCTACCGAATCAAATCGATATTCATCTACATTGGCTGGCGGATTTGTCAATAACTCAAATAGTAAAGCTGGGGATTGTTGAAATAGTTTATAGAAAATTGAATCACGACGCATGAAAATTTGCCTAATTCGGGGCAATACTCAAAGACCTGTCATCGATTATCTTAACCCCCAAGTGTTTCCAACCAGGTATTTAAATCAGCAATTCCCTGAAAATCGCGCCAACGCTACTCTGCGAAAAGTCGCGCAAAGCGCGTTTACACCAAGATTCTCCAACTTCTCCAACTGTTCGAGTTCGAGAGATCCAACACGCTCAAGCACTTCTTAGGGTACAAGAGTGAAGTCAATCTAAAAATACACTTGTTTTCTCTCCCAAACATTGCCATCCTTCAACTTCATGGTAAAATTATTGCAATTAATTATCATTAGATTCTATAAATTTTACCATTGCCAACGATGACAATAACCTTAACGAGCAAAGACTATGATGAACTGTGGGAGGAAGGCACAGCAAACAGTACGTGCAACCCAGCCATAGAACCATTTGAATATTTTTATGAAACACCCAAAAAACTGGGGTTAGGTTACTATCGAAAAATTGAAGTCTATCCCCAGCTTTGGCTGAGTATTTTCGATAAAGAATATCATCACGATATGTTATTTCAAGTACCTGTTAATAACCATCCTCTCCAGTTTGGTGCTTTAGTTTTAGGGAAGTATGCAGATACTTACGGGCAGGTTGGGGAAGGACATACGTTTATTTCCGGTGGTGGGGTTCAACACAAATTTAATGCATTTTATCACCAGTCTCAAAGGATTCTGGGTATTGACATAGAAATGCCACCGGAGTTGCTGACAAGTTTTTTCCCAGGAAGGGATGGAAAAATACTGCCTCAGTTGAAATTTTTGGCGAAAGAGAATGACTGGCAGACATTACTTTTTCCCAAAACGAATCCAGCAATACAGGGTGTAGCGCAGCAAATTATTAACTGTCCTTACCAGGGAACAGCAAAGCGGATGTATTTGCAGGGTAAGGTAATAGAATTGATGGCGTTGCAGTTAGCTCCTTTTTTGGCAGATAATGAGCAAACTGACGAGTCAATGCTAGCACGACACTCCAGAGGAGACGCTAAGCGATACGCTGAAGTGTCACCTTCGGTATCGCAAATACCAGCGCGATTAAAAAAAGATACTATTGCAAAGATTTATCATGCTAAGGAAATTTTACAAGTACGTTTGGAGCATCCACCGTTATTATCAGAGTTGGCGCAACAGGTAGGTGTCAGCGAGAGTACGCTCCAAAGGGGTTTTCAGACACTATTTGGAACAACGGTGTTTGGATATTTGACTCAAAAGCGTATGGAGCAAGCACATCATCTATTACGCGATAATAATTTGACAGTTGCCGAAGTCGCTAATACTGTAGGTTACGCTCATTTAGGACACTTTGCTGCTGCCTTTAAGCGCAAGTTTGGGATGACACCACGGGAATGTTTTTTGGGCAAAAAGCTTGTTTCGGGACTATGAGACTGTTTCGGGATAGACTTGATTACCTGTACTCCTCTACACTCTGGTTTATTGCAATTAAGAAATATACGCAATAAGTACTATTGTTAACTATATGAGGAGTGGTATGAAAAGTTGGCGTTCTGCTTCTAGCTGCTTTGCGCGTTGGCTCGATATTTATCCTTGGTTGGTAGTGAGTGTACTAGGGATAATCAGTGGTATATTTGTTCAACCTGTACGGGCATTTGAATTAGAAAAGGAGCAAAAAACAGATGCCACCGGAGCATATAGCAGCACAACAAGAATTAAAAAACTAAGGGACTTCCAAAAATTAAATTCTCCATCTTGTGGGATGGGCATCCTGCCCATCCCACAAGAAAATTTTGAGTGTTTTTTTACTTGGAAGTCTCTAAGCGAAACCGATCCATCTATTAGCGTCAATAATTTACTTTCTCAATCACCAACTCCTGACGCTCAATCTCCGGTGCAAATAACGTCCGTGAAGGCAAATTCCACTCCCCAAGGTGTGGAGGTGATTTTAGAGACTGCCCTTGGGGATAGACTGCAAGTTACAAACCGCAGTGCAGGTAATAATTTTATTGCAGATATAGCTGGTGGGCAGTTGCGTTTACCTAACGGTGATGCTTTTACATTTCGTTCCGAGAAACCCCTTGCGGGAATTACGGAGATAGTAGTTACGAATTTTAATGCAAATACTGTGCGGGTGACGGTGGTAGGTGAGAAGGTTTTACCTGCGGTTGAGTTATTTGATGATAGTGTCGGATTGATTTTTGCGATACCATCTACGACAACAGCGACGCAGAACCCTACCCCCAACCCATCCCCGCAAACAGAAAGGGGAGAAGAAACACCCCAAGAGAAACCCACAGCACAGGAGGACGATGCCATCGAGTTAGTGGTGACGGGGGAACAAGATGGATACCGTGTACAAGAGGCAACGACAGGAACGCGAACTGATACACCCGTGCGAGATATTCCCCAATCTATCCAAGTAATTCCTCAACAAATTATTCGCGACCAGCAGGTAGTAAGATTAGAAGAAGCGCTAACTAATGTTAGTGGTGTAATTTATGGTGGAACTGATACAGCTACCGAAACTAGATTTAGCATTCGCGGTTTCGATAATGCTCCTATTTTGATAGATGGTTTTAGGCAGTATACCTACCCAGGAGTTCCAGAAGTAGCTAATTTAGAACGGGTGGAAGTCCTTAAAGGTCCTGCATCTATTCTCTATGGAGAAATTCAACCGGGTGGTGTAATTAATACGGTGACTAAAAAGCCCCTATCAAAACCATTTTACGAAGTTGAGTTTCAAGCTGGAAATAATGGTTTTCTCCGACCAAGAATTGATTTTTCTGGACCTTTAACTACAGATGGTAAAGTGCTTTATCGCCTGAATGCACTGTACCAAAATAGTAATAGTTTTCGCAATTTTGACGAGAATATTGAGCGTGTGTTTATTGCACCTGTTTTAACTGCGAAAATTGGCGATAATACCGACCTAACCCTAGATTTACAATACTCTAACAGCGAACAGCCATATGACTCCGGTACTCTTGCTATCGGTAATAGAGTAATAAATATTCCCCGAAATCGTATTATCGGGGAACCTGATGATTCGATTCAGCGCGATTTTTTTAATATTGGATACACCCTGGAGCATCGTTTTAACAATAATTGGAAAATTAACAACGCTTTTAGATATAGAAAGTCAGGTATATATAGCGAAAAACTAACTATTCCAACTTTCTTTGATGAAGCAACAGGTTTATTAAGTAGAGTCTACGCATTTGATGATTTTGATGCTGAAGATTATTCGCTGCAAACGAATGTTGTTGGAAAATTTGCTACAGGCTCAATTCAACATACATTGTTATTTGGAGTAGATTATAATCACAGCAACGCCGACAGTTTTGCAACAGCGACTTTCTTTACACCATCAGAGATAAATGTCTTCGACCCTGTTTACAGAACTGTTCCCAGAGGTAATATTCGAGATGCACTAGTTATCTTCGATCGAAAAGCACAAGCTGATAGAATTGGTGTTTATTTACAAGACCAAATCGCTTTATCTGATAGTTTAAAACTACTAGCAGGATTGCGATACGATACGGTAAAACAAACAACTTTAAACGAGCCTGTTATCTTTACTCCAGATGGTAATGATATTACCCAAGATGATAGCGCTTGGACTCCGCGTTTTGGTATTGTTTACCAACCAATTAAACCAGTTTCACTCTACGCTAGTTATTCAAAGTCATTTAATCCTAACGATTCTGGTTCAATTTCATCTAATGGTGAACCTCTTAAACCCGAACGCGGGGAAGGATATGAAGTAGGGGTTAAAACTGAATTACTCAATGAGAAACTATCTGCTACTTTAGCATATTTTGATGTTACCAAACAGAATGTAGCGACACCAGACCCAAATTTTCCTGGACTTGGTTTTGTCATTGCCGCAGGTGAACAGCGCAGTCGGGGAGTCGAACTTGATGTTTCCGGGCAGATTTCACCAGGATGGAATATTATTGCTTCCTATGCTTATACAGATGCGGAAATTACTAAAGACAATGTATATGTAATTGGAAACAAATTGGTAGGTATTCCCAGACATAGCGCGAGTTTGTGGACAACTTATGAATTTCAAAAAGGTAATTTACAAGGTTTAGGTTTGGGGATAGGAATAAACTATATCGGGGAAAGAGAAGGAGATTTAGATAATAGTTTTAAATTAGATAGCTATTTCCTCACTGATGCGGCAATTTTTTACCGTCGGGATAATTGGAAACTAGCTCTTAATTTCAAGAATCTATTCGATATTAATTACTACCCCGGCACACCTTTTGGTCGGACTTCGGTAACAGTTGGTGAACCTTTTACGATGATTGGTTCAATTTCAGTCACATTTTAAAGCGTGCAAATTCAATTATCATCTGTTCATTCAACAAGGAAAGTAACCAAAAATGAATTTACAATACCACCTCATAAATTGTAGATTTAAAATATTATGTACGGGAATTATAACTAGTATTTTATTGGCTGGTTGTGGTGGTCAAACAGCTTTAAATAAAACTAGCAACATTAACAAAGCGAACTCAATTAGCCCCACATCGCAAAACAAATGTCAATCCATTCAACACAAGTTAGGAAAAACACAAATTTGCAATGAATCTCAAAAAGTTGTCGCGCTCAATCCTAAGATGTTAGATATTCTGCTGTCAATAGATATACAACCAATCGGTTTTGCAGATGCATTTGCAATTCACAAAGGTAATTATGATAACCCCAGGCAACAGATTCCTTATTTAGGTAGTCGAGTTAGCATACAACCAACTAACCTTGGTACTAGTTCTCAACCTTCACTGGAGAGCATTGTCAAGCTTAAGCCAGATTTGATTTTAGGGGATGCGAGAGGAAATAATGAAGATTATAAAATACTTTCCCAAATTGCCCCCACTCTTTTATTCAGTTATGTAGGTGCAGATGATGATAAATGGCAAGACATTATTAAGGATATCGCCAAAATATTTGGACGTACACAAAAAGCACAAAAAGTTATTGAAAATTATCAAAAACAGTTAACCTATACTCGTAAATTATTAGCACCTGTTGCTGCTACTTATCCGAAAGTATTGATGTTGTCTTCTGAACAACTGAAACAGAATCTGCGAATAGTAAACAGCACTGATTTTTGTGGCGGTATAATTGAGGATTTAGGATTTCAGTTGGTATCAATCAGCAACGTAAAACAGCAGTCAATAAATCAGGCAATTTCTATAGAAATATTACCAAAACTTGATGCTGATTTGATTATTATTCAAGCACATAATATCAGCGCATTTGCTCAATTATCACAGGCAAAAGGCTTGGAAAGCAACCAACTAGAAAAACTCAAACAACAGTGGCAAAAAAGCGCTCTAGCACAATCTCTGAAGGCTACCAAAAAAGGTCACGTTTACTTTGTACCTACTTACTTATGTCTAGGATTACCTGGTCCTATCGGTGCAGAAATATTCCTCAATGAAATACGGCAAAAATTACCGACTTCAATAGCAAAAACTTAATTTTTGCTACATAGATGACGTTTAGATCCAGATTTATTTAGCTTGAATAGTAAGAAGCCCAGCAACAGTTTTACTAGAACTTATGCAATTGTATATCAGGAGTCGCAAAGGCAATATCGCTTGGAAAAAGTTTCCCAAACTGTTACAGCCCACAATTTTCGCACAAATTCCGCCTTTACCCACACAAAAGTAGATTAATCAGCAAATATCAACCCCAAACTAAAAGCTTTGTTGATTAATCCAAGCTTCTAAATCAGCCATTCCCTGAAAATCTAACAATGCTTCACCGAGATTTTCCAATTGTTCCAAAGGTAGAGATTCAATGCGCGATCGCACCTCTTGGGATAATTCCCCTACCCGTCGAGTTAGTTGACGGAGGATGAGCGATTTTTCTCTTTGTACTCCTCGTTGTTCTCCTTCTAGCAGTCCTTCTTCCTTAATTTCCCGATAAACTCGCGTTTGTTGAAGTGTAATTCCTAACATTTCTTCTACCTCCATGCGGCTTAATTGTTCAAACTTGTACACCATTATCGTCGTCACTAACTCCATTATGGCTTGATTTGACGGTGATACGGTTTCTTGTTGACTCCTTGCTAACAAATACCTGGCTTCCTGTGGTGCTTGTTCTTCATCCAGGGTAGTTAATACCATTAACGCTACCCATAAAGGTAATTGACGAATATCCCCCAACTCATCCAAATATATCCGATGTACTTGGTCTCCCGCCAGTTGATTTCGATGGGGATAAATTTTACTTTGCTCAAGACTACGGGATGGATAAATTATCACTGCTTGCCAATCGCTAAATCTGGTACTGTTGCGATAAAAATATAATGAAGATTCCGCAAATACTCTTTCATAAAGTTGTTCATCCTTCTGGAACTGTACCATGCCTCCGGCAGGCTACGCCAACACAAAAATATACAACACCCGGACTTTCATTTTCCGGTGGTAGAAATACCCCGTCAATTTCAAACTTTGGTTCTTTGACAGCTACCGAATCAAACCGATAAGCATCTGCATTAACCGGGGGATTTATCAATAGCTCAAACAGTAAAGTCGGGGATTGTTGAAATAGTTTGTAAAATATAGAATCTCGGTGCATGAAAAAATTTTACTGATTTTTTGTTTATTGCTAATATTTTCTAACAAAACTGAGAAAACAGCAATTCTTGGCATCGTAAACCACAGAAGCGATGGTGATAGACACTCCCTTAACTCATATAGCAATTCAAATCCTAAAAGTTGTTAATATTTCTTGTACAATGTTTCAAAATGGACAAGGTTTAATTGGACTTTTTGGGATAAAAATTTGCCATTTTTGGATAGACTCGAATCGCAGAAAAATATTATACTTTCTTTGGTCAGCCGAACTGTGATTAAAATTACAAATAAGGAAGAAGTTAGGAGGAAGAAGTAAAAAGTAAAAAGTATAAATAAAAACTTTAGTTCTGAGTTTAGAGCTTCAGTAAAAATAAATAATTATACCGAGACTGCTTGCAGCGTAACCCTTTGGGGAAGCAAGCTATAGCGTAGCGGCACGAAGTGCGGTATAAAATGTCCACCTTTTAATCCCACTCTTTTAAGGGTGGGTACTTCTTCCTTCTTCCTTCGTGAATTAATATCAGACATCAAATTACTTGTTTATTTAAGCAAATATATCCTTTGAAAATGGCATCAACACCCAACCAAAATTTCAACAAACCCTCCCCCTTCCAGCGTCTCCTTAGTTATACCCACCGATACCGCCAAAAAATCTATCTAGCAACAATATTTTCCATCCTCAACACTGTTTTAGACCTAGCACCACCCTGGTTAGTTGGTGTAGCCGTAGATATTTTAGTCAAAAAAGAAGATTCACTATTCGGCAACTTCGGAATCAAAGACGTAGTGTTACAATTTGCTTTACTTTCGTTATTAACCATTATTATCTGGGTTTTTGAATCGCTTACTCAATATTTATACGATAATTTTTGGCGACAATTATCTCAAAATATTCAACATAACTTACGTTTAGATGCATACAACCATTTACAAGAATTAGAACTCGCTTACTTTGAAGATAATAGTACAGGTGGTTTACTGTCCATCCTCAACGATGATATTAATCAACTAGAAGATTTTTTGAATCGGGGAGCAAATGAAATTATTCAAGTTACTACTTCAATGGTTATTTTAATTGGTGGTGCGATATTAATTTTGCCTCCCATCATTACTCTAGCAGCAATGTTGCCCATGCCATTCATCCTTTGGGGTTCTTTGGCATATCAAAAACGTTTGGAACCTCGTTATGCTGATGTCAGAGAAAAGGTGAGTATTCTTAATTCTCGCTTGGCAAATAATATTAGCGGTATCACGACAATTAAAAGTTTCACTGCTGAAAAGTACGAAAGTGGGAGATTAGCCGCAGAAAGTGAAGCTTACAGAAAAAGCAATAATAAAGCAATTAAACTTTCATCTGCATTTATTCCCTTAATTAGAATGTTAGTTTTAGTCGGGTTTACCGCTTTACTATTTTTAGGAGGAATGGCAGCATATTCAGGAAAAATATCGATTGGTAATTACAGCGTTTTACTGGTTTTAGTCCAGCGTTTATTATGGCCGTTTGTGTCTTTAGGTGAAACTTTTGATGAATACCAAAGGGCAATGGCTTCGTGTAACCGAGTTATGGATTTATTGGATACTAAGATTAATATTATTACAGGTGATGTAGCTTTAGCCGGGGAGAAAATACGCGGAAAGATTGAGTTTGAGAATGTGAGTTTTGCTTATCAAAATCTTGAGTTTACTCCTTCCCTTCTCCCTAATAATGAGAGAGTTACATCTGAAAGTGGGGTAAGTTTTAATATTATTCAAAATTTATCCTTACATATTCCTGCGGGAAAGACAATCGCAATTGTTGGTTCTACAGGTTCGGGTAAAAGCACTTTAGTTAAATTATTATTGCGATTTTATGAAATTGGTTCGGGGAAAATTACTATTGATGGAGTTGATATTCAAAGATTGAATTTAGGTGATTTACGCCGCAGCATTGGCTTAGTCAGTCAGGATGTATTTTTATTTCATGGTACGGTTGCCGAGAATATCGCCTATGGTACATTTGACGCGATGGATGAAGCAATTATTAATGCTGCAAAAATTGCAGAAGCACACGATTTTATTATGCGGCTTCCCCAAAAATATGAAACAATAGTTGGGGAGCGTGGACAAAAACTATCTGGAGGACAGAGACAACGAATTGCGATCGCCCGTGCAGTGATGAAAAATCCACCCATCCTAATTTTAGATGAAGCCACATCTGCGGTGGATAATGAGACAGAAGCCGCTATTCAGCGTTCTTTGGAACGGATTACTGTGAATCGAACGACCATTGCGATCGCGCATCGTCTTTCCACTATCCGTAATGCCGATTGCATTTATGTGATGGAATATGGGGAATTAGTTGAGTCGGGAACCCATGAAGAATTGTTAGGCAAGAATGGGATTTATACTAATTTGTGGCAAGTGCAGTCGGGGGTAAGATGAAAAGTGTTGGCTTACAACCAGCAATGTTGCACATTTTCAAGGCACACAAACAATTCCGAATCCTTCCATTTGCCGAATATGCCGATCGAACGAAACGACCTCACAAACCCCTAAGCGTTGAGCCATTACTAACAATGAACAATCAATCCGTATAGCTCTTAGGCAGCATAAACAGCTATGTCCCTCAAACGCTCAAATAGACATCTCCGAAAACAACGCCAGTTTTTGACTGAAAAGCGAGACGGTAGTTAAGAAATTGACCTAGCGCTGCATGGTAATTAAGGTGTGTTGACTAAGTATTTAAACAAGTCGTCAATTATTGCATTCATTGCTAAGATATCCTGACCGTGCCAGTGCGCTGCATCTACAAAATAGACATGATTTTGTTGAACTGCTTTGAGTTGTTGCCACAAAAGTTTTTGTTGGAGTTTCTCTAACACTTTCTTGGCATCTTTACCTGCCCAATATAAAAAGAAGATTACATCCCCATCAATATCAGACAACCGCTCCTCGGAAATATCATTTATATAGTAGAAATCTCCTCTTTGGGCAAGTGGGCGTTGCAGTCCAATATCATTGAGAACACTACCAACAGGATGTTTTTCTCCATAAGCATATATCGTATCATTTTCAGATACAGTGGCAACTGACACCCGAATTTGGCTCAAGCGGTCGCCCAAGGCAAGTTTTAGTTTTTCAATCCGCCCCCAATATTGGTCAATCAATTGCTGATTAGCCTCTTCCTTATCTAGCACTTTAGCAAGGTCTTCCAAATTTTGCTTCCAAGGAAATGGCGGGGAAGGAAGGCTCAACACAAGAGTGGGCGCAATGTAAGATAGCTGCTTATAGATATTTTGCAACCGAGTGTTCGATAGAATTAAATCAGGTTTAAGTAACAAAATCTTTTCTAAGTTTGGTTCAGCTAGGCTTCCAACAGGTTCAACTCCATCTACTTTACCTCGAAGATATTCTTGGAGAGGTTGACCTATGATGTATACAGATGCAACAGGTTTGATACCCAATGCTACGCTATTAGCCAAAGTACCTGTCCACAGAGTTACTACTCGTTGAGGATTGCGAGGAATGCACGTTTTACCCATTGTATGTTGCACGACTCGGCAATCTTCCACCGACTGTTTGGTGGTCACAACACGTTGCTCAATACTTATGCTACAAGCCGAAACAAAAGTCAAAGTCAATGCTACCAAGAGCAATAGATAAGTAAGGCAACGTAAAGAGATTCTCATGGGTATCTAACTACTCAAAACTGCCAGGAAATTGTGCCCTGTATTGTCAGGGGTTCACCAGGTATAATCCGATTCAGGTTTTGTGCAGAGACAAAATAATCAACGTTGAACAAATTCTTGATATTGATAGCAGCCCGGTAATTGTCCCGCTTATAATAGATAGCTGCATCTGTGCGTATATAACTGGGTAAAACAGCAGTGTTGGCTAAGTCGGCTTGTCGGTCTCCGTAGTAAAAAGCTCCTAAACCGAAGCCTAATCCTTTTAAACTGCCGGATTGAATTTCGTAAGTTGTCCATAGATTGACCGCGTGTCTCGGCACATTATTCAGTTGATTACCTACTGTCAATGTATTGTCTCTTGTGATTTCTGCATCAGTGTAGGCATAGCCAGCAATGATGTTCCACCCTGGTAAGATTTCGCCAGAAATATCAAACTCAATCCCACGACTGCGCTGTTCCCCAACTTGAATAGTTCGTTGTGGATTATTTGGATCTGTGGTTGAGAGATTGGTGCGAGTCAAATCATAAAATGCCAAAGTTGCAGCTAATCGGTCAGTCAAATCTGCTTTCACCCCGATTTCATACTGCGTTCCTCGCTCCGGTTCCGGTAGGGCGGCACTGAATGTAGATACCGCCTGGTTGAATGAATTACTATAGCTGGCGTAGAGTGAAATCGGTTTAATCGGCTGGTAGACAATGCCAACACGAGGACTAAAAGCTTCTGTCTGCCTAAAGTCGTTTGTTTGTTCAAATAAATCCTTAGCCTCTTGATTGGCAATATCAAAGCGTCCACCCAAAAGTACTTTCAAGTTTTCTGCTAGGGTAATTTGATCTTGAAGGTAAAAACCTAATTGTTGCGCCGTATTTCTGCTATCAGTATCTGGAGTAGTTGCTGCTCTAGCAGTTCCATACACAGGATTGAAAACATCAAGAGGAGTAGTGCTATTGAGAAGACTTTTAATATAAGTGTTTGTTCTGCTCAGGTTAAAGCCAGCGACTAGCTCATGCTTGATGCTGCCTGTTGCAAACTTGCCGACCACATAATTGTCTAGATTATAAAAATTTTCATCGTAGTCGAAATCCTCAACGACTCTATTCAAGGTACGCAAATCATTTCGCAATCCTAAAGGAGCCACAAGATCTCGTCTGAGGCGAAACAAAGAAGTCTGAAAAACGCTCCGCGCTTGCCAGTTATCGCTAAAGCGATGTTCAAAATTATAGCCAACCCGAAATACACCATTAGAGGTATCATTCAAATTAGGCTCACTCACAAAACGATTACGAGGAATTTTGCCATTGGGGTTAGGCAGGATGCTTCCCCGTGCGGGTATCCCAAAATCAAAGGGACCCTCTACAAGGGAATAGCTTGCTTCTAGAGTCAGCTTTGTTCTATCACTAATTTGGAAAGTTAAAGTAGGTGCAATGAGATATTGCTGTTGCTCATAGAAATCAATAAAGCTTTCGTTCGTTCCAGCAGAAGCATTCAGGCGATACAACACCGTTTTACTGTCATTCAACGGACCGGATAAATCAATTGCACCGCTATAGGAATTGTAGCTGCCAGCAGAGGCTTCCACGGAGTAGAACGGATCGCTCAATGGCTGTTTTGTTACTAAGTTGACCCTGCCGCCAAGTCCACCTTGACCGAACAGAACCGAAGCGGGTCCTTTGAGGATTTCAACCCGATCAATATTTGAGCCAAACCCGACATTCCCAATTGAACGGTCTTGTACCCCATTGAGTAGAGTATCAAAACTAGCCGCAAAGCCCCGAATTCTGAAGATATTGAGAGGATCGCGAGGGCTGCGATCGCCTACCACGACACCGGGCGCATTTTTTAACACGTCTGTTAGGCGAGTTGCTTGCTGGTCTTTAATGACCTGTTGCGGTATGACCTGAATCGACTGGGGAATATCACGCAACGGTGTGTCGGTTCTTGTGGCAGTTGAGGCATTGGGAACGCGATATCCATCCTGTTCACCCGTCACCACCAACTCAATCGGATCATCCTGCTGTGCTGCGGGTTTCTCCTGCGGTGTCTCAGTTACTGGCTTTTCTTCTGCTGGCGGTGTTTGGGGTGGCTGGGTTGCTGTTTCTGTAGATGCTACAGCAAAAACCAGCCCTGCATTATCATCAAATAACTCAACTGTGGGCAAAGCCTTCTCACCTACCACCGTCACCCGCACAGTATTGGCGTCAACATTCGTAACTGTTATCTCAGTAATTCCCGCAAGCGGTTTCTCGGAACGAAATGTGAAAGCATCGCCGTTAGATAACCGCAACTGCCCACCCGTTATATCAGCAATAAAATTGTTACCAGCACTGCGATTTGCAACTTGCAGTTTATCCCCTTGGGTTGTCTCTAAAATCACCTCCACACCTTGGGGAGTGGGATTTGCTTTCACACCACTAATTGGTATAACTTCTGCTGGGGTCGCGGGTAGGTTGGTTGGTGTTGGTGCCTGTACCAACATTTGAGCGCTAGTAGCAGGAAGTTTGACCTCGCTCAGTTGGGGAATTTGTGCATTGTCAGCCTGCTTTGCGGTTGGAGACGTGATATATCTCGTTTCTATATCTTGGCGGTTAGATTTTTTCTCAGCCCATCCTGGTTGAACCGCAATAATACTCAAACATCCCGATAAAACAATAACCAATCGTAAATTAAAATTACCAGATAAAAGCCAAGGCTTCATAATTACTCCTAAAAATAACTCCTCACACACCAATCCCTGCTCAAGTTTCAAACCCAAATCACCAACGAAAACCCCTCCACAATCCTGCTTGCCAGCGGGACGGGTGGACTTCCGAGAAAATCAAGCTTGTTGCCAATAATTACTAACTTTAGTGAAAATAAGTATAGAAAATAGTCTGGCAATAAATCTATCTACATCCGGCATCTCGATCACAATACGGACTTTTCCACTAAGTATTTTCTGGGACGGATACCAATACAATAGATATTTATTGAACCGAACTCTGTTCGTAAGGGCTGTGCCGTGCATGGCAGGTTACTCAACGGGAGGAACCCCCCTTCGGGTTCGCCAGTTTGGCGGGACGGAAACCGACACCGCCAACTGGACTCACCGCACGCAACTGCCTCCCCTACATGTGGTCTATTTACCCGAAAACTGCTATAAACTTGCATCACGATACAAACTTTTTCCCCATTAAACATTCCCTGGGACAAATGCCATATTGACGTTTAAACACACCTGCAAATAAACCTAAATGGGAATAACCCACAAGATTTGCCACTTCTGCCACACTACGATTCCCCTCTCGTAGAAGTTTCTCAGCTTTTTCCATGCGTCTTTGTGTCAGGTAGCCAAATACAGTTGTGTCAAATAATTCTCGAAACCCACGTGTGAGGGTTCTGTCACTTACTCCCACAATTTGCCCCAATTCTAATAACGATGGGGGATTTTCCAGACGGCAGCGTAAAATTTCCCTAGCATGATGAATTCGAGCAACGGTATCCGGCTTCAATCGCGGTGATGTCTGCTTTTTACCCTCGTTCTCTAAAATGGGAGCTAGCTGCAACGCCATTAATTCTAATATTTTTCCCTGCAAATATATTTTTTTTGTCACCCCTTGAAAAGGACAGTTAATAATTTGCTGTGCTACCCCTTGTATCGCTGGAGTGCTTTTTGGGAACAGCACTGTTTGCCAGTCGTTATCCTTTACCAACTGTTGCAACTGTGGTAGGGTTTCCCCATCTTTTCCTGGGAAAAAAGTTGCTAGTAGGTGATGTGGCATGAAAACACTAACTTGAATAAGACGTTGATCTTTTTTTATTTCTACAATGGTTTTATTTTGAATTCCACCACCGCAGATAAGCGTATGACCTTCCCCAAATTGTCCGTTATTATCTATAATTTTTCCTGAAAGCAAAACCTCAAAATGCAGCGCATGTTCGTTGATGGGAATTTTTAATAACACATCATCCTGAAATTCATAGTCTGACAACAAAAGCCAGAGTCCCGGATATACTTCAATGTGTTGGCGATAACCTTTACCTAGTTGCTTTGGAACTTCATACAATTCCTCAACCGACTCCGACGTTGGGTTATACTCGCTACCTTGTATCGCTTCGTCCCAGATTTCGTCCCATTCTTTGTCTGTCAGGGTAATGCTCATAGCTAGAGATGATGAAATATTGTTGATTTAATGATAATAAATTTCAATAATACTATGAAGAGTAAATAAGTGCGATCGCAGGACGCTGCACTAACGAGACGCTCCCTTGAAGGCACCCGAAGCGATCGCCGCTTTCTTCAGGAGTATCGCATGGTTGATTTTGTGGAAGTTATTAGTAGAAAACTTGGCAGACTTGCTTCCCTCACGCAATAAGTCCTTGTGAAACTTCTTTTTCTGCTCTTAAATTTCTTATTAATCAACGCTAAAAACCTTCATTAAGAAAATTCAGGAATGCGTTGCCGAACACAAGTGTAATGGTAGGTCTGCTCAAGATTTATCGGTAAATAAAATCCGCCTTTTAAAAAGAGGGGTAAAATAGGAAGTTCATCTCCAACCGTAAACGCTTCTTGCCATAAATTGAGGTAAGGGATTTCCTTGTTTTGAGCAATTTGATATGCAACAGCATACAATCGTGCGTCTAGTGGGTCGATTGGCAAATTCAAGCGATTCATCAACTCGTTGTGCAAATTCGCATTCATTGTTGTAACGATATCGACTATGATTAGCCCAATCCCTTGTTGAAGATAGGTTTGACATTTAGAAGTAAATGCGGAGCGCTGTGTTGGGCGATCTTTATTACTAGGACTAATTAACTCAATGGCACCAACAAGCGTCGGTCCTGCTTGAGTATTGAAAATTTGTATTTCAACGACATCTGTAGTAAGTTGGAACGGTAGGGTTGCGGTAGGCGAGCTTGGCATCCATTCCAGCAGTTCTGCGGTTTTGCGCTCCGAATTGACCGGTATTCGTTCACTAAAAGCTGCTACATCAATTTCAATACCAAATTGGGCGTTTGGTTCTGCAAAGTAGCCCTCTGGGAGAGATTGGTTCAGGTCGTCTGCAAGATACGTTGACCAAGCATTGTGAAAACTGTGCCAGTGGCGTCTGGTACTTAAGGGAGGACGGAAGTGATCTCGGAGTCCCATTTTAAACTCTGCTTGCGTTCCGTTATTAATGCAAGTGTATCATAATTATTCCTAGACAAAGCTAAAACATTTCTTGTTGCCATCACTACTGATGATGGTAAATTTATGAATAAGCGCTCGCGTCTACCCCGTAATGGCAAGTATCGAGGACTATTCTCGTGTTATTATTTGATATCAAATTAGTTAATTTTTAACCTAATTTCAAGGGCTTATACGTATAGATGCAAGATATAAGTTACCAAATATTCAGCATTATTAAGTCTTTCTATTTCCTCCTTCCAAACGTAATTAATCGCGTCTCTACTAATGTAATTAATTATGTTCACCTACTTATCTGAATAGTTTGCCTTGAGAATAAATGTTGTGATTAGGGTTTTTAAGTTCAAAGTCACCACACCCTAATGCTTCCTCAGTACAAGCTATTGTTGGGTGTACTGTACATTTTAGTCGGTGATTATTGGTGAAAAAATCGCAATTGTAGCAGGGAATTCGATGCAGCTTCTGCATCTGAGATTTACCTTCTTTAAAAGCTAAGAAGACACTATAGGCAAATCCAAACATCATCACAACCCAAGTGCAGATAAAAAGTATAGCTAGCATGACTTATCCTTAAAAATATTGTTCAAAAAATCCAATAAACAGTTTGCAGCTAATTATTTTTACTGCAAGAATAAAGCATAAAGCTAAATATTCTCAATAAGCTAACACTCATCTCTGTTGTATTAGTGTGTTGTATTTTTCATTTGTAGTGAAAAAAATATAAATTTGTATTTGTAACATCAAATCGGAGCATCCGCTTTTGGCAGATAGACTTTTTTAGGCAGTGTAAGCTTATCCTCCGTCAATTAACTCGACGGGTGGGGGAATTACCGCAAGAAGTACGTCAGCATATTCAATCTCTCTCGCTGGAACAGTTAGAAAACCTGGGTGAAGCGTTGCTTGATTTTCAGGGTATGGCTGATTTAGATGCTTGGTTGGCAGGGTTGAGCAGCGATACTCCGTAGGAGCCGCCGATCGCTGACAATTAGTAAGTAGTTTATGGAATGCCGATTTTTAAACATTGTTGCTACATTCCCTAACAATCTTTCGGCCAAGACAAGAATTTTTGCTATGATATCTAAACTCATAAAACAATGTGAAACTTTAGGGAATGTAATAAAAAAGGTTACACTAACGGAATTGAGTAATAATATTGAGCGTCTACTCGATGAGGTAATAGAAACAGGTATCCCAATAGAAATTAACAAAAATGGTAAGTTATTCAAAATTGTTCCTGTAGAAAAAAAGGATAAACTTGAAAATTTGACTTTTAGACCAGATGTTATTCAAGGAAATCCCGATGATTTAGTTAATATAAGTTGGGAACACGAGATTAATATTGATTTACCTTGATACTCATGTAGTAGTGTGGCTCTATTCGGGTTTGGCAGATAAGTTAAGTACACTTACTAAAAGTCTAATTAATGAAAATAAAGTTTATATATCGGCAATTATTCGATTAGAGTTACAGTATTTATATGAGATAAAACGTATTACAGATGAACCAGATGTGATTATTAACGATCTGTCTCTTGCAGATTGATTTAAAGATATGTAATAAAAACTTTAATGAGATTATTAGCATTACTTTAACGATTAATTGGACTCGCGATCCTTTTGACCGGATTATTGCAGCAAATGCTCAGGTAAATAACAATATGTTACTGAGCAAAGATAAAAATATACTGAATAACTATACCTATGCAAGATGGTAAGATTAAAATTTAAATTCATTACCATAGTGGCGATCGCACAGTCATGCTAACGAGCGCCAGTAAGTATTTATGGTGATTAAAGGTTTATCAGTTCAGAGCGTTAGTTATGCTCTCGTTGGGTTTCGCTCGTTATAGCAATTCTTAATAAGCGTGAGGTACATATATAGGGGCGCAAGGCCTTGCGCCCCTACCTTGATGTAAAATGACTGTACCTCAACTGACTGAGAAACGCTATATTGTTGTAAAAACATTAAGATGATATGGAAGATGGTATTTTTTCTAACGTAACCAAACCATTGTCCTCAAAATCTATCTCTAGATGATATCCTTTCATCATTGCGGTTCCCAGTAAAGGCTTATTTCCAGAGGCTAAAATCGGCACTATTTTTTCTACATTATCCCAAACAATTGTTGCTAAATGTATAGAGAATAAAACTTGGCTACCGTCAGCTAAAGTTGCAGGTGTATTGGCACGTGGAGGAAGATTCATTGCATTAACTGCTTGTGGTGGTAAGGTAAGATAGCCGTTGAATCCAGTATCGACGACAAAATCCAATGAAAAATCTGGTTGCTCAGGTAAACGAAAAATTACTGGAACTGTTGCCTTACCACCTATTAATCGTCCGTAAATCATTCAACTGTACGCTCCATAGTTCCACCAAAGCCAAACGCAGCATTATAACCTATTCGCATCATAAATAATCTGGCGTTTGGATTCTTTTGCTTTAACGCTAATGTTGATTCCACACCACTTTCATCAATTACATACTCGCCAGTCTCAGCATCAATAACAATCATCTTGCCAATATTATCCCCATGCTCGACTTCTTGGCGGATTCCCTGCTCGTAAAATTGTTTAGCTCTTTGGGCGACTTCTTCTATAGTCCAAAAAATAGCTTGCATAATCACACCAGCTTGCATTGCTTTTGAATTATTATAGCTCAATAGGACTTGAAATGTTCTCACCGCCAATTTTGCTACAGTTCGTTCGTTCTTCGGAGCTTATCGTAAGGTATCGCACGTTAAATCCCTTTCCCTGAAACAGATCGCTGATAATTAGTAAGTTATTTATGGTAGTTGAAAATTTATTAGTTTTCTCTGTTATTTTTGTTGGTTTCCGCAAAGTCTCACCCAACCTACGAGGGATTGCGATGCTCACTAAGTATAGGTTTAAGGAATATTGACAAGATATTTATAAAGATCCTCCATCACGCGATTAGGGAGCATCCAGTTTTGGCAGAAATACCCAAACGACCAGGTAAAACCGATTTAATTTTAGTATCGATTGTGGACAAATTCTAACGTAACTAAAAACACTACATTAAAAGCATGGTATTCACTTAC
>JAESGD010000131.1_pt1 | contig 30047 bp, 24 predicted proteins | sample 9269581 | NCBI WGS metagenome assembly JAESGD01 (sample SAMN14515903, study PRJNA621661) | algae metagenome | isolation source: Cyanomargarita calcarea GSE-NOS-MK-12-04C and co-occurring heterotrophs from... | place: USA: Grand Staircase Escalante National Monument, Utah | collected 2007-12-30 | reverse complement strand
GTTGGTTGTGGGACAGAGCAGATGTCCAGTAATCCAATAGCCCGTGAGGAGTCGGAACCTGAAAGGGTAAACGAAACTCACGCAGTGAGTTGGAACCCCCCGGATTTATCCGTGGGGTGAGTTCAGTTCAAAGATAATTATGCCAGCAGTGACGCACAAAAATCTCCCCCTCACATTACTTTGCAGCCGCCTTTTGAGTGGTCAGATGATAATGTAACGTTATTAGAAGAATTCTTGAGAGAATTTGCTCTGGGTCGAGAGTCTGTAACAGTCACACTCAGAGGGTTTGCGGCATTTGTCCCCCGTGTAATTTATATAGATGTTGTCAGTTCGCCAAAATTAACGGCTTTACAGACTGATTTGATGGCGAATGTGGAAAGTAATCTGGGAATCGTTGATCCAGTTTCCCAGACTCGGGCATTTACCCCCCACATGACGGTTGCATTTCGAGACTTAAGCAAACAGAATTTTAAAATTGCTTGGCAAGAGTTTGAGAAACGTCAGTTAGATTTTGAGTTTACTGCTGAGAACTTAACGCTACTGCTGCACGATGGCAAGCGGTGGAACGTGAAAATGGAGTTTCCTTTTTTGTCTTGACGTGAATTAACCCGTGTTGACAAAATTTTTTAACGATATGCGGAATATTGGTAGTAACTGTTGATGTAAATAACAACGACACCTAAGCACAAGAGGAAATTTGTTATGTCACAATCAACAGAATCTCTAAACTTCGAGCCACAAGAATCTACAACAAATTCAACTGTTTTAGCCGTCAAAAAGTCAATTATTAAAAATTGGAAGACCACAAGTATAGGTCTAATGCTTTCCTGTAGTGGGTTTGTAGCATTTTCGCCTAGCACCTTCGGTGGAGAGCAAGCACCCTTAGTTCAGGTATGTAAATATGTTACTTCGGGAGGGCTTGCCGCTCTCGGTATAGTAGGGAAGGATTTTAATAGTACAGGTAGAAATTAATATTGATTATTTACATATTCTTCCCAAAATTTTTCTGATTTACGGAATGCGGGTAAGAAGTGTTGATTTAAATAATAACCATACTTAAAGACAAGAGGAAATTTTATGATGTCAGATTCACCAGAATCCCCAAACCCAACACCACAAGAAACTCCAACAAATTCAAGCATTTTACCTAGCAAAAACTCAATTATTAAAAACTGGAAGACGACAAGTATAGGTGTAATGCTCTCCTTTACTGGATTCGTAGCATTTTCACCCAGCACCTTCGGTGGAGAACAAGCTCCCCTCGTTCAGGTATGCAAGTATGTTACTTCCGGAGGTCTGGCTGCTCTCGGTATCGTATCAAAGGATTTGAATGTTACAGGTGGAAATTGAGGTTGATTATGTTGCGGTTGGCTTAATGAAGTGCAACCGCTTTTCAACTGGCAAGAGAAATATGTATATTTTTATACCTTAAATTAACTAGTAATATTTTTTACTTTAAGTTTTAGCTATTTATTGAGAAACCATTTATAATTCAAGGTGACAAAAAAGACTTTCTTCTGAGTAATCAAACCAATGTATAAAACATTAATGAGTGCGTTGATGCTAGCTGCGGCTCTGACATCTGCTGGTAGTTATGCTAATGCTCAAAAACCTAAAATAGATTGCTCTAAGGCAACGTCAACACCTGAGGTGAAGTTCTGCTCTCAACAGTCCTATGTAGCAGCAGATAAACAGTTGAATCAGGTTTACAAACAAGTCCAAGCGAGTTTAACAGGGGAGCCGAAGCGGTTATTAACTACTGGACAACAGTCATGGATTAAGTTTCGCGATAACAATTGTGATTTTGAAGTTTATCGCTCCCGTGGTGGAACAGGTTATGAAATCTTCCGCAACGGATGTCTAGAAAGACTTACAAAACAACGCACACAAGATTTACAAAATTATTTATCTGATCCTAAGTAAGTAGAAAAGGCGTAATTAAATATAAAATGGGTGAGGCTCTAGAGGCTCACCCTACAAGAGTTTTATCTTCTCAAACTACGAGGGTCAAGAGCATCTCGCAATCCATCACCCAATAAGTTAAAAGCCAGAACCGTCAAAATAATTAACACTGCTGGGGGCCAAATTAACCAAGGTTGGAGTACTAAAATCGAAGCGTTGTTTGCCAGAGATAACATATTACCCCAAGAAGGGTCTGGTTGTTGAATCCCCAAACCGATGAGGCTTAATACCGCTTCTGCACCAATGAAGCCGGGAATTGCCAGAGTTGCAGTGATGATTACATAAGTCGCCGTTTGCGGCAAAACGTGGCGGATTATGATGTAAAGCGGGTTGGCACCCATAGCCTTTGCTGCTTGGACAAATTCTCTTTCCTTAATGGAAAGAACCTGTCCGCGAATAACCCTAGCCAAACCAGCCCAGCTAATGAATGCTGTAATAAACACTATTAGCATAAACCGTTGAGCGTTACTCAAACCAGGGGGTAACACTGCGCTTAAAGTTATCAAAAGATAAAGACTGGGAAAAGTCATCATCACTTCAGCAAAGCGCATAATGATGCTATCCGTCCAACCACCGAAATAGCCAGAAATCCCCCCGATGAGCATTCCTAAGGGAAATGAGACCCCAACACCCAGAATACCGATAAACATACTGATTCGACCGCCATGCAGCAAACGGCTGAATTGGTCACGACCTTGGTCATCTGTACCTAAAATATTCAATTTAGAATCATTAGCGGTACCAAACAGATGGAAATTCAAGGGTATACCGGGAATGATATCCACCTCATCCCACTTGGGTGGTAACGGTGCTGAAAACTGGAACAGTCGATACTGCGAACCAGAGACAAAAAGACGTAGACGAGAAGGCTTTTTGAAATCTACCAATAATTCGCGATCGCCTGTTTCCAGGTTAGTATCTCCCTGAGTCGTCGGATAAATATGAGGGCCGATAAATTGCCCTGAAGGTGTAGACCAATAAATCTGAGTCGGTGGCAACAGCGAACCATTGGGCTGTTGAGCGTAAGGGTCATAAGGAGCAACAAAATCAGCTGCAATTACCGCCACATAAAAGACTATCAGCAAAATTGCCCCAAATCGCGCCAAAGGATTTTTTTTCAGTCGTTGCCACCAATTCATAGTTCGTTACGAGTTAGAAGTTGAGAGTTAGTTGTTAGTTATATCAGATTTTGGAGTTATGAGTTGCTGACTAGTAGTTTTTAAAGTAACAATTGTTGTACACTACCCTGAGTCCAGCATCTGGATGCAAAGTAAATTTTCGGGAATTCAAGAACGCAATCCTGGCTTTTTTACTCAAAATTTAGCATTATATCCAATGCAGCCCGAATCATTTGCCAATATTCAGCTTCTTGAACTCCTAACTCCCAACTCCCAACTCCTAACTTGAACTTAAGCGTGTACTTTCTGAACTAAACGCTGTTCTTCCTGCTGTCTTTCGTGTTCGACGACAAACACGTTAGAATAGAGATTGGCAATAATCTGTTTTCCCTGTTGAGTTAGCGACAAATAATGCAATCCATCTTGGATATATGGATAAACGCCATGCCAGTAAAATTTAGCGTAGTTCTTACGTAAATCGGCAGGGGTTTTATATCCTAGAATTTGATTCATTCCTGTCTCTTCAAACTCGTAATATAAAGAAGTAATTTTCTTTAAGTAACGCGGGTCACTTAATTGCCCAATCAAGTCTGCCGCACGCACCAAGCCAGCAAAACTACTGGTGTCTTGATGGTCTTCAGCCACAGGGACAGGAAAGCGAGTTAATTCAATATTAGTCTTAATCACCTCAGCATCTATCAGCTTGTGACCGCCAAAGCGCTCATCAGTAAATAGCTTTGCCCGATCGACGTGATATGGTGTCAGACTCGCATCAGAAGCTCCTGCTGGTAGAGAAATCATCTTCCCATTTGTTCCTGTGGCATACAAGCTTTCTGTCTCTATGTCTTGTCGGCAAACTCCTTTGACATAGCCGATATCATGACATACCAAAGAAATGATAAAGTGTAACCAATCTTCGCTGGAAACCCCCCCCTCGCGGATGTGTTTGCCACGGAGAATTTCTTGTCCGACAAGGGTGACTAAGACCGAGTGTTCGACATTGTGATAAAGAGCATCACTATTGGCAATATTTTCCAAAGCCATATTGCCTGCCCAAGCTATGATATCTTGATAATCAGTTTTTAAGCAGCCGTATGTACGGCGGTAACCTTCCCGAATTCGATTTACAAAAGCATCTATTAAAATTTCAGTAGCATTGAACATAACTATCTACTCATCTGGATAACAATTACTTATTTTTTGTTGCTCTCAAAGTTGGAGAAGTGAAATCTTGCTGAATCAGATTTAGGACAAAACAGTTTTCTCCTTCGTTTGATGGATATAAACTTGGGTGCAACAAATCCGAAATATTACACAGCGTAGGCTATGCTTTCCGATGGGAAAGTAAAGTCCCATGCGATGTTTTGAGTTCTGTAGAAGGATTTCAACAGATTCGGTGAAATGCACACAGCAAGAAAAAGGTATCTTCTTTTAGTATTCCCAAAAAAAACCTTTATGCTGACTCACAAATGCATCTTCGATTTGAGATTTAAGATTTTTGATTTGGTTTGCGGCAATTTAAGCGAAATGGTATCAAAGCATATCTGGCAAATTGGAGACTGAGATAGCAGACATTCGTGCTTTAACTATAACCACCCCTTTCCCTTGCTCTCATTGTTATTTTGCTTAAAACTCATGACTATTGTCATGAGTAAATTTTGGGTGCAAATACAGCCAAAAGCGCATAGTATAAGTCATAGTTAATATAAAGTAATTAAATTCAAACTTTCTTAAGCAAAACTGCGTAATCATGCTTGGGCAGGAAGCGGAGGTATAAATACTGTGAGTGATGAAAATTTTTCAAAGCTGGAAGTGGATGAGCCAGCAGAATTTGAACGCGATACCGAAGGTTCCCAAGGGCATCCATCGCCTGCCAATAAAACCAGTTGAGAAGCGATTTAACCCTTGGTTGATGCCCCTTTTACTGGGTACAGGTTTGGGGGTAGCGATCGCATTGGGGGGAATGCATGTTTTAAGCAATCGTCCCCCAACTCAACAAATTACAGCAGCAAATAAACCGGAGAAAACCGTTGCCGCTTCGATGACAGTTACTCTCGCAAGAGTGGAAACTGCTCATCTTTAGGTATTACCGCTACCCAAGTAAACGACCAAATCCGTGCTTTTAATATTAACCTTCCTGGTGGACGGGCTGAAATTGGTGGTAGTGAACAAAGCATTCGGACTATTGGCAGTGCCCAGACTGTAAAATCTCTATCGAATTACGAAATTGTCTTACCTAACGGCGGTTCCGTTCCCTTATCGAGTTTGGGAACAGTAGATGATAGCTTTGGAGATGTGCGGCAAAATGCCCGTTTAAACAACAAGCCAGTAGTGGCATTCCAGGTGTTGCGGAGTACTGGTAGTGTCGTTGTCACCGTTGAAGAAGGAGTTACAAATGCGGTTAAGGAACTGCAAAAAACCCTTCCTCAAGATGTCAAACTGGAATTAATTTTTACCAGAGCTATATTCGTCCGCCAATCCTATGACGGCACCATTGATGAATTAATCCAGGCTTCCGTCCTGGCAGTTATTGTCATCATGTTGTTTTTACGGGACTGGCGAGCAACATTAATTACAGCCTTAGCCTTGCCCTTGTCGATGATTCCCACCTTCTTTGTCCAGCAGACGTTGGGATATACCCTCAACAATATGACATTGTTAGGGTTGGCGCTGGCAGTGGGTAATTTAGTGGATGATGCCGTCGTGGAAATTGAAAACACTGAACGGCATATGATGATGGGTAAAAAGCCCTTACAAGCAGCGATTGACTCCTCCGATGAAGTCGGCTTGGCGGTGGTCGCATCTGCTGCCACAATTGTTGCCGTATTTTTGCCCGTAGCATTCATGGGCGGCGTTCCCGGTCAATTCTTCCAACCCTTTGGCGTTACTGTAGCCGTTTCCACAATTTTCTCCACAATGGTAGCGCGGATGGTGACACCAATGATGGCGGCGTACTTGTTGAAAGATCGAGAGGAAATTCATGAAAACAGAGGGGCACAACGGCCGAGGAAAGTAATCAAGTTCCTTGGTTTCAAATTTACACTCCCAAAATTCTGCACTCCAAAATCTAAACCCGAAAAAGACTCCCCATTCAGGACTCTCAAACAGCGTCGCTTCAAACCTTATAAATCTCTTCTTCAGTGGTCATTGCGCCATCGGTTGACAACAATGGGAATTGCCATTGCCTAGCAGTGCAAGCAGTGAATCAGCTACCTGCAATGCAAAACTTACCTGCAGGAGTCAGACGGCGGGAATCGGGTGATGCCAAGATTATGGGTGATATCTTCGGTCGCTTTGGTGCTGCATTGGGACTGGCAGTTATGGCAATCTACGCGATTCTCGTCCTGCTGTACAATAATTTCCTTTATCCAATTGCAATTATGGCAGCCCTACCCTTCTGTTTGGGTGGTGCATTGGTGGGATTGTTGGTGGCACAAAAAGCTTTAGGGATTTACGCCCTAATTGGTATTGTGTTGTTGCTGGGTATCGTTACTAAAAACTCAATCCTGTTAGTAGACTATGCACTGATCAACCTCCAGGAAGGCAAACCCCTACGGGAAGCCATTCTAGAAGCTGGGGAATCCCGTCTGCGTCCAATTATGATGACATCTTTGGCAACCATCGCCGGTACCATTCCCCTAGCATTGGGAATTGGTGCCGGTGCGGAAGTCCGGCAATCAATGGGGATTGCAATTTTGGGTGGTTTCACAACTTCCACCCTGCTGACCTTGTTGGTTGTGCCAGTGTTGTTCACCTATATTGACAACTTTCAGAATTGGATTACCGATACCATGCGTTATGGCTTTGGTAAAAAACCGCGTCGGAAGCTGAAGAATGACCACGAGGTAATCACTCTGTCACCGCCGATAGATGAAAAATCTGTGTCTTGATGATGAATTGGATTAATATGGTGCTATAGTAATTATTGGCTATTTGCGGGTGTAATTCAGTGGTAGAATTTCTGCTTCCCATGCAGACCGTCGTGGGTTCGAGTCCCATCGCCCGCTTTTTTTCAGTTATCTGACCAATATCTAATTGAGGTAGACCCACCCAAAACTTGAACTGCGATTTTATAGTACGCTTGAACTAAAAAAAATGCTTAAAAATTTAAGCAATTTATTATAAATAGAATGGAAGATAGATGATGGTGATAGTGATGAGTAATTTAAAATGATGACCCAAACCTTACCCATACAAAAGTTATTTAGCTTTGATGAATTCATTGAATGGTATCCCAACGACGGTAAGCGATATGAGCTGCACAAAGGAGTAATAATCGAAGTGCCCCCACCAACAGGTAAACATGAAAGTATTGTTGGATTTTTAACGATACAAATTGCATTTCAACTTTTGCAGATGGGATTACCCTACCGTATTCCCAAAACAGCGTTCGTAAAAACACCTGGTAATAAATCTGCTTATTCCCCTGATATCTTGGTTCAAGATCATGACAATATTGTAAATGAACCATTGTGGGATAAAGAGTCAACTTTATGTTTACCCGAGTCACTTCCATTAGTAGTAGAAGTCGTTTCAACAAACTGGCAGGATGATTACTATGACAAGTTTGGGGAGTATGAAAAAATGGGTATTCCAGAATACTGGATTGTGGACTATGCAGCGTTAGGAGGTCGTAAGTTCATAGGTAATCCCAAAGTTCCTACTATATTCGTCTGTGAACTTGTTGATGGTGAATATCAAATGACTCCGTTTAGGGGAACTGACCGTATCGTATCGCCTACATTTCCACAATTAAGCTTGACTGCGCAACAGATTTTTGACTCGGTTGCGTGAGTGACAAACTGTTATCCCTTGTAAAATGAAACAGCTCTGCCCTGCCTCCCTACCCCCCCAAGTTTGTTCTGAATGAACTGAGTTAACAAGCTAATGACAAACTGGGTACATATGTACTTTTGGCGGTCTTTGCAGTCTTTAAATGCTTCTGCACCACAGCCATGACCTTATCAGCCACTACAGGTTTGGTGATAAAATCCGTAGAACCAACAACTTTGGCGCGAACTCTGTCAAAAAGAGCTTCACTGCCCGTTAAGATAATTATTGGTGTATTAATGAATCCAGAAACTCGTCGCAATTGAGAGCAAATTTCATAACCGCTAGCAACTGGCATAACTAAATCCAATAAAATCAGGTCTGGTTTTTGCTCAATCAGTGTTGATAGAATTTTTACAGGGTCTTGAATAGCAACAAACCTCATACCATGTAAGGTAATCATCTTTTCTAGCATCTGACAAACTTGAGGACTATCATCAACACAGGCAATTAATGGAGCATCGGATCGATATGCTTGTATTGAAGTAATATTATTTTTAACTTTACTGACTGGAAACTCAAAGTCAGGTACTTCTACTAATTCAAGGATTCCTGTGAGAATATAAGGTCGCAAAGAACGGGTAACAGATAATACATTTTGCTTCATTTTGAGGGCTAAATCTCGCAGAGTATATTTGCCATTCATTAACTTCACAAAGTTGTTATAAGCCGCTGAACTTACCTTATTTCGTAACTGTTCTGGTTGCCGCAGTATGAGTGCCAAGTCAGGAGAAAAATTTGCCAAGCCAGCTTCAGACCAATTTTGCCATGATTCAGACATATATTTGAGAGATACATATGTACTAGAAAGGCTCATTGGTGCTTCTAAGATAACTTGTTGATTGCGATCGCAACTTATCAAACTAAAATTTCCCTGCTGGGCTAAGTCAAATAATAGTTCTGCTATTGTGCTGTCTACAATAGTATTTATTTCTTGGCGTTGGATTTTCTGTTCTTTATATAAAACTTCTAGCAGTTGGTAATCCCAATAATCAATTTCCAACTCACTTGGGAATAACTGCATCTTATCAATATTAATATTAGGACAATGTTGAATCATCTGTCTGCGCCAACGCCGGAAAGGATGATTTCCTCCTGTTGCCCAAACTATCCTTCCTAAACGATAGTAGAAACTCCATTTATGTCCTTTGGAAGACTGGAGGTCTAATTTACCACTATATTGTAGCCGATTACAAGCTTGGAATTCATCGAACACATTATTGGGAAGCGATAAGTCGGGATACACCATAATTTATTCTCTCTTTCTACCCTATATAAGCCGTTGATGCCTGCAATTTGATATGTATGTTGCGTAATGCGACTCAAAATCCAGGCTAGCCAATGTAGTACATACATACTCGTGCAATACGCAAAGGAATGTCAGCACCAAATAATACGACGCATTTAGCTTGTTTCTGCGTACCCCCAATGGAAAAGCAAGCTAGAGCGAAGCGTGTCATAAGGACATAGCAGTATCTAACTTATACCAATTCTGTATGAAGATGCACATAATCAAGACCCCCCTGTAGTCCCCCCTTGCCAAGGGGGGACGGCGTAGCCGGGGGGTAATATATGCAGCTTCACAAAGAAACGGTATTAGTGCAATTGGCTATACCACTAAGTTTAAGCAAATGAGCGTGACAAACTTGTGACAAAATCAGTTTTCTTGTTTACCGGAGTGGAGAATAGGTAAATTGCAGTACCGACTGATAGAACCTTTGGACAACTGGGAATAATAAGGTCGGTGTATAAAGGGTAGTATTGGACAAGTTGCAGGGTGGAATACCAGAAGTCTTCATCTTCTGGGCACCTGAACGTCTCCACTCCTATCGTCATGTGTTCTACCAACAATGAGGTATTCCCGATGAATCAAATGAGTAGAGAAGATGTGCGTGAACGGCTTGGTAATATCGATCAGATTCGTGACGTTATTTTTGGCACGCAGTTAAGGGAGTACGAAAATCGATTTAGCAAGCTCGAATCGGATATGTCACTGTTGCACCAAGAAATGCGATCGCACGTCGAGCAACTCAAAGCAAATTTTTCTACAGAACTAAAATCGGCAGTGGAAGTATTAGATAAAAAGCTAAAGTCAGTTAGCCTTACCAGCCAAGAAGATGCTGTTGATTTGCGGCAACAAGTCGATCGTTTAAATCGGAAATTCTCAAATTCAGTCCAATCCCTGGATGAGACTTTAGATACTCAAACCACCTCGATTAGAGATGAAGTTTTTCAAACAAAAGTTAAACTCCAAGAAGATATCACAGGGTTGCGAGAATTGATTTTAGAAGAATTAGATAAACGTTTCTCAGAGTTGAGAGAAAGCAAAGTTTCTAAAGACGATATGGCTGAAACTTTGTTTGCTTTGGGAATGCGAATCAAAGAAGCTGAATTCATTCCTCAACTGCGGGAAGCGGCAGATGAAAACCGCGAGTACGGTTCTTTACCACTCCTGGAAACTACAAAGTTATCAAAGGTGTTAACTCATGTCAACGGTTCTGTTGAGATACATTCCTAGTTTGTAAGGGAGGCTTTTTCGTAGACTGCATATGGACGGTCTTCCCCTTTATCTCCAAGAGCTTACATCTTGCACTACAACACCCTAGAAGGGTGTCGCTATACATACAAAGCCCACCTACGTGGGCTAAATCTTTCTAGCCCACAGTAAGGTGGGCTTGGCTCCTATAGCGCTACTTCCCTTTTATCCCCAAGAGCTTACATCTTGCACTACAACACCCTAGAAGGGTGTCGCTATACATACAAAGCCCACCTACGTGGGCTAAATCTTTCTAGCCCACGTAGGTGGGCTTGGCCCGTATAGCCCCACCCTTCTAGGTAGGTGGGGGACTAAATTAAACGTAAAATAAGACATAGCAACATGACTCAGGTGGAAAATTCGATTTCCCAATCTGTTGAGCTAAATCAGGAAGAAGCAATACAGATTGAAAATTTAATAAATGTGCTTGTCGATCTCAAAATAATCGACCCATCCAAAAACGACCAAAAAGCGGATTGTCTTACACAATCAACTGAATTACCGTCACTAGAACCCATTCAATTAAAAGCTTATTTAGAATCAAAGTGGGTGTATTCTCAACCTATATCTACTTCATTTGAAACCTATGAAGAATTAGAAATTTTTTCGGAAGTAAATGCAAGCGTCGAGGAAATTTTAGATAAACCTCATTCAGATAACTCAGAGGATAGTTTCGCTGCATTCCAAAAATTACAGGAAATGTTAGTTGGGCCAGAACTAGCAGAGTTAAATAATGTGGTCGCCAATATTCAGGAGAATTTCTGTAAGTTGGAACATCAAATTTATGACCCCCAAGAGTTAATAAACTTGCTGCTACCTTCAATTTCTGAACTCTTAAGATTGAAGATTGTCGAGTCCAAAGAAGAAATTGCCCAGGTAATTGCTCCGATTCTCGATCGAGCGATTCTCAGTCGCATTGAGGAGGACAAAACTAGCATGGGTACAGCACTAGCTTCAGCCGTTCCCATAGCTATTACCGAACAGATTCGTGTCGCTCCAGAAGAAATTTCTGAAGCATTTGCTCCTACTATGGGACGAGCTATTAAGAAACAAATTGAAATCGAAAAAGATACGGTTGTAGATGCACTTTATCCTATAATTGGCAGTACCATATCCAAGTATATGGCTGAGACAATCCGCGCTATTAACCAACAAGTTGAGGATACCCTTAGCGTTAAAGGAATTACACGGAAATTTCGTGCTAAATTACAGGGAGTTTCTGAAGCTGAGTTAATTCTCAAAGAAGCGCTTCCATTCGTTGTTCAAGCCATTTTTTTGATTCATAAAGCATCTGGTTTAGTCATCAGTGAAATTCAACGCTCTGATGCACAACGGCTAGAGTCTGAGATGGTAGCAGGAATGTTAACGGCAATTCGCAGCTTTGCTAATGATTGCATTACTCAGTCAGGAAATGTTTCAGAATTAGATGCGATTGACTATGGTACGTCCAAGATTATTTTGGAAGTAGCAGGATACTGTTACTTAGCAATCGTAGTTCAAGGAGAACCATCCAAAGAGTTCATTCAGGAAATGCGAAAAAACTTCGGCATACTTGTTAAAGATAACGGTCAATTAATTGAACAATTTGATGGCGATCCAACCACAATTCCCAGTCAGTTTGATACAACTTTAAAAGCTCTTATAGATGAGGATAGTCAAGGGAAAAAGAAAAAAAATCAGCCTTCACCTTTACTGCTATTAAGCTTTACAATTATAAGTGCAATTTTCATTCCTTGGGGTATTTGGCAGTACCATAATGGAGCCATTCGTTCTATCGAGAATAAAACCGCGATCGCACTAGCTTCTGCTCCAGAATTATCTGTTTACCGCTTGAGTGCGGAAGTCAATAAAGGTAAACTAAAACTAACTGGAAGAGTACCGAATCAAATTCTTCGTGCTAAAGCCGAACAAATTACTAAAGCGATCGCCCCTAAATGGTCGGTTGAAAACCAAATTATCTCAGTAGAAGTACCAGCAGACCCAGTGTTATCAGAAGCGGAAGTTCAACGAGTTACTGAAGTTTTAAATCAAATGGACGGTACGCAAATTTCCTCTCAATACATCGCTGGGAAAGTTTCTGTCGAGGGTACTGTGAACCGGATTGCAGATGTTCAAACTGTCCAAAATGCATTTGAGCAAATTCCAGGTGTTAACTCGATATCTAGTGCACTACGAATCCAACCCCTGCGGATTGAAGTTCGGTTTTACTTTGAAGCAGATTCAGCAACTTTAGTACCCAAAGATTTAGAGAATAAGGTTCAGCAAGTCAAGTTATTTCTAGTCAACCGTCCGATGAAGCATTTGAAAATATTTGGTTATAGTTATTCCAATACTAATGCCATTGAAGCTCAAAAATTAGCACTTGCACGGGCAAAAGCTGTACAACAAGCATTGATTAATCAAGGCATTGAACCATCTCGTCTACAGATTGTTATCAGAACAAATTTACCACCAGGAATTGATATCACTCAATCCGAATGGCTAAAGCGTTGTGTCACTTTAGAAGTAACAGACCAATAATTTTGGATTTTGGGTTTTGCTTTAGTTGTGTCGGTTTCCGTCTCGTCTAACGCATCCTCGACGGATTGAAGAGAGTTCTTGTAATAACTGCCAAAAAATGAAGAATTAATTAACCGCAAATGTAGACACGGAGTGGCTTCCCGTAGGGTACACGGATGGACGCAGATGAAAAAAAAATTTTGTACTCTTGTCTATTGAAATTTTCCCCAAACCCCTTCCCTTATCCCCATTCCCTAAATTATGTCCACTATCTCGAAAAAGATTTGTCTAGTTGGTGATTTTGGTGTGGGTAAAACCAGCCTAATTCGCCGATTTGTAGATAAGCAATTTAACGATAAATATCTTTCTACAGTCGGAGTTAAAATTTCTCGCAAATTAATTGAATTATCTGAAACTGAGCCCCAAAAAGCGCAAGAAATACAACTTATAATTTGGGACATAGAAGGTAGTAATAAGTTTAAAGCGATTGCTCCCAGTTATTTCCAAGGAGCAAAAGGAGCCATCATAGTTGCCGATCTGACAAGAGAAGAAACTCTCCACCATATCTTAGATCATATTCAAAGTTTTTTAGCTGTTAATCCTAAAAGTTGCATCGTTATTGCGCTAAATAAATCAGACTTAATTGAAGCGGAGTATTTAGAAAAAGTCCAACACCTTTATCAGATTAGCGACCAAAAATGCGTACTAGCTAATTATTTAACTTCAGCAAAGACTGGCAATAATGTTGATGAAATATTTCAAGTTTTAGCCCATTCTTTAATTTAATGAAATGAACTCCTTAATAACAAAAATTTTGTCCTTGCGTTGTCTGGAACATTTGATTGTTGACGAAGATTTTAAGATTGTAGAGCTATCTACACGAGTACATCATCTTTCAGAAATTCCTGATCATTTGACAATAGAACAAGATGTTAGACTTGGTTTTCCAGAATTATTTGGTATGGAAGAGATTTTTGAGGCAATTCGACAAGGAGAACAAAATAATTTTGACTTAAAGGGAATTGTTCGCTATCCAGAAGATTCCTCTCCAATATATATTGATATTTGTATTACCCAAAATATAGAAGATGCTTGTTCAAGCAATCGACTAATGATTTTGGTAGAAGATGTCACAGAAAGAATGGTGCTGGAACAATCTTTTGTACAGGGTGCAAATGAGGCAAATCTTTTATTACGTACATTAACAGCCTCTAAGCAATATATTGACCAAATCGTGACATCAATGGCAGATGCGTTGTTGGTAACAACCTTGTCAGGCCAAATAAAAAGAATGAATCCAGCCGCACAAGCTTTGTTGGAATATAACGAAGTGGAACTTCGAGGTGAGCCTATATCTACAATCATTAGAGGAGTTGATAGCTGGAAGTCAGAAACAGGTGAAAAAGAAGTAGAAACTGATTGTCAAACTAAGAGTGGAAAAATAATACCTGTTGCCTTTTCTTGTTCGATTGTTCAGACAGAAGTTGAACATTTTCAAGGTTATGTTTACATTCTCCGAGACATGACAGAACGCAAGCAAGCAGAGCTAGCCAAACAAGAATTTTTAGCCATGATCAGCCATGAAGTCAGGACACCAATTACATCAATAACTGGTATGGCTAATTTGTTGCTAGATACTGATTTAACTGATATTCAGCAAGATTTTGTCCAAATCATTGACACTAGTGGAAATGCCTTACTGCGAATTGTTAATGACTTCCTAGACTTCTCCAAAATTGAAGCCGGTAAACTAGAATTAGAGGAGCAACCTTTCAATCTGCAAAATTGTGTTTATCAGGCTTTTGATATAGTTGCGTCCAAAGCAAAAGAGAAAGGATTAAAACTCACGTTTGTAGATCCTCCTGTGAGTACCATAGTTCTAGGAGATATAACCCGACTGTGCCAAGTTTTGGTGAATCTACTCAGTAATGCGATTAAATTTACCCATACTGGAAGCGTTGAAGTTTCGGTTACAATTCCCAAGAGTATAGATAGGAACAACGAAATTCAGTTTGCTGTTAAAGATACGGGTATTGGCATTCCACGCGATACCGAAGGCTGCCAAGGGCATCGCCTTGACCGTTTATTCAAAGCTTTCACTCAAGTAAATGCTTCCATCACCCGACAGTATGGGGGTACAGGTTTAGGTCTTGCCATTTGCAAGCAACTTTGCGATTTGATGGGTGGCAGAATTTGGGTAGAAAGCGAACCAAATGTTGGTAGTATATTTTACTTTACAATTACTGCTTCTGTTATTAGAGAGGGAGTAGGGAAGGAAACAATCGACGTAACAAAAGATACTGCGATTGATGCTCGTATAGCTGAACAACATCCTTTGAAAATACTTTTAGTAGAAGACCATCTGATCAATCAAAAGATGATCCAGTTGATGTTACAGGGAATGGGCTATGAAGCAAATGTTGCGAGTAATGGCTTAGAGGCACTGTTGGCACTGCGTCATCAACCTTATGATGTGGTGCTAATGGATGTGCAAATGCCAGAGATGGATGGTTTGACAGCAAGCGAGCATATCTGTCAGGAGTGGACATTGGATACCCGTCCTCGGATTATTGCATTAACCGCAAGTGCAATGTGGGGGGAACGCGATCGCTGTTTCGCATCTGGGATGGATGATTATCTCACGAAACCAATCCGCGTTCAAGAACTAGTGCAGGTACTAAAAAAGTGCCAGCCAATTATTACGATTGAAGAAGGAAGAAGGAAGAAGGAAGAAGTTTATATATGGGGATTGGAACCCCAAATCAAAACGGGTGACCTGTTTCACGGTCGGGGTATTAAACCCCCACAAGGAAACGGATAATTTTCATAAAAAATAAAGGAGAAGTAAATGCAAGAACTAGATAAACAGGAAAAAATTCCAAATCCGATTCACTCTGCTGCTTTATATGAAATTTTACAGATGGCAAGCTTCAATCCATCGGTTGATGCATTGGAATTTCTATTTGAAATTATTGATTATTATCTCGAAGAAACTCCTAGAGTTTTGCTAGATATTCATATTTATTTAGACCAAGCTAATTATAAAGCATTGCGACGAGCTACTCATACACTTTCTTCTACTAGTGCTACAGTCGGTGCGGTTAATTTAGCAAAATTGTGTACAGAATTAGAAATTATGATGGTTAATGAAGAATTTATCGGAGCAGCGGAGCAAATTTATCAGATTGAAGCAGAATATCAACAGGTTGAAATTGCTTTGCAAAATGAGCGGAAAAAGTATTTAAATTGACAAGTTTTTTGGGTGCATAAAGCCTTGAGTGACGCACAAAATGTTGTTAAACGCAGAGGATCGCTGTAGACGCTTTTGCGGCTTGCCGCAGGCTGGAAAGCGCAGAGGTACGCAAAGTTTTTTTAAGAGGATTCGCTACGAATTTGTGAAATTCTGCACTCAATATTTTCAACTCTTGAATAAATCGAGTAAAAAATTCTGTTAGATTAATCTGCCAAGCGATACTCCTAACTCTCCAACGCTTGACGAAGACGATTCATAAATGCTGAAACATTACACGGCAGATTAATGTAATCAAAACATCCCAAACTTTTGGCTTTTTCTACTTCGCTCAAATTACTCGATAGCCAAACAACTCTCGAACGTTGGGTAATTTTATCTCGTTTAAATTGCTTGAGTACATCCAACCCATCCCGTAATGGTAAATTATCCTCAACTAAAATGACTCGACTGTGGATTGGGTTATTTACGGCCAAAGCGTCTAAAGCTGTTTTGCCATCTTGGAACCATTGTGTGTGGTAACCACGTGTTTCCATAGCTCGCAAGATTGAGGTTGCAAAGAATGAGTCCTGATGTAGTAAAATTATGTCTGTTTTATTTGACTCAACGGGTTGCCAATTAGCAGGTAGAATGCGATCGCTTCCAAATTTTCGGGCTTTTTCCAGAACTTCTCCAGCCACTTGATAAAGGGTTTGGATATCAGAACCATCAAGAGGATATTGGGTTACCCCAGAACTGAAGCTCATCTGAATCAATTGGGCATCAGATTCTAACTTTATCTGCCGCAGCAGTTCTAAGACTTCTGCTAACCATTCCACACCGTCACTACGGTTCATTCCATACATCCCAACAATAAACTCCGCTCCATCCCAACGGGCAACAATATCTTCATTCCGCAGTTCCTGTCGCAACAGATGGGCTAACCGTCGCAGCATTTGGTCACCTAATTGATGTCCAAATTTGCGGTTAATCTGAGTTAAATTGTCTAATGTGATTACAGCTAGGCAGAAGGGCTGTTGGTATTGTTTTGCTATTTGTAAAAATTTACTCAAATCCTCGCTGGAACGGTGACGATTTGGCAAGCCTGTGAGCGGTTCAATTTCCGCATATTCACGCAGCAAGCGAGTTCGTTCTAAACGGTTGAAAATGCGGGTAATTAACTCCGGAGCCACAATTGGTTTGCTTACATAATCGTCAGCACCAGCGGCAAAGACTTTTTGGATAGTTTCAGCATCTCGTTGTCCGGTGAGAAATACAATTGGCAACCATGCCCAACGGGAATCATTGCGTAACATTTGGCACAGTTCTATGCCATCAATATCTGGCATTTGGATATCGAGTACAACTAAGTCTGGTGTTACAGCTTCTAGTTCGTCCCAAAATTCCAAGGGGTTGCTCAAGGTGGTAACTTGCAATCCCCAAGGTTCTAATAAGGTTTGGACAAAACGTAGGGTCATCCGGTCATCATCCACTACTAAAACCCTGGCTTCTGTTGTCCTAGATGGTTTTAGTATTTGGGTAATTACTTCTAACACCTGGCTAGGTACGATCGGTTTTTCCAAAAAGCCTCGAACTTTACGACGAGCAACTGCTACCCGGTCTGTCGCTTGATTATAGCTAGTAAATACTAGTACAGGTATGGGAGGTGTGTGCTTAGAGAGTTCATCAAGCAGCATCAATCCATCTTCTCTGCGATCGGGATGAGACATATCCAGCAGGACAATATCTGGACGAACCCGATTAATTGCTTCGAGAGCTAATTTGGGGTTCGAGGCGATCGCTGTTTGCATTCCTCCAGATGTGGCTTTCACCACCAAGCGATCGATAAATTCTCGATCCTCATCTACGATTAACAAACGAGTCTGTGTCTCAATTTGGGGTTGTTTGGTTGCTTGTTTCTCTTGATGAAGGGGAGGAGCATTCTCAACGAGCAGACGTAATTTTTGGACGCTCAAGTTCAATTCCTGCTGTCCCTCTAACGATACTTGCGGTTCCAGAAGCGTCTCAATTTGCCTCGCAATCTCACAACCTTGAGGTAAACCTAATATTCCCAAAGAACCGATTAACTTATGAGATTCATCTCTCGCTTTTTTTTGAGAAATATCCGATAGTTCCCCAGTTGCTTGTTCTAAAAGTGCAATCTGCTCTAGCACAGAAGATTTAGTTTCTTCCCAATTTGTAGCCTTAGAAAGCGATCGCCGATGTTCGGTGTTAGATACAAACTCTTTTTCTTGTACATGAGGCAAAGCAGGATTAAGACGATAGCCCAATCCATATACGGTTTCCACTAAATCATCAGCTCCGACTGCCTTGAGTTTCTGCCGCAGTCTTTTAATTAATGCTCTCACAGTATCTGGCGTTGGCGGCTCATCCTCAAAAGACCACAGCTGATTGAGAATGCTGCTGGCTCCGTGTATTTTTTGGCTATTTCGCATGAATAGCTCTAATAGCGCATATTCCTTGGCTGTGAGATTTAAAGAAACACCATTATATGTCACCTCACACTGGCTGGGATCTAACTGCAGTTTTCCCCACTCTAATACAGGAGATACAGTTGCCTGTTCCCGACGAAGCAAGGCTCGAATTCGAGCTTCTAGTTCTGGTAACGGTATTGGCTTTACAACATAGTCATCTGCTCCTGCATCAAGACCCATAACTTTTTCATCGCTGGTAGCTCTAGCAGTTAAAAGCATTACCAGCGTCTGATTTCTGTTGGCACGCAGCCGACGGCAGAAGCTAATTCCGTCTAACTTCGGCAACATTACATCCAAAACAATCAAATCATAGTTCTGTGCTTCGACAAAATCCCAGCCATCCTGCCCGTTTACCGCAGTATCAACAGTGTAACGCTGCTCTGTTAGACTTGCTTTGAGCAGGTTAGAAAACAGTTCATCGTCATCTACAAGCAGAATTTTCATTGGTGGGGTAAAAAATCTTTTTGACGTTTACTGAAGCACTTTTAAAATTGAAAAAGTATAGCTCATTGTATAACAGTTAACACAAACTGAATTGAAATCGCCATCAGGCTAGTAGCGTGTAAACTGATCGGAATGCAGCTGCTAGAATCTAAAAATTAAAAATAACTAAGTATTCACAGATTTCTCGACTGCGCTTCTGTCGGCCATCGCAGGAGATGACAAGTCAGCTAGGAAGAAGCTAACGATGCACTGATATTGCATATTGTCTATTTTGTCAATAAGTATATTACCTGTTTCATTTAATATTTTAGAAAAATATTTTAAGGGTTTATACTGAAGAAATTCCAATAAATCTTTGGTAAGGTCTATAAAATATTACCTAACAAGTAGGAGCAAAAATAAATTTTTTCAACATTAGCTTATCAAATGATATCGTGAACCAGCGGATTAACCTTTAGCTGTTAACAATTACGATATCCTTAGGTTTACTCTTAATGAATACAATTGTAGGAAAAATCTTAGTCCCACACTACGTAGAATACTTGGCAATAGCTCACGATCTAGTCATAGGAGAAGTTTCTTCAGGTGCTCAACGCTTTGCCGACTGTCCCAACGAAGTGATTCCAGGAAAAGATATCCGACTCGGTTTTCCGGAATTGGTAGGATCTGAAAGTTACCTAATCGACATCCTTGAAGGACGGCAGAAGAGTTTTGAATTGAAAGGGATTGCCCGGTTTAACGAGCCAAATTCTCCTTTATATATTGATTTGTACATCACAGGTTTTGAAGGGTGGTTGATTGTTTTATTAGAAGATGCAACAAAAAGGATGGTTTTGGAGCAAAAACTAGTCCAAACAAATCATGAAACAAACCTTTTATTGAGTGCATTATCTACCTCTCACAATTATATTGATAAAATTATTAGGTCGATAAGAGATGTATTGTTAGTAACAACCCAGTCTGGAAATATAATCAGGGTAAATCAAGCGGCAATTGATTTGTTTGAGTATAGCCAGGAAGAATTAATCAATCAGCGAATTTCAACGATTATTGCTGACGAGAGTTTATTACTGCCAACTACTGGGCAAAATACCCTAGATCAAAGTGATTTTTTGAAGGATTGCGAGGTAGTTTGCCAGACAAAATCTAAAAAAAAGCTTACTGTTGCCTTTTCTTTTTCTGTAATTGAGACTGAAATAAAGGGCTTACAAAATTTTGTTTATACTGGTCGGGATATCACACAGCGCAAGCGAACCGAACAGCTTCAGGATGTCGAGCATACTACGACGCGGATATTGGCGAACTCAGCAACGCTTTTAGACGGTACGACGGAAATCTTATCTATTATCTGCTCTAACTTAGGATGGGAACTGGGCGAATTTTGGAGCGTAGATCGACAAGCTAAGGTGCTGCTATTAGGCTCAACCTGGCATATGCCGAGTCTGAATTTTCCTAAGTTTGAGTTGTCCCACCAGATGACCTTTTCCACAGGTGTCGGACTGCCCGGTCGAGTCTGGGCAAGCGGTCAACCTGTCTGGATTAATGATGTTGTTTTTGAGCAAAACTTCCTCCGCAGGGAAAGCGCGAAAATAGACAATCTGCATGGAGCTTTTGGTTTTCCCATCAAGTGTGGCAGCGAAATCAAAGGGGTTATGACCTTCTTCAGCCACAAGATTCAAGAACCTGAATCGGATTTGCTAACGATGATGACCGTTATCGGTAGCCAGATTGGTCAATTTATCTTGCGCTTTGAAGCAGAAGCGGCTTTACGGGAGAGCGAAGAGCGCTTCCAAGCTTTTATGAATAACAGTCCCGCTGTAGCTTTTATGAAGGACTCTGAGGGCCGTTATGTTTACACCAACAAGCAGTTTGAGCATTTGTTCAACGTCAAACATGATGATTTGCTTTTTAAAACGGATTTCGATTGGCTGCCAGAACAGACGGCAAAAGAGGTATATGAAAATGACCTATATGTTCTCACGACAAGTAAACCTTTAGAGGTAATTGAAACTGTTCCTACACCAGATGGATGTCTCCATTACTGGTTAGTCTTCAAGTTTCCTTTTAAAGACGGTCAGAAGCGATTAGTCGGAGGGGTGGCAGTTGACATCACCGAGCGTAAACTCTTAGAACAAGCGCTATTTGAAGAAAAAGAACTGGCTCAAGTGACGTTAGAATCTATCGGAGATGCTGTAATCACAACCGATGCCTCTAGTCAGATAATATACCTCAACCCGGTTGCAGAAGACTTAACTGGCTGGAGTTTACAGGATGCACAAGGAAAGCCGTTAACTGAGGTATTTAAGGTTGTAAACGAAACCACCCGTTTAGCTGTAAAAAATCCGGTAAAAAAAGCCTTACGTTCTGCCTCTGTCGTCGGTCTTAGCAATGATAGTGTCTTGATTACTCGCAACGGTAGTGAGATTGCCATTGACAACTCTGCGGCACCCATTCGCGCCAAGGACGGCAAAATTGTTGGTGCGGTAATGGTGTTTCAAGATATTACCCATAAACGCGACATCGCAAGGCAATTATCTTGGCAGGCAACTCACGATACCTTAACCGGACTATTCAACCGACGGGAATTTGAGCATCGTCTGCAAAAAGCATTGATCAGTGCTAAGACGCAAGGTCAACAACATATTCTGTGTTGTCTAGATTTAGATCGATTCAAGATTGTCAACGATACCTGCGGTCATATTGCTGGTGATGAACTACTGTGCCAAGTTACTACACTCTTTCAAAGCCAGGTTCGCTCCTGCGATACTTTAGCACGTCTGGGCGGAGATGAATTTGCCATACTGTTTGAAGTTTGCCCTCTAGAACCAGCATTTCATATTGCCAACACGCTCTTGCAGAATATCCAAGAGTTTCGTTTTGTATGGCAGGATACAACTTTTAGTATTACTGTCAGTATTGGGTTGGTTGTTATCAACGCCAACAGTCAAAGTCTAAATAGTGTATTAAGTGCTGCTGACGCGGCTTGCTACGCGGCGAAAAACAAAGGTCGTAACTGCATACAAGTTTATCAAACTACGGCTGATAATGAGTTGGGGAAATGCCAAAAAATAAATTATTCTGTATGATAGGCGAGATGGCAATCTAATAGTGTTGAAAAATACCTAAATTATGCTTTTTCAGTGATTGTATTGAGGAAAAAGCGCTTTTTTATTTTCATTGAAGTATATAAGTAGACAAACAACCGAGAGGCGATCGCTACTGTTCGACGCCTTACCAAATCAAAGGTTAAAACAGCGGTTTGAGGGTTTGGGCTGGCAATGGTTTAGGCGAGTGCTCAACGCCTTACGGCATCAAAGGTTAAAACAGTTGAACTGACACTTCACAAACTTAAAAAAGACTTCAGTGCTCAACGCCTTACGGCATCAAAGGTTAAAACAGCGACGTAGTGGTTGCCGTTCTCGCTGTTAGCAACCAGTGCTCAACGCCTTACGGCATCAAAGGTTAAAACAGGTTCTAAACTGAGACGCATAATCACTCTTGAAGTATGTGCTCAACGCCTTACGGCATCAAAGGTTAAAACAGGATTTAAAGCACTCAGAAGACATCAAATACTCTAAAGTGCTCAACGCCTTACGGCATCAAAGGTTAAAACAGATGAATAAAGCTAGTGACAAGCTTTTAGCTCTACTTAGTGCTCAACGCCTTACGGCATCAAAGGTTAAAACAGTATCTTTTCTTGAGTATCCCAACCACTGCCAATACTGTGCTCAACGCCTTACGGCATCAAAGGTTAAAACAGAAGCAATAATTGTGGTTTTTGATCAGAGTCACTAGTGCTCAACGCCTTACGGCATCAAAGGTTAAAACAGAGCATCCAACTGAGCGCCCAGGACTAAACCAATTTGTGCTCAACGCCTTACGGCATCAAAGGTTAAAACAGAATCACCCTCACGCAACGTTGCAATGTGAGGAAAGTGCTCAACGCCTTACGGCATCAAAGGTTAAAACAGGTTCAATTCTAGGTGCTGGGGAGGGAGCAACGGGCAGTGCTCAACGCCTTACGGCATCAAAGGTTAAAACAGTGGGTAGAGGGGGCAGAAATGGGTTGGTAGATTTTATGTGCTCAACGCCTTACGGCATCAAAGGTTAAAACAGACCAGCAGAAAATACTAATTGTCTGTTAATATTTTCGTGCTCAACGCCTTACGGCATCAAAGGTTAAAACAGAGCGACGGCTGAAAGCCTTAATAAATCTCCTTCCCAGATAGATTTTACAAGCACCTCCCACAAAAGCCAACAAAAAAACAAAACTTTCCAAATTTTCCACAAATTAAGCCTCACTTCATCACTCAAAACGCTTACCGACAAAGGATTTGACAATTATGCAAGCACCTATAACCAGTCAAGGGTGCCTCAAACATAATACCCACCTAGGCTTAAAAGATTACCGAAGCTTTCCTCACCTCAACAAGCCCAGGTGCTTGCATTATAGCGGTTCTCACTTGAATCAAATACGCCGCCCTTAAACAATCAAAAAAGGCTTATCAGTATTTTCCCAGGTACCCGGTCGATTGTACTTGGGTATGTCCTGCAAACAGCGATCGCTCAAACGCACAAACAGAATGCTGTCTTCCTTCGCTAATATTTTTTCCAACTCCCAACGCAACTTTTCGCGATCTCGCTGATTTAAGCAGCAGCGAAAAATCGAATATTGTACCCTGTCCCCATAGCCCTTCAATAACTTATAAGCTTTACGCCAGCGTTTTTGACAGCGAATGTCGTAGCAAATCACGTAACAATTTTTTGCTTCTGCCATTGGGACCTCACCGGACAATTAACTGACCAAACAAACCACCCTCACCCATCCACTCTTTTTCTAACAGCCGCACTTCCAATTCCATCAAACGACGGTAAGTAAGCGAATAACCGGTTACTGGATGCTTCCAGCTTTCTTGCTTGCGCTTTTCGTATATCTCCACAAACTTCCGTCTGCCAACTTCACTCAACCAAACCTGCTTGCCACGAATCTCAAAATCAGCTTTTACATCCCACTGACCACGATTTATTGAACCCATCACGACCATATCCACTAGAGGAACTCGGAAAATTTCAATTAAATCCAAAGCCAAAGGTGGAGCTTGGGTTCGTGGCTGATGGTAAAAGCCTAATGCAGGTTCTAGCCCAACTGTCAAGATGGAATTCATAATATCTTTGAGTAACATTGCATAGCCAAACCCCAACAAAGCATTAAACCTGTCCTTGGGAGGGCGCTTGTTACGTCCGTCAAACTTCAACTCATTGGCGACATCGGCAGCGATCAACTCAGGTAAAGCCCCAAAATAGAGAGCTGCCAAATTCCCCTCAAACCCTAACAGCGAATCTAAGGACTTTGCTTGGGGAACTTGTTTGAGGACGGCTTTCATTTGGGCGATTCCCTTGGTTAGGCGATCGCTAAGTTGAGTTTTACCCCTTGTGGCCCGCATCAAAAATTTCCGCTGTCCCTGTGCGCGACAAACTACTAATTTACGTGCCAATTCTAAGCAGGTATCCGTATTACTCAAGGCTGCATACTGGCGAATCCGACGCTGAATGCTCCCCTGCCTATTATCAAAACTACCAATGTAACGACCGCCACCAGAAATAAAATGCACACCGATATTTTGGTCAGTACAAAAGTGTAATGCTTGGGTAGAAATTTGTGAAAAACTATGCAGCACTAATTGCCCCACATTGCGAGCGGGAAAAATTTCTACGGGTTGATTGCGACGGGTAATTTTTATTTGTTCTCCGGTTCTGCCGACAGCAGTACCAGGTTCTAAAATATGGATAATTTGGCGGTTGTCATCTTCAGGGAAAAGACGAATCGGTTGCCACTCGCAATCGTGTGCCAGTCGTGCTTCTTCGGGCAAACAGACGGGTGCCAGCGAACACCTGGCACAAAGCCGTTCATTCTCTGTTACTGGCGGTCGGTGCATAGATTGTCTGAGTATGCGTGCTTTTTGGATTGCATCCCGTACCAGTTCCCTTCCAGCGTCATCAAGGGCTATATGTATTAACACGTTATCAGCATGGTATCGGATACGACCTTCCTTGATGGAGATGCCAAGGGCTGATTCCAGGAGGCAGGCATAAGCTAAGATTTGTAACTTGTCGCTTTCCCATGCTTGCGGTTGCTTATTTTTGTCACGGTGACATCGGCCACGCTTGTGTTCGTAGGGGATGGTTTGTCCGTCACGGGTACGTAGTGCGTCTACTCTGCCACGCAATCCTAATTCTTCGCTAGTGAGAAATAATTCGTCCCACTCTTCATCCTCTTGTTTCTCCAGTTCTGTGTGTAGCCTGCGACCTGCGAATACTGCTGCATCTTGGGTGTAAAGTTCTTCAACTTCTTCGAGATAGAAGAGACGGGGACAATAGGCTAGAGCGTGGAGGGCAGAAACGCGGATAGTTTCAATTTTTGCAGAAATTTCCAGATGTTCGAGCGTTTGCATATATGTCTGTAAGGTAGGTTTTGAGGGTTATACGCCTTACGACATCAGAGGAAATGGAATTTTTAGCGAACTAATCTAGCACGTGCGAATATTGGGTTAAATTATCAGCAATTAGTTTATTATAGTAATTATAAATGATTTTTGAAAATCGTGTATACCTAGATTCCCTACTTCTTAAATTAGTAGGGAATCTAATTTTTCACTTCGGATTTAGGAACGCTATAGTTGGTAAGACCATATGTTCAACGCCTATTGGCATCTAATACTGTTTCTTTATAAAGATGCGCCTAATTAGCCCACGCAGGTGGGCTTTGTTTGTATAGCCCCAGGCTTCAGCCTGTGGGTGAATAAAGCGCAACCTCATAGAGAATTGGCATCTAAGATAAATTTTATCTAGCTTTCTTGAATTATTGTCCAAGCTGACTCAGGAGGATGAGACAACTTATTCGGCTCAAGTATTAAGTATCTTTGCCAACGGGTACCTTGTGAACCAACATGATCTACCCAATAGGGTAAAGTCAACAAGCCATTTTCATCCTGTACCAGCCATTGTAATGATTCACTTTGATAGTTATGTGGCAACAAAGTTACTGAATTGACTAAATCCCGGCTTTCTCCCAAACACAAACCACCAAAACGGTTGATAGAAGAAGGGTTGGCAAATGCCATCTGCAAACGTTCCGATAGCGTTGGTTGTGAATTATCCACACCAGAATCAACCCAAGTAATAAATCGAACATCAGTTAGTAATTCCTGATAATCCGGTCTAGCATTGCTGGGGTCATGGATATCTTTCTTTTTAAAGCGTCGAAATGTACGGATAACTGTGGATTTTTGGGGCTGGGAAAGAAGTGCGTTACCAGAGGTCAGCATAGCTATCGCTAAACGAGTTCCACAATGTTTGTACCTGTCCATTTCTCCTACAAGGGATAATAACATTCCATAAACGGTTGATGGTGGAGGTACTGGGTAAGTCTCTGCATACTCACGAGCACGAGATTGACGAAAGCAAGCAATGGGGACTTCTATTTCTAACACCACCATTTTCTCAGTTATTGCCGTCATCGGGTTAACTCTAGTTGTGGTAATTGTAAATCTCTAGCAATGACTTGTTTGACGCTTTCCATAGCTAATTTAACACCTGGGAAGACATTTACTCCTAATTCTTTTAATTCTGTCACTTCCTGAGATTCTGTAATTGCTCCTGCTAGCCACAATTCTTGGGGTTCGATATCATGATTTTTGACTTTTCTGATTAATTCCCCAATTGATATCTCTCCCTCGTTTTCTGCAAAAGAATAAAGAATACGAGGAGAAAAATCATGCGTCCATCGTAAAACTAAGCTTTCAGGAGAAAAATCATAGAGAAATCGGGAATGATTACCTGCAACTTCTCCCAGAGAACTCAAGCCATCCAGAACAGCAATGATGCGAGACTTATCTTTTAAACGTTCTGGGGTTAATGCAAATCCATATTGATAGGAAGTTGCATGAACTTCAGTTCCATAAAGTGAAGTACGTCCTTTTTTACCGCTTGCTGCATTGAAAGTTAAATCACCACTAAAAGGTGTTATGGAAACAGCACGAGTAACTTCTAAAACACCTCGTTTTGCAGTTGTTGTACCTTTGGCTGCTTTTTTTCCTTTTGCTTTTGGCTCGTCAGAAGCGTCAACTTTTGCACCCTCCGCACGCATAAAACCTAAGACATCATCATCAATAAAATTGGTATCATCAAAATTTTCATTTTGCCAAATGTTATCGTTAGTATCGTCATTCCAACGACGATTTACTTGATAGTTATCACCGCAAGTTTGCCAATAATAACGTAATGCCCAACGAATAGCTTCCGCTGAAACGGTGCTATGGACTTCTCCCTTCCACAGAATTTTTTGCAGGGTAGTTATATTCCCTTCATTTTCTCCACGGTTATTAGCAGCCGTCCCGTATCCAGTTAAGATGTTCCCAAATAGATGAAATGACACTTTTTTAATCTCCTAAAAAACAAAGGGCTTGTAGTTGTATTTGAGGGCAACTACTAACTAAATATATCAATTTGATTATCCTCATCGGAATTATCATTTTCACTTTCATCTTTATTAGAATCTTCCTTCCGTTTATAACTAGCTAATGCCAGCAAAGCTAAATCTCTCGACTTTTTCCAATTTTTCTCTAACATTACAAACTCCATTAACTCTTCCCAATGTTGTTGCAAAGTGGGAATTTTTCCCGCTCTTGACCAAAAATCAGTAATAAATTCTCGAAATATTTCTGCATTTTTACACCGTCCTAATCCGGTTCTAATTTTTACAGTGACACGTTCAAAATTAGGAATTTCACCAGGTTTAGTTTTATCTGCAACCTGACCATAAGTATAATTTATTGCTTCATGGCAAGCTTTCACAAATAATTTTTCTCGTTCATCTGACTGCATTTTCTGAATCACTTGATATATCCCTCCTCTTTCGTAAGCTAGTTTTTTAAAGAGTTCATTACTGTTTACTTTGTCGGAAATACCAAAATACCAAGGTTTGTTTCTAGCTAAATTTTCAGCAATTAATTCTTTAGCGAAACTAGTAACAACAAATCCACCATCTTTACCTTGAATTGGTTTATCTTGTAACCAATCATCACAAACTTGATAGTTATGACAAATCTGGTCACTGGCTTCCACCATATACATATCAGTCCGAGTTTTTTGTTGAGTTGCCCATGCGACAGTTCCTAAAGTTAAAACTTGACAACGTGATACACCTAAATTTTTGGTAACCGTAATATCCCTTGTTGTTTTCAAAGTCAAAAACTTCAACCCTGCATCACCTAAACCTGAAGCATGAAAATCCTTGTAAGTGGCATTTCTCAATTGCTTATTTTGGCGGTAATTGGCGTACTTTTGTAAATCTGTAATTTCCGGGATTACCAAGGCATACTGAGCACGTTTATCTCGCAACTTGGATCGGAGAATATAGTAATAACAAGCGACTGGAGCAAATAATAAGAGAAATGCATTTGCTGGAGACTCTTCAAAACTTGTATCAGAACTGAAGGCAACATGACGCACCACAGCACCCGGATTTAACCACCCGGCAACGCTAATTGATTTCGTCAAAAATTGCCCGTTTTTATCGCAAATATCACTAGCAAAATCTTGATATGCATAGCTTTCTAAAGCCTTATATGTCACCTGAATTTCTTTTTCTGCCTCACCTAAAGATAAAGATTCGGTTTTTGTTCCAGTTGTTTTGTGGGTGCTGTTATGTTGTAGAAAAGTCCCCAAAATTCCCTGATGTATAATGACTTGAGCATCTTTACGCATGGTTTGCGAATCTAAACCACGAAGGGCAATTATTCCGTCATTTATTTGAAATGATTCTTCTAATAACCATGCCAAAACTGTTTTATCGTTGCCTTCCCAATTTAATATGAGTTTTCTATTAGTAAGTTGCCAATTTAAATTTTGTGGAACTTGAATCTTTTCTGTTTCTAATTGCTTTAAAGTCATCCACAACCCAGCTAAACCAGCACAATGCAATAAAGTAAAGCTAGGATTACCTAAATCAAACTCTAGTTTCACTGCTCTGCTCCCACCTCTTCGCTGTAGATAATTTTGCCAATGGGAGTTACAGGATAAAACCCCTTACGTTTCCATTGATAATAGTCTGTCTCAATTCGGATAGGAACTGACCAAGCTTGTGCTTCTTGTTTGAACAATTTCATCCGAGATTCTTTCTTCTCTAATTTCAGCAATTCTTGTTCTTTTTGTGCTGCAATGCTCCAAATCTCCGTTTCATCTTCACCCAATAAAACAGTTATGGTATATCCCCCTTCACGCAGGAAATCTGGAACATTGCACCAGTTTCCCTCTAGCCAACTTGATTCAACTTGCTGGACTTCCTCTGAGTGAAGACGAGCAGCTATTTCAGCTAAATCTCGTTGAGAAATACCTGTTTTACCGGAAAATTCTTGAATTAGTCGCTCTCCTGCCGCAAGCTCTGCTAAATCATAGGGCCGCTTGTCTCCCTTATTATCCCAAGGATAAATAATTGCCTGTTTTGAAGCTTCCTCTGGTTTCATCATTCTGCGGTTCAGCCTTCCCAAACGCTGAATTAAAGACGCTGCCGGAGCCATTGCAGATATTAGTAAATCAGCACTTAAATCCAATGACATTTCACAAACTTGGGTAGTGATAGCTAAGACAGATCCATCTTTTTTAAAAGCTTCAATGACAGATTTATGCTTTTTCAGTCTATCTTTATAACGGAAACGACTGTGGTAAATTAACGGTTTAATAGGTAATTCTTGTAAATATTCGCCGAGTTTTGCTTTCGCTGTACGGTAAATTTCAATGCAGGTGCTTACCTGAGGGGGCGACGAAACGAGCTAAAACGTAGACTCTATAAGTTTCATAGCCCTTAGACCTTCTTGATAATACTTTCTTTTATTGCGATTTAGTCTCATTAATTCATTTACTAATTCTATACAAAC
>JAESGD010000130.1_pt1 | contig 30366 bp, 27 predicted proteins | sample 9269581 | NCBI WGS metagenome assembly JAESGD01 (sample SAMN14515903, study PRJNA621661) | algae metagenome | isolation source: Cyanomargarita calcarea GSE-NOS-MK-12-04C and co-occurring heterotrophs from... | place: USA: Grand Staircase Escalante National Monument, Utah | collected 2007-12-30 | reverse complement strand
GAGTAATCCTTTAAAATCCGCGATCGGTTTTGTAAACATCCAAATCTAGATTTATCCCCACTTAATGGGGTGAATTGGCTTGAGCCTGCAAAGCATATTCGCGAAATTTATCCAAACTACCTTGTAAATTTGATTCCACGGCACGTCCCAAAAACAGATTATCCATAATTTTGCCAAGGATACCAGGGATTGCGTAAGCAACGCTAAGTTTAACGATACTGCTATCTTTGCGGTCATAAAACCGGATTGCTCCCCTATTGGGCAAACCATCAATCGATTCCCATTGAATTATCTGATTGGGAATCTTTTTGAGGATGCGGGATTGCCAAGTAAATTCCAAACCCCCAGTATTCAACTTCCAAATAGATAGCTCTGGATTCTCTGGAGGAACCTTCACCGAATCAATCCACTTCATCCAGCGAGGCATCTGCTCCAAATCAGACCAGAGACTCCATACGAAATCAATTGGAGCCTCAACCTCAACTTGTACACTATGCTCTAACCAATCTGCCATGCTGATTTTGGATTTTAGATTAATTAACATTGAATGAAGGAAGAAGGAAGAAGGAAGAAGGAAGAAGGAGGTTTTTAGATGGGGATACAGGACCCTAACTCAAAACGGATGACCCTGAGAACGGTCGGGGTCTTAAAAAGAACAGCGAGGATAAATTATTTGTTGGTGGTTAGTGGTTAGTTGTTTATTCTACTAACTCCTAACTCCTAACTCCTAACTCCTAACTCCTAACTCTTACTTCTTGACACTCTCCAAAATCACCTTCGCCGCCCGCCGTCCAGAAATTGTCGCGCCCTCCATACTATCTATGTAATCCTGTTGGGTGTAACTCCCCGCAAGGAAGAAATTATTAATCGGTGTTTTTTGATTCGGGCGGTAAACATCCATCCCTGGTGCTTCCCGGTAAAGAGACTGCGCTAGCTTCACAACACTGTACCAAGTCATGTTTAATTCTTTTGACGATGGAAACAACTCATGCACTTGCTTGAGTACTTGTTGCGCGATCGCCTCATTACTTTCTTTGATAAATGGATCTCCCGGTGTTAGCACCAGCTGCAATAAAGAACCCTGTCCTTCTCGGTAATAATCACTCGGACTAGTCAAAGCCAAATCGGCAAAACAAGAGAAGTCCGCATCAGGAGTATACAGCAAATTATCAATGCCTGCCGCATGGTCTAACTGTTGTCGCTTCTGGGCATCTTGCAATTCTGTCACCCAACCATCAAACCGCATCTGCACTGTTGCCACTGGCACCGCTTCCAACTTGTAAATATTGTCAAACTCCGACCATTTGCGCCATTCTTGGGGTAACAGGCGATGAATTCCTGGGACATCACAAGCAGCAACGTAGGCATCGGCGGTAATAATTTCTTCTTTATCCGATGAAGCGATCGCAATACCTGTAACGTGAGTTTTTTCGCTCTTTTCCTGATACTGAATTTCTCGCACTTGGCGACGAGTATAAATTTTTGTACCCCTAGCTTCCAGATATTCCACAATCGGCTTGTGCAAATACTCGTTGGGAGAACCGGACAGCATTCGCATGATTGACGCTTCAGTTTTTGCTGCAAAAAACTGGAAAATTGTCAACATACAACGGGCAGATATATTTTCGCAATCGATAAAACCCAATGCATAGGCGATCGGATTCCACATCCGCTTGATGCTACCGTCATTACCACCGTGACTGCGGAACCAGTCGGCAAAGCTAATTTTATCCAAGTTGCGGATGTTTTTCATCGCGCCCTCGAAATCGACTAAACCCCGCACTACTGGACTAGTACCTAATGCCAAAGCATTTTGGACTTTATCTTGTAATGAGAGTTGAGATGTGGTGAAAAAAGCTTTTAATCCATTGAAGGGGGCACCTGTAAGGAAGCGAAAATCTAAAACGCCGGTCTTTCCACCTTTGTTGATAAAAGTGTGGGTATGTTCCTTAAGGAGCAAATTTTCCAATGCCCCTACTTTCTTCATCAAATCAAACAGCTGGTAATAACACCCAAAAAATACGTGCAACCCCATCTCAACATGGTTGCCATCAGCATCTACCCAGCTGCTAACTTTGCCCCCAACAAACGGACGGGACTCATAAATATGAACTTCACAACCAGCATCAGCCAAATCTACAGCCGTTGCTAGCCCAGCCAATCCCGCCCCTACGATTGCAACGCGCATTCCGTTCTTCCTTTTCAATCCTTTACAAATTGTAACCGGGTTGGTGTCGGAATTTGTTACTTATATTTAGTTCTGAGTTCAGCAGACAGCTAGTGGTGCGTGACCATGAAGCCCTCCTACCCCCAATTCAAAGGGGAGAAGAAAATTCAAAGTTAAACATAGTTAGGGGATTTCGTTCTGTTGTCTTTACCCCCTCAAAATTAATGAGACAGACTAGAAGTAACGTTCAAAGAAACGTGTCGTAGCCCTCACGGGACGCAGACAAGGCGCGAAAAAACTACTTCACAGCTTACACCTTAACAGGGGCTCTCTCCCCACTCTGCCTACCCCGTTGCATCTTTAGTGTCTTCCGGAATCGGCAATCCACGGATTAACTCCCGAATCACATCTGTTGCCGGTCTACCTGTCTGCTGGCAATATTTGTCCAGTTTTTCTGCCTCCTGTGCGGCTAAGTTCACAGTAATACGTTTTACAGCCCATTTCTTATTTGTCATTTTATTATGTTATTTGCTGTATATTGACATCATCGAAAGATGTAAGTGCAGATGAAAGTGATAAGAGTATCAGAGTTTTTGTCAAGAAACAAGAAATGTCATTAATAGTAAAAATTCAGGTTTTTTCAAAGTATTCTTCATTTTCCAATAAAATATAAAAAGTGAAATTTATCGATCGTTCTTGTGACAGCAAAAATAGCGCACACTCCGTTTTTAAAGACAAAACTCTTAGCAACAGGATGAATTTACCCTGAAACAGAAATTCTATAAACTAAGTTCAGTTAGTTACTGTTAAGCAAATAACGATTTCCAAAATTCGTCCTCATCAAGTTTCTTAGAATTTATCTCTAGTCCCAGTTCACCAAAGACTTGTGGGGAGAACATATGCCACAACACCTGAAAATATGGCATTAAGGTATTAGCTTGTTTGGAATTTAAGCGATCGCTTATTTCCTGACCTAGTAAGTGGAGCATTTGACGAATTAGTTCCCATTGCACTTTTAGTTTTGGATAAAGCATGACACAGAGGGGAAATAATTCTTGTTGAATAGCAGCAACGCTTCCTTCTAAAGCGCATACCCACAGATAAACTTGGAACATCTCTACATCCCGGATGGTAGAAGTTTTCACCACTGGTTGGCTCAAAAGACCAGTATGCGAACGGTAAGTTGGATAGAGTTCAATTATCCTTTCGGCAATTTTGTTAGCAATTTGCGTGCTAACTGGCAGCATCTGTTGGACTGCGGATAGCGCATTAGAATCATAATCATGTTTAGCCGCTGCTTGGTATGCACGTTGCAGGGGCATGTATAGGTGATCGTCAATGACTTTAAAGTAGGAAGCAACAAGCGATCGCTCTAAAGGTGAAAGCGTTTCTAGAAGCATCTGGCTTGTGTAATGAAACTGCATACTCACAAAGCCGATGAGTCTCGGGTCATCTTTGGTGTATTTTTCCCTCAATTCACCAACGTTTGCGCTAATTGCCGTTGTCAATTGGATGGGGGCTACCTTTTGGGTGTAAAGGTCGAGAGCTTTTTCATATAGAGACTCACCTTCACGAGCCAATTTCATCACCATAGACATTTGTTGTAAAGGTGCTTGTTGGGTATAGACATCTAAAGTTTTTTGATAAATCTTAAAAGAATCTGCTGCTATTTCCCAAGGATTGATTAAATTCGGATCGATGCGATGTCGCTTAATTTCCCCTTCGAGAAGTGCTTCTGTTTTATTCCAAGCTTTCGCACTCACACTTCGCAAAGATTCCATCAATTTTTGGGAAGTTTTTTCGCGTCCTGCTTGCGAAATTACCACTACTAAATTCTGGGTGTTATTGCTTTCATCATTAGCATCAAGTTCGAGGTTTTGTAAATATCTTTTAGCCCATTGCAGCGCTAAAGATTCAACACCACCCTTATTTACTATTTGAGAATTTTGCTTGAAACTATTGGCTGAAAATTCTTTCATCATGGATCTTATTGGTTTTAAAAGTAGTGTATAAAAAGAACCCACAACTCGTTGCTCTCATTGTATATGTTTTCTCGGAATTCCTTGTACTCTTCAAGTAATCTTTATTTAATCTATAAGGAAGAAGCAATTTTGCCTTTATGAAAAAAATGCAAAGACAACATAAAATATTTAGTTAATATCTTGACAAATAAGTTTTAGGTTATTAGCAAATTGAGAAAACAGAAAAAACAATATACTTATACCATTTTTTTGTGTAATAATATATCTCTGAGCGACGTGATTTAGACAGATTTAATTTAACCCCTGTGCTAAACCTTTCTTTTATAAAGAGAAATGTTTTGACTTGCCTACAATCGCACATATTTAGATTACCGACAACTCTTACGAAGTCGGGAATTCTATTTACAAATGATTTAGGAACGCGATTATTGTTAAATAAGGGACATTTCCGGCTCCCACTTCCTCATACTTTTGGTCGCACAATTAATAACACTCAAAAATATCAAGATTACGACTAATTTAAACTTTCTGGAAAAACCTCTGGACTAAACATTTCCCATAAAACTTGAAAATAAGGTTGAAATAATTTTTTTTCTTTCTCACCCAAGCGAGCGCTAATTTCTTTCCCTAACAAGTGAATCATCTGCCGCACTAACTCCCACTGTACTTTTAGGGTAGGATAAAGCATTACACACAATGGGAATAATTCTTGCTGAATAGAGGAAATATTTTTTTCTAAGACACAGACCCACAGATATATTTGAAACATTTCTGTATCGCGAATACTGGCATTTTTAACTGTTGTGTCTTTTAAAGAACCGCTGTAAGTGTAATAGTAAGGATATAAATCAATTACCCGGTCGCAAATCTTTTTTGCAATGTTGCTACTCATGGGTAATAATTTTTGGACTACTTGCAAAACTGGTGATTCATAGTCATAGTTCCCTGCTGCTGCATAAGCGCGTTGCAGTGGCATATAAAGGAAGTCATCAATAACTTTAAAATAACTATTTACTTTTTGGCGTTGCAGGGGAGAAATTTGTTTAAGTAACGCTTGTCCAGTGTGATGTATTTGCATAGATACAAAGCCAATCACTCTTGGATCTACAGATGTATAATGAGTGCGAATTTGTCCAATATATGAACCAACTACCCGTGCTAAATATTCTGGAGGTACTTCTTGTTTATAAATTGCGATCGCCTTGTTATAAATTACAAACGAATCTTGAGAAATTTGCCAGGGATCAATTAATCTGTTGTCGATATCATGTCGCTGAACTTCATGACCAATCATGTTTTCTGTTTGCGACCAAGCATGGACGCTGGCAGTCCGCAGGGAATTTTCTAGTTTTTCGGCTGTTTGTTGGACTAAGTTTTGTGCATTTGGCGTGTCATCTTTGGCATCCAAGCGCAAGATATACTTTTTTGCCCACAGTTGTGCCAAGTGAGACACTGGCTCTACTTCTGGCTCATCTCCCACTGAGGGGTCTGAAGCTTGAGATAGTTGACTCATTACTAAATAAAAAATTTGATGTTATTTTGCTTTAGTAATTTTAAACACACCAATTAAAATAAACATCAGTAATGCTCCTTAACTAATTCTGGTGCATTCTTTTTTGGAAACCACAGATAAACACTGCTAAAAAAAGAAATTATATAAATTATTTGTTTATCTGTGGCTAGCCTTGCAAGATTATTCAAATTAAGCTTGGGGGATGAGTTGGAGAGTGCCAATACCTAACTCTTTGGGTGAAAGCGATCGCGCTTCAAATAAAGCCATCATATCTCGTAGTTGGGGATTACCACGGGAAGCACCGGTTAGCCCTTTGGCAATAATCAAACCACAATAGCCGTTAGTATTTTTACAGCGTTGATTCCATTTTTTTCGGGCTTCTACGTGAGTCGGATCTTCATCTTCAAACTCGCCGAAGAGGAACAATTCATCATTTTCTGTTTGCAGTAAACCCAAATCATAGCTGGTGCTATCAAAAGGATCGGCACCGGGATTAAAACAAATTGCTTTTAGCCCGCCAGCATTTTCAACATTTTCAATGACAATTTTTGCTTTCGGGCGAGAAGTTTGAATTAAAATCACTGGCAAACCGTCACCTACTTGTGGAATTTCACCAGCTTTATGATATGTGACTCCTTTACGTAAATGCTCCAACATTTCCCAAGAAAGCACACCCAAACTCAGAAAGGAATCTTCTGGGATTAAGTCATCTCGCAACGAACGGAATATCGCTTCACCGTCGGACTCATACTCGTCTTCTTCGAGGTCGAAGCCTGCCATTTCCTCTAATTCTTCTGCCAATTGAGGCATAGTAGAAACGGTGACAGATAATGATTTTGTGGCATCATCTGATGATTCCGGTGATTCCGGTGACGAAATGCGATAGCGTCGGCTGAGGGCAGGAAAACTATCTCCATCTAACTGGCGGCGTTGATCCCGGAGAAATCTTTGTAATGCTTCTAATGCGACCAAGACTACAAGTGCCTCTTCGTCATATAAAACAGAACGCAGTCCTTCGAGGGGATGGATATTGCCAAAGGTGGGATCTATCTCTGATAGTGGCAAGTCTGCTAAATCATCAAATTCATCATCTTCTTCATCACTTTCTTCGGCACGTTCAAAAGTGAGAAATAGACAATCTTGCTTGAGGAAAGCTTCTTCTAAATATTCTTGTGATTCATCATCTTTTAAAACAGTGGCGCGAAAACGTTTGAGAGAATCTTCGGAACGATATAATAAAATGCCGTATTCCATCCCCAACATTCCCATCACGCTGGCGTAGAGGGTACCAACATCCCACTTGTTGATTTCTATCGACAATATTTGCTGTTCTTCCAAAAATTCCCAAGGAGCTGCCTGCCAAATTGCAAATGCCTCTTCTTGCAGTGCTTTTGCATACTGTGGCGGTAGATCCGGGACTTCGCTATCAATCACTTCCGCAAAAGAGCGAAATAGTTCATCAATCAAAGGTAATTCTGGTGCGTAGTCAATCGCAATCTCCAAATCTTGCAAGACTCCTCGTAGGTAGAATTGAATCTCGCGATCTCTGACGACAATTCTTTGGGGACGAGCGGGTTTTGCGGGATTGTGGGGATGTTCCATTGCTCGCATCAAAGTCCGAACAATTGCTTCTGGGCCTTGTTGGTGAGGTACCACGTCCATTCCCCGGACAATGCCTTGCGAGCCATCCACCCAAAGAATGCATTCGCCAGACCCATCTCCATCATCGCCACGAGCCTGCGATGGAGACAATGGACGGCGATCGCCCTCCCATATAGAAGGAATTTGAGTTAATTTCTTCAACCGACGACTGGTAGAGCGATTAAAACTTGTCATAGAGTAAGTGATTCAAAAAAGAAGACGCAAAATTAAATTTTGGGTTAAAGCATACCCTTGTCAGTGGAAATTAAAAAGCAGCGATTACTGTTGGATGGTTGGGGCTTTATTGCTGCTACTGGTTTTTCGACTCCAAAAATACGAATCTATAAACAGACTGAGTTTCTCAATTCTAGGATAAAAACATCAACGCGCTTTTAACCTATTGTTTACAATTTGGCAACTTCCGACATCTATACCACCTTTGTTCTACACATAAGTTAAAACTGTAGCTTTAACTTTATAAGCTTGAAGGATTGGGCGGAAGTGCCTTGGTTAATGACGCTAGAATGAATATAAAAACTTATGGGGTAAAATCTGTGCGATTCCAAAACCAGTGACTTGCCCCATACTGTGTTTATCCACTTGCCACATAAGGAGTTAAAAGCAGATGACACAAGTACAAACGACCCAAGAACGGGGAATTTTGTTGAGCGAAACAGCATTGCGCCAGGTAAAAAGCTTGCAATCCAAGCAAGGTCAAGCCTTATGCTTGCGGGTAGGAGTGCGTCAAGGTGGATGCTCTGGGATGTCTTACATGATGGATTTTGAAGATTCCAGTAAGATTACCCCCCAAGACGAAGTGTTCGACTATGATGGCTTCAAAATCGTTTGCGATCGCAAAAGCTTATTATATCTCTATGGGTTGATGCTTGATTATAGCGATGCCATGATTGGCGGTGGCTTTCAATTTACTAACCCGAATGCCTCTCAAACCTGTGGTTGCGGTAAGTCGTTTGGTGTTTAGTCCACAGTCCACAGTCCACAGTCATCAATCGAGAACTTCTTGACTATTGACTAATAATTATTCAATATTGACCATTGACCATTGACCATTGAGTAATGACTAATACAGTCGATTCCCTGTTTGACACAGGTTTGGAACGTTACAAAGCAGGAGAAGCTCCAGCTTCTTTGATCCCCGTTTTTAAAGAAGTGTGCGAGCGTGCCCCTAAAAGCAGTTCTGCTTGGACTTGTTTGGCGTGGTTGTATCTCCTAGACAATAAACCCAGTCTTGCTTCTAAAGCTGCCAATAAAGCTGTTAAGCTAAATCCTCAAGACCCACAAGCAAGGCTTAATTTAGCTGTGGCAATGTTGGAAAATGGTGAAAAAGGGTTACGCCAGCATATTGATTTTGCACAACAGTTGATTTTTGTCAACGAAGAATGGCGAGATGAAATAAAAAGTAGCATTGAAGACGGTTTAAGCCGAAAACCAGATTGGAAAAGTTTGGAAAAAGTCAGGAATTGGCTATTTGAAAGTAATTAGGGAGTCAGAGTTAGGAGTTAGGAGTTAGGAGTTAGGATTAAGGAGTAGGGAGTTAGGAGTCTTTGTGTTAAAAATTCATAATTCATAACTCATAACTCCTAACTTTCCCCCTCTCTCATTCCCCACTCCCCCTTCTCAAGCTGATGAAAGAAAAATTTTTAAGCTGGCTAAACATGATTTTAGTCGCAGATGTGTTCTTGGTTTTATTGAGTTTTGCTTGGTTGGCGATCGCGGTTATTGGTCACCAAGTTGGAGCCCCTCTGGGCTTAGATTTATGGTTTAAGCTATGGGAGCCTGTGTTTACCCCAGCAATTGGTATTCTGATGGCTGGGGCACTTTTCAGTGGCATTGTCAGTTGGATTTCGCGAAAATTTTTATCTAATTAGTAATTATTGGTTATTAGATAGTGGTTAACAACCAACAACCACCTTTACTTAAGTATTTCCATCAATGCTGGTTGCAAATTAGGATACCTAAATTCAAAGCCACTGGATAATGTGCGTTTGGGAAGAACTTGTTGACCTTCTAAAACCACCACTGCTCCATCACCCAATAAAGCTTCAATTGCAAAGTCTGGCACGGGTAACCAAGAAGGACGATTCATCACTTGCCCCATAGTTTTGGATAAATCTGCCATGCGGACGGGATTAGGAGCAGTGGCATTATATACACCTGATATTTCTGGGTTGGTTAAAGCTTGTATTATTAAATTCACAATATCGTCAACGTGAATCCATGAAAACCACTGCCGACCGTTGCCAATTGGACCTCCGGCAAAAAGCTTGAATGGAGTAATCATTTTACCTAACGCACCACCATTGCCTAAGACAATGCCAGAGCGTAAAATTACCAATCTGACACCAGATGAAGTAACTTTGTTTGCTTCCGCTTCCCAGGCTTGACAGACTTGTGCTAAAAAATCTTTACCGGATGGACTATTTTCGTCAAAGGTTGCAGTTTCACTAGTGCCATAGTAGCCAATAGCAGAAGCGTTGATTAATACTTTTGGTGATTTGCTACTGTTGACAATGGCTTCGACAATTTTTTGCGTACCTAATTTGCGGCTATTGAGAATTTCCTGCTTGCGTTCTGCTGTCCACCGTCCCTCACCGATGGGTTCTCCGGCAAGATTAACCACACCATCACAGCCAGATATCACATCTTGCCAAGAGCCTGATGCAGTCGGTGTATAAGCAGCAATTTCCACGTTTCCAAAAGCTTGATGAGGAAAAATCTTTTGAGCAAAGGCAGTGTTACGACTTAACACCACCACTGATGTGCCTTCTTTTTGGAGTCGTTCTACCAAATGACTGCCGACAAAACCTGTTGCTCCAGCGATCGCTACTTTCATTCTCAACCTCCCCTGACGAAACCTTATTTTACAAGCTTTAAGGAGAATTCCATCCTTTTGGCTTTTCTCAACAACTGTTACTAAGCTAAGTGTGCTTATTATTGCTTCATATTGTAAGGGAACACGGTATTTCTTTATTGAATTTATAAAGACTTGCCTTTTAGATGGTTCAGTATTATACGATGGACGGAGTGTTGCAAGGCGTGGGGCTATTATGGCTCGCTATACCTGTTCTTTTATTGTTTCTCTTCCTTATGACCATCTCCAGCCGTTACTGGTGGATCTTCTCCAAGAGAGTAGTATGGATGTTCTATACTGCACAGGCGACTACATTATGGCTCGTGAGATTCCTGGTAGCATTTCCTTCTCCAAGTTGGTGACAACAGAAGTGTTAATTGATAAAACCACAGCCACGGAAACAGAAACCAAGATGAGTATTGTGATGAAAAACGAGGAGTTACCACTCCAACTTGATAATCACTGCCGACAATTGTTTGATTATATGAAGCAGGCGATCGAGAATAGCCGCCATTGGCATTTGATTGAAAGCCTTGCAGGATAGGTAGTGGGTGCATTTAAATGATTTAAGCTTCGGCTAGCTTTATGGAAAGCTAGCTGGATTCTTCTATTTACCTCATGGTTCATCTTTTTTCTCGATCTCTACTCGTTGTGGGTAGGTTCTTCCGAAATCAGCTGCTCTACAAAATCTCTAAGCCTTTCTTGCCAGTTGGGAACTGTCCTAAGTTTTTCCCTAACTCCTGGTAAAACTTTGAATTGAACTGGCGCTTTATCGTAAGCCACATGATTGTGTGGTGTAAACTTTGTTTTTGGCATTACTAAATAGGCTCAATGTCTGATATACTAGACATTATAACAAAATTAACCAGGTAAATGGATGATTCATAGTCGTCGTAGTGGTAATACCCTGCGTCCAACAAGCTACGCTTAGGTGCTGTACGCACAAGCCTAGAAATGTTCTGATACTTAGCTAAGTAAATTAAATTGTGTTCATTGCCTCCGCTAAACCTGTACTAGGGTTTAGCGGAGGTTAGTTCATTCCTCAATATCCTCCAGATCCTTTGGATTGATTAGTGTAATATCATACTCACTAGAATCCGTTTGCACTGTCTGCCCAGAATCTCGTTGTAGCAGGTAATAAATAGCACGAACTTGAGGACCAAAGACTATATCGTCTTCATTTTTCAAGTCGTGGGCTGGCATCCTGCGACCGTTAATCATTAGACCATTGGAACTAGCCTTGCCTTTGGCATCGCCATCGACAATCCGATAATAATAACTATGACTGCTATCATCTCGTGGTAGCCTGACTAATGTGGCATGACGACGGGAGACAAACTGCGAAACCAAACGGATGTCACAGTCTTTGTCTCTACCGATGGAATAGATCGGGCGTTCAAGAGGAAATTCTTTGCGTCCTTGATCGTCTTCGAGAATCAGTAGATGGCTTTCATTGATTTGTGATGCCATTGACAAATCGTTGCTACAATCGGTGGAAGTTTGATTAATTAGGATTTGTTTAGTGTTATTTCCTGCCATTCTTTAAACTACAGTTTGTGCTATCGAATTCTAGATACATTTATCAGTTAAATACACTCAAGTTTTGCATCCGTTTGGGAGCATCACTACTGTGCTATCGACCTAGTTTAACCTGAGTTGAACAACTCGCAAGATATTATGGGATCGGAGCAAACCGCCGCAACAATATTGAGTTAGTAACGACACTAACAGAACTAAAAGCCATTAAAGCAGCAGCACCCGCTGGACTAAGGACAAAACCAAGGCTAGGGAACAACATACCAGCCGCTAGAGGAATGCCTAATGTATTATAGGCAAAAGCCCAGAATAAATTCTGACGAATTTTATTAAATGTCGCACGGCTTAGTTGGATTGATTCGACAACATCAGTTAAGGAATCCCGCATCAAAACAATGGATGCCGTTTCCATCGCCACGTCTGTTCCAGAATGGACTGCAATTCCGACATCTGCTTGCGATAAAGCTGGGGCATCATTAATTCCATCCCCGACCATTGCGACAACCGATTTTGGATTACCTACCGAAGCCGCAAAGCGTCTATGGATTTTGCGTTCCTTTGGCGGTGTCGGTTTCCCTCCATACATACTTTCTTTGACGGATTTTGGATTTGGAATTCTCCCCATCTCCCCATCTTGTAGTTCTTTAATCACGGCTGCTTTTTTGACTGGGGTGACACCTGCGATCACATCAGCACTATCGATTCCCAATTGTTTGCCTATAGCATTGGCAGCTTCTTTTGCATCACCGGAAAGCAACATTACCCGCAATCCCAAAGAGCGCAATTTGTCTACAGTTGCTTGAGCATCTGGTCTTAGAGTATCAACAACAGCAATCAATCCCGCTATTGTTTCTCCAACTGCCACATAAACCACTGTTTTACCATCTGCTGCGAGTCCTTGAGCTTTTTCTTGTGCTGTTTGAGCGATCTCAATTCCGTGCCAACTCAACCAGTCTGAATTTCCTAACAATACCCTTTTAGCTCCTACTTGCGCTGCGACACCAAGTCCCGGTTCTGTCTGATAGTCAGTAGCAGTTGGGATAGATAAATTTTGCTGTTGCGCTCTCATTAAAATCGCTGTTGCTAATGGATGGCAGGTGCCGTTTTCGACTGCTGCCGCTAATTCAAGCAGGGAGTTAGGAGTTAAAAGATTTACTTCCTCTTCCTCAAAGAAAATGGGTATGCAATCTGTGACCGTGGCATTACCAGTAGTTAAAGTGCCAGTTTTATCAAAAACTACGGTGGTTAAATTGTGTACTTTTTCTAAAACATCGCCACCTTTGATTAACAAACCCCGTTCCGCACCGATCGCTGTCCCAACTAAAATAGCTGTTGGTGTCGCAAGTCCCAAAGCACAAGGACAAGCAACTACCATCACGGCGATCGCTAGTTTTAAGCTCACTAATAGTGGGGAGTAGTTCTTTAAGTTATCCAAACCGTACGGGAGCGGTAAGTGGTGAGCCATTCCCACATGATTTAACATCGTGATATCAGTCCAGATGTGGGTACCAAAAAAGTACCAAAAGACAAATGTCAACACAGCTGCTGTGAACACACCGTAAGTAAAGTATCCACTTACTGTGTCTGCTAATCTTTGTACGGGAGCTTTACGAGTCTGTGCAGCTTCTACAAGGGCGACAATTTGTGCTAGGGTAGTGTCGCTGCCGATCCGAGTTGCTCGCATAGCGATCGCTCCTGACTGATTGAGTGTTCCTCCGGTTACCAAATCTCCGGCTTGCTTCATAATTGGCACTGCTTCCCCAGTCAACATCGACTCATCGACGGTTGTTTGCCCATCTACCACTTCCCCATCGACGGGAATTTTCTCTCCTGGCAGCACAATTAGCCATTCACCAACACGCACCTGTTCGGCTGGTATTTCGACTCCAACCGAACTAATCCCCCCTTGCTCCGGGTTGGGGATCAATCGGGCGATCGGTGGTTGTAATGCTAGCAATTGCCGAAATGCTGCTGCAGCCCGACCTCTAGCTTGTTGCTCTAAAGTCCTTCCCAGTAAGATAAAACTCAACATCATCACTGGTTCGTCAAAAAAGCACTCCCAACCCAGAGCGGGGAAAAGCAGGGCTACCAAACTCGCAATGTAGGCTGTTAGCGTCCCCATTCCCACAAGGGTATTCATGTTGGGTGCATTTCGCCGCAAACCGAGCCAACCATCGATTAAAATTGGGCGTCCTGGAATTAATACAGCCACAGTTGCCAGCCCGCAGTGAAACCAGATGTTATCCAACTCTGGCAAAAAATTCTCAGTAATATTACCAAAATGCCCAATCCCCGACAGCACTAATAGCACTCCAGCAATTACCAATTGCAGATGCGCAGATTGCATTTCCCTTTGCTGTCGTTCCTCTGGGCTTTCTATAGTTTCGCCTGCTATCGTCCGTCCAAGTCTCCGGGGTTGAGTTGGAAAGCCACCTGCGGTCAAAAGATTCGCTAGTGCATCAGGATCTACCACACCAGCTTCAGACTCGACGACTGCAAGCTCTGTGGCAAGGTTTACTACTACGCTCTTTACTCCTGGATGTTGAGATATCTGCCGTTCCACTGACTTGACACAGCCAGCACATTTCATTCCACCAACATCTAAGGTAATTTTTTTTAAGATTGTAGCGGCTTGTGGGGTTTGCTCAATTTTTGGGACAAGTTGCATGGATGTTGGGATTTGCTGTGAAAGTTGAACGCCTAACTAATAGGGTATCTACTTTCGACGGTAGACGAAATCCACCAACAGTGAAAACTAAGAATCTTAACTGGTTTTTAACATTATCGCTCATCGCTTGAAGGTTGACGACGATTTAAACGAAGGTAAGTAAGGTAAATAATCGCAAGTAGCTGCAACGGGATCAAGACTAGCTCGCTTTTGGCAAAAGAGTTGATTTCTAAATTAGACATGGTGCTGAAATAGCCGCAGCCTAACAGCAGGAACATCAGAAAGATAAACTTTTTATTTTTGAATAAACTGAGCATATTGGTATAAAAGAATGTTTTAGTAGAAATAGTAAAGACAGTCCCCTACCCCCAATTCAAAGGGTATTTTATTCTACTTTGAATTTTATTCTTCCCCAGTATTGGGGGCAGGGGGCTTCATGGTTCCATCCATCAAAATTGGTGTGACAGAATACTATAATTAATTGCTGCTTCTTAGAGACAGGAGTTCGTTTAAAGGAGAGTGAATAAAACCGAACTATATCTCTCCTCTTTGCGATAAACCATAAAGACGCAAAGCATAATAGCTCAAAAATACAAAAAGCCCGAATAATTGGAACTTTCTTTGCCCCAGCACTTGGCAATAAAATGCTGTAATGCGACGTTTTGTGACTAATTCTAGACTAACGTGAATTATAGCGATCGCAAAACTGGCAAATAAAACTAAACCAAAGAGATGGTAGTTTACAGCTTGGCTAAAATCACCCCGTGCGATCGCCATGAAAGAGCGTGTCATACCACAAGTTGGACAAGGAATACCAGTAAAGTGGCGAATTGGGCAAACAACAAACGGTATTTTATAACCCTGATTGTAGCAATATGCGCCAAATAATGGGGTACAAGAAAATCCTAATATGCCCCAACGCACTATCCGACCTTGGTATGACAAAACTGAGTTAGATAATTTAAACACTTATCTATTCCAAGCTAAAAAGATTATTAAAGCTTGGGTTACAACCAACCCTTTTTATTGACCATATAGGTATTCAAGAATTCTTCATCAGTCTTAGTTAAGTACAGGATTCCCTCAACCAAACCGATAATTCCCATGACGGCCCCACCAAAACCACATGTGAGTACTGTTACCAGCAGCATGATAAGGCCTTCCGTGGTGTAGCCCAGAATAAATTTATGAACTCCCAAACAACCTATAAGTAGGGCACAGATTCCCGCTGTGATTTTCTTACTATTCGCTTCACTGGGGTTAATTTCAGGCATTGAAGTCTACTCATTTTAGATAAATAACACAGAACATAGTAACGTTTTTATTGTTACTAGCAATCCGCATATCTACTAAAAGAATGAATTTTTCGATTTTGAGTTTGCTCGGGCTTAATTATGGAATTAATGCCTAAGACCTTAAACAGATTTTTAATTACTCAGCGAAAAGCGCTATAGATAGGAATCTATAGATTTTGGATTCGACAAACCAAGATACTGTTAAGAATAATCAGGGCAAGACGGTATTAACAGTCTGGGGAGCAAGTTCCGTATCCGAGAGGACAGACTGAAAATAGCAAATTGTGTCATAGTAATTGAGATTATGCAGTCTGGATAAACACCCTGAAAAAATAATTAAATCTTGAAGGGATAATTTACCTACCCGATATAGATTTTAAACCTATATAAATAATAATCAGCAACTAGAATACTAATTGCTGTTTGTTGGGTGGCTTAAAACCAATTCTGCTTATTTACAAAGTAAGTATCAACAAAGTCTTCGTGGGATTTGTTGAGGTAGATCATACCTTCAATTAAACCTACAAGCTGCATAATCAACAACGACAAGCCGTAAGTAAAATAGCCACCAACCAAGGAAACCAACAACATGATAACCCCTTCAGTGGTATAGCCAAGAACAAACTTATGTGCCCCAAAAGCACCGAAAACAATGCCACAGTACCCAGACAGAATTTGTTTGGTAGCATGACCGAGGTTGAGCTTTGCCATATGAGTTTGTCTCCTTTATTAGTGTTGTATAAAATTTAAATGTTTTATTTTTGTAAGAGAAGTTGTGACTTTTCTTTCAGTAAAAACATTTACTAAAATAGGTAGCAAAAACCAGCGTGTCACTATTGCCACGACTGGATTAGGAACGCAGAAATTTATTTAACCAAGGAATATGTCAGTTATCGGTTGAAACTAGTACACATTTTAACGACTTTTATAAAGCCGCATAGAAGTGTTGCGGAATTTCAGACTTTTACATTCCTAGGTGTGATATCAAGTCCAATTACTCGTCTTCAAAATCTCTTTTGCGTATGCAGCGTCAATCTTAATGATGAGTCTTAAATCGGACATGAATATAATTAGCTGCAATGATATTACTTATTACAAGTAAAGCTGTCAGATTCCCGGATTTTTTTCAAAAGAGTGTAATGATTGAGACATCGATACCGATGCCCAAAATCAACTTCTTACAGATGAATTCTTAAGCAATGCCAAGAATATCAAATGAAGCGAGTTTGTGTTGCCGTTTTGCAATTTAATTAAGTCAAAACCGGATATTCAAATAACTATACTTACACTGTTATGGACTTTGCTTTTTTGCGTCAATTGTCATATCTGATGAGTTATTCGCAAATCGAAACAACACACAATATTTGACATAGTAAAAATCCACAAAAAGCATCAAGCCAGACAGATAGTATTTTTACCTGCGCTAAACTTTTGCGCTTGCCAATCAATATCCCAAATAATAGATAGAATTACCCAGATGACAGTAGATATTTTGTTGTCTATTTAACAAATTCCCTTGAGTAAATTTTGCTATCAGCAAATTTTACACTAAGTTGGCAATTCTGGTTGCCTATTTCTAATTATAATCCCTAAATTTTTGTTGCATCTTCTAAGTCAAGGTTCTTTAACTTTTTCCGTAATATTACGTATTATTTGCTACCAAGGATAAATAAAGTAAGTATCTGGCTGCTATTCCAGAGGCTATGGAGGAGTATGGGGGCTAGAAGGTTGCGCGTTCGGGTGTAAACAACGCCTAAGACGATGCCTAGGGAGGTTAAGGGGATAATTTCCGAGAAGCTTAGGTGGGCAGTGGCAAACAGCAACGCGCTGAGAATAATTGATGCCCACACGGGTAAATAACGAGTTAGGGAAGGTAGCAAAAAGCCGCGAAACAGAATTTCTTCAAAAAATGGGGCGGCGATCGCGGCTGTGGAGAAAAATATGCTCAGAGCTAGAGTATCTCGACTTTCTAGCACCAACTGTAACAAGGGATTGCTGCCTCCTTGTCCTTGCCACAGTTGTTGATTAATCAAGGATACAATCGCGACTATAGGCACTCCGACACAATAACCGCCAAATCCCCACAAAAACCATCTACTCTTTAACCGGAAGCGAAACCAGTCATCAGCAAGTGGAAAATAGGGTTTGATAGATAGATACAACACCGAAATAGAACCCGACGCTACCAACAGGTAACTCACCAAAACAAATAAAGCCTGAATTCGGGCATTTGGTAGGGGACGGGGGATGGGGAGAGAGTTTAAGAAGATGGGTACAGCAATTTGCCCCATGAAGAAGAACCCCACGACGAACACCTGCAAAATGGTTTCCCAATCCCAAGGTGTTACCCATGTTAAGTCAGCATTCTGTGACAATAAAGAGTCTTTCCCCTTGACAAAGCGTTGAATCGTAACGAAAATCAGTAATCCCATACCAATTAAAGCGGTTAGATAAGGGATAGTGACAATAATCGCTAACTTAGATAATGCTTGAGATGCAGCTTCTTGTTGTGCAACTTGGATAGTCGCCAGCGCTTCTTTTCGTTGTTCTATTTGGTATAATTTTGTCAGGGCTGTGAAACGGAACCAGCCATCTAAATTAGATTTAATCAGTTCTTCGTCATTTGGCAACAAACGCTGGGGATTACTCCAAATACCTGCTAGCACCACAGCAGTTTCCTCAACAGGTGGACTAATATATTTCCTTTGCTGTAATTGCTCCCAAGTTTTAAGGGCTTTATCAGTCTGTCCGTGCTGGGAAAGCAAAATTCCCAACCGCAAGTCTATTTCAGGGATTAATTTTTCTAGTTGCTTAACTGGCTGTTCTCCACCTTGTTGGGGTTGATTTTTAATTTTATCCAGATTAGCAATCGCAGAATCACGCACCTCTTGATACTGCTCTATAGCATTTTCCAAAGGTTTTGTGCCAATTATCGATTGGCTAACTTTTTGAAGATTCCCATCATTGCTACCTTCCGGCAGGAATGATGAAGCTTGCAAAACAATATCAGCTTGGTAGAGTTCCAAACGACTTTGAAACTGAGGCTTTTGTAAACTTTCCAGTAACGCTGTACCGGAAAAGAAAACAGCTACCAGTGTCAGCAAAATTAAACCTAAGCGTTTAAGTGTCATCTATCCCCCTTGACTAAAGAGTGTGAGAGTGAGTCTAAGAGGAGATTATCGCACTCGCGAGCCAGAAGCGCATAGAACTTCAGGATAGAGAGATTATCGATATCATCTTTCAACCTTTAGTGGTTGTATCCCCTGACACCCTGTAAAGGTGTGCCTACTTGAACGGAATTTTACCTGTGTGAGCTAAAGAATTGGGCATCTAAATAAAAATAGCTAAGTAGGGGTTGCGAACACATCAACCTGAGACTATAAGTCCTCTTTGAGAGCAAAAGTCCTCTCAAAGAGGACTGATAAATAAGTACTTTTAACGTTAAATAAGTTAATTTTAAATCATTGATTAGTCGTTTATGCGTATGCATGGGAGTAAGAACCGCTACAGTAAACTCTCAACGTCTTGATAATGGATTTCGTTTTAAGAAAAATTTAAGTAAGTATCTAACAAGAGAGACTTTCTGAGAAAATATATTTAATTTCAATAAAAAAAGGCACTTGTATGAAAAAAGGATTTAGCCCAGCAACAAAGGCAGATAAATTCTTGGAACAATATGCAGACGGAAAAAGAGATTTCCAAGGGATTAATCTGAAAGAAGTTCACCTGAAAGAAGCAAAGCTACCAGGAATAAACTTAAAAGGAGCAAATATACAATTATCATTATTATTCGATGTAGACCTGGAACAGGCAAACTTGGAAGGGGTAAATCTCAAGAAAACCAACCTCACAAAGGTAGATTTGACAGATACAGACCTTCGGGGAGCAAATCTACAAGGTGCAGCTTTGATGCAGGTAAAACTCTGCGGGGCTAACCTACAAGGGGCTAATTTGAGAAAAGCCAGTTTTATAAGAATCAAATGCTTGAATACGGCAAATTTAGAAGATGCGGATTTCCAAGGTGCAGACCTCACATGTACAAACTTCGATAAAGCCAATTTACAAAAAGTAAATTTTAGACAAGCCTATTTAGGAGGGTCACGTTTAATAGGAACAGACTTGAGTAAGGCACAAATTGAGGATACAGATTTTACAGAAGCTTTCTATAACGAAACTACTCGTTTTCCTGAAGGTTTTGACCCAGTTGATGCAAGAATGTATTTAATTGCTCCAAAAGTGAATCTCTCAGGGGCAAACCTTGAGGATACATCGTTATTTGAACTGGATTTAAGCCATGCCGATTTAACAAAGGCCAAATTAAGTGAAGCAACTTTTGAGAAATCAAACTTGCAAGGAGCAAATCTAGAAGGAGCGGAATTAGTCGGCACAGAACTATCTGGGGCAAACCTACAAGGAATAAATCTCAGAAAAGCTGACCTCAGAGGTGTAAGGAACCTGAGTATGGCCAACCTTTTAAAAGCAGACTTACAAGGGGCAAATTTAGAGGAGTCAGACTTGGAGAAGGCAAATTTACAAGAAGTCAACTTGAGACAAGCTAATCTGAAAACAGCACGTTTGTTTGAAGCTGACTTGAGTAAAGCAGAAATTGAAAGAACTCTTTTTGAAAATGCTTTCTACAACGAAAAAACTCTCTTTCCCGAAGGCTTCGATCCAGTGAGTGCAGGTATGTATTTTATTGCTCCTGGAGTGAATCTTTTAAAAGCGACCCTTGTTCAAGCATTGCTATTTGAAGTAGATTTGAGTGGGGCAGATTTAAGGGAAGCACAATTAGTTGAAGCAGATTTAACAAAAGCAAATTTGCAAGAAGCAAACCTGCAAGGAGCAGATATGACAGGGACACAATTAACAGAAACAAACTTAAAGAATGCAGACCTAACAGGGGCAGATTTAAGTTTTGCAGACCTGAGTAGTGCAATAATTCTGGATGCTAAGTTTGAAAACGCTTCTTACAATGGATTTACTCAATTTCCAGAAGGGTTTAACCCTCGAAGTGCCAAAATGCGTTGGATTGAAGTTGGAGCATTATAAATCATCACACTCTCAAGAAAGATAAGTAGGGTGAGATCCCCGACTTCTTAAAGGATGCCATTGGCGAATCAAGGGTAAGACCCCTCCGAAACCCGGAATCGCGCCGTCACCATAGAATGGTGCGGCTAATTGAACATACGCGCTTCGCGTTCCGCAGGTAGCCCACAGTAAAGTGGGCTTCGTATCAATAGCCCAGGCTTCTAGCCTGCGGGCGGTTGTTGGGTATACGAGAGAACTGCTTGAATCAATATTGAGGGGTTAGACCTACCATTCGACAGCGGTATCCGTAAAAGTTGTCGGGGATCTGCGTGCTGTGATGATGTATTGCAATGACCTTAATATCTGTCAAATAAGAATGATTCACCCTGAAGATACAAAGGAATATGCTCCTTCGCGACATCTTTCACAGTGTCCGAAACCCCCTGATGCTCGCGATAAACTTGTAGCTGTGCCCTCACCAATAACCTCAGCGGCACAACTTTTATTGAAGCTGACAATTTCTGCTTAATTGCCCTATCCTATCTTTTCCCTTACCCAAACACGAAACGATTTGAGCAAAGCAATTTCCCCCATAGTCTTACTTTGCTGAATAAATCGGCTCATATCACTCACTGATACTATGGGAAAAGTAACGCTAAATTCAGACTCTACATATTGCCCTTCTAATAACTGATAAAACTTCAAATTTTGCCCGTTATATCTCCAAAGTTCCGGTACACCCAGTGCTGAATAAATCTCTAATTTGTTAACAGAACTACTCGTAATATCAATTTCAATCGCTAAATCAGGGGGTGGATCGGTTTCTAAATCAAGTGTTTCCTTTCCTCTGATAGCTGATTCATTTTCAATGTAATAACAGGTATCGGGTTCTATTCCTTTTTTAGTAATTTTTCTTTTTAATGTTGTAGAACCAGCACTTCTAGCTTCAATTCCTAATTCTTCAGCAAGAGCAATGATAAAGTTCCCAAAATTACACTTAGAATTTTCGTGTTCAAATAGAGGAGTCATGATTTCTAAAACTCCATCGTCATAAGCAAATCTAGAAACTCTATCCTCACCAGTATCTTTCAGTAAGGCTTCAAAAGTTTCCCAGCTAATATTCTCTAGCACCGTTCTTTGTTCAGCAGGTGTTGAGGTCGCAAGCATTTGGCTTTTTCCTCAAAAATATAAGGTATATAAATAATTGTAGAGGCGTTTAATGTAATCAAAGGCTTCTTTTAGGGTAACATCTCTACACGTAAAAAGAAAAGTAATTAACCGCAGTAGGCGCTGTACGCCTTCTGTGGAGGGTAGCACGCAGATGAACGCAGATAAATTTGTACCTTAAGCGACTGGTAAATGCTATGTGGCCCCCTCACGAATTGCGCTCTAGGGGCTTGGTGAGATTGTGAACTAGGGAATGAAATTAAATAAAATCGCAAATTTTTCTGGCTACGTTTCAGTCATTTGCCCTCATCCCCTAGCCCCTTCTCCCCTAGGAGAAGGGGAACTGGCCCTCCTTACAAAGGTAGGTATCTTGTATTTGGTCATTTTTTTACCGTTTCAGCCAATGCTCAAACCCCGAAACGACCAAACTACGTCAAATAATTGAGAATTCTCTCAACTATTTTCGATATTCAAAAAAACCTACCCTTGAAAGAACTGGCCCTCTCCCTAGGGAGAAGGTTGGGTGAGGGCAAATCCGGATCTTATTCAATTGACGTTCCTAACCAAAAATCCCGCTAAAAAAGTCAATAGTTTCTTGCAATGCTTTAATAAACACATCGATTTCTTCACGGGTATTGTAAAAAGATAAACTTGCCCGTGCGGTTGCAGGAATCTTCAAATAGCGGTGTAATGGATGCGTGCAGTGGTGTCCGGAACGAATCGCTACACCTTCTTGATCCAACAATGTAGATAAATCGTTAGCGTGGATTTCTCCTGCAGTAAATGTTGCTAAAGCCGCTCTACCAAATCCTTGAGAATTAGGTTTAGGCCCATACAGTCTCAGTTGCGGAAATTGCTCTAACTGCTGGTACAAATATGCTGTTAATTCTGCTTCGTAGGTGTGGATTTTATCCATACCTATATTAGTCAGATAATCCACAGCAGCACCAAGTGCGATCGCTTCTGCAATTGCGGGTGTACCGGCCTCAAATTTATGCGGTAATTCTGCGTAAGTAGAATGGTCTAAAAATACTTCAGCAATCATTTCTCCACCACCCATAAATGGGGGCATCGCTTCCAGTACTTCTAACTTGCCATATAAAAAGCCAATGCCAGTTGGAGCGCACATTTTATGTCCAGATGCCACCAACCAATCGCAGTCTATTTCCTGCACGTCGATGGGCATATGAGGCACGCTTTGGCAAGCATCAATTAATACTTTTGCACCATATTGGTGAGCTAAAGCGCAAATTTCCTTGACTGGGTTAATACAACCCAAGGTATTAGAAATGTGAACCACAGAAACCAATTTTGTTTTGTCAGAAAGCAGCGTTTTAAACTGTTCTAAATCAAAAGTTTCTTCTGGTGTCAATTCGACAAACTTCAGTACCGCACCCGTTCTTTGTGCTAGCAACTGCCAGGGTACCAAATTGCTGTGGTGTTCCATCACCGTGAGAATAATTTCATCCCCAGGCTGGATATTTGCTGTACCCCAACTATAAGCAACTAAATTAATTGCTTCACTGGCATTGCGGGTATAAACAATTTCATTTCTAGAAGCAGCATGAATTAGTGCCGCAACTTTATCCCGTGCCCCTTCATATGCATCAGTGGCTTTAGCGCTCAGAGAGTGTGCGCCGCGATGTACGTTAGCATTATACTGCTCGTAGTAGTCTACCAGGGTCTTAATTACCTGGAGCGGTTTTTGAGATGTAGCGGCATTGTCGAGATAAATTAAAGGCTTGCCGTTGACTTCTTGCTTGAGAATTGGAAAGTCAGCGCGGACTTTATCGGCTAAGGTTTTCGTAGGAGTAAAAGTCATAGAATTTTTGATTTTGGATTTACCTAACAAGTAAAAAGTAAAAAGTAAAAAGGCAAAAGAAAGAAGCAAGAAGAATGGTTTATATCAAGCTATAGCGATTCTCGGCTCAGTGAGGGACAGAAACCCCACCCCCAACCCCTAGAACGCAAGCGATGAGGGGGCTATGATGTACCTCATGTGATTGGGAAATGCTATAATTCATTTTTATCTTTTTAAGACTTTGGATTAGGGATTAGGAAAATTTTTCACCAGTTGCCCAATCCAAAATCTAAAATCTAAAATCGCTCTACTACTTGTAAGAGCGTTTCTCGAAGGGAGAGGATTGGTATTTTGTTGATAATTTCGCTAGCGAAAGCGTTAATTAACAAATTCCGAGCGTCGTTTTCATCAATACCGCGACTTTGTAGGTAAAAGATTTCGTCATCTTCCAACTGACTGACAGTAGCACCGTGAGCGCACTTGACGTTATCAGCGGTAATTTCCAACTGCGGTTTGGTATCAACTCTAGCTTTAGAGGATAGCAGCAAATTGCGATTCAATTGCGATGCATCTGTAAGTTGTGCCGGTTTTGGAACAAAAACTTTACCATTGAACACCACATGAGCGCGATCGCCGACAATGTTCTTCTGCAATTGCTTGCTCACACCGTGGGGATAATTAAGAGCGATCGCACTGTGAGTATCCGCAACTTGTTTGTCAGCAATCATCGTCAAACCATTGAGAGTAGTTTCGGTTTGCTCCCCAGTTTGAGTAATCTCTAAATTGTGTCGGGACAACTTACCACCAAAAACCACAGCATTACAAATATAGCGACTCGAACGAGCCTGACTTACAGCAGTCTTCCCAACGTGAAAAGCCTCAGCCCCGGAGCGATCGAGAACTGTGTGACTCACCTGGGCATTCTCACCCACCCAAATCTCCGTCACGGCATTCGTAAAATAGACACCCTCTGCGCTTCTACGGTTATTAAACTCTTCAATCAAAGTCACCTGCGAGCCAGTTTCCGCCACCACCAAACAACGAGGCTGGGAAATCGTCGCAGTATCACCAGCAGCAACAAACACCAAATGAATCGGTGTTTCTACTACCACATTCTTCGGCACCCAAACCACCGCAGCATCAGACATCCCAGCAGTATTCAGGGCAGTAAAAACCTCATGCCCACCCTCAGATTGAGCTAAATAATTTTTGACGAGATCAAAGGAATTAGCAGGCAAACCAGCCAAACTAGCTGTTACAACACCGTCAGGCAAACCCGCAACAGATGATAATTCAGGTGCGTAAACACCATTAACAAAAACCAACCGACTGTTAACAGCTTCAACTAAAACATCCGGTTGTAGAGACGTTACATATGATGTCTCTACATTGTTGAATTGTACCTGACGCAAGCCAGACAAATCAGTGAAACGCCATTCTTCATCACGGGTAGTAGGGAGAGTAGATTGACGGACAAAATTTGCCGCACTATCTCTCACATTTTGCAACCAACCAATTGATTTCGTCGCACTAACCAGATTCAACAACCCCGTGAGAAAATCATCTCTATCCATAAGGACATTCTTCACGGCACTGGGAGAAATTTCAACACTCATTACACACCCACCTCAACCGCAGCATCCTTCAAAACCCAGTCATAACCGCGAGATTCCAATTCCAGCGCCAAATCCTTACCACCACACAATAGAATCCGCCCTTGCGCCATCACATGCACGTAGTCAGGCACAATATAATCAAGCAAGCGCTGATAGTGAGTAATCATAATCGTGGCATTTTCCGGATTCGCCAATTGATTCACTCCCGAGGCCACAATTTTCAGCGCATCAATATCCAAACCAGAATCAGTCTCATCCAAAATAGCTAACTTCGGTTCTAGTAGCGCCATTTGCAGAATCTCATTCCGCTTCTTCTCACCACCAGAAAACCCTTCATTCACCCCCCGGTTAAGGAAATCTGAATTCATCTTCACTACATCCAGCTTTTCCTCAACCAAATCGTCAAAATCAAAAGCGTCTAACTCCTCCAAACCCTGCCCCTTCCGGCGAGAATTATAAGCAACCCGCAAGAAATCCAAATTACTTACACCCGGAATCTCCAACGGATATTGAAACGCCAAAAACACACCAGCCCTTGCCCGGTCTTGCGGTTCCATTTCCAACAGATTTTGTCCTTGGAAAATCACCTCACCACCAGTCACCTCATAAGCAGGGTGCCCAGCCAACACCTTAGAAAAAGTACTCTTCCCAGAACCATTTGGCCCCATAATCGCGTGAATCTCGCCGTAGCGTACCTCAAGATTCACACCCTTCAAAATCGGCGTACCATCAACATTAGCCGTCAAATCTCGTACCGACAGCACAATATCACTATTCTCAATAATCATGTTCTCTCTCTCTTCTGTCTCTTCTCTCTTGGCGTACTTGGCGGTTAATATATTCAAACCGCAGATGGACGCAGATAAATGCGGATAATTTATACCCGCGTCCATCTGCGGTTAAACCTACCCAACACTACCTTCCAACTTGAGACTCAACAGCTTATCAGCTTCCACCGCAAACTCCATCGGCAGCTGATTAAACACATCCTTACAGAAGCCGCTAATCATCATTGAAATAGCATCTTCCGCCGAAATGCCCCGTTGAGTGAAGTAAAATAACTGGTCTTCTCCAATCTTAGAAGTAGACGCTTCATGCTCCACCTTTCCAGTATTATTCTGCACCTGAATATAAGGAAAAGTATTCGCATGAGCATTATCCCCAATCAGCATTGAGTCGCACTGGGAGTAATTCCGCGCCCCTTTAGCCGTCGGATTGATTTTCACCAAACCCCGGTAGCTGTTGCTCGATTTACCTGCAGAAATTCCCTTAGAAATAATCGTACTGCGGGTGTTCTTACCTACGTGAATCATTTTCGTTCCCGTATCAGCTTGCTGCATATTATTAGTCAGCGCCACTGAGTAGAACTCACCCACAGAATTGTCACCCACCAACACGCAACTGGGGTATTTCCAAGTGATAGCCGAACCAGTTTCTACCTGAGTCCAAGAAATCTTAGAATTTACACCCTGACACAAACCGCGCTTGGTGACGAAATTATAAATACCGCCTTTGCCATTAACATCGCCGGCGTACCAGTTTTGCACTGTGGAATATTTAATTTCCGCGTTATCCAGTGCCACAAGTTCCACTACCGCCGCGTGTAACTGGTTGCTGTCATACATCGGCGCGGTACAGCCTTCCAGATAGGAAACGTAACTACCTTCCTCGGCAATGATTAAAGTCCGTTCAAACTGCCCTGTATCGCCGTTGTTGATTCGGAAGTAAGTCGATAGTTCCATCGGGCACTTAACACCCTTCGGAATATACACAAAAGAACCATCCGTAAATACAGCTGCATTCAGCGCCGCAAAGTAGTTATCCGCAATCGGAACAACACTACCCAAATATTTCTTAATCAATTCTGGGTGTTCTTGCAGTGCGTCGGATATTGAGCCAAAAATTACACCATCTTTTGCTAGCTTTTCCTTGAAGGTCGTAGCAACAGAGACGCTATCGAAAATCGCATCAACAGCCACGTTTGTCAGTCGCTTTTGCTCGGAAAGGGGAATGCCTAGCTTCTCAAAAGTTTCTAAGAGGGTTGGATCTACTTGATCCAAACTATCCAACTTTTTCTTCGCTTGTTTCGGGGCTGAATAGTAGATGATATTTTGGTAATCGATTGGTGGATACTGAACGCTAGGCCAGGTTGGCTCTGTCATTTTTAGCCACTGGCGATAAGCTTTGAGGCGAAATTCCAGCATGAACTCCGGCTCGTTCTTTTTAGCTGAGATTAGGCGCACAACATCCTCGCTTAACCCACGGGGAATTGTATCTGCCTCAATATCGGTGACAAAGCCGTACTTGTATGGCTGGTTGACTAGGGTGTTGACAGTAGCACTCATTGCTGGTTTATCTCGTGTGTTCGCAGTTAGCAATCTCTTTAAGGATCGGAGATGGGCTTATGTAGCCGATTCTCCAACAATGCTGCCAAGAGTGGTTACTCGGCTGCTAGAATGATAGTGGAGAGTAAAACAACAAGAATGTTGTTTAATCTATCTTCATTTTACGCTAAATTAACAACAAGAATGTTGTTAAAGTGAAAAATTCCAATAATTTTTTAGGACGATGATGCCTACTACGCAGCAGTCCTCAACTAAGCAAGATATATTAGAGTATCTCCTGAAACAGTCACAAGCAACCGCTTTGGAACTATCGGAGGCTCTAGATATTAGCCCCCAAGCGATTCGCCGCCATCTGAAGGATTTGGAGGCCGAGGAGTTAATTTTATATTCGTCGTCGGCGCAAACGACGATGGGACGTCCACAACATATATATAGATTGACCCGTCCCGGACGCGATCGCCTGCAACAGGGTAATAGCTACGGTCAATTTACCCTCGAACTGCTCGATACAATCGCAGAAACTGTAGGATATGACCAAGTAAGTACGATTTTAAAGAAACAATGGGAGAGGAAAGCAGAGGAATATCGCGATCGCGTGGGTAATGGGTTGCTGCAAGAACGGCTGGCGAATTTGGTAGAGTTGAGAAAAGCTGAAGGTTATATGGCGGAGTTTTACCCTGTAGATAAGGGCGGGTTATCAAATAGCGAAGGCTTTATCTTTATGGAACATAACTGCGCGATATCCAACGTTGCCGAGTCTTTTCCCAGCGTCTGCGGTCATGAATTAGAAATGTTTGCCGCAGTTTTGCCAGATTGTATCGTAGAGCGCACTCACTGGATTATCAACGGCGAACATCGTTGCTGTTATTTAATCTTGCACGGAAATAATACGGGAGTCGGGAGTCGGGAAGAAGGAAGTTTTTAGATGGGATTGAAACCCCAAATCAAAAGGGACAACCCTGCGTTCTTGTCGGGGTCTTAAAAAGAGCAGCGAGGATAAATTGTAAAATTGTTTCTTAACCACTCCAATTCTCTATTTTTATGGAATTACCGTCACAGCAACCATCCGAACAGTTTTTAACCTTAGAAGAATCAGCAAAAGTAGATGCAGCACTACTTTCTTTACCCGAGAAATTTTTAACCAGGTTAACAATTTCCTCACTGAAAGTTTTGAAGCATATCGCCCAAGAGTACGATGTTGCAATGGAAGATTTAACCTCGGAGCAAGCGATCGCCTGGTTTGAAAAAGACAGCAAAATTCGCCGCGAGCAGGGAATTGAGGCTGCATTTTTAAAGTGGTAAATAGCTGCAATTTTGGGATTTCAATAAATGCATTCTACTATGGATGAAAATAAAATAACAAAATAGCACCGAGTTTGAGGTGCTATCTAATAGTCGTTGATTTAGTTTTCCAGAATAATATTCTAGGTATAAGTGTTAGTGCGCGGAGTGCGAGCGCCTACAGCAGCTCCAATCATTGAGGCAACTAAACCTAACAAAGAACCGAATACAAACCACCATAAACCTCTAGCAGTGTTACCAGCAATATCGCGAGTTTGTTGAGCGCCAACATTCGCTTGTGGTACGTTGATGCCACCTTGCTGCTGTACTTGGTTTATTACTTCACCAGCATTAGAAGCTGCAACACCAAAAGCACCTGATACGCCACTTGCCAACAGCCAAGAACTAACTGCTAAGGTTGTTGCCCACAAAATTGCGCCGTTAAGTAAAGCTGTACTGCGGTTCATCGGACCACAAGCACGGGCTGTTATCCAACCACCAGTAAACAATGAAATCAACAAACCGATGGTTGACCAAAGCCCTACATTACCAGCAACATCAGGGGTAATAGTTCTTGGTCTACCAGAGCCTGCGATTGTGTCTGCGCCAAATGCAGCAAACATTGCGCTCAAAATAAGCTGGGTGGCTAAAGCAACTAATAAGCCAGAAATAATCGGACCCCAACGGACGCGATCGTGATAATCAACAACTCGATTTATTACAGCAGGTTCATGAATCACATCGTCGCCGACTCGATTTACATATGACATAATCTTTTTCTCCTTAAATAAGGTAATTCTTTTCTCACGTATACTCAACTCTTATGTTTAAGATTAAATTCTGATTTACCAATTTTCATATCTATCAGCAGAAAGAGTTATGTACTCTATCTTTGGTAATAAAAACTTAGCAAATTTTAAAGAACATAAATATTATTATTTATTCCGAAAGATTTCATGTTTTTTAATAAAACATAACAAATTTTAAAAAGGCTGGAATTAAAATTTGCTCATTGAAGTTCTAGTGTGTATAAGAATATAAAGATGCTTTCTAAGCTATTCTATAATATTTCGAGGTTGCATTTTTGTTAGTGCAAAACACTTTTAGCAAATGGATAAAAAAGTTCAAATACTCTGAGGTAAATATCTCTAAACTGGTATCAAATGGAATCATAAGGTAATATTAATTAACCCTTGTTGCTACAAAGTTCGGGCTACTAATACCGCGAACGGATTCACCATTCGGTATATATAGCGTTGATAAATCTAGGTGTGCGCGATTTGCACTAGCCCATTTTGACAGCAGTGCCTGTGGCAGTAATTAGTAAGAGCAATCCTAAGTTGACAAAGATATAGACAAGAATGTTTATATATCGACAAGTCTATACGTTTGGATGTATAAACTGGAGCGCCCGAGGCCTTACTTGTTGAAGTTTGTAAGCGTACCCAAGCGCC